>JACCDQ010720207.1_pt1 | contig 55104 bp, 44 predicted proteins | sample 7446031 | NCBI WGS metagenome assembly JACCDQ01 (sample SAMN15323442, study PRJNA562643) | freshwater metagenome | isolation source: river surface water | place: USA:Blue River Watershed | collected 2017-08-17
GAGTACCTCAAAATTTAATCATAAGATTATGTCAGTAAAAATTAGATTACAAAGACACGGTAAAAAAGGAAAACCTTTTTACTGGGTAGTAGCAGCAGATGCTCGCTCAAAAAGAGATGGTAAATACTTAGAGAAAATCGGTACTTACAACCCAAACACTAACCCAGCAACTGTTGAGTTAAACCTTGACAGCGCAGTAAAATGGTTACACAATGGTGCACAACCAACTGATACTGCAAAAGCAATCCTTTCTTACAAAGGTGCCTTGTTAAAACACCACTTAGATGGAGGGGTTCGTAAAGGTGCTTTAACTCAAGAACAAGCGGATGCTAAATTAGCGGCTTGGTTAGAGGAAAAAGCGGCTAAAGTTAACGCTAAAAAAGATGGTTTATCAAAAGCACAGGCAGATGTTAAAGCAAAAGCGTTAAAAGCAGAAAAAGAAGTTAACGCAAAACGTATCGCTGCAGCGGCTCAAGCTGAAGCAGATGCTGTTGCTGCTGCAACTCCTGCTGTAGAAGAAGAAGTTGCTGAAGCTCAAGAAGAAGTTGCTGTTGAGGCTGCTGCTGAAGAAGTAGCAACGGAAGAAGCTCCTGCTACAGAAGAAGGCAACGAAGCAACTGAAGCATAAATTCTCTAAGCGACAATGCGTAAAGAAGATTGTTTCTATTTAGGTAAAATCGCTAAAAAATTTAGTTTCAAGGGAGAAGTCTTAGCCTATTTAGATACGGACGAACCCGAGTTATACGAAAATCTGGAATCAGTGTTTGTTGAATGCAACAAACACTTGGTTCCTTTTTTTATTGAAAATGCTTCTTTTCATAAAAACGACTTCCTCCGAATTCGTTTTGAAGATGTAACTACCGAAGAAGAGGCCGAAGCCCTTTTAGGCAACGACCTTTATCTACCTTTAAGCATGTTGCCCAAATTAACTGGCAACAAATTCTATTTTCATGAAGTAATTGGATTTGAAGTAGAAGACCAGCGTCTTGGCGTAGTGGGCAAAATTCAATCTATCAACGATTCTACCGCTCAACCCCTTTTTGAAGTACTCCACAACGGTGTTGAAATTTTAATTCCAATGATTGACCATTTCTTGGTAAAAATTGATCGCGAAAACAAAAAAGTAGTGATGAATTTACCAGAAGGTTTGATTGAAATGTACCTTTAGAAAGGTGAATCGGTTATTTGTTTATTCGGTTAATCGAAAATCTGCGATCAAAAATCGTTAATCCACAATCTGAAATCTTTATGTCTCAATTCCAATTCAAACAATTCTCGCTTGAACAAGACCGTTGCGCTATGAAAATTGGAACGGATGGGGTTTTACTCGGTGCTTGGGCGCCACTATCTCACCAGCCTTTTTCCATTTTAGACATTGGAACTGGAACCGGAATTATTGCTTTAATGCTTGCACAACGCTCTAATGCGGAACAAATTGACGCTTTAGAAATCGAAGAAAACGCATACGAACAAGCTACTGATAACTTTGAAGCTTCACCTTGGAACGAACGATTATTTTGTTTTCATGCTGGCTTAGACGAATTTATGGAAGAGCCAGAGGACGAGTACGATTTGATTGTATCCAATCCGCCGTTCTATGCCGAAGATTATAAGACCAATGATGCGCAACGCGATTTGGCGCGCTTTCAAGACGCACTCCCATTTGAAGATATTATCGAAGCAGCTGATTTACTACTGTCTGAAAACGGGATTTTAGCAGTCATCATCCCTTTCAAAGAAGAAGCACGATTTTTGACACTCGCCAATGAATTTGAGTTGTACCCTACCCAAATCACACGTGTAAAAGGCACTCACACTACTGACATCAAACGCAGCTTATTGGCTTTAAGCCGAAATACAATCGAAAATCCTCTAATTAACGAACTGATTATTGAAATAGGGCGACACGAATACACCCCAGAATACATTGACCTTACAAAAGATTTTTACTTAAAAATGTAATTGTATATAGTAGTAAACAACTATTAAAGTATTTATAAAATTGATACTAAAAGCTTATAAAAAACTAGACACTTTTCTACTTTTACAAAAAATTAAACCTATGAATATCGAGAACATTAACCAAAGTATTCAATATCAAAAAGACATCTTATTACACCATCCTTTATATCAAAAAGTTCAAACTATTGAGGACTTACACCGTTTTCTAGAAAGTCATGTATATGCCGTTTGGGATTTTATGTCTTTGCTAAAAGCCTTACAATCCAAACTAACTTGTACATCAACGCCTTGGTTTCCTACAGTTAATACCGAAACCCGTTATTTAATCAACGAAATTGTTACGGCCGAAGAAAGTGATTTAACCCTAGATGGTCGCCGTCAAAGCCATTATGAAATGTACTTAGAAGCGATGCAAGACTGTGGCGCAAACACGATCGAAGTAGAGCGATTTTTAGCCAGTATTCGTTCGTTGAACAATATATTTGTAGCTATTAAAACAAGTGAGTTACACCCCAACATCAAAGCCTTTTTAGACTTTACTTTTAGAGTAATAGAAGAAGGAAAAACTCATGAAATTGCAGCGGCATTTACCTTTGGAAGAGAAGATTTGATTCCGAGTATGTTTACTGCAATTTTGAAAAACTTCCAAGCTAGTTTTCCTGAAACGGATTTACGAAAACTAATCTATTATTTTGAAAGACATATTGAATTAGATGCAGATGAGCATGGCCCTATGGCAATGCAAATGATTTCGGAATTGTGTGGCACTGACGCCCAAAAATGGAAAGAAGTAGAGGCCGTTTCTGTTCTTGCTTTAGAAAAACGTATCGGACTTTGGGATGCGATTGAAGAAAGTCTTTCTTTAAAAACAGCAATGGTTTAAAAAACCTTTTTAAACTTTGATTCTCGATACACGTCACTTCGAATAGCGAAGCGTATCGAGAAGTTTTGTTTCGTTTCTATCCACAAAAAACTCTCGAACTGACGTTAAAACATAAAAAAAGCGAGAAAAATTTCTCGCTTTTTTTATTAACTCTCTGGAGCCAATTCCAACTCCAATCCGTCTAATTCTTCCGTAATTGGGATTTGGCAACCCAAACGACTATTTGATTTTACATAAAATGCTTCTGACAGCATTGCCTCTTCATCATCACCCTTTTCTGGCAAAGGCACATCGTTTATAACATAACATTGACAAGAAGCACACATTGCCATTCCGCCACAAGTTCCCTCTACTGGAAGCTCATACGCCTTACACAATTCCATGATGTTCATCGCCATATCGGTTGGCGCCTGCAATTCATGAACTACTCCCTCTCTATCTTTAATTTTAATTAAAACGTCCATTGGTATTTATTTCTAGTTGTGTGTTATTATATTAAAAAAACAGACGCTTATTACAGCACATTCTCTACTGTTTCTATTTGAGGCACATATTTTTTTATCGTAGTTTCTACTCCTGCTTTTAAGGTCATTTGGTTTACGCTACAGCTAGTACATGCACCTTCCAAACGTACTTTTACGTGCTTATCTTCTTCTATTCCAATTAACGAAATGTCTCCGCCATCTGAATTTAGAAAAGGTCTAATTTCGTCCAACGCTTTAAGCACATTCGCCATTACTTCTTCTGTTGTCATATCTTTAAAAATTATTTTTTTACTGCTGAACAACCCGCCATTGTCGTAATTTTAATCGCTTCAGTCGCAGGCAAACTTTCATTTCTATTTACTGTTTGTTGCACTACATTTCGAGTAATTTCTTGAAAAACCGACTCAATCACAGATCCTTCTTGCATTGCCGCAGGGCGACCGTAATCTCCCGCTTCACGAATCGATTGAACAATTGGCACTTCACCAAGGAAAGGCACATTCAAGTCGGCAGCCAAATTCTTAGCTCCTTCTTGTCCAAAAATGTAGTATTTATTGTTTGGTAATTCTTCCGGTGTAAAATAGGCCATGTTTTCAATAATTCCTAAAACGGGAACATTGATAGCTTCGGATAAGAACATCGCCACTCCTTTTTTGGCATCAGCCAAAGCAACCGCTTGAGGTGTACTCACTACTACCGCACCTGTAATTGGCAAGGATTGCATAATGGAAAGATGGATATCTCCCGTACCTGGTGGTAAATCAATTAACATAAAATCCAATTCGCCCCAATCAGCATCAAAAATCATTTGGTTTAATGCTTTAGCAGCCATTGGCCCACGCCAAATCACTGCTTGACTTGGTGAGGTAAAAAACCCAATAGATAACAATTTAACTTCGTAGCTTTCAATTGGTTTCATTTTAGACTTTCCGTTTACTTCAATTGAAATCGGTTTTTCCTCTTCCACATCAAACATGATAGGCATTGAAGGTCCGTAAATATCGGCATCCAAAACCCCAACAGAAAATCCCATTCTAGCCAACGAAACGGCTAAATTAGCTGTCGTAGTAGATTTCCCTACCCCTCCTTTTCCAGAAGCTACAGCAATAATATTTTTAATTCCCGGAATGGCCTTCCCTTTAATTTCAGGTTTATCAGCCACTTCTACCTTGATATTTACTTTGATTTTAGCTTCTGGCGAAACCAATTCGTGAATCGTCTTTTTAATATCGTCTTCGGCTCTTTTTTTAATATGCATTGCCGGAGAATTCAATACTAAATCAACTACTACCTCATCTCCAAAAGTGATTACATTAGCAACTGCTCCACTCTCCACCATATTTTTCCCTTCACCCGCAATTGTAATTGTTTCTAAGGCTTTTAGAATCTCTTTTCTATCTAATTTCATTTTGTTCTTTCCAAAAATTATATGTGCAAAATAACCCAAACATACTTTGGTTTATTTAAACTGAATATGAATTGCAAATATAACAGATTCTATTCTTATTTTACCGCTTTTGGATTGGATTTATTGATAACCAAATCAGTACTTATTATTTGATTACACATATAAAATGAGGTTTATTTTTGTACTTCAGGCTCCCAAAAATGAGACTCAAAATTGATAATTTGATTGTCTCTAACTTCAATGCCTTCATTTTCTAATAATTGTTGCATTAAATGGGTTCCGTCAAAATGCAATTTCCCTGTCAACAAGCCTTTTCTATTGACCACTCGATGAGCTGGCACATCTTCTAAATGATGGGAAGCATTCATCGCCCAACCTACCATTCTTGCTGAACGTGCTGTTCCTAATGCCTTGGCAATAGCACCATAGGAAGTAACTTTCCCGTAAGGAATTTGCCTTACTATATCATACACTCGTTCGAAAAAATTATCGTTTGACTTCGTCATTGGAACGTTTATTTCAAATAGTATTTGACAATATTAAATAACGTAATCAAAGCAATTACGCCTGTTATACTCCCGATGATTTTATTCATATTTTGCATAAAATAATCGGTTTTGCTTTCAATCTTACTAAAAAAAGAAATATAACTATAAAAAACAAGGAAAGAGCCCAACACAGCTCCAAATACAAAAATAAATATCGAAAGTGTTTCGAATGCAAACCACCCATAAGAAGCCAAGGATAAACTTACCAAAACATAATATGGGATGGGGAAAAAATTCAATGCTGACAATAGCATTCCTAAAAAGAATCGAGTAGAAATGCGTTGTTTTTTAATTTTCCCTTTTATTTTTTTAGGGGTTTTGGCTATAGCCAAGAAATAAATAGTCAAAAGTGAAAAAATAGCACAACCTACTTCTCTTAGCAACACTACTACTTGAGGTCGTTCTCCAATAAATTGTGCAAATAGAATTGCTAAATATACTTGAAAGAAAATAACTAAAACAGCACCAATTACAAAGGATAATGCGGCACGTTTACCTTCTTTTATATTGACTTTGGCCGCTGTCATATTGATTAATCCTGGTGGAAGAATCCCTATAACAGCACTACTAAATCCAAAAAATAACGCGGTAATTATAGTCATATAGTGCTTTGTTTCAGTACTAATGTGTTGTTTTACTCCAATTCCTGAAACCGAACGACACTATTTTATTTTAAATCGAATATACGTAATTGCTTTGTTAATTTCTAAATATTGTTTTTCGTAAAACGTTTGAAAAGCAGTTACTTCTTCAGGACTTCCCTCGTTTTTGTACACGTTATGATTAGCATACAACACCTCGTGACCTTCGCCATGCAATAAGCCAAGAGTATATCCATGCATGAATTCACTATCGGTTTTCAGATTCATTACCCCGTCTTTCTTCAAGATTTTTTTATACAATTGCAGAAATTGGGAATTAGTCATTCTGTGTTTTGTGCGTTTGTATTTAATTTGCGGGTCTGGGAAAGTAATCCAAATTTCATCAACTTCATTTTCAGCAAAAATATGATTGATAAGCTCAATTTGAGTTCGAACGAAAGCCACATTGTGCAATCCCGTTTCTACAGCTGTTTTAGCACCACGCCAAAAACGAGCCCCTTTAATATCAATTCCAATAAAATTTTTATTAGGATATCTTTCGGCTAAACCAACGGAATATTCTCCTTTACCACAACCTAACTCCAGAACAATAGGATTTTCATTTTTAAAAAAATCAACATTCCATTTTCCTTTCAACGGAAATAAATTTCCTACTACTTCTTCTCTTGTTGGCTGGAAAACATTGTTGAACGTTTCGTTTTCCTTGAACCTTTTTAATTTATTTTTACTTCCCACTTGTATTCAAATATTTCGGCAAATTTAACTGAAATATATAAGACAAGTGGACTCGTCAAGAAAAAAGATTATGATTTAGAACGCAACTGCTGAATTATTGGTTCCTCAATTGCTGTTTTAATTTGAACCACTTCGTTAACATTCTCATTAGGAATAGTCATAGACAAGACATAATGCTTGATTTTCCATTGATCCCCGACTTTTACTACTACTCCCGAACCTCTACAAATTTTCATCTGCGTCGATAATAACTCATCAAACCAAGCCGTATTTCCAGTTGAATCAAAATAAATATGTCGTTCCAAAGCCGAAAATGACCACGCTTTTCCTGTATCAAAATAAGGCTTAGCAAAGGCCTCAAAAGCAGATCGATTCCAATTTTCTTTGGCATCAGTTCCTATGAAAACAGCATCAGCTGTCATCAATTCAAAATATCCTTTAAAATTAGCTTCTGAAGCGGCTTTATGCCAAGAATCTAAAACTCCATTAATTGCTGTTTTTGAATCCGAAATTTGAGCAAAACCAACATTGGAACTCAGCACCAAAAATCCAAAAGCAATGATTACAAAATGTTTCATATTACTATTTTTTTTTCGTAAATTTAATACATAATTTAGTTCAAATTATGAAAAAGGGTATTTGCTTATTAACCAAAATAATTATAGGTTTTTTACTTATAGTTATTTCTTGCCAAAACAGCAAAAAGGAAACGAAAGCGAGTTTTGCAAAAGACAAACTCACCCTATCTGCTTTTGACAGCACTTTAGTAGCTCCCTTTTTTGACCAATACCCTGAACTTAAAAAATACCAAAACGAGGTCGTTTCCTTGTACCAAAAACAGCACTATAATTACATTTGGTTTGACCAAAAAGGAATTAAAGAAGTGGGATTTTTGCTCTACAACAAAGTAAGCAACCTTTCTTCAGAAGGGATTTCGGCAACAATTCCATACCAACATCAACTGGATACTATTTTCCAAGAAGAGGTGGGTAAACAAGAACCCGAAGTCAATTCTGAACTCTTAATTTCTTGTATGTATTTTTTCTATACCGACAAAGTTTACAAAGGCTTGGATATTGAAAAAAGCACCCAATTGGGTTGGTATTTACCCCGAAAAAAACAATCTTATGTCAATTATTTAGATTCCATTGTAGCTAACCCTTCCTTGATTGACAAGGATGAGCGCGAGGTTCTTGGACAGTATTACCGCCTTCGCGAAGTTTTAAAAAAATACCGCTTAATAGAAAAAGAGCCTTGGAACACCATCCTATTTGATTCAGGAGTAACCCAATTAAAAATGGGAGACCAGTCCGAAGCTATTACTCAAATTCGAAACCGACTGTATCTTTTAGGCGATGTAAAGTCCGATTCGAAAAGTGATTTTTATGACAGCACCTTAGCCAAAGGAATCGAAAATTATAAAAAAAGAAATGGTTTGGGAGACAACATGATAATTTCAAAATCAACCCTCGCCCATTTGAATGTTCCTATCGCTGATAGAATCAAAACCATTATTGTAAATATGGAACGATGCCGATGGTTTTCGTCTCCCTTTACCACATCTAAAACATTTGTTTTTATTAATATTCCCGCTTATCAATTGCGTTTTTTTGAAAACGGAAAACCAGTTTTGGAATCCAAAGTAGTGGTGGGCAAGGCAATGAACAAAACAGTTGTTTTTAGTGCCGATATGAAATACATTGTCTTTAGTCCGTACTGGAATGTCCCCAAAAATATCCTCTATAAAGAGGTGTTCCCTGCTATTGAAAAAAATCCAAACTACCTATCTGAAAATAATATGGAATGGTATGAAGGCGGCATTCGCCAAAGACCAGGTCCAAAAAATGCTTTGGGAGTTGTTAAATTTATGTTCCCCAATTCCAATTCGATTTACCTACACGACACTCCTTCAAAAAGTTTGTTTAATCAAGAAAAAAGAGCCTTTAGTCACGGATGCATCCGAATTGAAAAACCTAGAGAATTAGCTCATCTCATTTTAAGAAACGACAAAAATTGGACTTTCGAAAAAATCGAAAATGCAATGCAAAGTGGTGTTGAAAAATGGTATGCTTTGCCTCAAAAAATTCCTGTTTACATTGGCTATTTTACTTCTTGGGTTACCAAAGATGGAACCATCCATTTCTATGACGATGTGTACCAAAGAGACGAAAGATTAGCAATGATGTTATTGGAAGAATAAAAAAATCCACTTTTAATAAAGCTTCCAGCCTTTAGAAGGCTGGAAGCTTTAAAGAAATTATAAATTAAAATTCAATCCCAAAACGACATTTCTACCAATATTGGAAATTCCATCTTCTTTGAGTCGGGATAGGTGAGCAATATACTTTTTATCGGTAATATTATTGCCATTCAAGTTGATTTCTACTTTTGTTTTTCCAAGATGAAGTGTTCCTCCTATACCTAGATTTAGCAAACTATAGCCTCCCGTTCTGGTTTCAAAACCGCTTACCTTGTTCTGATCGAATGTCGAAGACAAACTAATCGTGGCAAAACTTTCTTTTAACCAATTGGTATCATTTAGTTCGAAACGAAACGTATTATTCCAATTGTTTGCGGGAATCAAAGGCAAATAATCTGAATTTTCTTTTTTCCCTGTTACCGTTTCAAAACTCGTCTCAAAATGCAACCAATCTAAAGGATGCGGATGAAAATGTAAGCCTATTTCACCTCCATACAAATTGGCATTATTTTGAACATAATCGTACACTTGAATAAAATTCAAACCTCCCGAATTTGTAAATTGATTACCTGTTGGCGACAGATAAATGAAATCATTGATGTAATTATAGAATCCATTGACAAAAAATTCTAAATGGTCGGTTTTGTATTCTAAATTCAAATCGATCTGAAAATTTTGTTCTGTCTTCAAATCAGCATTCCCCACTTCGTAGCGGTTTGCCCCTTCATGGACACCATTAGAAGTAAGCTCTGCCAAATTAGGCGCTCTAAATCCGGAAGCTAAATTCAATCTAAATACAAAAGCTTTGTTAAAATTAGTTTTATACCCAAGAGAAGCATTCCAACTCGTATAGGATTTATTCAAAGCTACAAAAGCACCTCCGTGGAGTTGAATCCCATGTGCTTCTGAAGATATATTTCTGGTATCAAAACGCAACCCCGCCTGGATTACATTAGATCCCCATTCATAATTAGTTGTCCCGAAAACACCAAAATCTTTAGTCACTGCATCCGGAATAAGATACTCTTCACCAGCATTTACATTGGTTTGGTGCATTCCTTGAACACCCAAAATAGTTTGCATTTTTTTTGAAGAGGGTAAATAATACTTCGCATTGTAATTGAACGTATTTAACTTCATTTTCAAAACAGCTACTTCACTGTCTTCAAATTCAGACCTGTCATTTGAAATAAAACCCAAGTCCAAATCCAGTTTTGAAGAATTGAAAAAGATACTCGAATTCAAACTAAGCAAATGATTGGCAACAGCTTGTTTTGGAAACAAAACACTTTTACTTGTACTTTGTGCTGCAATCCCTTCTTCTGGAATACCTAAATTTAAATCATTGTAATTGTAACGCAATACTGTAGAAAAAGAAGCATCACTATAACCTAAACCCGTTTTGAAATCTTTTTCTTGGTATCTTGTATTGGTAACACGTTCTCCATCGGCAGTAGTGTAATCAGAATGGATATTCATTGTTCCTCTTGATAAGAATTTCCAGTTATCAGTACTTGTTTTTAGCCCCAAAGAGGAATTACTTCCTAAAGTGTTTACAAATAGTTCTTGACTAAAATTTACTTTAAACGAACTACCATTAGCAAATTTTTCAGGGTTAAAATACAAAACTCCTCCCAACGCATCCGAACCGTATAGCAACGAAGCAGGACCTTTAATTACTTCTACACTCTCAATTCCTGCATCGTTTAATCCCAAACCATGTTCGTCGCCAAATTGCTGATTTTCCACTCGTACACCTTGCGAATAAACCAAAACTCTATTACCGCTCAATCCTCTAATTACAGGTTTCCCAATAGATGTTCCAGTTGAAACTTGAGCCACTCCAGGAATGGTGGCTAATCCTTCAATTAAAGTTGCAGTACCTTTTCGGGTTAAGTTTTTAATCGTCTGGTGTTCTACTTTCATCACGTTTTGTGACTGAAGTTTATTAAATGCTGTTGAAACTATAATTTCATCCATTTGAAAAATAGTGGGTTCCAAGCTGATGTCCAAATGGTGTTGACGTTGTATGTTTACGATCGTTTTGTTTTGAGTTCCATATCCCATTAAAGTAAAGGAAATAGAGACTTTTCCATTAGGCAAATTCGTCAAACTATAGTTTCCGTTAGCATCTGAAAGTGTCCCTTTTTGAAGTTCTTGGATATAAATCGACACGCCTTGAAGCACTTTATTATTAGTGTCAGTAATCTTACCTGAAACTGTGTTTTGTGCTTGTATTAAGGCAGTACAACTTACTACCAAGGCAAAAATTAATTTTTTCATAATCAATAGATATAATGTTAAAAGAATCGTGTTCTACAATAGAACCGATGAAAAATTCGATTTAAACATTATATTGAGGGGGTCCTCGTAAAGAATACGTACTTCCTGAAAAAGGAAAAACTGTTGGGAATTTAAAAAAGAATTGAGTTACAACTTTTTGATTTGTAACTATTTGGTATTGAAACTTTGCTGAAATTATTCCGCTTTGAAATGAAATAGTACAAACTAAACATTGTTCAAAACCTTTATGTTGGTGTGTTAATTCAGTTGAATTAAAATGCTTATGTACGCATTTTTTTTCTGAAAATTGCTTTTCAAGATGCTCCAATCCATGAAACGATTGTAGGACTAGTGACCCTAATAAGACTAGTGTAAAGAAAAACCGTATCAAAAACTGCTTTTGTTTCATGGGCAACAAATATAAGTAAACCAAAAAAGAAAAACCATTTACAATTCAGAATTATCCAAATCGTAAATGGTTTTATTTGTTAGTATTAAACTACTTAAACCAATTGAGCTGCAATCAAATACTCTGCAATTTGAATTGTGTTTGTAGCGGCTCCTTTTCTTAAGTTATCAGCTACCACCCACATGTTTAAGGTATTAGGTTGGCTCTCGTCACGACGAATTCTACCTACAAAAACTTCATTTTTACCTTCAGCATATCGTGGCATTGGATAGGTAAAGGTGTCTAAATTATCTTGAACTACTACCCCGTCTGTTTGGCTCAAAATAGTTCTCACTTCATTCACATCAAAATCATTGGTAAACTCCACATTCAACGCTTCACTATGTCCTCCTACAACAGGAACACGAACCGCAGTTGCTGTAACAGCAATACTATTGTCGCTTAAGATTTTCTTCGTTTCGTTTACTAATTTCATTTCCTCTTTCGTGTATCCATTATCTTCAAAACTGTCGCATTGCGGAATACAGTTTCTGTTAATTTTGTATTTGTACACCATATCTCCTTCAATACCAACACATTCGTTTTCAAACTGTTGCACCGCTTTTACTCCCGTTCCAGTAATCGATTGATAAGTAGAAACAATTATACGTTTGATGTTGTATTTTTTATGCAAAGGCGCTAATGCCAATACCATTTGGATAGTCGAGCAGTTTGGGTTAGCGATGATTTTATCTTCCTTAGTTAATTCTCCTGCATTGATTTCAGGGACTACTAACTTTTTAGTTGGATCCATTCTCCAAGCCGATGAATTATCAATTACTGTAGTTCCAGCAGCTGCAAATTTTGGCGCCCATTCTAATGAAGTTCCCCCTCCTGCAGAAAACAAAGCAATATCTGCTTTCATATCTACAGCTGTTTGCAATCCCACTACTTTGTATTTATTTCCTTTAAAATCAATTTCTCTACCTACTGATTTTTCAGAAGCTACAGGAATTAACTCCGTTACAGGAAAATTTCTTTCTGCTAATACTTTTAACATTATTTCGCCTACCATTCCGGTAGCACCTACTACTGCTATTCTCATTATATTTTTATTATTGAATTGTATTATTATTTGGCAAAAGTAACCAATACTAAACTGGAAACAAGGGTGTTCACAAAAAATAACAAATTGTTAAATTTGTAACAATATTATTTATTCTTCAACAAATCCCTGATTTCAGTAAGTAACTGTTCTTGTGTTGGACCTTTGGCTGGTTGCACTTTAATATGGATTTTCTGTTGGGCTTTTTCATAGGCTTTCAACACAATAAAAATACAGAAACCTATAATCACAAAATCAAAAATAGTTTGAATAAAAGCACCATAATTCAACGTTACCTCAGCAACAGCAGGATTTTTTTGAATTCCATTTTCCACAACAGCCGGAACGCCTTCTTGCAATACTAATTTGAGATTTTTAAAATCTACTTTCCCCAACAACAACCCAATCGGAGGCATCAAAACATCATTTGTGAACGAGGTTACTATTTTTCCAAAAGCACCCCCAACAATAACCGCAGTGGCTAAGTTGACGATTTCTCCTTTCATTAAAAAGGCTTTAAAATCTGTAAAAAATCCCATAAGAATAGTGTTATGATTTATATAGTTTCAAAATTAGTGAAATTTTAGTCATCAGAGAGAAAACATTTCGTCCCTACGGGACTTTTAACATTCGCATCCTATCATCTTACCAATATCTATTCCCTACGGGAATATTTTATTAGTGAAAGTCAATTATTCTCGATAAAATACGCGTTTTACTCGTTGAGAAATACTGGTCAAAATCTCATACGGAATGGTATGCGTTTTCGCTGCCATTTCTATAACCGTTGGGCTTTCGCCAAAAACAACCACCGCATCGCCTTCGGCACAATCGATGTCTGTCACATTGACCATCAACATATCCATACAAACTGCTCCTAAAATAGGTGCTTTTTGTTTATTGATGGTGACGTAGCCTACTTCATTGCCCCAAAGTCTTGCAATACCATCAGCATACCCAATAGGAATTGTAGCTACTCGGGTGGGTGCTATTGCTATAAATCGGCGACCGTACCCCACGCTATCTCCTGCTGGAATCGTTCGGATTTGAGAAATTACCGACTTCAATGTACTCACATTCTCTAAGTATTTTTGTTCCTCACCATCATTAGAAACTCCGTATAAACCGATGCCCAAACGCACCATATCAAATTGTCCTTGTGGGAAATTACTAATACCAGAGGTATTCAAAATATGACGGATAGGTTGGATCGTTAATTCGCGCATCAATTGGCTTGATAATTTATCAAACAAACGAATTTGTGACAACGAAAATTGTTGGTGTTCTTTGGCATCACTGGTAGCCATGTGCGACAGAATACTTTTTACCTCAACACGCTGATTGCCTTTTAAGGTAGTTATTAATTCGTCTATCGTATTAGCTTCAAAACCCAAGCGATGCATCCCTGTGTCCAATTTGATATGAATAGGGAATCGCTCTAAGTTTTTCTGTTCGGCAATTTTAAGAAAGGCTTTAAGTCCTTTTATACTATAAATTTCAGGTTCTAATTGGTACTGAATTATTGCTGGAAAACTCGTCGATTCTGGGTTTAATACCATAATAGGTAGTTGGATTCCCGCATTTTTAAGACTAATTCCTTCATCGGCAAAAGCCACACCTAGATAATCTATTTTATGGTATTCTAGTAATTTAGCAATTTCAAAACCTCCATTGCCATAGCCAAAAGCTTTAACCATCGCCATCATCTTAGTGGTTGGTTTTAATTTGGACTTATAAAAATTCAAATTATGACTGATGGCATTCAAATTGATTTCTAAAACTGTTTCGTGAGTTTTCTGTTCCAAAGCCACAACAATTTTCTCAAACTGAAAATTACGAGCTCCTTTGATTAAAATGGTTTCATTTTCGAAATGGAGTTGTTCCATTTGCGATAAAAAATCGGCAGTAGTATCAAAGGTAACGCAGTTTTCAAATTGATTTTTGAATTGGGAAATAACCGGCCCAATTCCAATAACACGACTAATATTATTGGCAACAATCAACTGTCCTACTTTCGAATACAAGTCCTCATTAGACAAGCCACTTTGAAATATATCAGAAAGAATTACTGTTTTTTTACTGGACTGTTTTTGGCTTTCTAAAAAATCCAGCGCAATTTTTAACGACTGAAAATCGGCACTATAACTATCGTCTATAAGGTTACAATTATTGATTCCGTTCTTTAATTTCAAACGCATTTCAACGGGATACAATAGTGCTACTCGATTTTGGATCGTAGCAAAATCATATTTTAAATACAACAAAACCAACACACAGGAAACCACATTTTCTATTGAAGCCTCGTCTTGAAAGGGAATTGTAATATCAAATTCTTCTTTCATTTGAGCAATATTCAAAACCGTACTGGTTCCTAGTGGTTTTTGGCTCACAAAAACATCTGCTGTTGGGTCATAAAAACTCCAAGAAAACGTTGTTAGTTCTGGACGAATCAACGCGTCGATTGCATCACTTTTAGGATAAATCAAAATTTGCGAATGATCAAAAAGACGTAGTTTTTCTTTTATTTTTTCATTACTATTTGCAAAACCTTCATCGTGTGCCGAACCGATATTGGTCAACACTCCAATAGTGGGGCGAATGATGGGTTCTAATTTTTCCATTTCGGAAACGGTAGAAATCCCAGCTTCAAAAATACCAAAATTATGTTGTTCATCGATTCCGATAACTGATAACGGAACGCCGACTTGTGAATTATAACTTTTAGGACTTCGAATAATAGTATACTCTGGACTTAGCAAAAAATTCAGCCATTCTTTCACTATTGTCTTACCATTACTCCCTGTGATTCCGATAATAGGAAAATGGAACAACGAACGGTAATGCGCGGCTAAACGTTGTAATGCCTCCAAAGTATTATTGACCACTAAAAAATTAGCTTTACCTTGACAATCCCGGGGAATATGGGTTACCACAAAATTTTGAACTCCTTTGTCAATTAACTCTTTGATGTACTCATGCGCATCATTATTGGGTCCCGCCAAAGCAAAAAACAAAGTAGTCGGGCTATACTGCAACGAGCGACTATCAATAGCGATAGCATCAATGACTGTAGCTGTAGCGTCTCCAACAAATTCAGCTTTTAGTTGCGAAATACAATTTTGGATGGTTATATTCATGAATTCAAAAAGTGAGCGCGCTCGTTTATCGTTTTGTTTATCAAAAATAGTGTTTCTTTTTAAATTCAGGCTTTGGAACTACAAAATATAAAAAATCAATCCAATATTGAGTGACTTAACATCAAGTTTATTTCCTGAAATTTGTGCCGATTTGAATAGTGGATTTAGTCCGTAATAAATATACAAATTAGCCCCACCATAACCTGCAGACACATACGTTCCATACAGTAATTTATTGAAATCGGGATTGTTGGTAAGTATCGTGTCTCCTAAACCACTTCTATATACCGAGCGATCGTACACCAAATAACTTAGCTTAAACCCTCCATGAATGCGAAAAAAATTATGGTTTTCAAATGTAGAACCTCGCCATCTCAATTCTAGCGGAAGGTCTACAAAAAGTTGTGAAAATTTATTGTTAGAATACGAAGTTGGATCAGTCAAAACGGCATATACAGGGACTCCATTAGTAGTAGTAGTAGTGATTCCTATATTTTGACTGTAATTATTGAAGTTAAGTCCCAATCCTGGTGCAATGGCTAGATTTCTGTTTTTGTTGACAGGCATATCTCGTAAAAAACCCACTGAAAAACCTGTTGAGAATTTATCGTTTGAAAAACCTACAGGAGTATTTTTTAACAAATTATAGGTAACTCCAATATAGAACTGGTCTTCGCGGTACAAAGAATCTATTTTCACAGGAGCTGAGGGTGTTGAATTTCCATTTTCTTGAGACAAAGCCGAAAAAAAAGAAAATAGAAATATTAAACTCAGTATCCCTTTTATTCTATTTAAATACATTAATACCAACATGATAAAATAGTTTATAATGAATTACAAAGATACAATTTGGTAATTGAATTTATAATCCATTAACAATTATCACTGTTTGATTAACAAACCTAAACGCATAGAGATATGGTAATACCAATTAGTTGGTCTTACTCTAACGTATTGTGCATATTCTACATTTGGAAACAATGTAGTTTTTATTGTGGATTGATCTGAATTTAGGGATGTATTTGTAAGTATAGTTCTCCATGTACTTCCGTCTAAACTAACTTCTATTGTTCCCGCTGTTACCCATTGAGTACTATTAGCTCTACCTTGTGTTACTATACCAGTAATATAAACTGGTGTACTATAACTAAGAACAATGTATTGATTATAATCGTTTACCCCCGCAGACCAACCTTGGTATGAATTAATCCATGGCGAATAATGAGGATAACTAGCCCCTCCATTAAAAGGATCATTTACCCAACTACTAGAAACAGACCAATAAGTAGGATTTGTATTTGTAGCAGGACTATGCGTAAATGTGTTAGTAGCACTTGCCGTGCCCGGAGTCCATTTACTTGTAGCATCTGTAAAAACCATTTTACCGGTACCGCTAAATACAATTTTATTAGAGTTCACTGTGGTAGCAGATGGTACTGTAACTGTATGTCCGTTGTTGACCTGTAGCCCACCAAACAAATTAGGTAAATTAGAAATCGTACTTGTTGTTAAAGCACTTGTTGAATTTAAGGTAAATGCCATATCATTATTATGTACCACATAAGCTGAATACACTCCTGTATAGTCTGAGCCTGCTGGAAAATCAGCGCTAAATTCTACTATATATCCTTGAATACTTGAGTTGGAACCATTAACATCATTCCAACAGCTTCCTCCATTCCATTTTGTTACTGCATAATCCTCATTTGAAGAATCATTTGGTTCTCCAACACACCAATTGTTATATTGACCTACAATATTTCCTGCTGTCTGTCCGTTTGCCGTTTTAATTAAGGTTCCGCTTTCAGGACCTGCATCTATTTTCCAATTTCCCTCTAGTACGGCATCTGTACATGCTAACCATATATTACTCCCAGAAACATTGTTAGTAACAAAATCATTTTCGCTTTGAGATGTAATTGTCAACAAATAACCTGTCTTTCCTTTCCAAGACAGAGTTGAAGCATTTGACTTTGCTGTAGCATAGGTCACTCCTGAAGAGGCATAATATCTATAAAAATGTTGATTTACTGCGTTATAATAATAATTAGAATCATATTGAGTAGCTGAGATATTAATTTTAACAGCTGTTTTACTAGCGCCCATACTAATAGTCATGGCGGCCAATGCTATATTAATATTATCTCTTGTGCCATAAAAATTAATAACAGAAACGGCACTCCAAGAGCTAAACCCATATGTTAAAGTTAATCCTGAATTCACTGGAAAAGACAAAGACGTTCCCGTAGTTGAGTAATCTAAACTAATACTTATTAGTAAATTATCTGTATTGTTAGCCCAATTCACAACAAAATTACCTGCATCAGCATTTGCTGTATTTGCTTCTATTGTTAAGGGTGTTGGTGCGGTAATAGACTGCGCTCTAACAAAAATTTGTAAAAACAAAAACAGAAATAGAACTATTCGTTTCATTTATCTTTTTATTGATTTTTTAGACAATGTTTTTACTTTTTTTTGCAATTCTTCTATTTGTTTTTGTTGCTCTTTTATCGCCTCAACTAATAAAGCCACTACTTTGTCATATTTTACCGCTCTATATTCTTCATTGTTTTTTTCTCTAGTAACTATTTCCGGCACTATTTTTTCAACCTCTTGAGCAATAAATCCCAATTCGTTTTGGCTACCAAAATCTTTTTGAGGAAACTCCTTTTGATTCCAATTAAAATAGACTCCTTGTAAAGCTTTTACTTTGTCTAATGCATGGGTAACTGGTCTAATATTAGTCTTATATCGCGCATCCGAAGTACCAGCAACCGAATTGGCTGTAATGTCTCCATTTACATATAATTTGGTAGTTGGATTCACGATTCCTATTCCTACATACCCATTTTCTTTTATCACTATGCCGTTGGTTTCAGTTGATCCGGGAAAAATTCTAAAACGAGGGCTAGTAGCATCTCCTACTTGATCTACCGTCCAATCATACGTGCTATTGGTTATGGATTTTTTAAAGGTAATTTGTCCCCCTTCTCCGGTAGTATTTGTGGGATTTAAAGTAATTTCTCCTCCAACAGATCCATCTGCTTTCCCGATAGTTAATATTGATGACGGTACAGAAGTTCCAATACCTACATTCCCCCCATTAGGATTCAATAGAAGATTATAGTTAGTTCCATATGCAGATTTTGAACGTGCCTGAATCCATGAAAAAGTAGAGGAACTACTGAGTCCAAAATCAAGCACATGCAAACCAGATGTTCCACTTAACCTTAAATTCCCATTTGCTGCAAGACCCGAAGTGGCAGGATCTGCTGTAGTAGTTTCTATTTGAAACTTATTAACAGGCGTTGTGGTGCCAACTCCTGTTTGAGCGAAAAGAATTCCCGAACTTGCAACGAGAAAAAATACCTGAATCAGTGATTTCATATAGTAATGTTATAAAAGTCGTTCAATACAAATAAAATTATTAATATAAGATGGCATAATCATTAAAGTAACTCTATACATTCTAGTATTTACAGCATCTGTTAAGTGATAAATAATAGTATCGCCAGATGAGAAAAATCCCCAACCAAAAGGAGATCCACTTGGCGTAGTAGTATAAGTTACTGGAGCATCTGTTCTATTGCCATAGGTAGCGCCATTGTTGTATCTTCCTTCGACATAAAGATTTACGGTTCCCGATACTGTTGCTATTGAGAGACCTCTTTGTCCAGAAGTTGTCACAGAGAATTTCAAATTATCAAAAGTTATAAAATTTCCTGCAGTAACTAATCCACTCACTTTTGTAACAACATTTCCGGAAGGATCTATTACGTTAATTTTACCTGAGACATTGATATTTCCGTTTACATCTAAAGTAGAATTTGGTGTATTAGTTCCTATTCCTAATCTATTGTTAGTATTATCCCAAAATATTTTAGAATTATTCTGTATAATATTAGTTCCATCACTAAATAAAATCGAACCGTTTGTATAACTCGAATTCCCGGTTCCACCTTTACTCACAGGCATAGTTCCTGCACTCCAGGCACCTAATTCTAATAATGTGATGTGATTCCCGTCAGATTCACCAAATCCAAACCCTCCTGATCCTCCGCCTACAATACGAACAGAATAGTTGTAAGTTCCAGCAGTAGGGGTGTCAATAAAATTTAAACAGTACGGAATGTTTTCGTTATTTAAGCTTGATTCAGCTTGAATTTTTTTCCCAATCGCTATATTATCCCTGTATAATTGGAGCTGAACCCAACCTCCACTTGTATAAGGATTGGCATCACCTGTAGCAATAATTTGTATGGGTCTCCCTGAAGTAGTGATAGATTGGCTGACAACAATATCTCCAACTGCATTCTTAGTAACCGAACTCGCATTAGATTGTGTATAGTTAGGCACATAACCACTAAACGATTGTAAAGCACCTTGATCCACTAAACCATTCCACTTGGCGCCATCCCAATAATAATAGCCTGGAACCACAGCATTAGGAGAACTACCAGCGGTGTTGGTGTTATATACTACCAAACCTGTTGCAGGCGTTGTAATTGTTGCCACATCAGTGGTGCTTAACAAAGCGACACGAGGCGGCAAAAATCCTTTATTAGTTGCACTCACGTCGAGCTTAGCCGAAGTATGTGGGGTAGTAGTGCCAATACCGGTTTGAGATTGCCCACACCATACTGTAAAAAATACTAAAACTAATACTATTTTTTTCATACCATTTGTTTTTTATCGTACCCAATACCAAATAATTCCTGGATTAGGATTAGCAGTCCCTCCACCGGCATCCGATATCCATGGTGATGGCGAGTAATAACTGTTATTTGAAATTAAAGTCCCCCACCAGTTACCCGTTCCATCAGAAAGGGTTAAAAATCCTGCGCCCGCACCAACCGTTGTACTTCGCCAAGGCATTCGTTGTGCCATACCATTATTACTTCCAACATAGTTCCAGGTACCAAATTTTGTATTCAAAGTTACATTAGTTTGTGCATTATTGGTATTAACAAAACTATAGACTCCAATAGCCGTCCATATTCCTCCATAACTATTTCTGCTTCCTGCATCAATCATGTACTGAAAACCACTAGCGCTTCGTTTAATATAATCAGCCCAACCAATAATCGAATAATTGGCACTAGAAGTGCTTGTTATTTGAGCATTTGTAGTATATGGAATGGCTGTATTGAGTGCTATTGAATTGGCATAGGTCCAAGTCGAATAATCAGAATTTTTTAAAATCAAGGTCCACCCACCACCATCAGTAGTCATATCAGCATATATTTTAAATGGATTACCTCCATTGATATTAGAATTCTTTATCCAATAAAAACCATCTGTTGAACTAGGATAATCTTGCTTAATCTGATAGGCACTTGTAGAAGCTGTACTCGGACTTAAACCATCATTCTCTGCATAAAATCTAGTTCGAAATGTATTAAAATTGTTAGTGATTTCTTGTTGGGATAATTCTCTATTATACACCTTGAAATTAGCCAAATTCATATTCATCTTCCAACTTGTATCGCCTCTCCATCCCGATATTCTACCTGCACCCGAATTAAAATTGGCATTAGCCGCACTAAAAGTCCCCGATACATAAGACATGGTTTGGTTTTCCCCATTCACATAAATTTTATTATTTGTTTTTGAACTCGCATTCATTACAAAAACTAAATGTCTCCAACCGCCCACAATTCCGAGATAATCTACTTGTGTACTACCAATACCATATTGATCCCCTGTTGACGTATTATACCCTATATTGCCCCCACTTGTCCAAACGTCATAGTAATTAAACCCAAAGAACATGGCGCCATTACCCCCACTTCCCAATAGTGAAATGGGCTTTACCCACATCTCAACAGTGACTACATTTGTACTACCAATGCTTGCTGTAAAATCAGCATAACTTGTAGAATTATTAAATACCAGGAATCCTCCATTGGCAGAATTATATGTCGTGTTATTTAAAGTAACATTAGAGCCATTACCTGATAAATCATTCCATGTGGTTCCTGATCCGCTATAACTTAACGGGTTGCCTGCATCTAGATGCAATACCAAGCCTGAATTTGATAAACAGGTAATCGTTACACTACCATCTCCGGTAGTATTTGCCGTTCCAAATGAACTGATACCCGTTATTGATTTTGAAGAACCACCGCCGCCACCTCCATTGGCACTTCCTCCTCCAGCACCCCCGCCACCTCCATAAAATCCAGCACCTCCGCCTCCGGCACCTTGCCAAATGGTTCCAATTCCTCCAGTACCTCCATAGATATCGTTCCCATCGGTACCATTTTGAGCAGGTGCATTATCAAAAGCAAATCCGCCTGCACCAGCTGTTGTTGTTGAAGCACCATAGCCATATTGATACCTGCCACTAGTAAGATACGATGTGGATCCTTGACCATTGCTAGCCGTACCGCTAGATGCATTTAATGCTGCTCCGCCGTTATACCCAGTAGTCCCACCTGTTCCTGTTCCGCCACCGCCGCCACCAGCAACAACTAAAGCACTGGCATTTGAAGGGGTTATGGAGTTAAACACGCCCGACAATCCTCCTCCAGCGGCACCATAACCTGAAGTGCTATTCGCAATACCTCCATTGCCTGCAAAACCATATTTAGCTGTAGCTGATTGTCCTGGAAAACCACCCACAACAATATATAGTACTTGACCGGGTGTGACATTTATGGTAGAAGTGATATTGGCTCCAGCACCACCTAGTTGACCTCCACCACCAGTACCACCTTTAGCGCCGATAGCCTTTACTTGAATGGAAGTCACTCTATTGGGCACTATAAATTTCTGAATAGCTCCAGTGTATTGAAACGAATAGGTTGTAGGTAATTGTGGCTTTTTAACGGCCATAGTATGAAAAACCGATTGAGCGTTCAATAAAAATGAACTACAGAAAAAGAATAATATGTATTTGATTTTCATCATTAAAAAATGGTATCTCCAAAAACATAGCCTACCGTTGTAGTATTCATAACTAAACCAATGACGCTATTAGTAGTTCGTGTGCTTAAGCCGCTAGCTGAATTCAAAGTAGTTCCGGAGGGCGCAAAAGTTACAGTGCCCGCTCCGGTTTGAATGAGTTGACAGCTAAAACCAATGGGTAGGGTTGGAACCGTTACCGTTACCGCTGAAGCCGAACTAATAAAAAACAATTTATTGTTATCTGCTGCCGATAAATTAAAACTTGAAGTTCGTGATTCTATTACTAATCCCCCTGAAATTTGAATCCAAGTAGATCCATTCCAATAATAATAGCCCGGCACTACATTGTTAGGAGCGCTCCCAGCTGTTGCCGTATTATACACTAATAATCCTGCTGCCGATGCCGCCGTTCCAGTTATTGGTGTAAAAGAATTAGAAGCCGTTAAAGCTACTCTAGGCGGTAAAAAACCTTTATCTGTTGCAGCCACTTCTAGCTTAGCAGAAGGACTTGGCGTAGTCGTACCTATTCCCGTCTGGGCTTGAACTTCCCCTAAAATAAATATTATTAGAACTAAAAAAAGTTTTTTCATACCATTTGTTTTTACCTAACCCAATACCAAATAATTCCTGGATTAGGATTAGCTGCTCCTCCTCCTGCATTTGATATCCAAGGTGTTGGCCCCCAACTATTACAAGTACCAGCGGCTATCATAGTGCCCCACCAGTTTCCAAATCCATCATCTGTCGTTATTAATCCACATCCTCCTCCGGCTGTAGAACTGTACCATGGCATTCTTTGCATAATTCCATCTTCACTTACATAATTCCAAGTGCCAAATTTAGTATTTAGAATTACATTAGTTTGTGTGTTATTGGTATTTACAAAACTATATGTCCCATTTGCTGTCCAAATTCCCCCATAACTACCTCTTGTAGTAGCGTCTATCATATATTGAAACCCACTGCTCGATTTTTTAATATAATCGGCCCACCCAATAATAGAATAATTAGCTGTTGCTGTATTTACAACATCAGCATTAGAAGTAAACGGATTGGTCGTATTGAATGCAATTGAATTGGCATACGTCCAACCTGCTCCATTCGAATTTTTCATAATTAAGGTCCAACCACCACCGTCTGTAGTCATATCTGCATATATTTTAAACGGGGTTCCACCATTAATATTAGCATTTTTGATCCAATAAAAACCATCTGTTGAACTAGGATAATCTTGCTTAATTTGGTACGCACTAGTAGAAGGATCATTTGACGTCAATCCTGTAGGAGCCAGTTTTGAAGCGTTATAATTTTGTTTTACCTCATTTAAAGTCAATGCTCGTTTGTAATAATGAAAAGCATTTAATCTAAAATTTCCATATCCCCCAGCACCTAAATGTGTCCCATCTAAAGCACCTATCCCATAATATAAATTTGTAGGTGGTGTTCTAGCAGAATTAACCGAACCAGCCTGCATCCCATTTACATATGCTGTCAAAGTAGTTCCGTCATAGGTTAAACCAACATAATGCCACATGTTCAGTGGTGTAGTAACAGATGAAGTGATAGTTGGGGTGTTCCAAATGGAGAACTTTAAAGTCCCCGAAACCATTTCTATATTGGAATTATGATACGTAGTATTAATAGCTGCTTGTCCTAATTCAGATAACAACACTCCATTACCTGTTGGGTACACCCACATAAAAACCGATTGATTATAGGTTGAACCTATATTACCTGTAAGCAAGTAATTACTTGAACCGCTACTAAAATTTAAATATTTTACTCCTGATGTATTGTAAGTTGGGTTATTGTATGCTGTAGCATTAGCGGTACCTATCAAATCAGTTACAATGGTGGAACCTGAATATGAATTATTTTTGGAAATTTCATACCGAACAGTCATTCCTCCAGTTATAAAATTTTGAACATGATTTGCCGCTTGATAACTGGATGCCATTATTTGTGAAAATGAATTTTCAGCAAATAATAATATGACTACTATGACGATAACCTTTTTCATTAATTAGACATATCTCCACCCGAAATATATGAAGTATTACTTATAGCAATTAAAGTGACTATTGCATTGGCTCCACCTGATTTTGTAAATCCACTCCTATTAGTAATAGTTGTCCCCGATCCCGACAGAGTAATTTGTCCTGTTCCCAATTGAATAATCATACAATTGAAACCGGCAAATAACGATGGAACGGTTAAAGTAATAGGACTAGCATTATTAATAGTGATAATTTTACCATTGTCTGAAGCTAAAAGCGTGTAAGAAGTTCCCGTTTGAGAATTCATATTGGCAGCAAAACCAGCTAAGGTTGATGTAGCTGAATTTCCTCCTGTTAGACTACCCGACATGGTAGTAGTTCCAATATTATCTATCCTTACTCTTTCTGTTCCAGCGGTTCTAAAAACGATAGTATTATTCATATCTGAAACAGTTGAATATCCTGAAATATCAATGGAAGACTGCCCGGTAGCATTAGTTCCACCACCAGCCGATAGGCGTAAAAAACCATCATCTGTAGCATCATTTTGTGTAGCACCTCCCACTGCTCTGATTTCATAATTACCAATAGCACTTGTATTTATAGCTGGGCGTGTTGCCGTATTTGTAAATCCAGTGGCTATACGAAATCCGCCACCCACTAAATTTAATTTAGCGGTGGGAGATAGAGTTCCAATGCCTATATTACCTCCATTTGGGTTCAATAACAGGTTATAGTTAGTCGCATAATTTGACTCTGATCTAGCCTGAATCCAAGAATAAGTAGCGGCACTACTTAAACCAAAATCCAATACATGACTCCCTGTGGTTCCACTTAAACGTAAATTACCGTTAGCTGCAGTTCCAGAAGTAGCTGGTTCAGCTAACGTAGTCTCTACTTGAAGCTTATTTACAGGTACTGTTGTTCCTATCCCAGTCTGGGCTGTAATCTGTATTGAAAAAAATAATACTATAAATGTTGAAAAATATTTCATATTATTCTTTTTTTGTTTCTAGCTTTTCTATTCGCTTAATCAAAGCATCTATTTGTTGTTGCTGTTGTTGGATTTTTTCATCTTGTTCTTGAACAGCCTTGATCAGAATTGGAGTTAATTTCGAATAATCAACTAATTGTGGAATCATTTTTCCTTGTGTATCTGTAGCATCTTTGGTACCAGAGACCAAATAGGGCACAACTTCTTGTAATTCATGTGCTTTTACACCATACATTCTAGAAAGATCTGATTTCCATGCATAGTCATAGGTTTTGATCTTTTTAACCAATTCCAATCCATTGAAAGGTTTAAAATCTGTTTTTAAGCGATAGTCGGAAGTGGTATTATAAGACACCGAACTCCCATTATTTGCACCAATAATGGCTCCGATAGTGGAGCCTTGTTTCTGAAAAAGTATTAATTCATGCCAATTGCTCGCCCAATTGCTCGCGGTATTCGCATTTAAAATCAACATCCCGTTATTATCAGCTGTATTGGCTGTTATGTTAAGCGAAGTTGCCCCAGTGGTATTGAGTTTCAACTGTCCATCTGTTCCCATACTAAACACACTAATATTAGAAACATTATTCCATAAATTCAGCGTATTAGGTGAAGAAGAGGCTGAACCGGCATTATCGATATGCCATTCAACATCACTATTATTTCGTATATTTAAAGATGTACCGCTAGTAGCAACATTCCCATCTAAAGTTAAAGCACCAGACCATCCTGTACTTGAATTATCGACTACATGTAGTTTATTCGTCGGGACATTAGTGCCAATACCCACGTTCCCCGCATTGTCTACGCTGACGCCTTCGTTTCCTCCATCATTAGATAAGTAATTTCCATTTAATAAGAGATTACCGGTTGCGGTATGGTTTCCTAAGTTATCAGCCGTGGTACTCGTCGTGATGGAAGGATTTAGTTTTGTGATAATTAACGTTGTTCCTTTAAACAGCGTTCTTGATGCTCCATCATTGTTTATGATTCGTATTGTTTTCGAACTCGTAGAGCAATCTAAAATGTCTGCCGCATAGGTTCCTCCACCCCAATCGGCACTTCCCCCATTGGCCAAGTTGGAGTAAGCCCCATCTCCCCTAAATGCATTCCATGAACCCGATGAAAACTCTTGCAACTGCATGGAATTATACGTATTTGCTGACTGATAGGGGAGCGCCCATTCAATCTTGTATATTCCATTAGAAAGTGTAAATGTCGTAAAGGAGCTAACTGTTAAATCTCCTGCAGCAATATTATTAAATCTTGACTCCCACGAAGTTATTGCAGAGTTAGCATTGGTATTGGCATTTGATCTGAAAATAGACTGGTTCATCACATTTCCTACCGTCGTAGATAAACTCACCCAGCGTTGCCCAATTCCGTCCCAATAATAATACCCTGGTACAACGTTATTTGGACTATTCCCTGCAGAAACCGTATTAAATATCATTAAACCATTAGCTGGATTGGCTATGGGTGCCGCTACATTAGTTGCAGTTAATGCAACACGTGGAGGTAAAAATCCTTTATTAGTAGCGCTCACTTCTAACTTTGCCGAAGCATCTGGAGTAGTAGTGCCAATACCTGTTTGGGCACTCCCTTTATAGAATACCAAACATAATACTATTAGTACTATCCTTTTTTTCATATAAATACTATTAGAATAAGGCTCTGAATGCAATCCATTGTGTTCCATCAGAAATTACACGTATCCAGTTATTAGAAGCTTCTATTCCTAAGGTCGCCGTTGTAGCGGTACTGTTTGCTGCATCTACAACAATTTTTTGTGAACCTGTTGTAGCAATGGTAACATTACTTGAACTAATATTTTTAATAGTGTATTCTTTTCCTGTATTTCCCGAAGCGGTAGGCAGCGTAAAAGTAATCCCCGATCCCGAGGACGCAATGACATAATTATCGCTTGTAGTTAGTGTATAACTTGCTGTTTTTGATGTGATTGTTGAAACTCCTGAAGCCCAAGTTGGCACTCCACTCGCTAAGGTTAACACTTGTCCGTCAGTTCCTTTGGCTAATCGAGTTCCCGTTCCACTTGTACCTCCATAAATAATATCTCCAGCAGTTGTCATTGGCGAAAGCGCATCAAAAGCGGCTGAAGCATTCGTAGCTCCAGTACCACCGTTTGCAATTGCAATGGTTGTCCCATTCCAAGTTCCAGAAGCTATAGTTCCAACACTCGTTAAACTTGAATTTACTACATTAGATGCTAAAGTCGATCCAGTTAATGTACCTGCAGCAGCTGTTACCGTTATATCAGCGCTTCCATCAAATGCTACACCGTTGATGTTTTTTGTAGCTGCAAGTTTTGTAGCTGTTGCTGCATTCCCTCCAATGCTTAAATTAGCCACTGGAGTTGTAGAAGTTACTACTAGTGGTGCTGTACCTGTTGCAACGTTTGAAATTAATTGACTTGCTGTAACACTTCCCGCAGCGGTGATAGCACCTGTATTAGCTAATGTTATCTTAGTTGTAGTTCCCACACTTCCTTTGTCATTGTTAATTTTAACACCTCCTGTAAAACGGAATGTAGCAGCACCGTCATTATTATCTACAATATCTCCATCATCAGATAAAATAATTCCTTGCCCAGATGTACCTGCAGCATTTACGGTTAAATTTTGGTTTACAACAGTAGAGCTTCCGGAAAAAGTTTTTACTCCGGCAATTGTTTGATCAGTTGTTAAGTCTACAAAATTTTTGGTAGAAGATCCTGTACCTCCGTTTGCTACTGGTAAAATCCCTGTTACCCCTGATGTTAATGGCAATCCTGTAGCATTAGTCAATGTACCTGAAGCAGGAGTTCCTAATACAGGCGCAGTCAAAGTCGGACTTGTTAAAGTTTTATTTGTCAACGTTTCTGTACCTGCTAATGTAGCTAAGGTTCCTGTTGCACTTGGCAATGTAATTGTTGTTGTTCCTGCAACTGCCGGCGCAGCTAGAGTTGCCGTTCCTGAAGTAGCTCCTGAAAAACCTACACTTGTTGCAGTCGCAACTCCCAATGTTGGTGTTACTAATGTTGGTGATGTGGCAAAAACTAATGCACCAGAGCCTGTTTCATCTGATATTTTACCTGTTAATTCAGCAGAAGTAGTCACAGCCAAATCACTTATTTTACTAGTAGTATATATACCGTTTGTTACAGTAGCCGCATTCCCATTAATAGAACCTGCTATAGTTGAACTAAACGTTTGAGTACCTGTAAATGTTTGAGCGGCATCAGTTCTTGCAATAGTAGCATCTGTTGCGGGGAAAGTCATTGTTTTTCCATCCGTACCTGCTAATATAACAGAATTAGTAGCGGTTAAAGTTTTCCCATCTGCAATAGTTAATGTCGCACTTGTTGTAGGGGCTGTTATTGTAACTTTATTTATAGAAGTTGCTGAAGCAACGCCTAAGGTTGGTGTTACCAATGTTGGCGAAGTCGCTCTAACCACGTTACCAGAACCTGTTGTAGCAATTTCTTCTATTACTCCTGCCCCAGTTGACACACGACCCAATACTTTATCTGTGGCACTTACATTTTGGATTTTAGCGTAGGTTATATTTGCATCTTTTATTTTGGCAGTTTCAACTGCAGCATCTGCTAAATCGCCAACTACTATTGTCCCATCGGCAATCTTTGCTGATGTTACTGCATCGGCAGCAATAGTAGCTGTCGTTACTTTGCCAGTGCCAATAGTAGCCGCAAAACTTCCTGTTCCACTTCCTGTCACATCGCCTGTCAAGGTAATGGTTTGGTCACCTGTATTGGTTCCGCTTGTAGTGCCACTTACCGTAGCATCTCCAGAAACGGTTAATGTTTTTGAAGTAGTACTTCCCCCCGAAATAGTAAACCCAGTAGTTAAAGCAGTTGGAGTTAATCCATTAACGCTTGTTGCTGTCGCAACTCCCAAAGTAGGTGTTACCAATGTTGGCGAAGTAGCAAATACTAGTGCCCCCGAACCTGTCTCATCAGAAATTACTCCTTTCAACTCTGAAGAAGTTGTTGCTGACAATACACTGATTTTATCTGTAGTGTAAACTCCATTAGTTACAGTAGCCGCATTACCATCTAAATCAGCAGTAATTGTTCCTGCTGCAAAGTCACCATTAGCATCTCGAGCCACAATCGCAGATGCTGTATTGGCATCCGTAGCCGAAGTTGCAGAATTACTTACTTTCCCTGAAGTAGTTATAGTAGCCAATTTGGTGTCCACTATCGCAGCAGATGCACTAATGTCTGCATTTACAATTTCTCCATCTTTTATTTTAGCAGAAGTAATTGCATCAGCAGCTAGTTTAGCTGTTGTTACATTTGCATCTGCAATCATTGTTGTTAGCACTTTTCCTGTTCCAATAGCCGTAACTCCAGCATTAGTCATCGTTACATCTCCTGTTGGCGTTACTTCGGTTGCTTCATTTGATGCATTACCTACATATATTTTGCCATCAGCTAAAGTTGTAATAACTGATGCTTTTGTATCTACATAATTCTTCGTTGCTGCATCTTGAGTATTGGTTGGATCAGTTACGTTGATTAATTTATTAGAACCTAAATTAACATCTGCCGCTGCTGCACCAAATCCACTTAACGGGATATTAGATTTGTCTAATTTAGCATTAGTTACATTGGCATCCGTAATTTTTGCTGTTGTAACCGCATTATCCGCTAACTTAGCTGTAGTAACATTAGCATTTTTTATCTTCGCTGTTTCAACTGCATCATCAGCTAGTTTCGCCGTTGTTACGTTAGCAGCTGCAATCATTGTTGTTACTACCTTGCTCGCGCCAATAGCCGTAACACCCGTATTAGTAATGGTTACATCACCCGTTAGCGTTACTTCTGTTGCTTCATTAGAAACATTACCTACATATATTTTACCATCAGCTAAAGTTGTAATATCTGATGCTTTTGTATCTACATAATTCTTCGTTGCTGCGTCTTGAGCCAAAGTAGGATCTGCAACTCCTGTTAACTTGTTTGCTCCTAAAGCAACATCCGCTGCTGCTGCTCCAAAACCACTTAATGGGATATTGGCTTTGTCTAGCTTGGTATTGGTTACAGCTGCGTTTTTAATTTTAACAGTTTCGACAGCATCATCAGCTAGTTTCGCCGTTGTTACATTTGCATTCTTTATCTTCGCTGTTTCAACGGCATCATTAACAATATCAGAAGTTACAATAGAGTTACTTAAATTTAATTTAGAATAATCGATTGCAGCATTTGCATTAACATCAATATTCATAATGGTTCCGTCAGTAATTTTAGCCGAAGTAATAGAACCGTCTGCGACACCAGCTGCTGCATTTAATGTATCCACATAATCTTTAATTAATTTAACTGATGGGTATTTTGTAGTGGAGTTTGCATCAGCAGTAATATCAGTACTTTTATTGGCTAGATTCTCTTTTAAATCCAAAGCAGTTTGTGTTGCAGTTGAAACTGGTTTATTGGCATCTGAAGTATTATCAACATTACCTAAACCTACCATTGTTTTATCAATCCCTGAAACTGTCCCTGTAAAAGTTGGTGAGGCTAATGGTGCTTTCAATGCTTCTGCTGCGGTAGCTCTAGTTACTTCAGAAGCTAAATTAGTTGTCAATGTAGCCTCTGCAGCTGTTGCTCTTGTAGTTTCGGCTGTAATAGCTGTTGCATTTGCAGTCACATTTGTTGTTAAAGTAGCCTCTGCAGCTATTGCTCTTGTGGTTTCGGCTGTAATAGCTGTTGCATTTGCAGTCACATTTGTTGTTAAAGTAGACTCTGCTCCAGTAGCTCTAGTTACTTCAGAGGCTAAATTAGTTGTCAATGTAGCCTCTGCAGCTGTTGCTCTTGTAGTTTCGGCTGTAATAGCTGTTGCATTTACAGTCACATTTGTTGTTAAGGTAGCCTCTGCCGCGGTAGCTCTGTTTACCTCAGTAGTCAAATCAGTCAAATTTGCTTTCAATGCCAATCCAGGAACTGTTGGGGCTGCAGCTGTTCCTCCTAAATCTCCTGCTAATTGGATTTTCCCTTTGTTGGAAGAAGACGCATCCGCAATGGTAGCACCTGCAACTTGAGTATCTACATAGGTTTTTACCGCTTTCTCTGTTGGAAATTTTACATCTGAATTTGAAGCTAAAGTGGCATCTGTACTTTTATTAGCCGTATTTTCTTTGGTTGCCAAAGAAGTAGTCACATCTGAACTATTCGCTTTCAATGCCAATCCCGGTACTGTTGGAGCCGCAGCTGTTCCTGCCAAATCACCCGCTAATTGAATTTTTCCTTTGTTGGAAGAAGACGCATCCGCAATGGTAGCGCCTGCAACTTGGGTATCTACGTATGTTTTTACCGCCTTCTCTGTTGGAAATTTTACATCTGAATTTGAAGCTAAAGTGGCATCTGTACTTTTATTAGCCGTGTTCTCTTTGGTTGCCAAAGAAGTAGTCACATCTGAACTATTCGCTTTCAATGCCAATCCCGGAACTGTTGGGGCCGCAGCTGTTCCTCCTAAATCTCCTGCTAATTGGATTTTCCCTTTACTAGTTGTCGTAGCGTCTGGAATAGTTGAGCTTACAATTTGACTGTCTACATAAGCTTTAGTCGCAGTAGACATTGGTTTATTTAAATCTGAAGTATTATCCACATTACCTAAACCTAAATTAATACGGGCACCTGCTGCCGAAGTAGCTCCTGTTCCTCCATTGACCAAAGCAACTACGCCGGAAACATTGGTAGCTGTATTAGCAGCATTTGCAAATGGCACCGAAGTCAATACTTCGCTTGAAAGTTCTTCAAACTGATTACATAGGCCTGTTGGATCAAGCGCTACTTTTAATGTTTTATTTTCGGTTGCATTCCAATTAATCCCACTAAAAGAAGTGGCATATCCACCTGTTTGATTTCCTGCACCTATAGTGATATTGACCATTCCAAAAGTGTCTGTTGTTGTTTTTATCACTTCCTCATACTCTATTCCTGCATTAGCATCTAAAAAACTAAATTGCAAACAAATAGCTTTGTTAGTCATTGGTACATTATTCACATTAACTCCCGGAATGTTTTGACCTCCAGGAGCATAAATTACTGCTTGATAAGTAATTCCTTTGTTTTGCGAAAAAACCAAGGATGAAACTAAAAATAAAACGATGTAAACTATTTTTCTCATTGGTTATTATCTTTTTATTAAATCAAAATATCCTCCAAATACAATTTGACTGTTATTTATTGTAACATTATCAGAATTGTTTCCCAACTTTAGGCCTTTGCTAAGATTTAATCCAGCACTCAAATATCCCGTTTTGGTGAGATAATACTTTGCATACACACCTACCATAGGTCGAATAACTAATCCTGAAAATTCTTTTTGATGTACTAAATTGTATACTGAATTGTCAATCTCTTGTTTGCCCCTCAACATTGTAGCCGCGTTCAGACCCACTCTAGCGCTCAAGAAAAAATAAAACGATTCATAAAATTGATAATCTATCGTATTCTGAACTCCTAAATAAGCCGTTGTATATGACAATTTATTGGTTGAAGACACCCCAATCCCATTGTATTCATTTAATGTGAGACTAGCTGAATATTTTAATGCTTTCAAATTTTTGTATTTCAATGGTGCAGTATAACCTAATTCATAGGCATCTCCAATACCATTGATTTTGATTTTTTCAGAAAATGAAGACCTATTTCTGTAGGAGTACGAACTAAAATTTTTACCTAAGTTGAAAAATACGCCTTGCGAAAAGGCAGAAAAAGTAAGTAAGAAAAAAAGGATGTGGGGTACGATTTTTTTCATTTATTTATTTTTTAATTTGATTTTATAATTGTGGTAGTAAACGAATATCGACTACCATCAAGCCTGATTATATATTCTCCTTCAGCTAATTGGAAATTCGTAATCGTTAAAATGTTATCTATAGCTTCCTTCTCTTGATACAACAAAAGTCTACCATGAATATCAAATAATGTAATTTTAATTTTACCCATTACAGGTGAAGAAAATTTAAAATTAACATTATCAATTACTGGGTTTGGAAAAACTATAGTAGTAATAGTATTATTTGTAACTATTGCCGCATTGGAAATTTTACTTTGTTGAAATCCTTGACTTACAATCAATTTATTAGTTCTATTGGTCCCAACCACTGACTGCTGAGCAATAGTCTGATTGACTTTCACACCTTTAGAAGTGATAGCAGTGTTGCCTTGTGCAGACAACATTTGATGATGCAATTGTTGTCCATACGACATACCACAAAAGAAAAACATAAAAATTATTTTCATCTCCTTAATTTTTAATTTCTTAGCTCAGAAAAGACACCAATAATAAATAGGCAACATTTTAGCAACTTACAAAAATAATTTTAAATCAAATCAATAGCTACTTATTAAAGGTTTTATTTGTCAAATAAATCAAAAAATTTGACAACATAGATTCATTACAACATTCTAATATTTAGAATAATACGTAAAAAGCTCGAAGAAAACACTTCGAGCTTAAACATAATTTTGCAGAGAGGATGGGATTCGAACCCACGATACAGTTACCCATATACAAACTTTCCAGGCTTGCTCCTTCAACCACTCGGACACCTCTCTTTTTGGGATTGCAAATAACTTAAAAAAAACTGATGTAGAAAAATGAAATTGAATTATTCTTGAATTTCACCTCGCAATGCGATTTCAAATTGATTCTTAAAATCAGCTGCAGGAATAGACTGGCCCAAAAGAAACATCAACTTAGTAATCGCCGCCTCTGTAGTCATATCTTTACCCGAGATAACGCCTATTTCAAGTAAGACTGAACTCGTTTCATATTGCCCCATTCTAACACTTCCGCCTGAACATTGTGTCACATTGATAATATGAATTCCTTTGTGAATAGCCTTTTGTAATACGTTTAAAAACCAGTCGGCAGTTGGCGCATTTCCTGCTCCGTATGTTTCCAATACAATTCCTTTCAAATGAGGAATAGCAACAACGGCATCGATCACTTGCTCACTAATTCCAGGAAATAATTTCAAAATAATGACATTAGTATCTAATGCTTTATGCACTCGAAAAGGCATTCTATCATTTACAGGTAAAAAGAACTCCGAATTCATTTTTAAATGCACTCCTGATTCAATCAAAAAAGGGTAATTAGGCGACGTGAATGCTTTAAAATGTTCGGCATTGATTTTAGTAGTTCTATTAGCACGGTACAATTTGTACTCAAAGTACAAACAAACTTCTTTAACAACAGCTTGTTCGTCTTTGCGTAATGATGCGATTTGAATAGCTGTAATTAAATTTTCTTTAGCATCGGTACGCAAATCACCTATGGGTAATTGAGAACCTGTGAATATAATTGGCTTCGCCAAATTTTCAAGCATAAAACTCAAAGCCGAAGCGGTATACGACATGGTATCAGAACCGTGAAGCACCACAAACCCATCAAATAAAGTATAATTTTCTTCGATAATTGTGGCCAATTGAACCCATTTTTCCGGATTCATATTGGAGGAATCTATTGGGTTTTGAAAAGAAATAGTTTCTATTTCACAATCCAACAATTTAAGCTCTGGGATACGTTGCAATAACTTACTAAAGTTAAATGCCTTGAGTGCTCCCGTTGCAAAATCTTTCTTCATACCAATGGTTCCACCGGTATAAATTAAAAGTATTTTCGCTTTAGAAAGCATTAGTATATTTTAATTTATTGACTACTGGATTAGCATACATGGCTAAAAATCCCTCTAAAGCAATTGGATTATCTAAACCGATTCGCATTTCTAAACGACGTTCAAAAAGTGATTTTTCGGACTCTGTATACAAATGGGTATACGCATTGGTTTTATGCAATATATCATACGCAATAAAGTTAGTTGGCCATAGCATATAATTCCTCAATATAGAATCATCAATTTGTTGAGCTAATGCTTGAATTTGTCTATTCGAACTTTCGTGTTCAGATACAATTTGATCTATTTCTGTATTCAATACTTTTCCAATATGCAAATGAATTCGTTTTTTTTGACCCATTACACCACTCAAAATTGTATTTAAATCTTCATTTTTAGATTTTACATATACTTCATTATTGGCTTCTGCTAATAACTGAGGCATTTTCAACACATCTGTTGGATCATATTCATACGATATGGAAACAGGAACAATTTTTAATTTTTTGAAGTATTGCATTACATCTGCTTCATCCGAAGCCATCCCAATCATTTTCAATACCCCAGGATTGGTTTCATCATTACCATCTTTGGTTCTTCCTTCGCGTTGTGCAATCCAAACAGATCGATTCTCATGAAGCAATAATTGACCTATATATTCTGACAAAAGTTTTGAACTTTGGAGCATTTCTCTTGGTGACAAACCTCTTAAAACTAGAAAATTACGATTCAATCGGGCTAACGTCTTTACAAATGATTTTTGGACCAAATTATCCCCAATTGCCGAAGCAGTCATCAAATGACCATTTTGAAATAAAGCCGCATTCAATAAAGTGGTATCCAAAAGAATATCTCGATGATTTGAAATAAACAAATAGGAATTATTTTTTTCTAAATGCTCAAATCCAGAAGTAGTTAAACCATCTGAGCTATTTTCTAAAATTTTTAAAACGGTATGATAAATAAAATTACACTGAAAATCGCGAATAGAATGGGTTTTTTTCAATTGCTCTTTCCAAACATCATCCTCAATTTCTGGAAAAGTAAAATTCATTAAGGCTTTCATCATTGGGTGTGAAATTACACCTTGTAAAGCCTCATTTACTTCAGTTTCGTAAAACGGTCGAATGGCATCAAACTTTTGCATTTTGGAATAATTTTATAAGGAACAAAAGAACAAAAAAAATATCAAACTAAAGAACTTCTCGATTAAATCCCAAAAACAGCCTTAGAATTCTCGGTTGTAATTCTCGCTATTTCGGATAAAGGCAATTGGTACAATTCTGCTAATTTTTGAGCTACCAAAACAGCAAAACCACTTTCATTTCGCTTCCCTCGATGCGGAACAGGTGCTAAATACGGAGAATCGGTTTCAAGGACAATATGTTCGAGCGAAATCTGGTTTAAAAACTGATCTATTTTTCCGTTTTTAAAAGTAGCTACTCCGCCTATTCCTAATTTTAACCCTAACGAAATGGCTTTTTGAGCTTGCTCCAAATTGCCCGAAAAACAATGAAAAATTCCAAACAAATCGGGTGATTTTTCTAGTTCCAATACTTCGAAAACTTCGTCAAAAGCATCGCGACAATGAATATTGATAGCCAAGCCGTGTTGTTTAGCCAATTGAATTTGGCGTTGAAAAGCGATTTTTTGAATATCCAAAGTGGTTTTGTCCCAATACAAATCAATTCCAATTTCGCCAATAGCATAGAATGTATGAAGTGCTAATTGGGCTTCAACATGCGCTAATTCTTCCAAATAATTTTCTTTTACATAACAGGGATGCAACCCAATCATCAACCTTACATTTTCTGGAAATTGGGCTTCCAAATCATACATTTTATGGGTTCCTGAACTGTCAATTGACGGAACAAAAAAACGAGAAACTCCAGTAGCAATAGCACGTTGAATCATCTCGACTCTGTCTTGATCAAATTCTTCTGAACACAAATGGGTATGGGTATCGGTAAATTGCATTTTGTAAAAAAATTAGAATGCAAACTTACGAACAATATTAACCCGTGTTTGATTGTGATTAAATTATTTTTAAATCCGCCACGAATTCACGAATGGATGGACTAGAATATTTGATTTAATTCGAATTTTCATCCAGAATGAACGAATAATAGAAATCAGTTATTTTCGCTTTCTAAATGATAAATAAGCTACAATCGTGCTCAACAACATCAAAACCCCTCCTAAGACAAACGGAGCTCCTGGAAATTTAAACGGCGCCTCATTATGAGTGAAAAAATAAAATACAGTAGACATCATAGGTGGCCCAATAATCGCCGAGGCACTCATCAAACTCGACATGGTACCCTGGATTTCACCTTGCTCATTAGCAGGAACTTGTTCTGAAATTACCGCTTGCATGGCAGGTCCAGCAATTCCTCCTAAACAATACGGAATTAAAAACACAAATAACATCCAACTCTCAGTAGCCGTAGCAAATAAAAACATCCCTACGGTGTACAAAGCCATTCCTACATAAATACTTTTTTGATTTCCTAATTTAGGGTTTACCCAACGAATCAAACCTCCTTGGACCAAACCTACTAAAAGTCCAATTACTCCTAACGATATTCCTACCATTTTCTCGTCCCAATTGAATTGGTACATCGTAAAGAAACTCCAGTTGCTATGCACTGCGTGAGACGCTACATACAATAAAAAAGTAGCTAGTACTAAACCTATTAATTGAGGGTATTTTTTCAAATGCAATAACGCACCAATAGGATTGGCTCTCTTGATATCAAAGTCTCTTCTGTATTCTTTTGTAAGCGATTCAGGCAAGATAAAAAACCCATACAAAAAGTTCAATAAACAAAGAATTGCAGCGGCATAAAATGGAACTCTCGGACCGTATTGTCCTAATAAACCACCTATAACGGGTCCGATGATAAATCCTAATCCAAATGCCGCACCAATCATCCCGAAATTTTTAGCTCTATTCTCAGGTGTACTCACATCGGCAATATAAGCCGAAGCCGTAGTAATACTAGCTCCTGTAATCCCTGCAATAATTCGACCAACAAATAACCATTCAATTGATGGAGCAAAAGCAAGCAACAAATAATCCATAGAAAAAGCAAACAGCGAAATAAGTATAATAGGCCTTCTTCCAAATCTATCGCTAAGATTCCCTATTAACGGCGCAAATAAAAATTGGGTTATCGCATACGCAAATGTCAACCATCCTCCATATTTTGCAGCTTCGCTAATATCACCATGAATCAATTCTTTGATCAATTTAGGAATAACCGGAATAATGATTCCCCAACCGGTGATATCAATTAACATAGTAATGAAAATAAATCCGATAGCGGCCGACTTTTTATTGGATGACATAATTATAATTTTATGAAAGGCAAATAAACAAAAAAATCCTAAACTCTTTTTAGGAGTTTAGGATTAGTATTTAAAATTGAACCGTTCTACAATTCAAATGCTTTTTTAGGATTGTTATCACAAAGCAATTCTACTGGATTTTCAAGCGCTTCTTTTACCGCTACTAAGAATCCAACCGATTCACGTCCATCAATGATTCTGTGATCATACGATAATGCTACATACATCATTGGGTGAATTTCCACTTTACCATTTACAGCAATTGGACGCTCAATAATGTTGTGCATTCCTAAAATTCCTGATTGTGGTGGATTGATAATTGGCGTAGACAGCATACTCCCAAAAACACCTCCATTAGTAATGGTGAAGGTACCTCCTGTCATATCATCTACAGTAATCTGTCCATCACGTGCTTTAATTGCCAAACGTTTGATTTCAGCTTCAACTCCACGGAACGTTAAGTTTTCTGCATTACGAACCACCGGTACCATTAATCCTTTTGGTCCAGAAACTGCAATCGAAATATCGCAAAAATCGTAGGCTACTTTATAATCTCCATCAATCATAGAATTGACATCTGGATATAACTGTAAAGCTCTTGTAACGGCTTTAGTAAAGAATGACATATATCCCAAACCAACGCCTGCGTGTTTTGCTTTGAATGCGTCTTTGTATTCGTTGCGCAAGTTATTAATTGGGGTCATGTTCACTTCATTGAAAGTAGTCAACATAGCCGTATCATTTTTAGCAGCAACTAAACGCTCTGCTACTTTACGACGCAACATAGACAATTTAACTCTTTCAGCACCACGGCTTCCTCCTGTTGGAGTTCCCATAGATGCTGTGGCATTTAATGCATCTTCTTTGGTAATGCGACCGTCTTTACCAGAACCCACAATATCTGAAGGTTGGATATTTTTTTCGTCTAATATTTTACGAGCCGCTGGCGAAGGAGCTTGTGCAGCATACGTTGCCGCTGGAGCTGGAGCCGCTGCTGGAGTTGCTACTTTTTTCTCTTCTGCTTTTGGTGCTTCTGCCACAGGAGCAGGAGCTGAACCTGATGGTTTTGCTGCAGCAGTATCAATCAAACAAACTACTGCACCTACTGCAACTGCGTCACCTTCTTCGGCTTTAAGTGTAATCACACCACTCGCTTCGGCTGGTAGTTCTAAAGTTGCTTTGTCTGAATCTACTTCAGCAATAGCTTGGTCTTTTTCTACATAATCGCCATCTTTTACTAACCAAGTGGCAATTTCTACTTCTTTGATTGATTCCCCTGGTGAAGGGACTTTCATTTCTAAAATCATCTTTTGTAATTTTATTGTTGTTCTTGTATGATTAATCTAATAAATTTTCTACCGATATATCTTCATCTATTTCAGGCCAATGAATTCCTTCTCCTTTACCAATAAGCCTCCATTTACTTAATTGTTCGGAAGTAGCTTTTCTTAATCTTGGAAACCATTCTAATGGTATAGATAATTCTCTCCCATCTTCTAAAAAAACAATCATTTTTGAATTTTCAAAAGCGATATCAATGGCATTTTTCGACTTATTAATTGTTAAAATACTCATCCCATTTTTGTATTAATAGTTCCTGATTCTCCTCAACTAAAGTACGTATTTGTTTTAGTTCATTTGATTTAAAACCAAAAGATTTAACTAATTCTGCATTTTCGAGATAAAACTTTGCTGTCCTATCTCCTTTTCAATATGAATATGTTTTGGCAAATGTTCATTACTATAAAAGAAAAATCGATATCCGTTTATGTAAAAAACCGTTGGCATTTTATCTAAATAAATTTTTATCAAAAACCATTCTAATGGCGTCTGCGTGGCGTCTTCTATCTCGAGTATGACTTCCTGCCGCAGGAGCCGAGTAATTTTTCAATGATGCTAAACGCCAAGGAACCAAATTAAAGTTTACCAACATATAGCTGTAAGCTCCCATGTTTTTAGGCTCCTCTTGTGCCCAAACATAATCATCTGCATTTGGATAAGTAGCAATAATCGCTTTTAATTGCTCTATTGGCAATGGAAATAATTGCTCAATACGAACCAAAGCCACATCATTACGTTCCAGTTTTTCTCTTTCAGCTAAAATATCATAATAGAATTTACCTGTACAGAAAACCACTGTTTTTACTTTTGATTTATCTACTGATGTATCGTCAATTGTTTCTTGGAAACTTCCGTTAGCCAATTCCTCTTGGGTAGAAACACAAGCTGGATGACGCAATAAACTCTTTGGAGAAAATACCACCAAAGGTTTGCGAAATTTCGTTTTCATTTGTCTTCTTAATAGATGGAAAAAGTTGGCTGGTGTAGTACAATCCGCTACATACATATTGTGACGAGAACACAGTTGTAAATAACGTTCCATTCTAGCCGAAGAGTGCTCAGCCCCTTGTCCTTCATAACCATGAGGCAACAACATTACAATACCATTTTGATTGTTCCATTTGTCTTCTCCACAAGAAATATATTGGTCAATCATAATTTGGCAACCATTAGAGAAATCTCCAAATTGCGCTTCCCAAATCGTTAATGCATTAGGATTGGTCAAAGCGTAACCATAATCAAATCCTAAAACACCATATTCTGAAAGGAAAGAGTTAAACACATTGAATTTCCCTTTTTTATCTTGTACCGAGTTCAAAAGAATTACTTCTTCTTCGCTATCTTCTACTTTTACCACAGCATGACGGTGAGAAAAAGTTCCTCTTTCTACATCTTGTCCTGATAAACGAACATCAAATCCTTCTTGTAATAATGATCCAAAAGCAAGAGCCTCTGCTGTACCCCAATCAATTTGATTGTTATCATACATAGCTTTTCTATCGGTTACAATTTTAGTAATCTTATTGATGAATTTTTTATCCGCTGGCAAAGTGGAAATAGTTGCTAAAATTCCGTCTAATTTTTTCTTGTCATACGTAGTGTCCACTTTTTGCAACATTACATCATCAGAAACTTGAACAAATCCTTGCCATTCATCTTGCATAAACGGCTTGATAATAGTCAAATCTTTCTTACGTGATTCTTGTAAATTTTCGTCCAATTTTGCTTTGTACTCACTTTCGATTTTGTTTACATATGCTTGGTCAATAATTCCTTCAACAATCAGTTTTTCTGCATAAATATCTCTCGGATTTTTATGACGCGCAATGATTTTGTACAAAACAGGTTGTGTAAAACGAGGTTCATCCCCTTCGTTATGACCGTATTTTCTATACCCTAAAAGATCAATAAATACATCGCCTCCAAAGGCCATTCTATAATCTAAAGCAAATAACATCGCATGTACTACTGCCTCTGTATCGTCTGCATTGACATGCAATACTGGCGACAAGGTAACTTTTGCTACGTCGGTACAATAGGTAGAAGAACGCGCATCCAAGTAATTAGTAGTAAAACCAACTTGGTTATTAATCACTAAATGGATTGTACCTCCTGTTTTGTATCCGTCAAGTTGTGCCATTTGCACAATTTCATATACAATTCCTTGTCCAGCTACCGCTGCATCCCCGTGAACTGCAATAGGTAATACTTTTGAAAAATCGTCTGGGAAATATTTATCTTGTTTGGCACGTGTAATTCCTTCAATAACTGCTCCAACAGTCTCTAAGTGAGATGGATTTGGAGCCAAATTAATATTGATAGACTTACCCGATTTAGTTTTTCTATCCGAGGTTAATCCTAAGTGGTATTTAACGTCTCCGTCAAAATATTCTTGATCGTAGTCTTTTCCGTCAAATTCAGAGAAAATGTCTTGAGTAGCTTTACCAAAGATATTGGCTAGAATATTCAACCTTCCACGGTGTGCCATCCCCATTACAAATTGCTCCACTCCTTTTTCGGCAGCCGCTTCAATTAAAGCATCTAAAGCAGGAATAATACTTTCTCCACCTTCTAATGAGAAACGTTTTTGACCTACATATTTAGTATGCAAGAAGTTCTCAAACGAAACCGCCTCATTTAATTTATCAAGGATATTTTTCTTTTGTTCTACATTAAAACTAGGCAAATTGTCATTTACATTCAATCGGTCTTGAATCCATTGCACCACTTCTGGTTTACGAATGTACATGTACTCCACCCCAATTGATTGACAATAGATATTCTCAAGTCGGCTAATAATTTCTTTTAAAGTGGCCGGTTGATGACCTAAAATTTTAGCCGCATCAAATACCGTATCTAAATCTGCCGCTGACAAACCGAAGTTCTCAATCGCTAAGTTAGGTGTATGAATTCGTCTTTCACGAACAGGATTTGTCTTTGTGAATAAATGCCCACGAGTTCTATACCCGTCAATTAATTTAATAACATTAAATTCTTTCAATACTTTTTCAGAGACCTGTCCTGAAGCAACTGAATTAGAAGAATACTGTGCCATTTGGTCTGCCACATTTTCTTCATTGTAAGTAGCCATTCCAAAATCAAACCCTTGAAAGAAACTTCTCCAACTTGGTTCAACACTATCTGGATTTTCTATATATTGATCGTATAATTGAGCAAAAAATTCGGTGTGAGCTGCGTTTAAAAAGGAAAACCTATCCATAATTATTGATTAATATGCTTTTTGTTTAATTTGTTGACAAAAGTACAATAAACCAAACTATTTAATCCTATTATTTACCTACTTTTACGTTAAAATTTGTTAAAAATATTTAAAAACCCCATGAAAAAAATCGTTTTCGACCCCATTTTGAATCCAAATGTAATTTTCTCAATGGCATTTCTTTTTCTTTTTTCATTTTCGAATTCGCAAACGATTGCGAAAACCAATCAAAATGATTTTTGGAAACAGGTACAATTTGGTGGTGGGTTTGGATTGAATTTTGGCTCAGGCTACACTGAAATCACTTTGGCACCAAGTGCAATTTATCCAGTAAATGATTACGTGAGTTTAGGAGCCGGACTATTAGGCAGTTTTACCAATTCCAAAAATTATTATACCACAGGAGTTTATGGTATAAGCGCTGTTAGTTTATTCAATCCAATAGAAAAAGTACAACTTTCTTTAGAGGTCGAACAAGCCAGGGTCAACACTCAGTTCCAAATGATTCCGAATCCTGTAACCAAAAACTATTGGAATACAGGATTGTATGTTGGAGCCGGTTATCGCAATGGGAATGTTACCCTTGGGGCGCGCTACAATTTATTATTTGACAAAGACAAAAGTATATATAGCGATGCGTTAATGCCTTTTGTTCGGTTTTATTTTTAGCAAAAATCGACTATTTATGCTATTTTTAAACTAGTCATACTCAAGCTTCCTGCAACCAACTTATCATTAAACAAGGAAATACGCTCTCCTTTTTGTTGCAACCCTAAGGTATAAATTAAGGGTAAATAATGGTCTGGCGAAGGGATAGCCATTTGTACCGCTGTTGATTGTTTTTCGTATTCAATAAGTGGCTGATAATTGCCATCAATTAAATAATTATTAACGGTTTCTCGTGCCTCAATAGCCCAATCATACCCATAATTATCTCTATCAAAATTAGCAAAATCAACTAAACGTAAATTGTGCACAATATTACCGCTACCAATAATCAATATTCCTTTGTTTCGAAGCGCTTGTAACTTTTGAGCCAATTCAAAATGGTATTGAGCTGATTTCGTATAATCAATACTTAACTGAATAATTGGAATATCTGCATTAGGATACAAATGTTTTATAACACTCCACGCACCGTGATCAAGACCCCATTTATCATCTAACTCAACTGGAGTGGGCAATAATAATTCGTGCGTAATTTGAGCCAATTCAGGACTCCCCTTTGCAGGATATTGCACATTGAATAATTCTTGTGGGAATCCTCCAAAATCATGAATCGTTTCGGGCATTTCCATTGCGGTAACTTTAGTCCCTTTGGTAAACCAATGTGCCGATATACAAAGAATAGCATTTGGTTTTGGCAATGTTTTGGCAACATTACGAAATCCTGTTACAAATTGATTTTCTTCAATGGCATTCATGGGACTACCGTGACCCAAAAACAAAACAGGCATTTTTTCGGTATTGGGAAAAGATTGAGATGTGGTATACAGTTCGTTGCTATTTTTCATACTAGAAAGAAAAGGTGTTACTCCTAAAATTTTTAAAAAGAATTTTCTGTTCATATTCTGTTTTAAAACATTGACAAAAATGTATTTTTAACCCGAATCTTTTAGCAGAGCTAATAATTATTCCGAAACCAAACCTTCATCCATTCTCGTTTCAAAACTAAAAACGCCACTTGTTTTGATAATTCTAAAATATCCGAACCATCTAAACTTTTAACCTGTTCTTCTGGAACATCAACAATGTAAAGCAAGTTCAAATATTCGGCAAATTTATACTGAATCAATCGGTAAATTTTTTCATGCAAAGCCAGTTTCAACTCTTCTGGCTGAATATCTATAGCCAAATCTATGGCTTCATTAGCAAAATTGAAATCCTTATTTATTTGTTCAATCAATTTCAAATACAAGTTTTCTTTTTCTGCTTCTGACAGCAATGCATCAGTATTTATGGGAGCTATATACATGAGCTGTTAAACATTTCGATTCATTAAATTTTCTCCAAAGATTTTTAACAGTTGCTTTTTCTCCAAACTAATATTCATTTTGTCCAAAGTAGCCAAGGCTTTTAAAGTATAATCTTGAATGGCTTGTTGCGTTGCTTTGGCTGCGCCCGTTGCATTAAAAATAGTTTTGACTGCTTCTATTTTGCTGGTATTATCTTCTAAAACTACTGAAAATAGCTGCAACAATTGTTCTTTTTCTTCGCTTGACGCAAATTCAATTGCTTTAAGGTACAAAAAGGTTTTTTTGTTCTCAATGATATCGCCTCCAACTTGTTTACCAAAAGTGGCTGGGTCGCCAAAGGCATCTAAATAATCGTCTTGTAATTGAAATGCCAAACCTAAATTCAATCCAAAATCATAAATTAAATCTCCATTTTCTGCAGAAGTTTGAGCTACAATAGCCCCCATTTTCATAGCTGCTGCAACCAAAACAGCGGTTTTGTATTCAATCATTTTTAAGTACTCTGAAATAGTCACATCGGAGCGGGTTTCAAAATCCACATCCCATTGCTGCCCTTCGCAAACTTCTAAAGCCGTTTTGCTAAATAACTTTGCCAAATCTCTAAAGATAGCGGGTTCGTATTGCTCAAAATATTGGTATGCCAAAATCAACATCGCATCACCTGAAAGGATTCCAGTATTGGTATTCCATTTCTCATGTACCGTCACATTTCCTCTTCGCAAAGGCGCATCGTCCATAATATCGTCATGAACTAACGAAAAGTTATGAAACACCTCAACAGCTAAAGCAGCAGGAAGTGCTTTTGTATATTCCGAATCAAAAATTTCGGCACTCATCAAAGTCAATACCGGACGCATTCTTTTCCCTCCCAAGTTCAATATATAATGTATTGGCTCATACAAATTCTTGGGTTCACGAACGCAATGTTGCGACTTTAAATAGTCTAAAACAAATTCCTGATAATTTTGAATAGAATGCATAACTCGTTTAATTCCTGTTTACAAAGCCCCAAATATAGCAATTCCATTAGGAATAATGAGTTTTTAGAAATTGTTACGTTAATAGGATAAAAAACTTTAGTTAAAAAAAACACAAAAACAACGGAAACTTTTTTGGTATTCAAAGTTTCCGTTTTATATTTGCAGCTCAATTTAAAATGGAAATGAAAGAAAAAATCATATCTAAAGCTAGTAATCTATTCTTGAAACTCGGTTTCAAGAGTGTGACTATGGATGATATCGCTAACGAAATGTGTATTTCCAAGAAAACGATTTACAAATATTTCTGCAATAAAGAAATCCTAATTGAAGAGACTACAGAAACAGGTTTAAAAGAAATTAACCACACAATTGCGACCATTGTTGCTAAAAACCATAATGCTATAGAGGAGAATTTTGAAATTATTAAAATGTTTAAAGAAATGTTTAATTCAATTGAAACATCTCCTTCCTATCAATTAAAAAAACATTATCCTGAGATTTATGAAAAACTAATTTCAAAATCCACAAACGAATGTAACACATTATTTCAGCAAAATATTGTAAAAGGAATACAAGAAGGCCTGTATAGAAAAGAAATTAATATTTCTAACTATGTGTCATTTTATTACGCCCTTATATCCAATATTAACGAAACTATAAGTTCTGAAAAAGAAGCAAAAAAATTAGAATTAACCGCCTTAGAATATCATATCAGAGCTATGGCTACACCAAAAGGAGTTATTGAACTGGAAAAACATTTAGCAACACATCACCTATAATTATATCAATGAAAAAAACACTTTTAATCGCATTACTAACTTTTACCGTTAGTACAAACGCACAACAAAAAAGCACCAAACAATCCTATTCGTATACCTTAAACGAGGCAATCGAATATGCACTAACACACAATTACAGTGCCATCAATGCTGCTAGAGATATCGATGCTGCCAAAGAAAAAAAATGGGAAACCACTACAATTGGTTTGCCACAAATCAACGCAGCTGTAGGATACCAAAACAACATTAAATTACAAAAATCGCTAATTCCTGCTGAATTTTTTGGAGGACAACCGGGTGAATTTGCCGAAGTTGCTTTTGGAACCAAACAAAATATGGCGGCTAGTACTACATTGAGCCAACTTATTTTCAACGGCTCTTATTTAGTTGGATTGCAGTCGGCAAAAGTGTATTTGCAAATTTCTGAAAATGCTAAAATCAAAACTAATCAAGAAATTCGTGAAATGGTAATTAATGCTTACGGGAATGTTTTGTTAGCTGATGAAAGCATCATCATTTTGGAAAAAAACAAAATCAACTTGGAAAAAACCTTAAACGAAACCACGCAAATTTTAAAAAACGGGTTGATTGAGGAAGAAAACGTAGAACAACTTCAAATTACATTATCAACCATTAAGAGTGCACAAGAAAATGTAAAACGTCAAAAAACTATTGCTACTAATATGCTAAAATTAGTTTTAGGTATTGCAATGGAAAACGATTTGACTTTAACTGACAAATTAAGCACACTGGCACAAAACAATATCGACTTACGTTTGACACAGGAGACTTTCCTTGTAGAAAATACTATTGATTATAAAATCCAAGAAAACCTAGTCCAAAGCAAAAAATTATTAGTGCTTTTAGAAAAAAGTAATGCGCTGCCTAGTTTGGCCGCTTCTTATAATTTAGGATACAATGCTTTTGGTAACCAATTTCAATTTTTCAATTCTAATCAACGTTGGTTAAACTATTCTAATATAGGAGTAAGTTTAAACATTCCTATTTTTAGTAGTCTTGGCAGAAGTGCTAAAACACAACAAGCTAAAATTGCTTTGGAACAATCCAAAACGCAAATGCTACAAGTAGAACAAAGTCTAAAATTACAATTTGAAAAAGCCAAAAGTGATTACGAATACAGCTTAGAACAATTAAATACTACCAAAAGTAGTTTGACACTGGCAGAACGCATTGAAAACAAACAACAAATCAAATTGAAAGAAGGATTGTCTTCGAGCTTTGATTTGAGCGAAGCCCAACGCCAATTGTACACAGCACAACAAAATTACTTACAAGCCATGCTGGACGTAATCAATAAAAAAGCCTCTTTGGAAAAAATCACAACTAAGAACTAATCTCAACACCAAATATGAAATCTAATAAAACACCTATGACTACGAAAATATTTCCTCTACTTATCGCATCTGCACTATTTGTTTCTTGCGGTGATAAAGAAAACAACCAAACGGTTGACCAATTAATTGCTGCTAAAAACAATACCGAACTACAAGCAAGAAAAGCAACTATTCAAGCTGATTTGGCTAAAATTGATGCTGCACTTGCTACATTGAACGTTAAAAAAGAAGAAGCTTTGGTTTCGGTAATGACGTTAAAAGATACTTTGTTTAATCACTATTTAGACATTCAAGGAAGTGTAGAAACGAAAGAAAACATCTTGATTCAACCGGAAATGCCTGGTACTCTCATCGCATTGAATGTTAAAGCAGGGCAACACGTAAGCAAAGGACAAATTCTAGCGCGTGTAGACGATGGTGGTTCAAGCCAACAAGTAGCGAGTTTAGAAACACAATACCAATTGGCGAAGACAACTTTTGAAAGACAAAAAAATCTTTGGAATCAAAAAATTGGTTCTGAAATTCAGTATTTACAAGCACAAACACAAATGTTGAGCTTACAACGTTCTGTTGCTCAAGCTAAAGCGATGTTAGCCAAAACGGTTATTCGCGCTCCGTTCTCAGGAACTATAGACGAAGTTTTTGTTGAAAAAGGACAAGTTGTTTCGGCAAGTCCTCAAGGCTTAATGCGAATTGTGAACTTGAATAATATGTATGTTTCTACCTCTATTCCAGAAAGCTACATTGGCAAACTAAAAGTAGGTACCCAAGTAGATGTTTTCTTGACTTCATTAAATAAAAATTACAAAGGAAAAGTACGCCAAGTGGGTAATTTTATTAACCCAAACAACAGAAGTTTCGGAATTGAAGTAAGCATTCCAAACCCAGAAAATCTTTTGCGCCCTAACCAAGTGGCGAAATTGAAAGTAATTGATTACACGGCTAAAAATGCGATTGTAGTTCCTACTAACGTGATTCAAGAAGACGGAGAAGGAAACAAATTTGTTTTTGTTGCTATCAATAGTAACGGCAAAACAGCAACTGCTAAAAAAGTAGTAGTTTCTACCGGAAAATCATCGGATAATGTAACTGAAATCCTAACCGGTTTATCAGCTAATGACATCATTGTAACCGAAGGAGTAAACACCATTTCTGAAGGAATGAAATTGAATTTCTAAACATAAACTAGTTGTTTCTTTTTAGTTGTCACTTTTTTACCGACAACCAACAACGGACAACCAATAACTATAATTATGAACCATCAAAATAAAGAATTCGGCATTTCAAGTTGGGCAGTAGACAATCGTGTTACGGTCTATATCTTAACTTTTATTATTGTCATCATGGGTTTGACCGCATACATTAATATGCCTCGAGAGGATTTCCCTGAAATTATTGAAAACAAAATTTACATCTCATCTGTATTCCCAGGAAACTCAGCCGAAGATGTTGAAAAACTGGTTATTAAACCCTTAGAGAAACAAATCAAAAACATCAGCGGTGTTGATAAAGTAACTTCGAGTTCGTTCCAAGATTACGGAATGATTATCGCTGAATTCTCTGATGATGTTACGGTAGAACAAGCCAAACAAAAAATCAAAGACAAAGTAGACAATGCCAAAGCCGATACCGATTGGCCTAATATGGACAACGGAAGCAAGGTAGAACCCAATGTTTTTGAATTAAACATTTCAGAAGAAGTGCCTATTTTGAACATCAATTTGCAAGGAAATTATACTACCCAACAATTGAAAAAATATGGCGAATTATTACAAGACGATATCGAAGAAATCTCAGAAATCAAAAAGGTAGATATTCTTGGAGTGGATGACAAAGAAGTTGAAATTGCAGTAGACATTTTTAAAATGACAGCGGCACAGGTTACGTTTGACGAAATCCAAAATGCAGTGAAATATGAAAACATGACGCTTTCGGGTGGAAATTTAATTTCACAAGGTTCTCGAAACAATATCCGCATTGTGGGTGAATTCAAAGAACCTAAAGAATTAGAAAACATCATCGTAAAATCATTTGGCGGACCGGTTTATCTAAAAGATATTGCGACTATTAGTTTCAAAGAAAAAGAAAAAACAACCTACGCTCGTGAAAAAGGTGCTGAGGTGGTAATGTTAAACGTTAAAAAACGTTCCAACCAAAACATGATTTCGGCTATTGACCAAGTAAAAGAAGTAGTCAAAAAAGCGCAAGAAACCTATTTGCCAAAAAACCTAAAAGTAGAATTAACAAGTGACCAATCATCACGAGTAGAGCATCAAGTTGACGAATTGTCAAATCACATCATCTTCGGAATTATTTTGGTAATGATTGTGTTGATGTTTACTATGGGATTGCGCAACTCTTTATTTGTTGGAGCTGCCATTCCATTGTCTATGATGATTGCCTTTGCTATCTTGTCTATGTTTGGACTCACCTTAAACACAATGGTGTTATTTGGTTTGGTAATGGGACTAGGAATGCTGGTGGATGATGGTATTGTGGTAGTGGATAATGTATATGCCAATATGCAAAAAGGAATGACTCGAATTCAGGCTTCCAAAGTGGGAATTGGAGAAATTGCTTGGCCGGTAATTTCGTCTACAGCAACGACTTTGATGGCGTTTTTACCATTTGCCCTTTGGCCTGGAACTATGGGTAAATTCATGAAATATTTCCCTATTACTTTGACAGTAACTCTAACAGGCTCTTTGTTTGTAGCCATGGTAATCAATGCCGCTATGACGGGAGGTTCTATGGCATTAGAAGACAAGAACATCAAGAAAAAAAGCCTGCGTTTCTATACTATATTATTCCTTGCATTAGGAATTGCATTAGCTGTTCCTGGCTACCTAAACGACAGTAAATTATTAAGAGGTGTTGGACATTTATTACTAATTTCTGTTGGATTAATGTGGTTGTATTATTGGAAAGTGTTCCAATGGACACAAGATTTTCAACACAATTTTTTCCCTAGAATGGAAGAAAAATACAAACTGTTCTTGGCTAAAATTTTGACGGGTAGAAATGCGTGGAAAGCCTTGGGAGGTATCATTGCTTTACTATTCCTTTCCTTCATCCTTCTGGGAATTTTTCCAAGAAAAGTATTGTTCTTTCCAGATAATATTCCGAATCAAGCCATTGCTTATATCGAATATCCGCAAGGGACATCTATTGAGAAGACGAATAAAGCCACTTTATTTGTTGAAAAACAAATTATCAAAATTTTAGAAAAATATGTGGATCCAAAAACCAATAAAAACTACATGGCGGAATCTATCATTTCGCAAGTAGGTGTTGGTGCCGGAAATCCAAATGTAGATGCGGGTTCAGCTTCTGAAACGCCATTTAAAGGGAAAGTTACCGTAAGTTTCTCTGAATTCAAATTTAGAAAAGGTGTCAATACTTCGGATATTTTGGAAGAAATTAGAAGTAAAGTAACCGGAATTGCTGGTGCTACCGTTACTGTTGAAAAAGATGCAAATGGACCACCTGCGGGTTACCCAATTAGTATCCAATTAACAGGAGCTGATTACGATCAAATGCTGAAAGAAGCTGATAAAATGATTGCGTTTATCGATTCGAAAAACATTCCAGGTATCGAGAAATTAAGTATCGACATCAATAAAGAAAGTCCTGAATTAGAAGTAAAAGTAGATCGTGCCAACGCAGGAAGTATGGGAATTTCGACAGGACAATTAGGTTTTAACCTACGCCGTTCGGTTTACGGACAAGAAATTTCGACTTACAAAGAAGGCGATGACGATTACAATATCGTAATGCGTATGCAGGACGACCAACGTAAAAACGAAAATATTCTTTTCAACCAATCGTTGACGTTCCGTAACCAAAACAACGGTCAGATTATGCAAGTCCCTATTTCTGCTGTTTCAAAAACAGAAAAAACAACGACTTACAATCAGATTAAGAGAAAAAACCACAAACGAATTATGACCATTTATTCGAATGTGTTAACTGGATATAATGGAGACGAAATCACCAAACAAATTAAGGAAGAACTAAAAACGTATGATCTTCCTAAAAGTGTGAGTTACTCGTTCTCTGGAGTACAAGAAGAGCAAGGCAAAAACCAAAGTTTCTTGATGTATGCATTGTTTTTAGCTTTGGCTGGAATTACCATCATCATTGTATTGCAATTTAACTCGGTTTCTAAAACAATAGTAATTATGTTTACCGTATTACTGAGTTTTAGTGGTGTATTCTATGGTTATGTGATTGCCAATATGGATTTTGTTATCTTGATGACCATGATGGGAATCATCTCGCTGGCGGGAGTTGTAGTGAAAAACGGAATTGTATTAATGGACTTCTTTGTCTTATTATTGGACAAAAAAGTAGCCGAAAACAAATTAGAAAGCCACGACGATTTATCATTAGAAGACATCAAAGAAGTAATTATCGAATCGGGTAAATCAAGATTACGTCCTGTATTATTGACTGCCTTAACAGCCATCTTAGGTTTGATTCCTTTGGCTATCGGACTGAACTTTGACTTCTTTACCTTGGTAACTGATTTCAACCCGCACTTCTTTATGGGAGGGGACAACGTAATGTTCTGGGGGCCTTTGGCTTGGACCATTATCTTCGGATTGACCTATGCTACTGTATTAACTTTAGTAATGGTACCTGTAATGTTCTTCCTCGTAAAACGAACAAAATACTGGTTGCGTGACCGAAGAAACAAAAGAAATCAAGAGGCAATAGCAGAATAAGAATTGTTTTAAATATATGGAATAAAGAGCCTGCAAAGTAAAATTTGCAGGTTTTTTTATTCTTATAATTTTATCCTACATTTATTCATAATTAGTCCTAAATTTGCACACAAATATTTTTAATCATGTACAGAAGTCATAACTGTGGCGAATTGAACGCCTCACATATCAATACAAAAGTTACACTAGCGGGTTGGGTTCAAAAATCGCGCGATAAAGGATTTATGAATTGGGTTGATTTGCGTGACCGTTACGGTATTACGCAATTAATTTTTGACGAAAGTCGCACTGAAAAATCCGTTTTTGAATTAGCCAAAACGCTTGGACGCGAATTTGTAATTCAAGTAAAAGGAACTGTTATTGAGCGTGAGTCTAAAAATACAGCTATCCCAACGGGAGAAATTGAGATTTTAGTTTCAGAAATGACGATCTTAAATGCTGCCTTGACGCCTCCTTTCACTATTGAAGATGAAACAGATGGTGGTGAAGACATCCGAATGAAATACCGTTACCTTGACATTCGTAGAAATCCAGTAAAAAACAGTTTGCTTTTCCGTCACAAAGTGGCGATGGAAGTACGTAAATACCTTTCTGATTTGGATTTTTGCGAAGTAGAAACACCGTATTTAATCAAATCAACTCCCGAAGGAGCTAGAGATTTTGTGGTGCCTTCGCGAATGAACGAAGGACAATTTTATGCTTTACCACAATCGCCTCAAACCTTTAAACAACTATTGATGGTAGGCGGAATGGACAAGTATTTCCAAATTGTAAAATGTTTCCGTGACGAAGATTTACGTGCCGACAGACAACCTGAATTCACTCAAATTGACTGCGAAATGGCTTTTGTAGAACAAGAAGATATTTTGAATGTTTTTGAAGGACTAACACGCCATTTATTAAAAGAAATAAAAGGAGTTGAAGTAGCTAAATTCCCAAGAATTACTTACGATTATGCTATGAAAACCTACGGAAATGACAAACCAGACATTCGTTTCGGAATGGAATTTGGCGAGTTGAATGCCGTAGCACAACATAAAGATTTTCCAGTTTTCAATGCTGCTGAATTAGTGGTAGGAATTGCGGTTCCAGGAGCTGGAAACTATACTCGAAAAGAAATTGACGCTTTAATTGATTGGGTAAAACGTCCACAAGTAGGTGCCTCAGGAATGGTCTATGTAAAATGCAACGAAGATGGTACTTACAAATCATCTGTAGATAAATTTTACGATCAAGATGATTTAGCACAATGGGCGAAAGCAACACAAGCACAAGCGGGTGATATGATTTTTGTTTTATCAGGTCCTGCTAACAAAACTAGAGCGCAACTTTCAGCATTACGAATGGAATTAGCTACTCGTTTAGGGTTGAGAAAACCCGATGAATTTGCACCACTATGGGTAGTGGATTTTCCATTGTTGGAATTTGACGAAGAAAGCGGTCGCTATCATGCAATGCACCACCCGTTCACCTCTCCTAAACCAGAAGATATTAGTTTATTAGAAACGGATCCAGGTAAAGTGCGTGCCAATGCTTATGATATGGTGTTGAACGGAAACGAAATTGGTGGTGGTTCTATTCGTATCCACGATAAAGCCACACAAGAATTAATGTTCAAATATTTAGGGTTTACACCCGAAGAAGCGAAAGCACAATTTGGCTTCTTGATGGATGCGTTTCAGTTTGGCGCACCACCACACGGAGGTTTGGCATTTGGATTAGACCGATTAGTCGCTATTTTAGGAGGACAAGAAACCATTCGTGATTTTATTGCCTTCCCAAAAAACAATTCAGGAAGAGATGTAATGATTGATGCTCCATCTACCATTGATGAAGCACAGTTGAAAGAATTGCACATCCAATTAGACACACAAGCGTAGTTTAACGGGTATTTTGGTCAGAAAACGTTGAAAATCAATATTTCTACAAAAAAAAACAGAAGAACGCATTTCGTATTGTATTAAACGTTACATTTGTCTTATTATAAATTATTATTACTATTACAATGCGTACAGGTACAGTTAAATTTTTTAATGAATCTAAAGGTTATGGATTCATTACGGACGAAGAAACAGGAAAAGACATCTTCGTTCA
>JACCDQ010966839.1_pt1 | contig 55031 bp, 45 predicted proteins | sample 7446031 | NCBI WGS metagenome assembly JACCDQ01 (sample SAMN15323442, study PRJNA562643) | freshwater metagenome | isolation source: river surface water | place: USA:Blue River Watershed | collected 2017-08-17
CCTCCCGATGATACATACCACCGACCCCCGCGGCGGGGGCAGATGCGCTCAGAGAAATATTCGCGGCGCTGTGATTGCCGAGACGCTCAGGCGCCACCAGCAAACTCTCACCGGACGTCAGGCCGGCAATATCCTGCAGGATTTCCTCCGACGAGTTGAAGTCAAAACCCGGTACATCCAGCATGTTGGCCAGCACACGCAACACCTTCCAGGCCGGTCGTGTCTCACCCAAAGGCTGCACCACGGCATGGAAGCTTTGGGCGCGCCCTTCTGCATTCACAAAGGTGCCGGAAGTTTCGGTGAATGGCGACACCGGCAGGATGACATCGCAAAATGCCATGTTGGCCTTGAACGGATTCAGGGACACCACCATCTGCGCCTTGCCCAGCGCTTCGACAGCCTTCAATCCCGCGGCGGCGTCGAACTCCGGTTCGGTGTTCAACAGGATGGCGGCCTTGAGCGCGCCACCCAACATTTGCGCTGCATTCAGCGCACCGGCTGCGGGCTGGGCACCCACCAACTGGGCACCGACAGTATTGGCCGCTTCGGTCAGATAACCAAAACTAGCGCCGGTTTGCTCACCCAGCCACTGCGCCAGAGCCAGCAAGCTGGAGGCTTGCGCGTGGTGGGCGGCACCATTGCCCAACAAAATCGCTTTGCGTTCGCCAGCCATCAAGGCACGTGCCACGGCGACTGAGGTGTCATTGGTTGCCGCTGCTACAGGTGCTGCGATGCCTTTTTCAGCAGCTACCGCAGCGGCAACAGCGGCCAGGGCTTGCACCCACTGCGCTGCTGGCACCTCAATTTGATGGGCCACGGGCATGGCCCAGTCGCCATGAGCGGAAGCAATGGAACTGACCACACAACCCTTGCGCGCCGATTGCCGGATGCGCTGTGCAAACAGCGGGTGCTCCTTGCGCAGGCTGGAACCGACCACGAGCACACTTTGCAGCTCGGACAGGGCGGCAATCGAGGTTCCCAGATAACGCACACCTTCTGCCGCGGGGAACTCAGCGTTGCGCAAGCGGTAATCGATGTTGCCGCTGCCCAAACCTTGGAAAAGTTTGACCGACAGGTGCAACTCTTCAAGCGTGGCATGCGGACTGACCACGGCACCCAGGCTGCCAGCACCGTGCTCGGCACGGATATCTTTCAGGCCGTTGGCCACATATTCAAGCGCGACCTGCCAATCGACAGCCTTCCACTGACCGCCCTGCTTGATCATCGGTGTGGTCAGGCGATCGTCACTGTTGAGGGCTTCATAGGAGAAACGGTCACGATCGGCAATCCAGCACTCGTTGACCGCTTCGTTTTCAAACGGCACAACACGCATGACGCGTTTGTTTTTCACCTGAACAATCAGGTTGGCACCGGTCGAATCGTGCGGGCTGACCGATTTGCGACGCGACAATTCCCAAGTCCGTGCGCTGTATCGGAAAGGCTTGCTGGTCAATGCACCCACCGGGCAAATGTCGATCATGTTGCCCGACAACTCGGAGTCAATGGTTTGCCCAAGGAAGGTTTCGATTTGAGCGTGCTCGCCACGATGTGACATGCCCAGCTCCATGACACCGGCGATCTCCTGACCGAAACGGACACAACGGGTGCAATGGATGCAACGTGTCATTTCCTGCATGGAGATCAGCGGACCGACATCCTTGACCGGTACCACACGTTTTTCTTCCTGGTAACGGGAAGACGATGAACCGTAACCCACCGCAATGTCCTGCAACTGGCATTCACCACCCTGGTCACAAATCGGGCAATCCAGCGGGTGGTTGATCAGCAGGAACTCCATCACCGACTGCTGCGCCTTGATGGCCTTGTCGGTTTTGGTACGCACCACCATGCCCTGTGTCACCGAAGTGGCACAAGCCGGCATGGGTTTTGGCATCTTTTCAATGTCTACCAGACACATGCGGCAGTTGGCTGCGATGCTGAGTTTCTTGTGGTAGCAGAAATGAGGAATAAAGGTTCCCGCTTTCTCGGCCGCATGCATGACCGTGCTGCCTTCTGCGATATCAACCTTTTGACCGTCGAGTTCAATTTCAATCATCTTGGGACTCGCTCAAACGTAAGCAGGAACCATGCAGGTCTTGTGCGCCACATGGTATTCAAATTCAGGCATGAAATGCTTGAGCATGGCTCGCACCGGCATTGCGGCGGCATCACCGAGTGCACAAATCGTGCGTCCCTGGATGTTTTCAGCCACGGAGTTCAACAACTCCAGATCAGACATCCGGCCATGGCCGGTTTCGATGCGATCCACCACGCGTGAGAGCCAACCCGTGCCTTCGCGGCAAGGCGTGCACTGGCCGCAGGACTCGTGCATGTAGAAATAACTCAGGCGTTGCAGGCTCTTGACCATGCAGCGCGAGTCATCGAGCACAATCACCGCACCAGACCCCAGCATGGAACCCGCCTTGGAAATCGAGTCATAGTCCATGGTGCAGTCCATCATGACCGATGCCGGCAATACCGGGGAGGATGATCCACCGGGAATCACGGCCTTGAGCTGGCGCCCCTTGCGCACACCGCCGGCCAACTCCAGCAACCGGGCAAAAGAGGTTCCCATCGGGACCTCATAGTTGCCCGGCAGTTCAACGTCGCCACTGACCGAATAAATCTTGGTGCCACCGTTGTTGGGCTTGCCACATTCAAGGTAGGCTTGACCACCGTTGCGAATGATCCATGGCACGGCCGCAAAGGTTTCGGTGTTGTTGATCGTGGTGGGCTTGCCGTACAGGCCGAAACTGGCGGGAAACGGCGGCTTGAATCGGGGTTGACCCTTCTTGCCTTCAAGCGACTCCAGCAAACCGGTTTCTTCGCCACAAATGTAGGCGCCAAAACCATGCGCGGCATGCAATTGGAAGGAGAAGTTGCTGCCGAGAATGTTGTTACCCAAAAGGCCGGCAGCCCGCGCTTCTTCCAGGGCCTCTTCAAACCGCTGATAAGTCTGAAAGATTTCACCGTGGATGTAGTTGTAGCCGACTGAAATACCCATCGCATAGGCGGCAATGATCATGCCTTCAATCACGATGTGCGGATTGAATTGCATGATCTCGCGATCCTTGCAGGTACCGGGTTCACCCTCATCCGAGTTGCAAACCAGGTACTTTTGCCCCGGAAACTGCCGCGGCATAAAGCTCCACTTGAGGCCGGTCGGAAAACCCGCACCGCCCCGTCCACGCAAACCGGATTCCTTGACGGTGGCAATCACCTGGTCCTGTGTCAGTCCTTCACTCCCGTCAAGACCCAACACCTTGCGCAGCGCCTGGTAACCGCCGCGCGCTTCATAGTCCTTCAGACGCCAATTGCTGCCGTTCAGATCCGCATAGATCTGGGGCTTGATATGCCTGTTATGAAAAATCGTTTCTTTGCCGGTTGAAGCAAACTGCGCCAGAATTTGATCCACACTCATGAATTCACCTCGGCCGCACGCAAACCGTCAATCAATTGATCCAGCTTGTCATTGCTCATGAAACTGCACATGGTGGTGTCGTTGACCAGCATCACCGGCGAGTCCGCACAGGCACCAAGACACTCGCATTGCTGCAATGTGAACAGGCCATCAGCGGTGGTCTGGTTGTTGTCCACACCCAGTTTTTCTCTCAGGTGGGCCAGCGCCTTGCCGCCATCGCGCAACTGGCAGGGTAGATTGGTGCAGACGTTGAGCTTGTACTTGCCAACCGGTTGCTGGTTGTACATGTTGTAAAAACTGGTGACCTCATGCACGGCCATCGGCGCCATGCCAAGGTAATCAGCCACCAACTGCTCACTCTCAGCGCTCACGTAGCCCAGCTCCTGCTGAACAATGGTCAGGCACGCCATCACTGCCGACTGCTTTTGATCAGCCGGATACTTTGCGACTTCTTTGGCGAAGCGCGCTTTGGATTCTTCAGAAATCATCGGTCAACTTCCCCAAACACAATGTCCATCGTGCCAATAATCGCCACGGCATCGGCAATCATGTGACCTTTGCCCATTTCATCGAGTGCAGCCAGGTGCACAAATGCGGGCGGCCGAATCTTGAGGCGGTAAGGCTTGTTGGCACCATCACTGATGAGGTAAATTCCAAACTCACCCTTGGGATGCTCGATGCCAACATAAGCCTCTCCTTCTGGCACAGAAAAACCTTCGGTGAAGAGCTTGAAATGGTGAATCAGGTCTTCCATGTTGGACTTCATGGATTCACGATCCGGTGGCGCAATCTTGTGGTTATCGGTAATGACCGGCCCGGGATTGGCACGCAACCAGTCCACACACTGCTTGATGATGTGATTGGACTGCTTCATTTCCTCCATACGGACCAGGTACCGGTCGTAGGTATCACCCGTCTTGCCCACCGGAATGTCAAAGTCGAGCTGGTCATAAACCTCATACGGCTGCTTCTTGCGCAAGTCCCAGGCAACACCCGAACCACGCAACATCGGACCCGTAAAACCAAGATTCAAGGCGCGCTCAGGCGAAACCACACCAATGCCGACCGTACGCTGTTTCCAGATACGGTTATCGGTCAACAGGGTGTGGTATTCGGCCAGGTAGGTCGGAAACCTTTGCGTGAAGTCGTCAATGAAGTCCAGCAAGCTGCCACCACGGGCGCGGTTGAGCGCATCAGTGGACTTGGCACTGCGAATCTTGTTGGGTGAATGCTGGGGCATGGCGTCCGGCAAGTCACGGTACACACCGCCCGGACGGAAATACGCTGCGTGCATACGTGCCCCGCTGACAGCCTCGTAGATGTCAAGCAAGTCTTCGCGCTCACGGAAAGCAAACAACATCACCGTCATCGCACCACAGTCAATCGCATGCGCACCCACCCACAACAGGTGGTTGAGCAAACGCGTGATCTCGGCAAACATGACACGGATGTACTGGGCACGCACAGGCACTTCGAGCCCAAGCATCTTCTCCAGCGCCAGACAATAGGCCTGTTCGTTGCACATCATCGACATGTAGTCGAGACGATCCATGTAGGGCAGAGCCTGGATGTAGGTCTTGTTTTCGGCCAACTTTTCCGTGGCACGGTGCAACAGACCAATGTGCGGATCGGCACGCTGGATCACCTCACCGTCGAGCTCGAGCACCAAACGCAGCACGCCGTGCGCAGCCGGATGCTGCGGACCAAAATTCAGGGTGTAATTCTTGATATCAGCCATGTTTCAAACTGCTAGTTAGCAGGGCCTCCGTAGTTTTCTTCACGGATGATGCGCGGCGTGATTTCGCGCGGCTCGATCGTGACCGGCTGATAAACCACGCGCTTTTGCTCTGCGTCGTAGCGCATTTCCACATGACCCGACAATGGAAAGTCTTTTCGGAACGGATGGCCGATGAAGCCGTAGTCGGTCAAAATGCGTCGCAAGTCGTCATGACCATCAAACACAATGCCAAACAAGTCGAAGGCCTCGCGCTCAAACCAGTTGGCACTGCTCCAAATACCGCAAATCGAAGGCATGACAGGCGCCAGGTCATCCGGCACAAAAGCCTTCAGTCGCACCCGCTGATTGAGACTTACCGACAGCAGATGCAGCACCACACAAAACCGCGCACCGGTCTGCGCTTGATTTTTGTATGTGGAATAGTCGACGCCACACAGATCCAGCAATTGCTCAAAACGGCAATCCTGATGATCACGAAGTACCTGAGCCGCCTGAAAATAATTGGCAGCATCCACCACCACCGTGAGTTCATCCAGCGCCACCACGCTACTTTTGACCAGATCACCCAAGGCCGCATCGACCTGTGTTTTGAGTGTGTGTGGGTTTACAGCATACACAGTCATCGTCAACCCTTTAAGTGCGAGCAATCGTTTGCGTTCGACGAATTTTCCGCTGCAACTGAATGATTCCGTAAATCAACGCTTCTGCAGTGGGCGGACACCCGGGCACGTACACATCGACCGGCACAATGCGATCGCAACCCCGAACCACCGAATAGCTGTAGTGGTAGTAACCACCACCGTTAGCACATGAACCCATGCTGATCACCCAGCGCGGCTCAGCCATTTGGTCATACACCTTGCGAAAGGCCGGCGCCATTTTGTTGGTCAGGGTTCCCGCCACAATGATCAAGTCAGACTGGCGCGGACTGGGCCGGAACACTTCAGCACCAAATCGGCTGATGTCATAACGCGCAGCAGCTGCATGCATCATTTCAACCGCACAACAGGCCAGACCAAATGTCATGGGCCAGACAGAACCCGTCTTGGCCCAATTCACCACAGAGTCATAACTCGTGGTGACAAAGCCCTCCTTGAAAATACCTTCAATCATCGTCTTACTCCCAATCGAGGGCGCCTTTGATCCACATGTAAACAAAACCAATAGTCAGAATGGTCACAATTTCCAACCCAACCAAAAAACCATAAAGGCCCAGCTCTTTGAGCGCCACCGCCCACGGAAACAGCAAGGCGGTTTCCAGGTCGAACAGGATAAAAAGAATGGCAATCAGGTAGTAACGGACATCGAACTTCATCCGGGCATCACCGAAGGCTTCGAAACCGCATTCGTAGGGGGAATTTTTTGCTGCGTCAGGTCGATTGGGACCTAGAACATATCCAATAAGCTGAGGCATGACACCGACCGAAATGCCTACCAGAATGAAAAGGATGACTGGTAAATATTGTTCAATGTTCATATTTTCAGTTTATTCAATTGACTGTTTGATACATTGATTTGCATCAAACATGTTGAATGGTGCCGTCGGCGAGACTCGAACTCGCACAGCTTTCGCCACTACCACCTCAAGATAGCGTGTCTACCAATTTCACCACGACGGCTATTTCTGCAAACCGGTTAACCAAGTTGCCTTTTCAAACTTTCTGCGCAACCGGAGAGCTTAGAGTTTACCCTGAATTCTCCACACATTCCCTGTGGGGAATGCATTTTCATCTCAATTATTTGGACGGAATTTGCGCCGCACCGGAGGCAGCCTGAAGCGCCGGCAAAACCGCGGGCACAGGCGCAGTCAGGGCTGCATTTTCAAGAACGCTACCTGAACTGGCAGCCGGACGGGAAGATCCAAAATAGGCCAGCATCAACGTGCTGACAAAAAACAGGGTGGCCAGCACTGCAGTGGTGCGCGACAAGAAATTGGCACTGCCTCTGGCCCCGAACAGACTGCCCGAGCCACCGCTGCCAAAGGCTGCACCCATGTCGGCGCCTTTGCCATGCTGCACCAGAATCAAGCCCACCATGGCAATGGCCGAAATCATTTGCACCGCAAGCATCACTGTCAATAAAACATTCATCAGTATCTCCGAGTAAAAAGTCTGCAGCGTCCGGAATCAGGACGCTGCCGTGATAATGGCCAGGAAGTCCTGAGCCTTGAGTGCGGCGCCACCAATCAAGCCGCCGTCGATATCGGGTTGCGCCAACAGGCTTTTGGCATTGGCCGCGTTCATGCTGCCACCATAAATCAATTTGATGCGGTCCGCATTGGGCGATGCCGCCCGCAATTGGGTACGCAACACCCCATGCACCTGCTGCGCTTGTTCGGCAGTGGCAGACAAGCCAGTCCCAATGGCCCACACAGGCTCATAAGCCACAACCACTTCGCTGATGCAATGGCCGTTGGTGTGAATCACAGCGGCCAGCTGACGCTTCACAACTTCCTCAGTGTGACCCGCCTCGCGTTGTGCCAGTGTCTCACCGACACACACAATCGGGGTGATGCCGGCTCCGAGTGCACGCTGCGCTTTGGCCGCCACCACTTCATCGGTCTCACCGTGGTATTGCCGTCTTTCCGAATGCCCCACAATGACATAACGCAAGCCAAACTCTTTGAGCATGGCAGGCGAAATCTCACCCGTGTAGGCACCACTTTCATGCGCAGAGACATCCTGGGCGCCGAGTTCGATCACACTACCCGCCAGCAGACCCTCGCACTGTGCCAAATACACAGCAGGCACACAAACTGCCACCTGACAGGCCGACTGCCCCACCCCGGCCAGGAGAGCCTCGAGCAAACTTTCGTTGGCAGCAAGACTGCCATTCATTTTCCAGTTGCCTGCGATCAGCTTCTTTTTCATGCTTTTTCCCAAGTCAAAACAATTTTGCCAATATGCTGGTTGGACTCCATCAAGGTGTGCGCGTTAACGGCGAGCGCAGCGTCAAACACGCTGTGAATGACCGGCTTGATCCGACCTGATGCCAGCATGGGCCAGACCGATTTCAAACACGCCTGCGCGATGGCCGCCTTGAAGGCCACCGGTCGTGGCCGCAAGGTTGAACCCGTCACCGTCAGACGGCGACGCAGCACCAGGCCTGCGTTGAACTCGCTTTGTACACCGCCTTGCACGGAAATGATGACCAGCCGACCATCATCGCGCAGACTCTGCACCTCCTTGGTCACGTAGGCGCCAGCCACGATGTCAAGAATTACATCAACGCCCTGGCCTTCGGTCAGCCTTGCCACCTCGGCCTGAAAATCATGCGTTTTGTAATTGATGGCAGCATCAGCACCCAAGGCCAGACAAGCCGCACACTTTTCATCGCTGCCAGCGGTTGCAAAAACGCGCGCACCAAAAGCCTTGGCCAATTGAATCGCCGTCACGCCGATGCCGCTGGTACCTCCCTGAATCAACACGGTTTCACCCGATGCCAAACGGCCCCGGTCCATCAGATTGCTCCAGACAGTGAAAAATGTCTCGGGCAAACTAGCTGCCTGCACATCACTCAAACCGGTCGGCACCGGCAAACATTGCGCAATCGGTGCCACACACCATTGCGCATAACCACCACCAGCTACCAGTGCACACACCCGCTCTCCCAGACGCAGGCCTGCAGCCGCCAGCTCCTGTTCGTCGCCCTGATCGATCACACCCGCCACTTCGAGGCCAGGAATGTCCGAAGCACCCGGAGGCACCGGGTACCGGCCCATGCGCTGCAACACATCAGGACGATTGACCCCGCTGGCGCTCACACGAATGCGCAGCTCGCCGGGTCCTGCATCAGGCACCGGACGCTCGCCCAAACGCAGCACCTCCGGAGCCCCATATGTTGTGATCTCAATCGCTTTCATACATGTGTTACCCAATGCATTTAAGAAAAGCCACGATTTTTTTGAGTTGCAACGTCAAACAATTAACCGCGGTTTTCTTGTGCCGGACGCTCCAGCAAAGCCTTCATCGACAATTTGATGCGACCTTTTTCATCGGTTTCCATGACCTTGACCTTGACGATCTGGCCTTCTGCCAGATAGTCGGTGACCTTTTCAACGCGCTCGTGGGCAATCTGGCTGATGTGCAACAGGCCATCCTTGCCCGGCAACAAATTGATCAGGGCGCCGAAGTCAAGAATCTTGACGACCGGACCTTCGTAGACCTTGCCAATTTCAACTTCGGCAGTGATCTGCTCGATGCGACGTTTGGCTTCCTCTGCCTTGGCTGGATCAGCCGAGGCAATGGTGATGGTGCCGTCTTCGTCGATGTTGATCTGGGTTCCGGTTTCTTCGGTCAATGCACGAATCACCGCCCCCCCCTTGCCGATCACGTCACGGATCTTTTCGGGATTGATCTTCATGGTGAACAGACGAGGTGCAAAAGTCGACACTTCAGTCTTGGCCTCGGCCATGGCTTCGGTCATCTTGCCCAGAATGTGCATGCGGGCCTCCTTGGCCTGAGCCAGTGCCACTTGCATGATCTCCTTGGTGATGCCCTGAATTTTGATGTCCATCTGCAATGCAGTGATGCCGCTGGTGGTGCCCGCCACCTTGAAATCCATGTCGCCGAGGTGGTCTTCATCACCCAGAATATCGGTCAACACAGCAAAGCGGTTTTCTTCCTTGATCAGACCCATGGCAATACCGGCCACATGCGCTTTCAAAGGGACGCCAGCATCCATCAGGCTCAGGCAGCCACCACACACGGAAGCCATAGAGGACGAACCGTTGGACTCCGTCACCTCAGAGACTACACGCATGGTGTAAGGGAAATCTTCCTTGTTCGGCAACACCGCAACCAGAGCGCGCTTGGCCAGGCGACCATGGCCGATTTCACGACGTTTGGGGGTACCAAAACGACCTGCTTCGCCTGTGGCAAAAGGAGGCATGTTGTAGTGCAGCATGAAGCGGTCTTCAAAATCGCCCGCCAACGCATCAATGCGTTGTGCATCACGCTCGGTACCCAGCGTGGTGACCACCAGGGCCTGGGTTTCACCCCGGGTAAACAGGCTCGAGCCATGGGTGCGTGGCAACACGCTGTTGCGGATTTCGATGGGACGCACGGTACGTGTGTCGCGACCATCAATGCGTGGCTCACCCGCCAGAATCTGACCCCGCACCAAACGTGCTTCGATGTCAAACAACATGCTTTCGACCTTGACGGAATCAAAGTCCACGCCATCAGCCTTGAGACCGGCCATCACGTCTGCGTAAGCTGCACGGCAAGCCTGGGTCCGTTCCTGCTTGTTGCGAATCTGATAGGCAGCGGTCAACTTGTCATTGGCCAGAGCACCGACCTTGGAAATCAACGCTTCGTCACGGGCAGGGGCTTTCCAGTCCCAGACCGGTTTGCCCGCATCACGCACCAGTTCATGGATGGCATTGATGGCAATTGCACCCTGGGTGTGGCCAAACACCACGGCGCCCAGCATCACATCTTCAGGAAGTTGGTCGGCTTCGGACTCCACCATCAGCACAGCCGCTTCGGTGCCAGCCACCACGAGGTCCAGCTGGCTGTTTTTCAGCTCGGTTTGACCCGGGTTCAGCACGTATTCGCCATTGATGTAACCGACACGTGCGGCACCAATCGGGCCGTTGAACGGGATACCACTGATCGACAGCGCGGCACTGGTAGCAATCATGGAAGCAATGTCAGCCTGCACTTCGGGGTTCAGGCTCACCACATGAACAATGACCTGAACTTCGTTGTAGAAGCCTTCGGGAAAGAGCGGGCGAATCGGGCGGTCAATCAGACGGCAAGTCAATGTTTCCAGTTCGCTGGGGCGACCTTCGCGTTTGAAGAAACTGCCCGGGATCTTGCCGGCAGCATAGGACTTTTCCGAATAATCAACGGTCAGAGGAAAGAAATCCTGACCTGCCTTGGACTCATTCTTGCCAACCACGGTCGCCAGCACCACCGTGCCATCCATGTCAAGAAGAACCGCCCCCGTGGCCTGGCGCGCGATTTCGCCAGTCTCCATGGTCACCGTGTGTTTGCCCCATTGAAAAGTTTTCGTAACCTTGTTAAACATCGTCATATTGAATCTCCTGTGAATTTGCAGGGTGCAGGCCACCCTCGCGAAGCCCGGAAGCTGCAACACAGAACACGATGCCATTCCAGAGCCGCGCCCGCCACGGGCCATCAGGCTTTGGAATGACACAGCTTCGCTCCGTTTTTGCCGTCTCCGAAGTAAAAAACGCCTGAGCTAGTAACCTAACTCAGGCGTTCATCATTCTTTTTGAACCAATTACTTGCGCAGACCCAATTTGGCGATCAGAGCCAGATAACGGTCAGCGTTTTTGGACTTGAGGTAATCCAGTAGTTTGCGACGACGGCTCACCATGCGCAGCAGACCACGACGACCATGATGGTCCTTGGCGTGGGTCTTGAAGTGGGGCATGAGCTCATTGATACGAGCGGTCAGCAAAGCGACCTGAACTTCGGGGCTACCGGTGTCACCGGCCTGGCGTGCGTTGTCTTTGACAACCGCAGCTTTGATACTGGATGCAATCATTTAATTTCCTGTAGGTTAAGAACTTGCGACAGGGGCTGGAACTGCTCCTGACGTGCACTGCTGCTAAATTGCAGAGTCTGTCATTATAGCCAGAGCGCAAATGGCAGGACCAGACCATCAGATCAGGGGCGCAGCATGTTGCAGGTGGCAGGCTGTTCCGCCGCTGCCGCGGCAACGGTTCTCACCACCCGAAAACCGTAACCCGAGCCTTCGACGTCAAACTTCACGCCGGGATTGCCCATTTTGTCCATCACACCCACGACCAAAGGCTGTTGAAACTGGTGATCCGCCGCCCGCATGGTTCCGGTTTGCGAGGCCAGGGTGGCCGCCCCTTTTTCCAGCGCCAGGGCAACGGGCACCACGTCGGACGTTTTGGCACGCTCCATCGCTTGCACCAGGGCCTCCACCATCAGCTGCATGCGCAAGTGCACATAGTCATCTGCCGGATTCGGAAAACGCGCGCGGAAAGACCGGTAAAACGCCTCACTCTGGGCATTTTGCACATTGGGTAACCAGTCCGCCACCGCCACCACCTTGCCCACGCCGGCATCACCAATGGCGGCTGGTGCGCCCAGGGCGTTGCCATAAAAGGTGTAGAACTTGCCATCAAAACCCACATCCTTGGCCGCCTTGACCAGCAGCGTCAGGTCGTTGCCAAAATTGCCTGTGATCACCGCCTGCGCCCCGCTGGCCTTGATTTTGGCGGCATAGGGCAGGAAATCCTTGACCCGCCCCATCGGATGCAATTCTTCACCAACCACTCGCACGTCAGGTCGCGACACACCGAGCTGTCGTTTGGCTTCTCTCGCCACCGCATGACCAAAGCTGTAGTCCTGCCCCAGGATGTAGACACTCTTGACCGCCTGATCTGCTTTTAAAACATCCATCAACGCCGTCATGCGCATGTCGGCATGGGCATCAAACCGGAAGTGCCAGAAACTGCACTTCTCATTGGTCAGTATGGGATCAACTGCCGAATAATTCAGGAACAGCACTCGCCTGGATGGCTCGCGCGCATTGTGCTTGTTGAGGGCATCAATCAGGGCCGCCGCAATGGCCGAGGAATTGCCTTGCATGATGTACCTGGCACCGTCATCGATGGCCGCCTTGAGCGCCGACAAGGCTTCCTCGGTCTGGCCCTTGCTGTCATAACGCGACAGCGCCAAACTCACGCCACCCCGCGCATTGACCCGCTCCACAGCCCAGGTCAGATTTCGAAAAACCGCTTCACCGGTATTGCCAAAAGGTCCACTCAAGCCTTCGATCATGGCAATCTTGACCGGTGTGCCAGCGGTTTGAGCCAGCGCCATCAGCGGCGCGGAGCCCACCAAAACGAGGCCCAAAATGGCTCGCCGCAATATGTACAACATCACAAAAAACTTCTCTTGGTGACAGCCCTGTCGCTCGCCAAATCGGAGGCAGGCAGCTGGTTCTTTTGGAACGGTGCGCAGTGTAATGCGCCCCTAAGCCAGAATTTCATCGAGTGGCCAGCGGGGTTTGACGTCAAACGCGTAGACCATGTTGGCCGCCTGAATCCCGGACTGCAAGCGCATGGCCGCGGCCATCGCAATCATGGCACCGTTGTCGGTGCACAAGTGCAGTTCCGGGTAATGGACACGCACACCGCGCCGCGCACAACTTAGGTTGAGCTGCTCGCGCAAGCTGCGGTTGGCACCCACACCACCCGCCACCACCAGCCGTTTCAAACCGGTCTCGCCAAGTGCTTTCATTGATTTTTTGACCAGCACGTCGACGATCGCCGCCTGGGTGGCCGCGGCCAGATCGGCCCGCACCTGATCAGGCAGCCCCTCGACATCACAACCCTGCGCCAGGGCGAGTTTTCTGGCTTGCACCATCACCGCCGTCTTTAATCCGGCAAAAGAAAAATCCAGGTTGTCACTGTGCAGCAGCGGGCGCGGCAACTTGAACGCCAATGGATCACCCGTTTCCGCCAGTCTGGACAGTGCGGGGCCGCCAGGGTAAGCCAGGCCCAGCAACTTCGCCGACTTGTCAAACGCTTCGCCGGCCGCATCGTCGATGGTTTCGCCCAAAATCTGGTAGCTTCCCACCCCGTCCACGCGCATCAATTGGGTGTGCCCGCCCGACACCAGCAAGGCGACAAACGGAAACACGGGTGGGTCCGCACTCAGAAACGGTGACAACAAGTGCCCTTCCAGATGGTGCACGCCCAGCACGGGTTTCTGTAGCGCAGCACCCAGCGCACAGGCCACACCCGCACCCACCAGCAGCGCGCCCGCCAGACCTGGACCACGGGTAAACGCCACGACATCCACATCCTGAAGGGTTTTTTCGGCGGCTTGCAACACCGCACGGGTCAGCGGCAAGACACGGCGAATATGGTCGCGACTCGCCAGTTCAGGTACCACGCCGCCATAGGCCTGGTGCATCTCGATCTGGCTGTACAGGGCATGGGCCAGCAATTCAGGCAAGCGCTGGCCGCTGACCCGCACCAAGGCCACTCCGGTTTCATCACAGGAGGACTCGATTCCCAAAACGCAATACTTTTTTGCCATAACGGCCAAGTTTAGGCGATCAGAATTTCAAGCTCAGCCTGCCAGATAAGTACGAATGGCCGTATGTGACATGACGACGGACCATGGATAATCAAAGCCAAGTTTTCTACCCTGCCGATGCCGCTCTCATAAGCGGCCTTTTTTTCCAGGAATCCCGCCATGTTGTTGTCCAGCCTCCCCCGGGTTTGCCCGAAACGTCACCGATCCTTGCCACGCCAAAACATGCTGGCACCCATGGCGTTGGCTGCCAGCCTGTTGTTGATGGCCTGCGGTCAGGGCAATGCGCCCGCCACCGGCCCTGGTGGCGCGGGCGGCAAGCCACCATTGGCCGAGGTGGGCGTGCTCACGGTGAAGCTGTCCGAAGTGGGCTTGGTGAGTGAACTGCCAGGGCGATTGGAAGCCTCGCGCGTGGCGCAGGTGCGGGCGCGGGCCGCGGGCATTGTGCAAAAGCGCCTGTTTGTCGAAGGCAGCCAGGTTCAAGCGGGCCAGTCACTGTTTCAGATTGACGCCAGTCCCTACCAGGCCACATTGGCCAGCGCGCTTGCGTCCCTGGCCAAAGCAGAAGCCAACCAGACCCAGGCCTCCGCACAAGCAGAACGTTTCAAACCGCTGATCGAGGCCAAAGCCATCAGCCAGCAGGAATTTATCAACGCCCAAGCCGCCCAAAAGCAGGCGGATGCCGACGTCGCCGTGGCGCGTGCCGCGGTGCAAACCGCGCGCATCAACCTGGGCTACGCAGCCATCACCGCCCCCATCAGCGGACGCATAGGCCGCGCCCTTGTCACCGAAGGTGCGTTGGTGGGTCAAGGTGAAGCCACACCGATGGCCATGATTCAGCAAATCGACCCGATGTATGTCAACTTTACCCAGTCGGCCTCGGAGGTCATGACCTTGCGCCGCCAACTGGAATCCGGCCAATTCAAACGCACCGGCAGTCAGGCGGCCAGCGTGCGCGTGGTGCTGGAGGATGGTACCGAATACGCCAAGTCGGGCAAACTGCTGTTTTCCGACCTGACGGTGGATACCACCAGTGGCCAGATCACCTTGCGCGCCGAGGTGCCAAATCCCGCGGGCACCTTGCTGCCGGGCCTGTTTGTCAGAGTGCGCCTGGAGCAGGCACAAGCCAGCAGCGCCATCACCCTGCCCCAGCAAGCCGTGACACGGTCACCCCAGGGCGATTCGGTCATGGTGGTGGCCGCTGACGGCAAAGTGGCGCCGCGCCAGGTCAAGGTGGGCGCCCAGCAGCGCGGTCAATGGGTGATCCTGGACGGACTGCAAAGCGGCGACCAGGTGATGGTGGATGGTTTCCAGAAGCTCCGTGGTGAGGCCCCCGTGAAACCCGTGCCATGGGAAGCCCCGGGGAGTTTGTCCGCCGGGGCAGCCAGCGCCGCGCGCTAAGGAGCTATTGACATGGCCAAATTTTTTATCGACCGGCCCATTTTTGCGTGGGTGATTGCGCTGTTCATCAGCGTTCTGGGCGTGGTCGCCATCACCCAGTTGCCGATTGCCCAGTATCCTCCGGTGGCACCGCCATCGATCGTGATCTCGGCCACCTACCCAGGTGCCTCGGCCCAGACACTGGAAAACAGTGTGCTCTCGATCATCGAACAAGAGATGAACGGCTCGCCCGGCCTGATCTACATGGAGTCGGTCTCCCAGGCCAGCGGCGCTGGCAGCATCACCCTGAGCTTTGAGCCTGGCACCAACCCCGAACTGGCACAGGTCGATGTGCAAAACCGGCTCTCGCGCGCCACGCCCCGCCTGCCATCGGCAGTGACCCAGCAGGGCGTGCGCGTGGACAAGGCGCGCAACAATTTTTTGTTGTTTGCCATTATCTCGTCGGATGATCCTGCGCTGGACCCGGTGGCCCTGGGTGACTACGCCTCGCGCAGCATCGTCCCGGAACTGCAACGTCTGCCCGGCGTCGGTCAGGTGCAATTGTTTGGCACCGAACGCGCCATGCGAATCTGGATCGACCCGAGCAAACTGCAGAGCTTCAACCTGTCGGCCACCGACGTGACAGCAGCCATTCGCAGCCAGAATGCCCAAGTGTCCGCAGGTGAAATCGGCAGCCTGCCCAATGTAGCAGGTCAGGGGATTGCCGCCACCGTGGTGGTGGGCGGTCAGCTCACCAGCGTGGCTGAATTTGGCAGAGTGGTGCTGCGCGCCAATGCCGACGGCTCCAGTGTGCGCCTCAAGGACGTGGCACGCATCGAACTCGGCGCCCAGACCTATGCCACCTCGGCCCGACTCAATGGCAAACCCTCGACGGGTATCGGCGTGCAACTGTCACCGAGCGGCAATGCGCTGGCAACAGCCGAGGCTGTCCGTGCCCGCATGCAGGAACTGGAAAAATTCTTCCCCAAGAGCATGACCTGGGCCATTCCATACGACAGCTCACGCTTCATTGACACCTCCTTGCGCCAGGTCGCTGAAACGCTGCTGGAAGCCATCGCCTTGGTGTTTCTCGTGATGTTCCTGTTTTTGCAGGACTGGCGCTACACCCTGATCCCGACCCTGGTGGTGCCGGTGGCCTTGCTGGGTACCTTCGCCACGCTGCTGGCCATGGGGTTTTCAATCAACGTATTGACCATGTTCGCCATGGTGCTGGTGATCGGCATCGTGGTGGATGACGCCATTGTGGTGGTGGAAAACGTCGAGCGAATCATGAGTGAGGAAGGACTGTCGCCGCTGGAAGCCACACGCAAGGCGATGGGACAAATTTCAGGTGCGATCATTGGCGTCACCGTGGTCCTGGTCTCGGTGTTTGTGCCGCTCGCGTTTTTCAGCGGCTCCATCGGCAACATTTACCGCCAGTTTGCCGCCGTGATGGGGGTCTCGATTGCGTTTTCAGCTTTCCTGGCACTGTCCCTCACGCCAGCCCTGTGCGCCTCCCTGCTCAAGCCCGTGGAAGCAGGCCACCACCATGCCAAGACCGGCTTTTTCGGCTGGTTTAACCGGGGCTTTGCCAGAACGGCCAAGGCCTATGAGGGAGGTGTCGCCCGGATGTTGCCGCGCGCGGCGCGTTACCTGATCATTTATCTGGCCATCCTGGCGGCTGCCGGCTGGATGTACCAGCGTCTGCCAGCCTCGTTTCTGCCCAATGAAGACCAGGGCACGATGCTGGTGAACGTGCAGTTGCCGCCGGGCGCCACCCAGGAGCGCACACTGGACGTCATGAAGCAGGTTGAAGGCTTCATGCTCAAGCAGCCCGAGGTGCAAGGCATGGTCAGTGTGCTGGGCTTCAGCTTCTCTGGCCAGGGACAAAATGCGGCCCTGGCATTTGTCACACTCAAGGACTGGTCCGAGCGCCAGGCCGCGGGCAGTTCCGCCCAAGCGCTGGCTGGGCGCGCTTTCGGCGCCCTGTCGGGTATTCGCGATGCGTTCATCTTCCCATTGAGCCCGCCACCGATTCCTGAACTGGGGGCCTCCTCGGGCTTCAGCTTCCGTCTGCAAGACCGTGCCGGCCTGGGCCACGACGCCTTGCTGGGCGCACGCAACCAGTTGCTTGGCATGGCGTCCAAAAGCAAAGTGCTGACCCAGGTGCGGCCAGACGGCCTGGAAGACGCGCCGCAATTGCAACTGGACATCGACCGCGACAAGGCCAGTGCCCTGGGGGTGAGTTTTGATGCCATCAACGCCACCATCTCCACTGCTCTGGGCTCGAGTTATGCCAATGATTTTCCCAACGATGGCCGCCTGCAACGTGTGATCGTGCAGGCCGACGCACCGGCGCGCATGCAGCCCGATGACTTGCTCAAGCTCAACGTGCTCAACAGCAAGGGCCAGACCGTGCCGCTTTCCGCGTTCGCCAGCACGCGCTGGGTCACCGGCGCCATGCAAACCGTGCGCTACAACGGATATCCAGCCATGCGCATCGGCGGCAGCGCCGCACCCGGCTTCAGTACCGGTGATGCACTCAAGGAAATGGAAACTCTGGCCCGGCAGTTGCCGCCCGGTTTTGGTTTTGAATGGACCGGTACCTCGCGTGAAGAAAAGCTGGCGGGTGCCCAAGCCATGATCCTGTATGGCTTTGCCATCCTGTCGGTGTTCCTGTGTCTGGCCGCCCTGTATGAGAGCTGGACCATCCCGCTGGCCGTCATTCTGGTGGTGCCGCTGGGCGTGCTGGGGGTGATTGTGGCCACCCTGTTGCGTGCTTATGCCAACGACGTGTATTTTCAGGTAGGACTGATCACCATCATCGGTCTGTCAGCCAAAAACGCCATTTTGATCATCGAGTTCGCCAAGGACCTGCAAGCCCAGGGCAAGAGTGTGGTCTCGGCAGCGCTGGAAGCAGCCCATCTGCGCTTCAGACCCATCGTCATGACCTCCATGGCCTTCACGCTCGGTGTATTGCCGCTGGCCATCGCCTCAGGCGCCGGATCGGCCAGCCAGCGCGCCATCGGCACCGGCGTGATCGGCGGCATCCTGACCGGCACCAGCCTGGCCGTGGTGTTTGTTCCGATCTTTTTTGTGGTGATTCGCAGCCTGTTCAAGGACAGTCCCCGTCAACAGCAGGTACATGCAGCGCAGGCCGAACACATGGGAGTGCATTCGCATGAATAACAAGACAAAACCAGCGCGCCCTGCCCTGAGGCGCGCCGTCGCACTGGCAGCTGTCACCATTCTGGCGGGTTGCTCGCTGATGCCGAATTACAAACGCCCTGAAGCGCCAGTGGCCGCGCAATGGCCTGCCACGGCCAAAGTCAACCCGGCGGACAGCGGCAAACAGGATGCGCCTGCTCAGGCCTGGCAGGATTACTTTTCCGACCCGGCGCTGCGCCAGCTGATCGATACCGCACTGGCCAATAACCGCGACCTGCGTGTGGCGCTGCTCAACATCGAGCAGGCCCGCGCCCAGCTCGGCATCCGCCGGGCCGACCAGTTGCCAACGCTCAATGCGGCCATGACCGGTGCCCGCATACCCAACAGCAGTGGCGCCATCACCAGTGCCTACAGCGCCGGGCTGACGGTCACGGCCTATGAGCTGGACTTTTTTGGCCGCGTCGCCAGCCTCAAGGAACAGGCACTGGCGCAATACCTGGCAAGTGCCGAGGCCGCACAAACCGTACAAATTGGCCTGATCACGACGGTAGCGCAAAGTTGGCTTAGTCTGTTGGCTGACGAGGCGCTGCTGGCCGTATCACAACAAACGCTGGCATCTCGCGCTGAATCTCTCAAGCTGGTCGAACTCAAAGTCCGGCATGGGGCAGCCTCGGAATTTGACCTGCGCAACGCGCAGACCCTGCTGGAGTCGGCCCGGGTCACACTGGCCCAGCAAATGCGCCAGCGCGCACTTGACGAAAACGCCCTGAGCCTGCTGCTTGGTCAAACCATCAACGATACCCAGCGTGCGCAATGGACACCCAACAAACTCGAGCAACTGGCCTTTGCCGAACTCCCCGCCGGGCTACCCTCAGACTTGCTGACCCGGCGCCCCGACATTCGCCAGGCCGAGCAGCTTCTGGTGGCCAGCAACGCCAACATCGGTGCCGCCAGGGCTGCTTTTTTCCCGCGCATCAGCCTGACGGCGGGCGCTGGGTCGGCCAGCTCCGCGCTCGCCGACCTGTTCAAGGCGGGTTCCTGGGGCTGGACACTGGCACCCCAGATGGTGCTGCCGATCTTTGACGCCGGACGCAACCAGGCCACTCTGGATTCAGCCCGGGCCGGACGCGAGATTGCTTTGGCGCAGTACGAAAAAGCCATTCAAACAGCTTTTCGTGAAGTGGCCGACGGACTGGCCAGCCGCGCCACGCTAATGGAGCAATTGCAGGCACAGCAAGCGCTACTGAACGCAGAAAACGCGCGCAGCCGCCTGACGAAACTGCGCTTGGACAAGGGCGTGGCCAGCCAACTCGACTGGCTGGATGCCCAGCGCGCATTGTTTGCCGCCCAGCAAGCTCTGGTGCAGACCCGTTTGTCCAGCCTGCAAAATCAGATCTCCCTATTCAAGACATTGGGTGGCGGTACCGCAATAACACCGTAACTCAAACCACGAACGGAAGGACCATCATGAATTTCACCTCCCTGACTGTCGCCGCCGCACTTGTTTTGTCTTTGACGGGCTGCTCCAAAACAGACGCCCCTGGCGGCAGAGCAAGCTCGACCCCATCTGCCACAGCACCGGCAAGCACTGCCGCCCAGACCGGATCAAATTACGACCAGGTTGCCGCCAAAGGCAAGGGCTTTGCCGTGGGTGCCATGATGAGCGCACAGCCGGTGTATGTGTTGTTTGATCCACAATGCCCGCATTGCGGTCGTTTGTGGCAGGCCTCACTGCCATTGCACAGCAAGGTCAAGTTTGTCTGGATTCCAATTTTTTTCAACCCGAGCAAAAGCCTGCCCCAGGGTGCCGCCTTGCTCAGTGCCGTCAACCCGGTGGACGCCATGAACACACATGAACAATCCTTGCTGGCGGGGACCGGCGGCATGGCAGCCAGCGCTGATGTGCCGGATGAACTCAAACAAGCCATCAACAACAACACCCAATTGCTCAATCAGCTGGGCGTGGATTCGGTGCCGTTCCTGCTGGGAAAACACCGCAAGACAGGCGAAATCGTGAGTTACAACGGCGCCATGGAAACAGCCGCTTTGGCGAACTTGTTGGGCGTGGAATAAGCCAAAAACGCAATTAGCAAAGCAAGAAAAAGCCGTCATTGCGAACCAAGTGAAGCAATCCATGACCCCCTAAGTCATGGACTGCCGCGCTAAGCCCGCAGTGACGGCGACGGATCCAGGATCAAATTTCAGTTGATCGCGGGTTCCTGCAGTTCCGGCTTGGACTTGCCCTCTTTCTTGGGCAGAGGCTGGATGTCGAGCAGGACGTCGGTTTTGCTTTCGTCCGTGTCGTTCAGGTCCACGGTCAAACGACCGCCATCGACCAATCGGCCAAACAACAACTCGTCGGCCAAAGCGCGTCGAATGGTGTCCTGAATCAGGCGCTGCATCGGACGGGCGCCCATCAGCGGATCGAAGCCTTTCTTGGCCAGATGCTTGCGCAACTTGTCAGTGAAGGTGACCTCGACCTTCTTGTCGGCCAGTTGTGCTTCCAGTTGCAACAGGAATTTGTCCACCACACGCATGATGACACTTTCGTCGAGTGCCTTGAAGCTGACGATGGCATCGAGCCGGTTGCGGAACTCGGGCGTGAACATGCGCTTGATGTCGGCCATTTCGTCACCCGCTTCACGCGGGTTGGTAAAGCCGATGGTGGACTTGTTCATGGTCTCGGCCCCCGCGTTGGTCGTCATGATGATGATGACGTTGCGGAAACCAGCCTTGCGCCCGTTGTTGTCGGTCAAGGTGCCATGGTCCATGACTTGCAACAACACATTGAATATGGCCGGATGCGCCTTCTCGATTTCGTCGAGCAACAGCACACAATGCGGCTTCTTGGTGATGGCCTCGGTCAGCAAACCACCTTGGTCAAAACCGACATAACCCGGCGGCGCGCCAATCAGGCGGCTCACGGCATGCTGCTCCATGTATTCGCTCATATCAAAACGAATCAGCTCGATGCCCATGATGTAGGCCAACTGGCGTGCCGACTCCGTCTTGCCAACCCCGGTCGGGCCACTGAACAGGAAGGTACCGATCGGCTTGTCACCCTTGCCCAGGCCCGAGCGCGACATCTTCACGGCCGAGGCCAGCATGTCAAGCGCCTTATCCTGACCAAACACCACGTTGCGCAAGTCACGATCCAGTGTCTTGAGTTTGCCGCGGTCATCGTTGGACACGTTGGCAGGTGGAATACGCGCAATCTTGGCCACGATGTCTTCCACCTCGGCCTTGCTGATGATTTTTTTGCGCCTGGAGACCGGCAGGATGCGCTGCGCCGCACCAGCTTCGTCAATCACATCAATCGCCTTGTCCGGCAGATGACGGTCGTTGATGTATTTGGCGCTCAACTCGGCCGCAGCCTGCAATGCGGCCACCGCGTACTTGACGTTGTGGTGTTCTTCGAAACGCGACTTGAGACCCTTGAGAATTTCAACCGTTTGCTCGACCGTGGGTTCGACCACATCGACCTTTTGGAATCGCCGCGACAGGGCTGCATCTTTTTCGAAAATACCTCGGTATTCGGTGAAGGTGGTGGCGCCAATACACTTCACCGCACCTGAACTCAAGGCGGGCTTGAGCAGGTTGGAGGCATCGAGCGTGCCGCCAGAGGCGGCACCCGCACCAATCAGGGTGTGGATTTCATCGATGAACAAGATGGTGTTGGGCTTGTCCTTGAGCGATTTCAGGACCCCTTTGAGACGTTGCTCAAAATCACCCCGGTATTTGGTTCCAGCCAGCAGCGCACCCATGTCCAACGAGTAGACAATCGAGTCAGCCAGGATCTCGGGCACGTCTTTTTGCGTGATGCGCCAGGCCAGGCCCTCGGCGATGGCTGTTTTGCCCACACCTGCCTCACCCACCAGCAGCGGATTGTTCTTGCGCCTGCGGCACAGGATCTGGATCACGCGCTCGACCTCGTACTCGCGCCCTATCAACGGATCAATCTTGCCGTCTTTGGCCAGTTGATTGAGGTTCTGTGTAAATTGCTCCAGCGGCGAAGCCTTTTCGTTTTTTTCGGCACCGCCTTCTTCAGGCTCGGCAGCGTTATCGGAAGAACGCACCGGCTCGGGCGGATCACTCTTCTTGATGCCATGCGCGATGAAATTGACCACATCCAGGCGCGTCACCCCCTGCTGGTGCAGGTAATACACCGCGTGCGAGTCTTTTTCGCCGAAAATGGCCACCAACACGTTGGCACCGGTGACTTCTTTTTTACCGCTGCCAGTGGACTGCACATGCATGATGGCACGCTGGATGACCCGCTGGAAACCCAGCGTGGGTTGGGTGTCCACGTCTTCGGTGCCAGCCACTTGCGGCGTGTTGTCCTTGATGAAGGTGATCAGGGACTTGCGCAGATCGTCGATGTTGGCCGAGCAAGCTCGCAACACTTCGGCAGCGCTGGGGTTGTCCAGCAATGCCAGTAGCAAATGTTCCACAGTGATGAATTCGTGGCGCTGCTGACGCGCCTCAACAAACGCCATGTGGAGGCTGACTTCCAGTTCTTGGGCAATCATAAAGTTCCTTTAATAGCTTTTGTTTCAGGTTTCAACTGTAATCTGATTTCCAATTCATTTGCACGCGTCAGGATTCAATTTCGCATCAGGCGACAGGCTCACAATAAGACTTGAGCGGATGCCCCGCCTTGGCTGCTGCATCCAGCACCTGATCCACCTTGGTGGCCGCCACATCGCGGGAATAAACGCCGCAGACGGCCTTGCCTTCCAGATGAATCTTGAGCATGATGCGCGTCGAGGTTTCCAGGTCTTTGCTGAAAAACTCCTGCAGGACCATCACCACAAATTCCATGGGTGTGTAGTCGTCGTTCAACATCACTACCTGGTACATCTGGGGCGGTTTGGTGCGCTGGGTGCGACGCTCCAGCACCACGGTACCTTGATCTTCAACCGCTGGGATCGCTGGGGTGGGAGCAGGAACTGGTTTTGGTGTTTTGGTGGCCATAAATGAATTTTATCGGTCCGGCTTCTGCAAACGCGCAAAGGTTTTCTGAAACTTGGCCACCTTGGGGGCTGCCACAGCCAGGCAATAGCCTTGGTCAGGGTGTTTTTCAAAAAAATCCTGGTGATACGACTCCGCCGGCCAGTAATTGGATTGCGGCAATACCTCAGTCACGATGGCGCGCGGGTAAACAGCATTGCGACCAAGTTCTGCAATCAGCGCCAGCGCTTGCTGCTGCTGCTCTGGCGTGGTGAAGTAGATGCCACTGCGGTACTGCGTCCCGCGATCATGGCCCTGCGAATTGAGCGTAGTGGGGTCATGAATCAGAAAGAAAATTTCCAGAATTTCACGCACGCTGATCTGCTGAGGGTCGAAAACCAGCTTGACCACCTCATTGTGTCCGGTGCTGCCACTGCACACCTGCTCATAGCTGGGTTGCTTCGTCTGCCCGTTGCTGTAGCCGGATTCCACATCGAGCACACCCCGGACGCGCACAAAAACGGCCTCGGTGCACCAAAAGCAGCCACCGCCCAGGGTGATGGTTTGATTGACCTGTTCCATGACTCGACCTCTTGAAAAATAGCAAAGGCTCGAATTGCCTGTTTAAACGTTCATGCTAGCGGCAAAGGTACAAACCTGAGGCATACGGGGCTATCTTTAAATTGACATCAGTGACAGCCCGAAGCTAAACTAATAACCCATCAGTCAGTAATTTCATGCCAATTTCCTCAGCTCATCATCCAGACCATCCCGACGTTCATGCCCGCCGGGAGCGCCGCAAAGACGCGCGGCCCGGTGAGTTGCTTGCTGCGGCGCTGGATTTGTTTGTGGAAAAGGGCTTCGCCGCGACCCGCGTCGAAGAGGTGGCCCAACGCGCCGGAGTCTCCAAAGGTACGCTGTTTTTGTATTTCCCAAGCAAAGAAGAGCTTTTCAAGGCCGTGGTACGCCAAAACATTTCAGGTCGTTTTGCCGAATGGAGTGACGAAATTGACCGATTTGAAGGCAGTGCGCAGGATATGCTGCGTTACTGTCTGTTCAGTTGGTGGGAACGCATCGGCTCCACCCAGGCCAGCGGTATTCCAAAATTGATTATGAGTGAGGCTCAAAACTTTCCGGAATTGGCCAACTTCTACCAAAACGAAGTCATGCAGCCCGGCAATACCCTGATCGAACGTATTTTGAAACGTGGCGTAGAACGAGGTGAATTTCGACCGATGGACATCACCTATGGGGTTTACCTGGTACTGGCGCCCATGATGTTTTTGGTACTCTGGAAACATTCATGGGGTAGCTGTTGCGGTGATCGTGCACAGCTTGACCCTCGTAAATACCTGGACGCACAACTCAAAATGCTCACGCACGGCTTCAGCCAGCCAGAGATTCATAAAAACACATTAATGGAGCATCTCCCGACATGAAATCCTGGATGAAATGGACGCTGGCAGGCCTCGTGATCGCCCTGCTGGTTGCTGGCACGCTGCGCACCCTGCAGGCGCGGCATGCCAGCCAGCTTGCCCTTGAAAAACAGCAGGCTGCTCAAAAGTCACAAGTCAGCATCGCCCTGGCCGCGAGTGATCTCGTGCAAGTCAGGCCTGTCGAACTGCAGCAAACGGTCGTGGTCTCCGGCCCCATCAAAGCCGTCAACACCGCCTTGGTCAAGGCACGTGTGCCCGGCGAGTTGCAGAATCTGACCGTGCGCGAGGGTGACACCGTGCGCGCCGGCCAGATACTAGCCCGCATTGACCCTGCCGAATCCGATGCGCGCCTGCGCCAGGCCCGTCAGCAAGCAGCGGCGGCCAAGGCTCAGGTTGCCACTGCCCAGCGCAATTTTGACAACAACAAGGCCCTGGTAGCTCAGGGTTTTATCTCCAGCACCGCCTTGGTCACCTCGCAAGCCGGCCTGGACGCAGCCCAGGCCACTTATGAGGCGGCGCAGTCGGGCGTGGAGCTGGCAGCAAAGGCTCTCGAAGATACGGTGCTACGCGCACCGATCAACGGACAAATTTCGCAACGACTGGCCCAGCCGGGTGAACGGGTGCCGGTCGACACCCGCATTCTGGAAATCGTCGATAACCAGCAACTGGAACTGGAAGCCAGCTTGAATGCAGCAGACTCGCTGAACGTCAAGGTAGGGCAAAGCGCCCAACTGACACTGGATGGCTCCGACCGTGTTATCCGGGCCAAGGTCGTCCGCATCAACCCGAGTGTCTCCGTGGGCAGCCGCGCCGTGCTGATTTATCTGGCGCTGGTGCCCGATGCCAGTTTGCGTCACGGCCTGTTTGCACAAGGCAATCTCAACGTGGGTGTCGCAAAAACACTGGCACTGCCTCTGAGCGCTTTGCGCACGGACAAGCCTCAACCCTATGTACAGGTGGTCGACAAAAATCAAGTGCAACATGTGAATGTGACGCCCGGTGTGCGCGGCGACCTGGCGGGCGTGAGCATGGTCGAAGTGACTGGCCTACCCGCAGGGGGCGTGGTGATTGACGGGTCGGTCGGCAGCTTGCGTGTTGGCACCCTGGTGAAAACGACGTCAGGAACCCAATAAATGTGGTTCACCCGCGTCAGTCTTCACAACCCGGTGTTTGCCACCATGGTCATGCTGGCCCTGGTGGTGCTCGGGCTATTTTCAATGCAGCGCCTGAAGGTTGACCAGTTCCCCAACGTTGATTTCCCTGTCGTGGTGGTCAGCACAGACTACCCCGGCGCCTCGCCAGAAATCGTCGAGAGCGAAGTCACCAAAAAAATCGAAGAAGGTGTCAACTCGATAGCCGGTATCAACGCCCTCACCTCGCGCTCCTATGAGAACCAATCGGTAGTCATCATCGAATTTGGATTACACCTGGACGGTCGCAAGGCGGCCGACGATGTGCGTGAGAAGGTGGCTGCCATCCGTCCAACGTTACGCACCGAAGTCAAGGAGCCTCGGGTGTTGCGTTTTGATCCTTCCAGCCGTGCCATCTGGTCGGTAGCGGTAGTGCCCGACACCAGCGCAGGCACGCCACTCAATGCGGTGGAACTCACCAGTTGGGCCGATCAAACCCTGAAAAGGCGCCTGGAAAACGTACGTGGTGTTGGTTCGGTGGCATTGGTGGGAGGCAGCGCACGCGAAATCAACGTTTACCTGAACCCGCAGGCCCTGGCCTCCTATGGCATCACGCCCGAACAGGTGACCAGCGCAGTGCGCAATGAAAACCAGGACTATCCAGTGGGCAGCATCCGCTCCAAAGCGCAAGACCGCGTGATCCAGATCGCGGCGCGCGTGCAACGCCCGGAAGACTTTGGGCGCATCATCGTTACGCGTAAAAATGGCACTCCGGTGCGGGTTGACCAGTTGGCCGAGGTGAAGGACGGCCCCCAGGAAGTCGAGAGCCTGGCGCTCTACAACGGCCAGCGCACCTTGCTGCTGAACGTGCAAAAGGCACAGGACGAAAACACCATCGCCGTGGTGGACGGCCTGAACAAAACACTGGCGCAGCTGCAGCAAGAGTTGCCCCCCGGTGTCAAGCTGACACAAATCACCGATGGCTCGCGGCAAATCCGGGTCTCGGTCTCGAATGTGCGGCAAACCCTGTTTGAAGGCGCGCTGCTCACCGTACTGATCGTCTTTTTGTTCTTGAACTCCTGGCGTTCCACCGTCATCACCGGCCTGACGCTGCCGATCGCCCTGATCGGGACTTTTTTCTTCATGAGCCTACTCGGCTTCACCATCAACATGATCACGATGATGGCACTGAGCCTGTGCGTCGGCCTGCTGATTGACGACGCGATTGTCGTGCGCGAAAACATTGTGCGGCACGTGCAGATGGGCAAAGGCGCTTTTGACGCTTCAATGGACGGCACGCGGGAAATCGGCCTGGCGGTGCTGGCCACCACCCTGTCCATCGTGGCCGTGTTTTTGCCGATTGGCTTCATGGGCGGCATCATCGGCAAGTTCTTCCACGAGTTTGGCCTGACCATTGTGGCGGCGGTGTTGATCTCGATGTTTGTCAGCTTCACGCTCGACCCCATGCTGTCAAGCATATCGCACGACCCCAGCATTGAAGCGCATGGCAAACACCACGATCCGCGCACGCTGTATGACAAAACCGTCGGCCGCATCACGGCACTGTTTGACCATGGCACTGACATCCTGGTTGATGTCTACCAGGGCATTTTGCGCTGGGCACTGCATCACAAACTCAGCACGGTGGCAGTGGCATTCGTGATCTTTGTCAGTAGCATTTTCATGGTGCCGCTGTTGGGCACCGAGTTCGTGCCCAAGTCCGACTTCTCCGAGACCAACCTCACCTTCAATACACCGGTGGGCTCGTCACTCGAGGTGACCGAGGCGCGGGCGCGTCAGGTGGAAGGCATTCTCCGCTCGTTCCCGGAGGTCGACTACACCCTGACCACCATCAACACCGGTAATGCCCAAGGCAAGATGTACGCCAGTATCTACATCCGGTTGGTGGACCGCAACCGGCGCAGCCGAAGTGTGGATGAGATGTCGACCGTGCTGCGCCAACGCCTGCGCGAGGTACCGGGCATCAGCGTCACCCATGTGGGATTGCTCGATCCGGTCGGTGGCCAAAAACAGATCGCGTTTTCGATCCAGGGAGCCGACATGGGAGAGCTGTCACGCTTGAATGCGCTGGCGCTGGAAAAAATCCGTGCCGTGCCCGGGCTGGTGGATGTTGAATCGAGCCTCAAGCCCGACAAACCCACACTCGATGTACAGGTGCGCCGCGACGTGGCCTCTGACCTCGGCTTGACCGTGGCCCAGATCGGCGCATCGCTGCGCACGCTGGTAGCTGGCCAGACCGTTGGCAACTGGCGCGCGCCTGACGACCAGACCTATGACGTCAACGTGCGCCTGTCGCCGCAATCGCGCACCCGGCCGCAAGACCTGAACGCTCTGCCTTTCACTGTGGGCACACAGGCCGACGGCAGCGCTCGCCTGGTACGGCTTGACCAGGTAGCCGAGGTGACCGAATCCACGGGCAGCAATCAGATCAACCGGCGCGACCTCACGCGCGAAGTCGCCATCACCGCCAATGTGTCCGGACGTTCGGCCGGCGAAGTATCTGCCGACATCAAGATTGCCATGGACAGCATTGCCATGCCACCCGGCTACAGTTACAAGTTCAGTGGCTCGGTCAAGGACATGGCTGAAGCCTTTGATTACGCCCTGTCGGCTCTGGCGCTGGCGGTGATCTTCATCTACATGATTCTGGCCAGCCAGTTCAAGAGCTTTTTCCAGCCGCTGGCGCTGATGACGTCCTTGCCGCTGACACTCATCGGTGTGGTGCTTGCGCTCATGCTCTTCAACTCGACGCTGTCGATGTTCTCGGTGATTGGCGTGGTGATGCTCATGGGCCTGGTTACCAAAAACGCCATTCTGCTTGTGGACTTTGCCATTCGCGCGCGCGCGGACGGCGCAAACCGCCACGATGCCTTGCTGATGGCGGCCAAAGTGCGCCTGCGCCCGATCCTGATGACCACACTGGCCATGATTTTTGGCATGGTGCCGCTCGCCTTTGCCATGTCCGAAGGCTCCGAGATGCGGGCTCCTATGGGCCAGGCCGTGATCGGCGGTGTCATTACTTCGTCGTTGCTAACCCTGGTGGTGGTGCCAGTGGTTTACTGTTACATGGATGATTTGGCACAATGGCTGTCGAAATTCTGGCGCAAACCAGGCCTGAATGGCATACAAAACAAGGCTATTGACAGCAGCACCAGCTAAAATGATCACATTGAGTTAATATACCCCAAGGAGTATCATAAATGACCTTGCAGAACGTGGAACAGGCCCGCTACTACATGATCGAGCAACAAATTCGTCCTTGGGATGTTTCTGATGCTGCGGTGCTCGACCTGATGGCAAGCGTCAAACGCGAAGACTTCGTCCCCTTGTCACAAAAGTCGCTGGCTTTTGCAGACATGGCCATCGCATTGCCTGGTGGTCAAAGCATGTTGCCGCCCCGGGTGCAAGCCCGCCTGCTGCAGGACGCTGCCGTCAAACCCACCGACAAGGTGCTGGAAATCGGTACCGGATCGGGCTATATGACCGCGCTGCTGGCACGCCAGGCGCAGCGTGTGATCTCCCTGGAAATCAACCCCGAAATCGCGGACATGGCCCGCGCCAACTTGCAGCGTGCCGGTATCCATAACGTGGAGGTACGCCTGGCAGATGGCTCCAAAGGCACACCCGCAGAAGCCCCTTTCGACGTGATTTTGCTCGGCGGTTCAGTAGCTGAAGTACCTCAGTCCTTGCTGAGTCTGCTCAAGGTAGGCGGCCGCCTGATTGGCATCGTCGGCGATGAGCCCATCATGCACGCCCAGGTAATCACCCGCACCAGCGAGACCAATTTCACTTCCACCGGCAAGTGGGACGACAACGCACCGCGCTTGCTCAATTTTCCACAACCCAGCACATTCAAGTTTTAACCATGGTTGTTCAGGTCCGCCCTATTCAGCTCAAAGACTGGTTTGATTCCGTTCGTCAATACGGTAACCCGGTGGTGCTTGACGTGCGCGAACCTCATGAACTGCGCGCAGCCAGCATCAAGGCAGATGGGTTTGAGATCATCACCATACCCATGGGGGTGATCCCACCGCGAATAAACGAGCTGACCCCTGATCGACCCGTGGCCTGCTTGTGTCACCATGGCGCACGCAGCATGCAGGTCGCAAATTTTCTGCAAGCTCGTGGCTTCCAGCACGTGGCTAATGTGTTCGGTGGCATCGATGCATGGTCTTCTGAAGTGGACCCTGACGTACCTCACTACTGATTCGGCACCTTACCCAAACAACCCGTCCCTTATTGGCAACTAACCCCTGTCCTATCACCATGAACTTGCGTCAACTTCCCCTTGCTCTGGCCCTTACTGCCGCCTTCGTGTTGCCCGCACAGGCGCAAAGTCTGATAGAACTCTATGACGCTGCGCGAGGCTTTGATGCCAACTACCAGTCAGCCAAATCACTGTTTGAAGCCAATCTGTCGAAAGCAGAGCAATCCAAAGCAGCCCTGTTGCCCACAGCCAATCTCGGGATGGGTCTGAACCGCGCCAACGGCTCCAGTGACCTTGCGACGTTCGACCGCACATTTGGCAACCAGAGCGCCATCGTGAGCGCCAGCCAGCCCTTGTACCGCCCCGCCAATGCAGCTACCGCAGAGCAAGGCAAAAGATCGGTTGGACTGGCACAAGCCCAATTGCAGGTAGCCGAGCAAGACCTGATGGTTCGTGTCAGCCAGGCCTACTTTGACGTCTTGACCTCGAGTGACAACCTGAACTTTGTGAAGGCGCAAAAATCTGCAGTGTCAGAACAATTGGCATCGGCCAAACGCAACTTTGAGGTGGGTACCGCAACCATCACCGACACCCGAGAGGCCCAAGCCCGTTTCGATCTCGTTCTAGCGCAGGAAATAGCCGCTGAAAACGACCTGCGCGTCAAGAAGCTGGCACTGGATCAACTCACCGGCAAGGCAGGTGCAGTTCCGAATCCTCTGGCCGTACCGGTGGTGATTGCACCTGTGGCACCCGCTGACGTGACCCGATGGGTGGCGCAGTCAGAAGAAACGAGCCCGGCCGTACGACAAGCCCAACTCGGCCTGGAAGTGGCACAGCTCGAAACCCAAAAAGCACAGGCTGGGCATAAACCCACTTTGGATTTGACCGGTAGCTACAACATCACCCAAAACAACGGCACCGCCAGTTCACCTAATGACTACCGCACCAATACCGCCACGGTGGGCTTGAGCTTCAATCTTCCGCTGTTTGCTGGATATGCCACGCAAAACCGTATCAAGGAAACCCTGTCCCTGGAAAGCAAGGCGCGCAGTGACGTCGATGCAGCCAAACGCGGTGTGGCGCAGGCCACGCGAGCGGCCTATTTCGGCGTTGAATCGGGCTTGGGCCAGGTCAAGGCGTTGGAAGCTGCCGAGGTTTCCAGCCAGAGTGCACTCGATGCCACAAAACTGGGCTACCAGGTCGGCGTTCGTATCAACATCGATGTGCTCAACGCCCAGACTGCACTGTTCGACACCAAGGCCAAACTGGCCAAAGCGCGTTACGACGTGTTGCTGGGTGGTTTGAAATTGCGCCAGGCCAATGGCTCGCTCAAGGTAGATGATCTGAAAGCGGTCAGCGCTTTGCTTGCTAAGTAAGCCCTATTCAACCAGAGTCTGTAAAGAGCAGCAGTGAGGCAATTTTTACAGGTAGTTCATTCACTGCAAGAGTCCTAAGGCTTGCTTGTCTTTTCCCTTTTTAACTTTTCATACATTGCGGCGTTTTCTTCAACGGTTTTGAAGGGCTGCTTGGCAATGATCAGGTGCTTGATGTTCGAGTAAGGCCCCTCACCAATCACACCATTCGTCACCAGCCAGATCTTGCTGGCATAGGGGCGGTTCGCGATAATGCGTTTGGCGTCGGCATCGCTGATACCTGGCAGTTTCTTCAACTGCTTTTCGCTGGCGCTGTTGATATCGACGGGCCTTATTTTGGCCACTGACTTGCGGCGCTCTTCTATACGCGCCTTGCTTTTCGCTGTACTTTCCATGCCGCCGATGGCGGCAGGCTCACCATCCTTTGGCTGCCCGTTCGACTGTGCCTGCACCATCGCTCCAAAAGCCATGGTCATCATCAAAAAAACAACTTTCGCTTTCATACTTCACCTTCGTCTCATCGATAAATCTCAGAACTCAAAAAAAGCCCGGGGGCTTACGCCCCCGGGCAGGTAAGTTTGTTGCAACTTGCCGTAATTACTTGGCGTGCGCTGCCTTAATGTTGGCCGTATTGGTGGGACCGTGGCAAGTGAGGCAAGTCTCGGTCTGAACAGGATCCACCCCACCACGTGCTGCGTAAATCTGTGCACCATACCGTACCATGTGCGCTCTGGGCGTTTCGGTTTGATCCGCGATTTGCTTCGCTGTTGTGCTGTCATGGCAGGCAAAGCAGACTGTCGCTGTCGGGGTTTCAAGCAAGGTGGTAGAAGCCGCATTCGTAGTCGCTTGGGTGCCTGCGTTGAAACTGAATCCACTGCCGTAATTCGTGCCTTGGACAATGTAAGGAGAATACCTGAACTGAACCAATGGATCGGTACTGTTCAAGTTGCCAGTGGCTGCGTAGCGGAACAACCGTTTGTCGGCACCACCGCTCAAGCCTGCAGCGCTCTTGGAAGCGGCATTGCTAAAGTCGTAACTACCTGGGACATGGCAGGCCTCGCAATTCTTCAACACACCCGGATAGCCGATTTTCCAGAAACCATCCTCGGTGGAGGGTGCGTAATAAGTGAAATTCTTCTCACGTTTCAAGGCACCGTGGATCGCATGGACGAAGTTGGTCGAATCGACCGACCAGCCCTGACTGGAGCGGTTCGGCGTATGGCACCATGAGCATGTCGAACCATCGTTACGCTGACCGCCGTGGAACTGGCTTTGGTTAAAGGCGCCGAGCTCCTGGTGGCAGTTATTACAACGCTTGTCGTCGACAATTTCCCGACGACCCGTAAAGCCAGTACCGACAACTTGCACATCAGGCGCCACCACAATCAGACCACCGGTCTTATTGGGCTGGAAGGCATTCCCGGCAGCCGCGATGTCCGCCGAGCCGAGCAAGCCATTCGCCGTAGCGTCCGTCACCGGGTATGCCGTCAGATTGGTCTGCGTCAGCGGCATGGTGCCGGGCGTACTGTAGGTATAGCCTAAGCCACCGGTCAGCATCACCGCGTTGTCGGGAATGGTCACCCCGGTCAACGTGACGGTGTAGTAGCCATCGGTGTCAGGACCGGTCAGTGTGCCGGCGCCAGTGCCCGACGCCTTGCCGTTCCAAATGCTGCGCAAATAGCCGCTGACGCTCGCATTGAAATCTGCGGGTGTGGTGATGCCATCCTGCGGCACGGCAAAGACAAAGTAGGCACTGGGCGCACCCATGAAGTTGTCCCACATCTCCAGGTCGCTCAATTCGGCATTGGTCTTTCCGGACGGTGCAGCATTAAAGTCTTTTCGTACCCCGTTCTGAAGGATACGGAAGACCATCACGGGCCGCTTGTCGACATTGCGCGAAACGCTCTTGATATCGTAGGTGGGCTTGATCGCCCCTTCAGGCAGGTTGTTCGGGTTGCCAGCCAGCCACGCCGCGTTGTTGTTGCCCGAGCAGGTGCCAAAGCTGGCGCAGTCGGCAAACAGCACGTTCGTCCTGCTCAGCGGTGTGACGGCAACGTGCGCCTTCTTAATGGCGGCGCTGGTATGGCAGGTGCTACACATAGCGTCATTGGCCTGCGCGCCACCGACCCCCCCTGCGCCGTGACCTGTTGTAGCCCCGGCCAGCGTCTTACCCAAGCCGGTATTGAAATTGATGCCATCATGGCAGGCACCGCACGCCTGGCGGTTCGGCTTGGTGTTCCAGTTATTGCCTTGCGGGGTTGCCATTTGCACGACGGTACCGTCAAGTTTGGTAACCGTGTTGGCGGAGCCATCAGGTTTGGTTGTGTCGCCACTATGGCACTTGGCGCAGTTGGTGATCAGTTGCGGATACTTGACATGGTTAGGAGATACCCCAGCGATGTTGTAGCCGGTCCGTGTCAATTCCTCGCCCATATGGATCTTGTGGATCATGACAGGGAAATCAAGCAAGGATTGTTTGCCGTCAGCGCTTAAATCATTGATGGCATACGTACTTCCCGTGAAATTGCCGTTTACATCCGGCGTAGAACTAGCACGACCGAACTTCCGCTGATCAGTGTGGCAAACGACACACTGGCGGGTTTCTTGGCGTCCGCTACCCCACCCTTTGAGTGCATTTCCACCATGAAAAGTAAATTTGTTATGACATGAGGCGCAGGCAGCGACGTTGACGATCTCGCGCTGCTCGACGTCAGTGTCGGCTGCTTTGATAGTACGGCCCGTTGCCGGAATCCAGTCATAAATCAAGTCGACAGGAGTACGGATGAATTCGTAATTTGTACCGGCATAACCGATCGGGCAGATGCCATCGCTGGTATTGCAGTATTGGGTGGCCGTGGAGCTCGTACTACTGCTTTTGGAACCGCGCACGACCCCAGAAACCTGCACGACGATGCGATGAATTGCATTAGCATCATAGGCCAGGTTGCCCAGGTCGGCCTTGAACTTGTCGCCGCTGTCAGTAAAAGCAGCCACCTGATTCACGACATCTTTGATGTCGCGACGGAAGGTGTACTTGTACTGGCCATTTCCCAGATATTCGAGCGTTCCGTTGTTTTCGGTCCCAGGTCTATCTAGGGTGTGCGCCGTCGCTTTTCCGGTCGTATCGAGGGTCGGCGTTGAAACCATGTAGCTGACCCATTTTCCTGGGCTGCCATTCGTACCAGGAACGAACTTGGCAACGGAAAAGGCGAAGTTTGGGTAGAACTTGACGGTATCAGTGGTGCCAGACCCAACCGGATTTGCCACAGCGCCGGTCTTGACGTCTGACCGTTGGACCGACCACGTGTCCAGGCCAGTCAATGCTGTATTGTTGTCCGAATTGACCAACTGGAAGGTGATGACTGGAGGGCTATTGATCGTGACGCCCTGCACCGAACCAGCGATCGAAAGATTTGCCATGGCGGTGGAGGATAGCGCCGCCATATCCGTTGCGCCGGAAGTCGCTATTGGAGGCGACGCCGACGACGACTGAGAAATGGTGTTAACACCATCGCTGCCACCGCCACCACAACCGATGAGGGTTGCACTCGCAAGGGCGACCAAGCTGCTTATGAGTCTGAGTTTCATGACATTTCCTCTGTGCTTACTTGAACTTATAACTGTAGCGAACACCGATGAAGGTAGTGTTCTGAACAGGCTGCATACTGACTGTCGAGTTGTCGGTGTATGAGAACGGGACACCACCACTTCCCCAAGCCCAGTGGTCGTACTTGATGCGCTGATGGACCAGGTCGACCTGGACATCTGAAGCTTTGTCGAGTGCGTACTTGCCATACAGCTTCAGTACCGTGCCGCGATAGTTTTCGTCCGGCGGCGGGTTCGTGATGGCAGCACCTGTGGTCATGCCAATTTTGTAGCTGTTGACATCCTTCAAGTAGGACAGATTGCCACCAACTTGCAGCTTCGGACCGATGGCGCCACTTGCGCCCAATCCGATCGCATTGCTCAGGTTGTCCAGATCGGCTAGGTAACCGATTTCTTGACGCATGCGCATGGTCTGCTTGCCAGAACTGGCGTAGCCGGTCAGCATCCACATATCGTTGAGTTTGTAGTTGGCATCCACGCTGAACGAGAACGCATCCGTGTCGTTCAATCCGGCGGAAGTAGGCCCCTTGAAGTGGTCAGTCCCTTGATCAAGCGCAAGCTGGATTGACAAAGCCTGGGTCGGCGCCCAGTCAGCCATCACCTTGATGTAGTCGCGGCTCCGGTCGACCATCGTCATCGGGAAGGTGCCACTCAGTCCACTGCTGGCAGCGTAGCTCATGAAGGCGTAACCCGTCGCGGGATCGAGCGAATACCAGCGATAACCGTCGCGTTCGCTACGACCTACGCTGACTGAACCATTGACCGTTTCCGACATGGACCGGCGCAGCTCGGCACGGACGCCGACTTCGTTGGTGCGTTCGCGCAGGGCCGCCATCGAGGTGCTGGAAATCAACGTTGTGGCGACAGGACGATCGCGATTCACATAGGCGTAATCGAGTGCCAGCAACCCGCGGTAATTGTTCGAGAACTGGTAAAGCGCCTCGGCCTTGCCACTCGCCCGTAACGAGTTGTTCGGAGAGTTAGTGTAGAGCGCACCCGTGCCATCGACCAGGTAATTGCCAAGGCGCGTGTTGTCCTTCTTGTCCTCAAAACGACCGCTGAAATTGAGGGTCAGATTTTTGACGGGCCGCATCGTCAGACCGGCTTGGCCCAAGGTGGTGTCGACCGCGCCATCAAGGCTGCCTGCCCCCAGGCCGGCAAAACTTTGATTCTGCGTCGCATGGGTGTAAGCGACCTTGAAATTGAAGCGGGCGGTGGGTTGAAGTGCGTAGGTACCAGACAGGAAAAACTGGTGGGCCTGGTTATCGGGTGACAACGCAATCGGCTGACTCAAGTTGCCAGCCAGGGCGGTCTGTGTCGCGCCGGCACCGAGCACGCCGCCAATGCCACCGAGCGCTACGGTGCTGTTGGCGTTATCAAAGAACGATCCATAGTACCCGCCAGTCAGGCTGAGTTTGTCGTTGACATAGTGGATCTGGCCTTCAATCTGTCGGGTGGTGGTGTTGACCGGTTCAGGCAACAAGAACATCGCAGCCACAGTTGAGGTCGCACCGTTACAGAACGGACTGATGGCGTTGGAACAATAACCACCGATGCCTGACAAACGGGCCCCGACCTTGTCTTCCGTCTTGAAGTTGGCCTCGACGCTCAAGTTCGGTGAAAGCCACCTGGTACCGGACAGCGCGAAGGCCTTGCGCTTGAGATCAAGGTTGACATTGGCCCCAGCGCCTAACCCAACAAGGTTAGCCGTCGGGGTCGTTGTGCCGATGCCTTGCATTCCGGTATTGAGGGTCAACGGGTCGTAACGAACCTGTTCGCTGTACGCGCCGCTGATCTTCCACTGACCTTGAACATCGCGCGAAAAGTGCAATTCACGGTTGTCCAGTCCCAACCTGGTCCAGGTACCGGTTTCATCGTGACGCTGGACGTACTCAAAATCAAGCAGGGCGGCAGCTCGGGTATCGCCCCAGCCGTCGTACTGCCACGAGAGGCTACGGTCCTCGCGAGCGCCTGTGGCGCCAACAATACCCACCGAAATTGACGTGGTGTCAGGCTTGATCAGTTTGTCGATCTCGTCATCAGCCTGAGCCGGACCAAAAGCGGCCATCAGGGCAATGACGAGAACCTTGCGTGTCGATACGCAATTTAGGTGTGCTTTGAAATGATTCATGGTGTCACCCGCTTATCTGAAGAAACGCTGTGGCGTCGGAAGGGTCAAGCCGGGGTTGTTGCTGCCATGCACTTGCGTGTGGCAGTTCATGCAACTCCGACCCTGGGTGACCGCCGATCCGCTCCACCAACCAGGATTGCTGATCGGGCCGGTCGCTACAGAAGGTTGAATCGGGCCATGCGGGGTATGGCAGGTCTGGCACAGGAATGGCGGGCGTGATTTCAGGAGGCTCTCAGTCGTGGTGCCGTGCGGGTTGTGGCAGTTGGAGCAGTCCTCACTCACCGGCTGATGGTTGTGCACAAAAGGGCCACGCTTTTCCATGTGGCAGGTGTAGCAAGTTTCCACCACGCTGTTGCGCTTCATGAGACTGGGGCCTGCAGAGCCGTGCACATTGTGGCAATCTGAACAAGTCATTTTTCCTTCGATCACCGGGTGATGAGAGGGCTTGTTAGCTTGTACGCGTTGCTCTTTATGGCAAGTGAAGCAGCTTTCACTCTGAGTCCGTTTGTCTCGCACCACATCTTTCGCCACATGAACTTTGTGACAGGTGGCGCAGGTGACATCGCGGGTTTGGTGGGTGCTGCCTTCCCAATGAGAGCGCTTGGAATCCTTGGTGTGACAGGATTGGCAGGCACCGTTACGCGCGTCTGGCGTGGCGGATGTCTTGCCACCGAATGTAATGTCTGGCTTGGGCGGCTTGCCGGAGCCTTTATGTCCAAGGTGGTCTTTACTCAAGCCATGGCAACTTGTGCAGGTTGGCGTGCGAGCGTCGGCTTGTGTCCCATGGCGCGTCTTGCCGATGGCAAGGAGTTCGGGGCCATCGGCTTCGTCATGGCAGGCGGTACATGCGGCATCCCCTTTGAGAACCAGGTCTTTCGGTTGATCAGCTCCCATGGCCACTGATCCAACCATCAAGGACCCCAGCCCGATGCACAAAACCAATAAATGTCGCAAGAATTTCATTTTCATTTTCCTAATTTAATGGGCCGTCGCTGCACTGGCCAAAGAAACGAACGCAGTCGCATTCAAAATGAATAGTTGATTTTTGATCATCTGAACTTTCTCTAACAAATTCATTTATCGGATGACAGTCACACAGCACCAAGAACGCTGGCTCCCCGCTTTATGGACTGGTGACAAATCTTTACAAGGCTTTTACAAAGGGTGCACGGCATCATAAAACCCGAAAAACCCAGGTTTGAATATCTATTTGGCGTGCATTTGATTTAAATCATGTAATTGACACTTTTCACACGAAGGTGAACGTCCACACGCGCGAATTCAATTGCTCAATCGTGCGATTGGCTAATCTTCGAAATCAAATTGTCAGAATTTCGAGACAGATCGATGAATTCAATCGGGCAAAAATGACATCAAGGCATTTGTCAAACTTTTTGCAGCACCTTGGTTAGATTGAGCAAAAAAATTGGCTGCTTGCCCGGCAATTTGCAACCGATTGCGATCACTGCATAAAGCACTCGCCACGGCAATTGCCTGCTCCATGTCCGCCACCCTTGTCGCCGCGCCCGCCATCAACGCCTGCTCGGCCGCTTCCAGAAAATTGAAGGTATGCGGCCCCATCACCACCGGACAGCCACAGGCGGCTGACTCGATCAGGTTTTGGCCGCCCAGCGGCTCAAAGCTGCCACCTAGCAAGGCGATGTCGGCCAGGCCGTAGTACAGCGCCATCTCGCCCAAAGAATCGCCCAGCCAGATCACGGGTGACGTTGCGGTCACCCTCGTCGGCCCGCCCTGCCCCCAACTGCTACGCCGCTGCACTGCAAAGCCACGCGATTCAATCAAGGCAGCAACCTCGTCAAACCGCTGCGGATGACGCGGTACGATCAGCCACTGCACTTGTGCGGCTAGACCAGATGCACGATTCAATATTTCCAACAACGCCCGTTCCTCACCCTCCCGCGAACTGGCAAACATCACGACGGGGCGCGCCAGTCGCACACGCCACTGTTTTCCGAGTTTTATTTGCGCGATGTTGGGCTCGGCATCGAACTTGAGGTTACCCAACACACCCTTGACCTTGGCACCCAAGGTCTGCAGACGCTCGGCGTCCTGCGCAGTTTGCGCCCACACGGACGTCAGTCCGGCAAAGGCAGGCTTGGCCAGCCAGGCCAAGCGCTGCGCCTGGCGCAGGGATTTGTCACTCAGACGCGCATTCACCAGCGTCAGCGGGACTCCCAGGCGCTGGCAACCCGCCACCAGATTCGGCCACACTTCGGTTTCCATCAGCACGCCCAGATCCGGTTTGAAATGTTTCAGGAAACGCTGCACCGAATCCGGGGTGTCCCACGGCTGCCATGCCTGCAGGTCGCTCTTGTGCAAGAGTTTCAGACCTTCGGCACGGCCGGTGGCCGTGCCATGGGTGAGCAACAGGCGCACATTCGGTACTTGCTGGCGCAATGCCCTCACCAACACGGCCGCAGCGCGGGTCTCCCCCAGAGACACCGCATGCAGCCAGACCGTGGGACCTTCATGCGCTGGCAATGACTGCATGTAATAGCCAAAGCGTTCGTCAATGCATTGGCCGTAACCCGGCTCCTTCAAGCTGCGGCGTTGCAATTTACGCTTGAGCAAAGGTTGCGCCAGCCACATCAGGCATGAGTAGAACCAGCGGATCATGCGTGGATCACTTTGGGCAGAACCGCCAGCCACGCCTGCCAGACGGCATCCACGGACGGCATGGGCTGGGCAAACACGCTGCATTGACGTGGTGAATCTACCAGCGGGCCGGTGCGCCAAGCGGTATCAAAGTTGTAAATCTGCACATGAGGCAGATCCAGCGCCACCGCAATGTGGCTCAGGCCACTGTCCACACCAATCACACCACTGCAAGTGGCCAGCGCATCGGTGAGTGCGTCCAGCGCCAGGGCAGGCCACACTTGCGCGTGCGCCAAACCCAGTGCAATGTCCTGTGCCGTTTGCCGTTCAGCTGTGCTGCCATGCGGCAAGACCACACCGAAACCGGCCTGATTGAGCCGCTGCGCCAGATCGCGCCAATGCGCCAGCGACCACTGCTTGTCTGCACGCGAGGTGCCATGTACCAAAGCCACCACGCCGCGCAAACCCGGCTGGGTTGCCAAATCATTGCCGCCAAGCTCAGCCTTCACAGCCTGCGCCATCAAACCGAACTTCAGTTGACCCGGCAGATCGTAATGCAAGGCCTCTGCGCACAGCAGGCGTGAGCGGGTGACAGCATGGCTGTGCACAGGCAGCGTGATGGGAACATCGGCCACCCAGCGCGCGGGAGCCTCGAAGCTGGAACCTTCAGTCTGATTGGCCAGGCCGTAACGCGTGCCAACCGGGCTTAAACGGGCCAGCCAGGCGACCAGCGCAGATTTGCTCAAACCCTGCAGGTCAATCACTGCGTCGTATGTCTCCTTTTGCAGCTCGACTTTGAAATCACCCCAGGCACGGCGTGTTTCAAGGCTGAATAGGGCTTTGCGCCAGCGCCGCAAGTCACTTTCGATGACACGGCGCACACCTTTGCAACGATTCACCAGCGGTGCAAAGCCACGCTCCACCACCCAGTCGATTTGCGCGTCTGGCAGTGCGCGCAGGATGTCTTGCACAGCCGGCATGGCGTGCACCACGTCGCCAAGCGATGACAGCTTGACGATCAGAATCTTCAATGCGCCGCCTCGTCAGTCACGGCACCGGGCAACACCTGGTGAAGGAGCGCCATCATGTCGGACTGAATGCGCACCAAGGCTTCGGGCGTGTGGCCCTCAAAGCGCAGCACCAGCACCGGCGTGGTGTTGGAGGCACGAATCAAGCCAAAACCATCGGGCCAGTCGACCCGCAATCCATCGATAGTGTTGAGTATGGCGGGCGCGGGAAAGTTGACGGCAGCCACCAACTGCGCCACCAGCACAGGGGGCTGGCCTTCGGCACATTTCACGTTGAGTTCAGGCGTTGAAAAACTGCTCGGCAAGGCGTTGAGCACGGCGTTGGCGTCAGGTGCCTGGCTCAGGATTTCCAGCAGTCTGCAACCGGCGTAAGTGCCATCGTCAAAGCCGTACCAGCGTTCCTTGAAGAAGATGTGACCGCTCATCTCACCACCCAGTGGCGAGTCGATTTCTTTCATCTTGGCCTTGATCAACGAATGGCCAGTCTTGAACATCATCGGCACGCCACCAGCCGCCGCAATGGCGGGTGCCAGGCGTTGCGAACACTTCACGTCAAACACAATGGTGCCTCCGGGCGCGCGCTGCAACACGTCGCGGGCATACAGCATCATCTGGCGATCCGGGTAAATGGTGTTGCCTTCTTTGGTGACGATGCCGAGGCGGTCGCCGTCGCCGTCAAAGGCCAGGCCCAGTTCGGCATCACCACTTTTGAGCGCGGCCATCACATCGCGCAGATTTTCTGGCTTGCTCGGGTCGGGATGGTGGTTGGGGAAATTGCCATCCACCTCGCTGAAAAGCTCGGTCACTTCGCAGCCTATCGCCCGCAAAATCCCGGGCGCAGAGGCACCGGCAATGCCATTACCGCAGTCGACTACGATTTTCATGGGTCGCGCCAGCTTGATGTCACTCACAATGCGTGCCTGATAAGCGGCCAGTACGTCAACCTGGCGAATCTGGCCACCCGCGCGCAGTTCCCAGGTTTCGGATTCCATCACGCGGCGTAATGACTGGATCTCGTCACCATAAATGGCGCGCCCGGCAAGCACCATCTTGAAACCGTTGTAGTCCTTGGGATTGTGGCTGCCGGTGACCTGAATGCCGGAGGCAGCCAGCGTGTTGGCAGCAAAATACAGCATGGGGGTAGTAGCCAGTCCGATGTCGATCACCTCAACACCCGCCGCCGCCAAGCCACGCATCACGGCAGCACTGAGGTCCGGACCACTCAAGCGGCCATCACGTCCCACGGCCACCGCGGTCTGACCTTCGCGCAGCGCCACCGTGCCAAAAGCGCGACCCAGCGCTTCGGCCACCGAAGTGTCTATGGCGCTGGGCACAACACCACGTATGTCATAGGCTTTAAAGATGGACGGTGTCAACTGCATTGCTTTTCCCTGTCGGTATTTGTTGGATGAATCTGGGTCACTCTCAACTTGAATTGTAGGCGGCACGCAAGCCGCATCGAGGGTATCCAGTCCATGTGAAGCAGGTGCTGGGCTTATCATGCGATGGTCTGAATTTGTTTGAGGACACCATGAAAAAGCACGTAGACACTGTCACCACCACATTTGAAGGTCCGCTCGGCCGCATGCGCCTGGCCGCCGGGCCGCAAGGCTTGTGCGGTGTCTGGTTCGAAGGCCAACGCCACCAGCCGGATCCTGGCGTCTGGCCAACCGCACCAGAGCACCCGTTGCTGCAACAGGCCACGCTGCAATTGACACAGTACTTTGCCGGGCAACGCCAACAGTTCGAGGTCAAACTCGACCTCAGTGTTGGCACGCCCTTTCAGCAGTCCGTTTGGCAGGCCTTGTTAGGTCTGGCCTTCGGACAAACCTGCAGCTACAGCACCTTGAGTGGCCAAATGGGGTGCCCGACGGCGGTACGCGCCGTGAGCGGTGCCGTGGCACGCAACCCCTTGAGCATCATCGTGCCCTGCCACCGTGTGCTTGGCGTCAAGGGCGCACTGACCGGCTACGCGGGTGGACTAGAGCGTAAGGCGGCTCTGCTCAAAATGGAAGCTTCTCATTGAATTCATCCCCTCCTCCAAAAGACTGGCTGGCAGAGTATGTCTTGCTCGGTGCCCTTTGGGGCGCTTCTTTCCTATTTGCCCTTCTTGGCGCCACTGAATTTGGCGCCTTGCCCACCGCTGGCATGCGAGTGGGTATTGCCGCACTGATCCTGCTGCCTTTACTGGTACTGAGCGGCCAATGGCCAGACCTGACAAAACACTGGAAAAAGATCCTTTTTCTTGGCATGCTCAATTCGGGCATACCGTTCTCGCTGTATGCCTATGCCTTGCTGTCGATTACCACGGGTTTATCGTCATTACTCAACGCAACGGTGCCGTTGTTTGGCGCGCTGGTGGCCTGGTTCTGGCTCAAAGACCGGCCACACGGCATGAAGATTCTGGGCTTGTTGATTGGGTTTGTGGGCGTGGCCATGCTGGCTTGGGGCAAGGCCAGTTTCAAGCCCGATGCGTCCGGACTGGTGACGGGATGGGCCGTGTTGGCATGCCTGGGCGCTGGTCTCTGTTACGGCATCTCGGCCAGCTTTACCAAGCGCTATTTGAGTGGCGTGCCCTCGCTGGTGATTGCCACCGGCAGCCAACTCGGCGCCACGATCGGCCTGGTGCTGCCTACCCTGTGGTTATGGCCAACCCAAACACCCAGCACAACTGCCTGGCTGGCCGTACTGGCCCTGGGTGTGTTGTGCACCGGCGTGGCCTATGTGCTTTATTTCCGTTTGATTGACAAAGTTGGCGCGTCGGGTTCGTTGACCGTCACCTTCCTGATTCCTGTCTTTGCGATTGTCTACGGCGTGGTGTTTCTGGGGGAAGCTGTGACAACCTGGATGCTGCTGTGTGGCGCCATTATTTTGCTGGGAACAGCTCTGTCAATGGGACTACTGAAACGCTAACAAGGGGGTACAGCATTCACCTCGCTTGGCTGGATAGGTGGCCTGCAAAACGAGAAAGGTTTCTTGCCCAGGGGGCCACACCCCAGCCCAGTCAGGCCCGTCACAGAAGATTAGGATCTGATCAACGCCGACATGCAAGCTGTAACCCTGCTGCCTGGTAGTGCTTTTTTTCACCACGCCGATGGCGGTGCTGAGGCATGTCGCGGCTCCCGGTAACAGGTCGGTTGCTGGCACGGCAAACTCAATCAGGCAGTGAAACCGCCAAATGCAGATAAAGAAAAAGCCCCAAGCAGATCAACTGCTTGGGGCTATGTCTGGCGGAGCGGACGGGACTCGAACCCGCGACCCCCGGCGTGACAGGCCGGTATTCTAACCAACTGAACTACCACTCCTGGTAGCTAACGTTTACTCTTTCGAGCCAAGTCATCTGTCTCTACAGACAAACCGTTACCGACTTGCGCCGATTTATCTTGCGATAAACTGGCGACCCCACGGGGATTCGAACCCCGGTACTCACCGTGAAAGGGTGATGTCCTAGGCCTCTAGACGATGGGGTCATAACCTTTGGACTTCCGTCATTCTTGAAAACTTTGGTGGAGGTAAGCGGGATCGAACCGCTGACCTCTTGCATGCCATGCAAGCGCTCTCCCAGCTGAGCTATACCCCCGAATCCACAACCGCTTTGTTTAGAAGCAGTGTTTGTTTCCAAGCCTCAAATTATAGCGTTATTTTCAGGCCACTTTCAATCGCGCAAGAACTTTTTCACGATCAAATATTGCAAGCAATGCATCCAGCGAAGGTGTGTGTGCATTTCCGGCCACCAACACACGAACCGGCATGGCCAAGTGTGGCATTTTCAGGCCACATGCCGCCAGCACTTCCTTGATCGCGGCTGCGATGCCGGCCTTGTCCCAAGTGCAAGCGGCAAGTTTGTCAGTCAACATGGCCAGCGCCGGTTTGACGGCATCGGTCATGTGTTGAGCCAGGTCAGCTTCCGAAGGTTCTACATCGGCATAAAACACCGCCGCCCAATCGGCCAGCGCCACGGTGGTATCGCAGCGGTCCTTGAACAGGGCACAGATCGCAGGCAGACGCGCATCGGCCTCCATGCCACGCTTTTGCAACTGTGTTTGCACCAGCGGTGCCAACACGTCATCGGCTGTGAGCTTGATGTGTTGGGCATTGACCCAGCGTAATTTGGCTTCGTCAAACTGTGCTGCGCTCTTGCCCAGGTGGTCCAGATTGAACCATTCCAGAAACTGTTGGCGACTGAAAATCTCGTCGTCACCGTGGCTCCAGCCCAGACGCGCCAGGTAGTTCACCATGGCGTCAGGCAGGTAACCTTCTTCGCGGTATTGCGTGACCGGCTTGGCGCCGTTGCGCTTGCTCATTTTTTCACCCTGCTCGTTGAGCACGGTTGGCAAATGGGCGTACACCGGCGGCTCCTTGCCCAGCGCCTTGAAGATGTTGATCTGGCGCGATGTGTTGTTGACATGGTCATCACCGCGACTCACATGGGTGATGTCCATGTCGATGTCGTCCACCACCACACAGAAGTTGTAGGTGGGTGTGCCGTCGGGCCGCGCGATCACCAAGTCATCGAGTTCCTCGTTGCTGATTTCGATGCGGCCCTTGACCTTGTCGTCCCAGACCACCGAGCCACCTTGCGGATTTTTGAAACGCAGCACCGGTTTCGCGCCTTCAGGAATCGGCGGTAGCGTCTTGCCTGGTGACGGACGCCATGTGCCGTCGTAGCGCGGTTTCTCCTTGGCCGCCGTCTGGCTCTCGCGCAGGGCATCGAGCTCGACCATGCTCATGTAACAAGGGTAGACATGGCCAGCAGCCACCATGCCGGCCAGCACTTCCTTGTAGCGGTCCATGCGCTGCATTTGATAGAACGGACCTTCGTCGTAGTTGAGTCCGAGCCAGTTCATGCCCTCGATGATCACATCCACCGCCGCCTGGGTCGATCGCTCGAGGTCGGTGTCTTCGATGCGCAAGATGAAGTCGCCGCCCGTCGAGCGTGCAAAAGCCCAGGGGTACAGGGCAGAACGGATGTTGCCCAGATGAATGAAGCCAGTAGGCGACGGCGCGAAACGGGTGCGGGTTTTTGTCATTGCAAGGCGTCGAGTTGTTGCAGGCCGCGGGCCAGGTCAGCCTGGATATCGCCAAAATGCTCCAGTCCCATGGCAACACGGATCAGGCCCTGACCAATGCCGGCAGCCTGGCGCTGGACCTCCGTCAAGCGGCCATGCGAGGTCGTGGCAGGGTGAGAAATGGTGGTCTTGGTGTCACCGAGATTGGTAGTGACCGAACACACCCGGGTGCTGTCGATCACATGGAATGCGCGCTTGCGGCCCTGCGTCGCATCAGCCGCGCGCACGTCAAATGACACCACGGCGCCACCCAGGCCGCTTTGCTGGCGCATGGCCAAGGCGTGCTGCGGATGCGAAGTCAGGCCGGGGTAATAGACACGGGCCACGTTGGGTTGCTGTTGCAGCCATTGCGCCAGCGCCAGCGCACTGTCGCACTGCGCGCGCATACGAATCGCCAAAGTTTCCATACCCTTGGTCACGACCCACGCGTTGAACGGCGACAACACCATGCCCGCGGTGCGGTTGATCGGCCAGAACACGTCCGTGACATATTTTTGCGAGCAACAAATGGCGCCAGCGACCACCCTGCCCTGGCCATCCAGGTATTTGGTGCCCGAATGGATCACGAAGTCAGCACCATACTCCACCGGGCGCTGCAAAGCGGGTGTACAAAAGCAGTTGTCCACGGCCAGCAAGGCACCGCCTGAATGGGCCACGTCGGCCAAGGCCGCGATGTCGCAAATGTCGGTGAGCGGATTGGTGGGGGTTTCCGCAAACAACAGCTTGGTATTGGGTTTGAGCGCCGCGCGCCACTGCGCCACATCGGTCTGGGAAACAAAGGTGGTTTCCACTCCAAACTTGGCAAACTCGACGGCAAACAGGCGCAGTGTGGAACCAAACACCGACTGCGAACAAATCACATGGTCACCAGCGCGCAACAGGCCCATGCCCAGCAACAGGACCGCAGACATGCCGCTCGAAGTGGCAATCGCCGCCTCGGTGCCTTCGAGTGCCGCCAAGCGCTGTTCCATACCAGTCACAGTCGGGTTACCGACTCGGGAGTAAACGTAGCCGTCTTCCTCGTTGGCAAACCGCTTGCGCGCGGTCTCGGCGTCGGGCTGCACAAAACTGCTGGTCAGGTACAGCGCTTCCGAATTTTCACCGTACTGGCTGGGCTCGATACCGGCGCGCACCGCCAGTGTGTCACGGTGCAGGTTGTCAGGGAGTTTCTTGGAAGTCATGGTCAATCGTTGTGGTTAGGCAGGGCCAGACGCGAATTGTCCTCCAGGGTTTCATCCCCATCAACACGGTTGGCATTCAGCCGTTCGATGTCTGCCAGCGTGATGTCCCCGGTGACATAAACACCGTCAAAACAGGAGGCGTCGAAGTCCTTGATCTTCGGATTGAGCGAGCCTATCGCCTTTTTCATGGCCTCCACATCCTGGTAAATCAGGGCATCACAGCCAATAATCTGACGGATCTGCTCTACTGTGCGGTTATGTGCCACCAGTTCTTGCGGCGTTGGCATGTCAATGCCGTACACGTTGGGGTAACGCACCGGCGGGGCAGCGCTGGCCATATAGACCTTGTTGGCACCGGCATCGCGTGCCATTTGCACGATTTCCTTGGACGTGGTGCCACGCACGATCGAATCGTCCACCAGCAACACATTACGCCCCTTGAATTCACTGGCGATCACATTGAGCTTTTGACGCACCGACTTCTTGCGCACCGACTGCCCTGGCATGATGAAGGTACGCCCGACGTAGCGGTTTTTGACAAAACCCTCGCGGTAGGGCAAGCCCAGCAATTGCGCCAGTTGGGCCGCGCTCGGTCGGCTGGACTCAGGGATCGGAATGACCACATCGATCTCGTTGGGCGGCACGGTGGAAATCACCCGTTTGGCCAATGTTTCACCCAGGTTCAAACGGGCCTGGTATACCGAGATGTCATCCATCACCGAGTCGGGCCGCGCCAGATAGACGAACTCGAAAATACAGGGGTTCAGCACCGGGTGATCAGCGCACTGCTGCGCATGCACCTGGCCCTGCAGGTCAACAAAGACTGCCTCGCCAGGCTGGATATTGCGCTCGAACTTGTGGTTGGTACCTTCCATGGCCACCGATTCACTCGCCAGCATCACGGTGTCCTCAGCGACGCCCATACACAGAGGGCGAATGCCAAACGGGTCGCGGAATGCCAGTACGCCATGGCCGGCAATCAAGGCAATCACCGCATAGGATCCCTTGACGCGACGATGCACCCGGCGCACCGCCTCGAACAGGTCGTTCGGCGACAGGGGCAGACCGCGCGTGGTCTCGCCAATTTCGTGCGCCAGCACATTGAGCAGCACCTCCGAGTCGCTCTCGGTATTGATGTGACGATGGTCGGTGCTGAACAGCTCTGCCTTCAGTGCGTGCGCGTTGGTCAGGTTGCCGTTGTGCACCAGAACAATGCCAAAGGGCGCATTGACATAAAAGGGCTGTGCTTCTTCTTCACTGAAGGCATTGCCTGCGGTGGGGTAACGCACCTGGCCAAGGCCGCAATTGCCCGGCAAGGAGCGCATGTTGCGGGTACGAAACACATCACGCACCATGCCCTTGGCCTTGTGCATGAAAAACTTGCGCTCCTGCTGCGTCACGATGCCCGCTGCGTCCTGGCCACGGTGCTGCAACAGCAGCAGTGCGTCGTAAATAAGCTGATTAACCGGCGCGTTGCTAACGACGCCAACAATTCCACACATAGTTTTCCAATCTTTTCAACGACTTATTCAAGCAGGCAAATACTTCACCAGTTCACGCGGCAAGCTGGGCTGGATGCCGTGCAACACTGACAAGGACAGGGCAACGCCCCGCGACTCTTGCCAAGCAGCACTGGATTTGACGGGCGTCATGGCAGCCAGCAAGGTGGCAAGCAACAACAGCAAGACCCCCCGGATAGCCCCAAAAGCCGACCCCAGCACCCGATCCACTGGCCGTAAACCTACGCTGGCCATGAGCTTTTTCAGCAAGGAGGCCAGCAGACCACCGAACATGGCCACCGCGATGAACACCAGCAGAAAACCGGCACCATATCGCACCATGTCACTGGCACCACTCATCGGCAAGTAACGCGCCACATCCAGGGCCAGCCACTGCGCCAGCAGAAACGCGGCAATCCAGCTCAACAAGGACAGCACCTCAAAAACCAGCCCGCGCCAGGCACCCACGATCACGGACACCAGCAATACCGCAGCAAAAATCCAGTCCAGCACGGGCATGGTCAGCGCGGGCAAATCACAAGGTCAACAAAGCGGCAGGCAGATGCAGCTTTTTGATCTTTTCTGCCGCCTTTTCGGCCTCCGCCTTGGCAGCAAAAGGACCGACCCGCACACGAATACGTTTGCCATCCTTGGTGTCGGCCACATGGGTGTAGGTTTTGAGACCGGCATGCTCCAATTTCTGACGCACTTCGCGGGCCCGGGCCGCATCTGCAAAAGCCCCCACCTGCACCACAAAACGCCCTGCTGCTGCAGTCGGCTGCTCTTCAGTTTGCTTGCCATCCAGCAGGGCCTTGACCTTGTCGGCCTCCGTTGGTTTTGCAAGCGCTGGCGGCGCAAGCGCAGGCTCGGGCTTGACTGGCTTGACTGCCGCCTTGACGGGTGGTTCGGCTGTTTCGGTAATCACCACGGACGGGCGCGCTGAAGCGGGCGCTGCAGGCGCCGTGGGTGTTGTGGGCAGCATGGGCACGGCTGAAGCCACGGGCGCCGGCGTTGCAGCTGCCACCACTGCACTCGAAGCCGGTGGCGCTGGCAAGGCGAGAGGCAAAACCTTGTTTTTATCAGGAATGTCGATCGGTGTGTCCACCGCAATCGGTCTGGGTTGCTTGTCAAACAACAAGGGGAAACCAATCACACCGATCAAAACCAGCACCGTGGCACCCAGCAGACGGTGCTTGGCGCGCTGGCGCATGCTCTCCACACTTTCAGTCTGAACCGACGTGCTCGTGTTGGAATCGCCCTTTTTGCGAAACTTGAAAAAGTCCATGACGATGAGATTGGTTGAATCAGGAATGAGGCAAATGCCTGGCCTGCAATTGGGGCACGCCGTCTTTGAGCACGCCGCCCACAGTCAGGAACGATCCGAAAACGACAATTCTATCAGCGGGGTCGGCCCGCGAAAGCGCCGCCTGCAGCGCCGACTCGGGGTCAACATAGACCTCTGCGGAACAGTCCTTGCGATTGTTCAGCAAGGCCCATCGCGCCATCAAGTCAGAAGCATGAGCAGCCCGCTCGGTTGGCAAATTGGTGAAATACCACTTGTCCACCAGCGGATTGAGCCGCGTCAGCACCGCGTCGATGTCCTTGTCTGCCATGGCACCAAAAACCGCGTGGGTGGTCGGGAAAAACCCCATGGCATCCAGGTTGGCGGCCAGCGCTGCCGCCGCATGCGGGTTGTGTGCCACATCGAGCACGAGATTGGGCTGCCCCGGCACAATCTGGAAGCGCCCGGGCAGATCAACAAAAGCAAAGCCATTGCGCACCGCCTGCGCGGTGATCGGCAGACGCTCACGCAAGGCCGTGAGCGCCGCCAGCACGCCAGCCGAATTAACCAGTTGGTTGGCACCGCGCAGCGCAGGATAAGCCATGCCGCTGTAGCGACGTCCGCGCCCGGCCCAGCCCCACTGCTGCTTGTCGCCGGACACATTGAAGTCCACCCCGACACGCCACAGGTCAGCGCCGACTTCCAGCGCCCGGTCCAGCACGCTTTGTGGCGGCAAGGGATCACTCACCACCACTGGTTTGCCAGTGCGCATGATGCCCGCCTTCTCGTAGCCGATGGCCTCCCGGGTGTCGCCCAGCAACGCGGTGTGGTCGAGGTCAATGCTGGTGATGATGGCGCAGTCGGTGTCGATGATGTTGACCGCATCCAGCCGGCCACCCAGCCCCACCTCAAGAATCACCACATCGAGCCCACTGCGGCGCATCACATCCAGAATGGCCAGCGTGGAAAATTCAAAATAGGTCAGCGAGATCTCATCCCCGTCCTTTGCCCGGGCACTTTCCACCCGTGCAAAGGCGGCCACCAGGTCAAGCGCCTTGACGGCCTCGCCGTTCAGGCGCAAACGTTCTTCAAAGTGCACCAGATGAGGTGAGGTGTAGACCCCGGTGCGGTAGCCCGCCTGCATCAAAATGGACTCCAGCATGGCGCAGGTCGAGCCCTTGCCATTGGTACCGGCCACGGTGATCACGGGGCAGTCAAAAGCAATACCCATGCGCCGGGCCACGGTCTGAACCCGGTCCAGACCCAGGTCGATGGTAGTTGGATGCAGGCGTTCGCAGTAGTCGAGCCAGTCTTGAAGGGTGTGAAGCGAAGATGTCGTCATGCCCCGAATTGTCCACCAGACACATGGCGCCAGGGAAGCAGCCGGTTTTAAACCCCGGTGATGGCATGATAGAGGCCATGACTACACTTATTCCCACTGTTTACGGCATTCCCAATTGCGATACCGTCAAAAAAGCGCGCGCCTGGCTTGCAGTCCATGCCGTGGCGCACCAGTTTCATGACTTTAAAAAGCAGGGCGTGCCTGCTGATCAGCTACCGGTGTGGATGGCCACCGTCGGCTGGGAGTTGCTGCTGAACCGCAAGGGCACCACCTGGCGCAAACTGGACCAAGCCACTCAACTGGCCGTGGTTGATGCTGCGACTGCTGCTGGCTTGATGCAAGCCCAGCCCAGCGTGATCAAGCGTCCGGTGGTGGTCTGGCCCGACAAAAGCATCTCGGTTGGCTTCGATACGGAAAAGTTCGCCGCCCACGCTGCGGCACCGTCGGTTTAGGCATAACCTAAAATCTTCCTTTTCGGACTCGTCTGAGCCCTTTACCGTACCTGAGCATCATCATGATTACCACCCACATTGACGGCGTGTCCGTTACCACCCAAGCCAGTGTTTATTTTGACGGCAAGTGCATCAGTCACGGCATCACTTTTCCCGATGGCACCAAAAAATCGGTCGGCGTGATCCTGCCCGCCACCCTGACCTTCAACACCGGCGCGCCTGAAATCATGGAATGTGTGGCCGGTAGCTGCGAATACCGGCTGGCAGGTACCGACGCATGGCTCAAGTCCGGCGCGGGTGAACGCTTCAGCATCCCCGGCAACGCCAAGTTCGACATCCGCGTGACCGAGCCTTACCACTACATCTGTCACTTCGGTTGAACCCCATGAGCGCCACCATTCTGCAAAACATTCCTGCTGGCCAAAAGGTCGGCATTGCCTTCTCGGGCGGTCTTGACACCAGCGCCGCGCTGCACTGGATGAAGCTCAAGGGCGCCCTGCCCTATGCCTACACCGCCAACCTGGGCCAGCCCGACGAAAGTGATTACGACGAAATCCCGCGCAAGGCGATGGAATACGGTGCCGAAAAAGCGCGCCTGATCGATTGCCGCAGCCAGCTTGCCGCCGAAGGTCTGGCAGCGCTGCAGAGTGGTGCCTTTCATATCTCCACCGCTGGCGTTACCTACTTCAACACCACACCCATTGGCCGCGCCGTCACCGGCACCATGCTGGTGGCGGCCATGAAAGAAGACGACGTCAACATCTGGGGTGACGGCAGCACCTTCAAGGGCAATGACATTGAGCGGTTTTACCGCTATGGGCTGCTGACCAACCCGTCACTCAAAATCTACAAGCCCTGGCTTGACCAGGCTTTTATTGATGAGCTCGGCGGCCGCGCAGAAATGTCGGCGTTCATGACAGCGCACGGCTTTGGCTACAAGATGAGTGCCGAAAAAGCCTACTCGACCGACTCCAACATGCTCGGAGCCACACACGAAGCCAAGGACCTGGAAAGCCTGAACTGCGGCATGAAAATCGTCAACCCGATCATGGGTGTGCCGTTCTGGCGCGACGACTGCGTGGTCAAGGCTGAAGAGGTGACGGTGCGATTTGAAGAAGGCCGCCCGGTCGCCCTCAATGGCGTTGAATACCCGGATCTGGTCAGCCTGTTCCTGGAAGCCAATCGCATCGGTGGACGCCACGGCCTGGGCATGAGCGACCAGATCGAGAACCGCATCATCGAAGCCAAGAGCCGCGGCATTTACGAGGCCCCCGGGCTGGCTTTGCTGTTCATCGCCTATGAACGCCTTGTCACCGGCATCCACAACGAAGACACCATCGAGCAATACCGTGACAACGGCCGCAAACTGGGTCGCCTGCTCTACCAGGGCCGCTGGTTTGATTCACAAGCCATCATGCTGCGTGAAACCGCGCAGCGCTGGGTGGCGCGCGCTGTGACCGGCGAAGTTACGCTGGAACTGCGCCGCGGCAATGACTATTCGCTGCTCAACACCGAGTCGCCCAACCTGACCTACGCGCCCGAGCGCCTGAGCATGGAAAAAGTGGAGGACGCACCGTTTTCACCCGCTGACCGAATTGGCCAGCTCACCATGCGCAACCTCGACATCGTTGACACCCGCGCCAAACTCGGCATTTACGCCAAGTCGGGCTTGTTGTCACTCGGTGGCGGCGGCGACCTGCTCAGCCTCACCGGCGAAAGCAAGCGCTAAAGCTCAGGCCTAACGGCCGAGGTACTGCCTGGCAATCGGCCGCAAGGCCGATGCCTTGATGCCCAGGGAATCGAGGCCGGGATGTTTGCCACTGGCCACGTTGTCGACCTTCATTGAATCCAGATTGTCCGGGCTCATCATCGGCTCACCGGGTGCCATGCTCATGAGCGTGGCTTGAAGGCGCCCGGCCCAGGCCGGCAAGGGCAAGACAAGACGGCCCATGCCGCCGCCAGCCCTGCTGAGTTGGGCTGAAATCTGCACCAGTTGTTTCAGGGTCAGGATCTCCGGACCAAAGGCCTCGATGATGCGCGGCGAGGGCTGATTGCTGGCACCGGCCAGACAACGCACCACCGCCTTGGCCACGTCCTGCACCCACACCGGTTGAAACTTGGCATCCGCACCCGCCAAGGGCACCAGAGGCAACACCTTCTGCAGCTTGGCAAACATGTTGAGAAACTTGTCCTCTGCGCCAAAAATCACGCTGGGACGCAGAATGCTCAGGTCAAAACCGGCTTGCGCCAAGTCGCCAGCACTGCCACCCATGGCCGCCTGGACCAATACGGCTTCACCCTCACCCTTGGTGCGCAGGTACATGGAAGGCGCCAGCGCTGGCTGCAGCGAATCGGCGCCCAAGGCACTGACATGCACCACCTGCGCCACGCCCGCCGCCAGGCAGGCACGGGCAATTTTTTGCGGCAAGGCCACATGCACATGTTCGAACGCCGCCTGTGTGCCATGCAGGATGGCCACCAGATTTACCAGGGTGTCGTGCCCGGTGACGGCCGCGGTCAAGGCAGGCTCGTCATGCACGTCGAGCTGCTGCACGGTCAGACCGGGTAAATGCATGATGCCTTTGGCATGGATGGCACGCCGCGTCGGCACCGTCACCTGCCAGCCCTCACGCACCAGTTTTTCACACACATGGGTGCCGACAAAGCCGGTACCGCCAAGAACAAAGATTTTTTTCATGACGTAATGATGCGCCTAAAACAGCCGAAATTGTTGTCTTCGACCTAAATAACGACCGGTTCAATCTCCAGCCGGATGCCAAAACGTTCATAAACGCTGGTCTGAATCGCCCGGGCCAGCGTCATGACCTCGCCCCCGGTAGCGCCCGAACCGCTTACGCCACTGCCGCGGTTGACCAGCACCAGCGCCTGTTTTTCATAAACACCCGCCTGCCCCACCGATTTGCCACGCCAGCCGCAGGCGTCGATCAGCCAGC
>JACCDQ011051016.1_pt1 | contig 54621 bp, 47 predicted proteins | sample 7446031 | NCBI WGS metagenome assembly JACCDQ01 (sample SAMN15323442, study PRJNA562643) | freshwater metagenome | isolation source: river surface water | place: USA:Blue River Watershed | collected 2017-08-17
GTAGGGCGGCAGTGAGATAAGAGATATCATTAAATTTTTTATATCTTTATTTAATATTTGTAAATAAAGTATTCCACTGCCGCCCTACGTAGGGCAGCAGTGAGATAAGAGATATCATTAAATTTTTTATATCTTTATTTAATATTTGTAAATAAAGTATTCCACTGCCGCCCTACGTAGGGCAGCAGTGAGATAAGTGATATAATTAAAAACAGTGTATTATAAGCATTATGTAAAAATAAAAAAAATGATTTATGATTTTTAAAAATCATAATAAGCCTCAATATAATTAATATGTCAATCAAAATTATGAAGATTCAAGAATATATTAATAACAATGTTAATAATTTAACTAAATTAGATATGTTAGAATTCTTTAAGCATATTCATGCTAACTATTATAATGAATTGGATATTACATTTATGGAATATTTCTTATCATTATGTGGAAAGGAGCATGAATTTTGTGTAGAACAAGAAAAATTAATTCAATTTGGTGTATTAAGTGCTGATAATAAAAGTAACCATGTAAAAAGAACTTTAACTGAGCAACTATTATTAGTAGAGAATGAAGATTTTCATTTGCTGCCCAACGTTGGGCAGCAAATGAAATCAACTGGAAAAGGATCAGGAGTTAAATATAAAAATGTATATACATTAACTCCATATGCTCTTAAACTAGCATTAATAAGAAGTAAAAATACTAAAGTTTATGCTAGATATTATATTCTTTTAGAAATTGTATTTAAGTTTTATAATGAGTATCAATATTTATATCAACAAAAATTATTATCTATGAAGGATGATAAGATTGATCATTTACAACAGACAGTTGAAACTCAAAGTGAAAATATTAAAACTGTTGTAGAACAAAATAAAAAAATATTAAATTTAGCTGAACAACAAGGTGTAAAAATAGATGCTTTACATGATACTGTTAAAAATTTAGAAATTAAAATTGATGAACTAATTAAACTAGTTAATAAATTTCTTAGTGGTCAGGTTGATTTGATTTATACTTTTAACAATAATATACGAGATACTAAAGTATTAATTATTTATAAGTTACAACATAAAGATGATGATACTAAATATAATGTAGTATTACGTTACGCTGGATTAAATCAAATCAGTAAAAGTATTAGTAATTTTACAGCAAAAAAAGATAATGAATCTTATAACATAGTTTCATTTACGACAATTGGTGCGATTCAGCAAAACATGATTTCTGTTCAGCAAATCTGTAAGAAATTATGTAATATTAATGCTCTAAATAAACAAACATTAGATGGTTTATCTAACGATGAATGTAATGAATTAATTAAGAATGCGTTTGATGTGATTGAGAAAAATAAGATTAATAAGTTTTCTGAAAATATGCAAAGTAATGAAGTTTTACGAGAGCACGCTGATTCAATGAAACACTTAATGAAATTAGATAATCAATTTAATAAGGATATAATAACTTTGTTTGATAAATATTTAAAAGAAAAGGTATTTGATAACAAAAGTTTTAGAGTATCCAAATTATGCAGTGAGCTAGATAAGCTCTATCATATTTATAAAAATTAAATGTTACAAACATTTATTAATTTGTATTATATTTTTTTTAATATAATTTATCTAATGATCTTTAATCAAAGTTAATATCTCTGATTACCTGAATCATTCTATTTCTTAATGGTACTCCATCTTTACTTAAGTCTTCATAATATACTTTTGCGTATTGATTTTTATATTTAGAATCAAAGTTGTCTAAGCAATCTTGATATAGTTCTTTTCTATAATCATATGTTCCATTTGGAACTGAGTTAAATTGTTTTTTCGTATCTGTTTCACATATAAATATAACACAATCTTTATCCTTACCTTTACCAGATGTGAATCCAATAATTTTATATTCTGCATCAAATGATTGTTTTCTTTTTAGATAATACATAGATCGTTTTTCTTTATTAAAACTATATTCGTACGCTTTATTTGCAGATTTGTATACAGCTCCTTCATAACCATCTTTAATTTTTTGATTAAAGAATTCATCAGCTTCTTGTATTGTATTAGCTTCAAGCGTTTCAGTTAATACTGTATATTTTAAATTTTTATTAGATTTAAATAATGATGATAATAGTTTATATCTAGCATCATACCCATTTGTGTTATTAATGGTAAATGCATCAAATATATAATATTTAAGTTTATTTTTAGATTCCATGTCATCTTCTTGTCTAACAATTCCAGAAATATCTTGTAAATTCATTCCATGTAAATATAATTCTCCATCTAAAATAATATCGTCCGGTTGTCCTTGTAGTAATTGTTTAATTTCAGATTTAACATGATCAAATCCAATAATTTCTTTATGTCTTCTTGAAACTAGTAATACATTACCATTTTGGTCAAGTTTAGCAATTAATCTAATACCATCAAGTTTTGGTTGTATAAATAATGGATATTTAAGTTTATCAACATGATCTTTATAAATTGCCAATGCCATTGGATATGGAAATTCTGTAGTAGTCTCAGTTTTATTTTCTGTAGATTCAACAGTTGTTGAATAACCAGCTCTAATTTTAAGATTATATTTAGAAATGCTTTCATTAATTGCTTGTGTTAATACATTGGTTGCATTTTTTTTGCCTAAATTCTTACCAGTATTTATTTTAGTTCCGGCTGATTTTGTAATTTTCATGTTTTGATATCCCGTATTCGTATAATACTGTGCGTAATATTCATCTAAAATATTCATATCAATGTTTGTAATTTTAACAATTTGATTATTTTTATTATAAAGTTCAATGATTAGTTCCCAAATTCTAATTTTTTCATTTACATAGTTAAAGATTGGTCCAAATTTGACAATTCCATTTGCAATAGAATAGTTCATTGATTATATCAGTTGAATATGATGCTTATTATATTATAAAATAATTAAATCAATTTTATAATATAATATATAATAAATAAATAATATGAATGCTACAGTACAGCCACTTAATATTTCTGATATTAATGTATCAAATCCGACTAAGCCAATTGCAACGGAATCATTATTTGATATATTAGGAAATCATTTTAATGATATTAGTATTAAGCTTTCTAAAGATGAGAATAAATTTGAAGTTGGTGTATTAATGTCTAAGTTTGGGATGTTATTTGGTTTATTAATCGTATCATTTATTAATGCCGACGTAATGTTTATTAATAAAGAGCCTCGTAAATTTTTAACTGAATGTAGTTTAGTTGGCGGTACCGCAATTGCGTCAAGTATTTTATTAGGAACGATGCGGAAGTCTAGTTTAAAAACTATATTGAATGGTGCATTTATTGCATTTCTTGTATTTTTCATTTTTCATTTATTAATGGAAATGAGTGGTATGAATAATTACGAAACTCAAGATAAAAATACTGGTGACGAGGCTCAACAAGAGTGGTTAAAATCTCATGTATTTTCAAATTATACAAAATTTTTATTATTAGCCGGCGCTATCCCAATGTTTTATATTGCATTTAAAGTAAATGATTTTAGCGTTGCAAAAACGCATGGTAAGTTTACAAATTCTGGAATTGCTAAACTTTTATTTGAATGTTTGGTATTTGGATTAATCAATTCAAGCCCAGCTATATTTATTACAAAGAATCGTGGATTTGAACTCAAAGAAGCATTGCATAGCTTTGGAGTTGGTACTGCGTTATACTCTAGTTTATATTTATTACTTGAAGCTGGTGGATTTTGGACTAATGCATTTAGTAATGAATCTCATATTAAACTTCATGTGGATTAATTAAAGATAAGTATATATTAATATAACAAATTGAATTATGTTTAAAGAATTTATATTTAATGAATCAATTCCTAATTTAGTAATTGATGGGATTGAATACTTTGGAATTAATATTTTAGAAAAATTATCAGAATTGCGATCAACTTCAAATTTAAACAATTATCAAAAAGCTTTGGTGTATAATACGTATGCTAAAGTAAGTAATTTTAGCGCAACTTTTAATTTACCAAAACTAGGATATATACTAGAAGATTCGAACGCTATTCGTCCTATAAAATCTATTGATAATGTTGGATTTGATCTAAGTATTATTAAAGTAGATAACGAGTTAACATCAAAAACATTTAATAAGATTACCGTATTTGATACTGGCGTATCATTTAAGATTCCCCTTGGGTATTATTTACAGCTGCACCCAAGAAGTTCTATTATTAAATCTGGATATATGTTAGCAAATTCTACTGGAATTATTGATCCTTCTTATACTGGAAGTATTAAGGTTCCTTTGATTAAGGTCGATGAATCATGTGCCGATATTGCGTTACCATCTAGAATTGTTCAAGTAGTATTAACTCCATATGCGAATTGTAATATTCACCAAGAATATAATAAATTTTCAACTAGTCGCGATTGTAATGGATTTGGATCATCTGATATAAAAAAATAAATGTCATATAGTAATATATATTTTTTTTGAAATTTATTAATTTTTAACCTTCGTGCCTTGCCTCCTTGACAAAGGTTGTTTAATAGATGTGTATCCTTTACTATATCTGAAATTGTTATCAGCATCAAGATCGTCTTTACTTAATTTTTCTAAGACATTGCCCGGCATTGAATAGTAAACACATTTTAAATTTAGCGCATCAATGTTTGTTTTTATATATCTGGCACAATTTAAGCAACATTTAGAATTACTTAAAACTCCTGATTTTGATAACTTTACAACAAGTAGCGCTTTTTTATTTTTGTTTGCGGCTTTTGATTTATTCAATTTAATAATTGTTTGAATTTCCGCATGAATTGAAAATGGAAATGATTCTGTTTTAAAATATACATTTACATCATATGTAATAATACTATTTGTTTTTAGATCAATTATAAAGCAGACATGCTTATGCATGTATTTATTATTATCAATATACCAAGTAATATCATGCTTAATGTTATTTGGCAAATCTACGTTGATTGAGCTAAAAATCGTCTCTAAATGGGAAGCATTCATTTTATTCATGCTATTGTATATTAGCTTATAAATTTAATCAATTTTTATATATAATATTATAGCGTTACTTAAATGGTTTGCATATATGTATTAGAATTGACCAATTCTAAATATTATGTCGGTAAAACAAATAACTTTGACGCTCGTATTCGTCAACACCAATCAAATCAATATTCATGTGCGTGGGTGACGAAATATCAATTTATTAAATTAGTTGAGGCTTATGATAATTGTGATAGTTTTGATGAAGACAAGTTAGTAAAAATTTATATGTATAGATATGGTATTAATAATGTAAGAGGTGGTGCTTATATAAATGAAAGACTACCGAATTATCAATTAAAATCTTTGAAAAAAGAATTATATAATATTACTGGGCAATGCTTTAGATGTGGGGAACTTAATCATTTTATAAGTAATTGTGGAAATCCTTTAAATGATTCAATTGTATTAAATAAAGAATTGGTAGATATATCTATAAATCATCGTTATTTTAACTTTTAATGATATATACATCATATAATGGATTGTCCTGATATTTTTAATCAAATCAATACTCAATTTAAATTAATTACTAATTTGTACGAATTAATTGACAAGCAAAATATTAGATTGGCTATATTGGAAAAAGAAAATAGTCAATTCAAGTTATTTATAAATAAATTTTATAATAATTATATTGATTTTAGTATAAATCAAGAAATTCATAATAAATCGATATCCGATCAAATTACTGACATCGAACATATTAATTTACATAATTTAAAGTATGGAAAACAATAAATCCACTTGCCAACATATTAATACAATTAATATTTGTTCTTTATTTATAAAGATGTGTTATCCAAATCATAAATGCGATAACCAAATTTATAATGTTTGTAATAATTTAAAAGGAGTGTATGATAATAAATATACCAATAACTAATATATTAGTATGGCAAATATTTGTATAAAAGATAATACTATTTACTTAACTACATCATTCGAGTCTGGCATTAAATTAAAATTTAACATTACGACAGAATTTAATTATTCAAATGTTATCAATTTAAAACAAATGACGTTACTACATATTAATAATAAATGTATGTTCATGGATGTATCATTATCTAATAATACATTATATGTACAATATAACAATAAAAATATGGATTTTAGTATGAATACTGCATATAAATTATTATACGCGGAAACCGAACAATTAATTTTAGATTATGTTGAATTATTAAGATATTTAGAAACCTGCGATTTATACGAAATGTAGATAAGTTAGAAAAAATATAAAAGACTTATAAAATTGATTTTTTTTTGTATAATTATATAAAATAAGGGTTAGCTAATTAATCTTAACTTTTTACAATTATGAGCACTTCTAAGTATCAAGTATTATCTGATATTGAACATGTGCTTAAGCGTCCAGGTATGTACATTGGATCTAATCAATTGATTAGTCAAGAAATGTATATCATGGATGATAATGATAAAATTGTAAAACGTGATATTAATTATGTTCCTGGATTAGAAACTATTTATGAAGAAGTATTACTTAATGCATTTGATCAAACTACTAGAGAAGGCACAGATTGTAATGAAATTCATGTTGATATTAATAAAGAAACCGGAACTATTAGTATTTATAATAATGGCAATGGTATTGAAATATCAAAACAAGAAGTTATGATTAATAATAAATCAAATTTGTTATATATTCCAGAAATTATATTTGGAATGCTCAGATCTGGATCTAATTATGATGATACAGAAGAAAGAACTACTGGTGGTACAAATGGGTTAGGATCAAAAGTTGCTAATATTTATTCAAAATCTTTTATAGTTGAAACTGTAGACATTTCTAAAAATAAATTATTTAAAGTTGAGTGGACTAATAATATGTCTATCAAGAGTGATCCTATTATTTCTTCTTATAGAAAAAAGCCATACACTAGAATCACATTTACTCCTGATCTTGAAAGATTTGGCATTTCTGAGTTATCAGATGATATTATCAGATTAATGAAAAAACGATTAGTTGATGTTGGCTTTGCATCCAAAGATAAGGTTAAAACTTATTATAATGGCCAAGCATACTGTATTAAAAAACCAGAAGAATATATGAAATTATATATTCCTGATGGCGTAGATAATATTCCTATTGTTGATTGTTCAAATGAGCAATGGACAATAGGAATTATGTATAGTGATGCTGGATATCAACAAACTTCATTTGTAAATGGTATTCATACTAGAAATGGTGGATCTCATGTTGATTATGTCAATGCAATGATTTGTCCTGAAATTATTAAAAAGATTTTAAAAACCAAAAAGATTGAGTTAAAAACATCAGATGTGAAGTCAAAAATTCATATATTTATCAAGTCATTCATTGTAAACCCAATCTTTAATTCACAAACAAAAGATGTTCTTAAAATGAGTAAAACTAAATTTGGTAGCGAATATAAGATGAATGATAAGTTTTTAGCAAAAATATTAAAATCTAATATAGTTGCATACTTAACTGCATCAGCCGATACAAAAGCATTAACTGAATTAAGTAAAACTTCTGGTTCTAAAACAAATAGAATTATTGGTATTAAAGGTTTAGAAGATGCAAATAATGCAGGTACTCAATACTCTGAAAACTGTAAACTAATTTTAACAGAAGGATTAAGTGCAAAAACATTTGCCATGAGCGCAATTTCAGTAATTGGTAGAGATAAGTATGGAATTTTTCCATTAAAGGGAAAACTTTTAAATGTACGAGGAGAAACTAATAAGATTATTATGGCGAATGCTGAGATTTGTAATATTGTAAAAATCCTTGGATTGAAATATGGTGAATCATATACATCTATTTCAAAATTAAGATATGGTGGTATAATTATATTGACTGATGCTGATGTAGATGGTCATCATATATGCGGACTTATCATTAATTTCTTTCATAATTTCTGGCCTGAACTTATTTCAATGAATTACATTAATATATGTAGTACACCAATTGTTAAAGTGAGCAAGGGTTCTGAATCATTATCATTCTTATCTTTAAATGATTTTAAGTTATGGGAAGAATCTACACGTAATTCACATACTTATAATATTAAATATTATAAAGGATTAGGTACATCTACGGCAAAAGAAGCTAAGGAATGTTTAGAAGATATTGCTAATAAGATTACAGTATTTGGTAATGATTTGAATGCAAACAATTCAATTGAATTAGCATTTAATAAGAAACTTGCCGATGAACGTAAAACATGGTTAATGGATAGATATAATCCTTCTGATAATATTGACCGAAACTTAAAACAAATTAGTGTTAGTGATTTTATTAATAAAGAATTCATTCATTTCTCATATTATGATAATCAGCGATCTTTACCAAATATTATGGATGGCCTAAAACCATCTCAGCGTAAAATTTTATATGCTGCAATTAAATATACAAGCAATTCTGAAATGAAAGTTGCTCAATTTAGTGCAAAGGTTGCTGAAAAAACAGATTATCATCATGGTGAAGAATCATTGAATAAGGCTATTGTTGGAATGGGTCAAAACTATATGGGTTCAAACAATATTAATCTATTAGAACCATTAGGCGGTTTTGGCACTAGATTAAATAAGAAAGATTCTGCATCTCCACGTTATATCTTTACAAAATTATCTGAAATGAGTAAGGTGTTATTTAATAAAGATGATTTCAAATTATTAAAATATTTAGAATCTGATAATATGACAATTGAACCTGAATGGTATGTTCCTATTATTCCTACTGTATTAGTAAATGGATCAAGCGGTATTGGTAGTGGATTTTCCACTGATATTTTAAAATATAATCCAATTGATTTGTGCGTTTATATTGTAAATAAACTTAATAATAAACCAGTTCAAGAACATATTGATCCATGGTATAGAGGATTTAAAGGAAAATTATACAGAGAAGGTAAAAATAAATACCGGAGTGAAGGTGTGTTTACAATTATCCCAGAATTGCGAATGCTAAAAATTACAGAATTGCCAATTAATGTATGGACCGATGATTATAAATTTATATTAGAAAATATGCTTGCTGATAAAGCATCATTAGTTCATGATATTAGATTTAATCATAGCGATGTATCTATTGATTTTGAAATTACATTTAACGTTACAAATTTTAAAAAAATCCAAGAAATGAGTAAGGATGAAATTGTTAGTATGTTCAAATTAGCAAGTAAATTATCATGTACAAACATGTATATGTTTAATCATAAACATGTTATTACTAAGTATGACACAATATTTGATATCTTAGAAGAATTTTATGAAATTAGATTAGATTATTACGCTAAGCGTAAGCAATCAATTCTTGATTTATTATCAGCTGATTTATCAATATTATCCAATAAAGCTAGATTCATTAGATATATCAAAAATTCCAAAATTAATATTGGGCAAATGTCTAATGATGATTTAACAAAAGCATTAATTCAACAAAAGTTTGATCAAATACCAACTACGGATAAAGAATTTAAATATCTAATTGATATGCCAATTAGAACAATTACAAATGAAAATGCTGCTAAATTAGAGAATGAGTGTGATAAAGTATCAACTCATATTGATGAAGTTAACAAAACTACGGTTGAGTCTATGTGGAAGGCCGATTTAAAACAATTAATTCAGTTAAATAAAGAAACCAATGCTAATTTAGAAGCTGAAATTAATAGCATTGCTTCTAAAAAACCCAGTTCTTCTGGAAAGAAACCACGTAAACTTAAGCGTTAATTATTCACTTAGATAATTATTAGCTAATGCATGATTTGTATCTCTTAATTTATTTATTTCTTCAAATAAATTTTTGTTAGTTAAAGTTAATTCAATTATTTTTTTATTTGAAATATTCAAGTCATAGTAATATTTATTAATTTTTTCATAAGATTCTTTCTTTATTAGTTTAAGCTCATCTTTGATTATATCAAATGATTTACAATTGGAACATATATTTGACGTCTCATTATTATCACATACGCTTACTTTATTTAATTTCAACGTAGAATTTTCCTCGGTAAGAATATAATTATCATGAAGCGTTGCGTTATACTTATAAATCATAGAATTATATTTTTTATCTAACTCTATCAAGGTTCGATACATTTGTATATTCTCATTTAAAATTCTTTCAATCTCAGGAGGAGCAATTCTAAACAACTCATCAGCTTTTGTTAAACTGCATTTACTAGGAATCCATGTGGTTAAATCATCTAACATGTAAGGTTCTAATTTAAATAATTGTTTTAGCTCATCGGCAACTATAATGGTTTTACAATTTTTAAACCAATTTATGTCATAAATTGAATATAGTGATGAAATTAATAATATAAAACAACATATGTTTATATATTTATCATCATTAATTTCATAATAAATCAGATCACCAGTTAATTTCTTTATTCCATTTAGAATAGTTACTTTTTTAGATAAATTTTGACACTTGCAAATCATTGTGAGTATATTAATTTAATTTTTTTATTATTTATCTAATAATATAGTATAACCCACGATACAAAAATTAAAATGAGTGATACCTACTCTGACCAACTGTATAGTAATAATTTAAACTCTCGTAAACCATATGTTTCAACTGGAATGATCACAAAACCAATTGATCATTTTAAAAGCAATGATATGAAGCATAATACATTTGAAGTCATTTCTAGTAATGATCGCCAAAAGCGCGTTAACTTCACCTCAAAACAAAATATTAAAAAACAGCGACATTTTCTATTTTTAGCACAAGAATAAAAAAATAATTTACTTCTTTTTGGTTTACGCCAAGCATTTATTTTTTTTCTAAACGAGATACACGCATTTCTAAGTTTTTTAATGTTTGTAAAATATGCGCTAACGTTTTATCCTTTGATGTAAAATGCCGATATATACTTTCAATTTTTGCTGGATTAGCTAGAAATCCTTGACCGGTACTGGATAATAATGACATTTTTGTTAAATTATCTTTTTTTGTAATAACATAAGTATTAAATCTAGCATTGTAAATCATACTCTGGTCTTTTTTACGATATGAAATTATAGTATCTGGAGCTATCTTATCCCAATCAGATTCATTTAATAACACACTATTTTTTAATTTATCATCCTCTTTTTTTGCACCACCAACTATATTACAATCAACCATCTTTGCATACAAATCTGATATATCCAATATAGATTGATTATAATTACGACGATCATTTTTATAAAATCCAATACACATTTCTTTTTTAATAATATCATAAGATTTAAAATACTTATTTGAAATTACCTTACCACTCTTTCGCTTATAACAAATTTCAGTATTAACAGGAATTGTATTTATTTTATTTAATGAGATTTTTTCAAAATTTTCTTTAACATGATCGGATATATCATTACCATCTAGCACATCTGATTTTTTTGATTCGCGTAAATCAGTAGTAATTCCATGTTTTTTTTCTACATCAGAACATTCGGATGCGGATAAACGATTCTTATTAATAGAGCTTCTACGTTTTTTATGCTCTTCATCGCTATCACTAAATAATTCAAATTTAGGCATCTCTATTTATATATATATACATAACTAGAATTATATTAAAAATATGAACTTTTCTAAAAGTGGTAAAGAATATGTATTTACACACTTTGTAAGATTTAAGGACACTACATATGTTACTGGTATTCAACTAAAGTATGTAACAATACTTGGACCAGTTTATACAGTCAATAAAAAATTTTATAGAAATTTAGTTATACCAAATAACTTTGATATAACCAATATTAAAAATATACCGGAATATAATGAAATATTAAATATTGTTGATATTGCAACATCTCAACAAAGTATATTATTGCTGATAATATACCATGTGATGAATAGTGACAATATCTATTATAAAGAATCAAAATTATATAAAATTATAAAACAATTTAATATTTCAACTCAAACCATAAATCTGATACATAAGATTATAAATAATATAAATACGATAAACACAACTGCTGAGTTTATATCATTAACAAAAGATGATATTATTCAACCATATAAATTATATACACCAATATGGAAACGATTATATTTAAATAAGATACTTAAATTTATTAACAACACGAATAAATTTAAGTATTTTAATACAATAGAGTCATGGACATTTGCTATGAATCACCATATTAAATATCAATTTTTAAATTCATTAGATACTGGAAAAATAAATGGTGGTAATCAAAGTAATAATATGAAATATTCATGCTTAAATTCATTAGAAGATGGTTGTGGATACATTCGCGAATTAGAAAACTTTGATGACATCAATCTCAAAGATAATTTTACGTTAACCGATCTATCGATAATATTATTTAAGCCTACAAATATGTCATTATTGCAACATTTTAGTAATCCTGACTTTATCACATCATTTGATAAAGTTAAACATCTTATGTATACATTTTCAAAATCAATAGAATTGTTGGTTGAACATGGAATTATTTATAATAATGAAAATTATGCTGATATTGAGTATACCGATATTATCAAACTATATAATTTTGAAAATGCCATTTTAAGTAATCGTCATATTTTAATTAATCCGAAGCAGTTAAAATATATTGAAACTCAATTAACTAATATATTAAAACGAAATATTAAAATTGTTAATAATGATGCATTTATTGCAGCATATTGTTTAAACGACATGATTAATTTTAATAATAATCTATTAAAATTACTTAATACTGAAAATTTACTTAATATAAATAATAACGATAAAAATAAATCGATTAATTTTATTAATACGGTAAATAAAGAATTATTTCATTATTTAAATCATGTCGATAAACCTAAGATTTGTAAATTATCACAATATTGTAAAATAATTCTCGACAAATATTTTGATAATATAGTATCTATACCAGAAATAACATTTGATAAAATCAAATTAAATTATTTTGATAAGTTATATGAAAATAATAAAACTGAATTTTTAATTAATTATATTAAAAATATATAATAATATAATCATGGAAAAACATTTAGATTATTATACTGAATTGGGGTTTATATGCACTCCTTTAAATGGAAAAGTACCAATTTTAAAAAAGTGGAATCAGTTTGATCATACTCCGGATTATAAAACATTTAACAGTAAAAATATTGGAGTACTAACTGGAAAAATATCTAACATTACTATATTAGATATTGATTTTAAAAACAATGGTATTAAACTTTGGAAAACATTAATACAATGCTACCCAACTATTAACACACCTATCGTAATAACACCTAATAAGGGAATTCATGTTTACTTTAAATATAATAAAAATTTAGAATCATCAATTAAATTAAAATTAAATAATAAATATATTGGATGGGATGTATTAAATAATAATAAACAAGCTGTGTTACCACCATCAATTGATATCTATAATAATAAAAAATATAAATGGGTAGTTAGTCCAAATGAAACCAGCATAACAAAAATGCCAATATGGTTAGAGCAGTATATTAAATTATGCCATAAATAAACATTATTAAATATAAATTAATATAAACAATGTCAAATATTAATAAAAATAATCATTATTTTTTATCAAATTATAATAACGAACAAAATAGATATTCGTTTGATTCGGGATCATATTCAGATGATGAATCTATTAAAAATGCATATGGTGATTTAAATTCACCAATATTTAAAGATATGCGAAGTTTAGTAACGAGTTCTAATAAATTTAAAAAATCAAACCACGCTTCAAAAATAGTTAATGATGATGATAGTTATCTAAAAGACAGTGATCAAAAATCGGCAAATTTATCATTCATCTCTAAGCATATTCAAGATAAATTTGAAATGAATGATTTTGAAAGACATTCTGATTTGGATAATATCTTAATTGATGATGAATATAAAAATATACCAATGCTTGGTAATAAATTTGAAAATTATGCATTTAGTGAAAGCGACGAACCTCTTATTACCGATGGTGGTGAAATTACCTATAATAAAAAAACTATAAAAAAATATTATTTATTAGAATTTGTTGGAGCATTTACATTTAGTGCGTTAATAACAAATAATGTTATTTTTATATCACAATTTGAAATGTCGGATTTTTGTAGATATGTTTCGTCAATTATATTTAATAATTTATCATTATTAGCTATATTATACGCATTAACTAATGTTTCAACATATAGATCGATGAATATTACATTAGGATATTTAATTTTAAATGCTGGAATATTTAATTATAATTTATCAACAATAATTTCATATTTACTTATTGATATAGCCGGTGGATTTCTTGGTAGCTTATCAATGATGTCTATATATCATGAATATATTACAGAGGCTCAAATTCGTAATATATTAATAAGTCTTACACCACAAACACAAGATCCATATACAAAAACCGCTGATTATTTAATAATTAGTGGAATTGTATTTATTATATTTTTATTAATAAATGTTGTTGTTATTAGTTATGATACATCAATTAATTGTAAGGCAACGGTTGTTAAAAAAGTATTAGTTGCATTTTTAATTAATTTATTATTCATGCATCACACATCAGGTATAAATAATTCATGGGTTTCGTATGGATTTAGATTTTCGTATTGTTTATGGACACAAAGTCTTGATATATTTAGAACTCCTCGCTTACTAGTCGCCATTATTAATTTAGTAGTATGGGTATGTATATCACCAATAATTGTTAAATATTTTAATGGTAAATTTAAAACTTGGTATGCAAGATATATAGAATATAATTAATTAATTATATTTAGATTACAAATTCTTAAAATAAATAATGAATGATGGAATTGATTCAAAAAAAGATAAGAAAGATAATAAAAAACGGCCAGTTGGTCGTCCTCCAAAAATGAATAAGAATGAAAAAAAAGCTACCGCACGTAAAGGAATTGTTCCTGATCCAATTAGTTCGGATCATATAATTGAGTTAGAATATGATATTCCAATGAATTTTAAACGTATTTTTACATTATTTAAATTAATGGATACTCGTGATATTAAAATTGAATTTAAGTTATCGTCAATTCATATTTCTGGCGTAGGTCATTTACAACAAAATTTTATTAATTTAATTATTGACGCATCTAAATTAACTCATTATTATTGTAAGCATAATATTATTATTAATTTAGATCAAAAAAATATTGAGAAAATTATTCAAAAGATTGATAAAAGCTATAATAGTATTAATATTATTTCAAAGGAAGATTCTTATAAGAAAAATATTAATATTAATCTTAATGATGAAGCTCAAGGAATTCGAGAATTTCATGTTGTGTCATTAATTGAAGATATGAATAATCATGATGATGATATTGTTGGAAAGTTAAATTATAAACAGTACCCATTATCATTTACATTACCAAGTAAATATTTTAAGAAAGTTATTAATGATATTTCTAAGTTTGGTAAAGATTTTACAATTGAACGACGTAAAGGTGTATTATTATCATTTCCATACGATTCTAATGCAAAAACAATTGATGTTGAACATATTTTTACAAATGATCAATTATTCAAAATTAATTGTAATTTACCAGAAAATGATTTTATTTCGACGACTGTTCATATTGAGTATATACAAAGTATTGCTTCTTGTTTATTAAGCGATGAAGTTAATATTTATGTAGATAAGGAGCAAATGATGGTATTTAATTCTACAATTGATAACGATACATTTGAATTAGTTTTAGCTGTGAAAATTGTTAGTTATCGCAATTAAAAAAATAAATATTTTTTTTTAGTATAATGTATTTTTTTTTAATTTACGCAATTAATCTAACTAAATCACTATTAGTAATAATTTGTTCAAGATGTTTTTTATATTTATAGTCATAAATATAGTCATATACAACGCTTTCTGGAATATTACTATGTTCATTATTAATGATATTGTTTGCATGCATATCATTAATAATTAAATTAACAAATGATACAATTTCATTTGAATGTTGTGTATAATTTTTTTTATGAATAAATGACATGATTGTTTCCGATAAGCCTTTAATGATAACCTTTAATGATTCAAATTCTTCGGAAAATTGATTAAACGTAACTTCATACTTATTGGAATATGATCTATTCATAAATAAGGAAATTGTAATTTTTGGATAATCTAAATTACGCAAGTTTTCGTTATTATTTTTATAAATACCATTTCTAATAAGTTTCATTAAAGAACTTTCTAAATAGATATTTTTATATTCTTCTGGTACAGATTCATTATTAGTTCTAAGAATATATCCATATAAAGGCTTAAATTTAACATTACCTAGTTTTAAAGACTTTTCATATTTTGAATATGCCGTTTTACATGAATTAAGCAATGTGTGTAAGTTATGTTCTTTAAGTTTTAATGGGTAGTTTACATATAGTCCATAAATTTTTTCATTACTCGGTTTTAATGTAAATCTATTAATCACTTGATGTAGCGTAATATACGTGTTTAATGTATGTGATGATCTTGTTTCCATAAAAATGTGGTATGGTTGATAACGTAAACTAAGTGTATATGAGCATTGTTGATTTAGCTTATCAAATGAGAACTCTTTATACTTAATTTGTGTAATATTTTTAAGAATATCCATATATGTATAATTTTTACACATTTCAAGATCTGTTACGTCATATCCTTTGATAGTAGAGATTCTCCAACTATTATTATAATAGTATAAATTAATAATTGTGGAGTCTAGTACATCATAGACATTATATACGCCAGATCTAACCAAATCTGAAAGTTTTTTCATTGAAATTTGATTTTGATTAAATGCTTGCGGTGGTACGGCCAGTACATTCCATCCTTGATTTTTAAAATATTCAAGAACTAATCCATTGCATTCTTTAACCATTGGATTAGAAAAGTCTGCCTTTGATCGGTCTAAATAAAGAATTACTCGGAACTGATCATATTCATTAAATTGACCATTGATAGAATCACACCAGCAAATTCCCGCAGCATATAATGATGATCTAAGAACATCTACACTTAAATGTGCGTTACTAGTTAGATACGCAATTGTGTTCATTATAATTAACGAAAAGGCAATTAAGTAAAAACTTTTAAAGTTGTATAATTTATAACTTAGATGATATAACTATATTATATATATTCTTTAAATTGCCGATAATTTAATTACGTAAATTACTGTTAATTATTTCAAATGTCGATGATATTCATAATTATATTAATAATCGCTATACTAAACATAAGTATCAGTTATATATAGTTAATAGTATTTTATAAAAATTGATTTTTTAAATTATATTATATATATCACTTGATTAAAGTGAAATTATTATCAGTAATGGAATTTGCGAACAATAAGATAATTAAAAATCAAAAATTTGAAGACCTGTCATACCATGACAGTCCTAATTTTATTAGCGTTCAAAAACAAGTATCTCAATTTGTAATTTCTAAAGAAAATAAAGATATTAAACCAAATTTTTGTTCAACTGACCCAATGTTTAAAAGACGTTTCAACATTCCTGATGTTGAAATTATTAAATTTATGAATAACATTGATAAATGCAGATTGAACAATATTCCATTACATTTTACTGAACTTCAACAAACTAGTGATGACCATACAATTGGATCCGGGATTATGTTAGATTTTGATATTTTAACTGATTCAGAATCAGATCCTATTCAAGAATTAGGATTTAACGAATTATTAAATGTTATTCATAGTATTATTGCTGATGTATTGGAAATTCCAGAATCTATGGATAAGATGTATTCATATGTGATGGTTATTAAAAAACCATTTCCAATGTATAAAGAGAAATTGCAAAAATACAAGCATGGTATGCATATTTTATTTCCTAGTATTAAAGTATCTAGACCAGTAAAAAAATATATATTTAATAAGATTCTTGAATCTGAAATTGCTGAATCTTTTTCAGACTTAGGTTTAGATTTGAGTGAAATTTTAGACAAGGGTAGTATTTCTGTTCCGGTTTATTTACTTGGTAGTTGTAAAACAGAATCTGTTCCATATGTAGTTTCTAAATTATATAGATTACAGTACAAACACTCATCTAAAAAATTTACAACTGCGAATGATATTCCAATTGCGATGTTTAATAATATAGTATTAGAATTTTCATTAAATTATGAAAATCCTAATGGAGTTGTCAGAAAATATACATTATTACCAAAAAATAATAAAATTGCTGAGGTGCAACATTTTATGACAAGCAATGGAATTTTTGATCAAGAATTAGAAAATGTCAAAAACGATATTTATACAAAATCCATATACAATTCAGAAATTGAACATCTTCAAAAATTATTAAGTTTTCTTTCATTAGAAAGACTTACTGAGCGTAATTCATGGAGAGATGTGATATTTGCACTAACTTCTGGAGGAGATGAACTAAAATCTTTAGGAATTTGGGTAAGTAAAAGAGTTCCTGGAAAATATGATAGTTATGGGTTTGAGCAAATTTGGGCAGATGGTATTAAATTTAAAGGAGCTAGTAGATATACATTAAAATCTATATCATACTGGGCTAAAATTGATTCACCAGGTTTATTTGATAATTTTATCACAGATACATTATATCAAATGATTACTAGAGATATTAAAAGTAAACTATCATTTGGTAAAATTCAACATAGTCAAGTAGCAAATTATCTACACTTTATGTTTAAAAATAAATATATCACAAGTAATACGAATAAAGTTACTGACTGGTATGAATTTGTTACAGAAAATGACTCAGATATTTCACCTGGTCAGTTATATAAATGGAGATTTGTTGGTGCAAAACCAGATACATTATCAAAATACATTAGTTTTGGTGGATTAGATCAAGTATTGTCAAGAATATTAACGGATATTGATAATAAGCGTATGAATGAAGAAGATAAAGATAAAAAAGCTTTATTAGATGCATTACGAACACGATTTGTATCAAGCGCAAACAGTATTTTCAATGCATCATTTAAAAAAGGTGTATTTGAAGAGGCGGAAACGTTATTCAGACTAAATAGCCACTACTTAAAATTAGATAAAATCCCACAAATTATGGGAGTTGGTAATGGAATTATTGAATTTACTGATCATAAAGTAAAATTAATTGATCATTATCATACTTATCCAATTTCATTATACACATCTACAGAATATCATCCATATGATGAAAATAATCAATATGTTAAAGCTGTATATAGCTTATTAAGATCAATGTTTATTGAAGAAGAATATGATGCATTAGAATTTCTATTATATTATTTATCAACTACATTAGATGGATTTCCTAAAGATAGTTTAATATTTATTTTATCAGGAATTGGTTGTCATGCAATTAATACACCTGTTATCATGTACGATGGATCTATTAAAATGGTTCAAAACGTAAAGATTGGTGATAGATTGATGGGTGATGATTCATTACCAAGAGTTGTTCAGCAACTTTATAATGGTAAAGATACAATGGTTAGAATTAATACGGATAATAACGAGACATTTGTAGTAAATATTAATCATGTATTATCATTTAAATTTAATAATTTAACATATATTATGAAAAATTATAACAATACATTTAAACTTACTTGGTATGAATATGAAGATAATTTAACTATGCCTCCTTGTGAAAAATATAAGATATTTAATCTTGAAGATGACGCTGAGAAGTATTTAAATAATTTATATTTAACAAATTCTAAAATTGTAAATAGAGGAGATATTATTGATATTAAAGTCAGTGATTTACTTAAATGGCCAAATAATTGGTTAACAACCAATGCTATTTCATTATATAAATCAAATAAATTAGAATTTAGTAACCAAAATTTAACTATTGCTCCTTATAATTTAGGGTTTTGCTTATATACTGAGCAAATTAGTCCTATATTATTAAATAATAAACATATTCCACATGTATACAAAACAAGCTCACTTGATCAACGATTAGAATTATTAGCTGGTATTATTGATGCAGCTGGTGTTTATCATGCAAATACTAATCAATATGAAGTAACATTAACAGTAGAATCATTAATTGATGATTGTATTTGGGTTGCTAGAAGTTTAGGATATGCTGCTTATCATAATTCAAACGCTATTGGTAAAATTAATATATATGGTAATTACTTAAATATGATTCCTGTTAGATTTCAACAAAAAGCATTTGCTGAAAATAATCAGCAAACTGCCCTACTTCACAATATTAACTCTATTGAAATTATTGGAGATGGTGAATATTATGGATTTGAATTGGATTCCAATCATAGATATTTAACCAATGACTTTACAGTTCATCATAATTCTAATGGTAAAACTGTTTTATTAGAATTTATTAGAGAGACATTAGGTGAACAATATATTAGAAAATTACCAATCTCATTCTTAACTGAACAACAAAGAAATAAATCAGCCGGTGCTGATCCAGCTATGATGGATTTAAAATATGCTAGAATGGCATATTATAGTGAATCATCACAAAATGAAAAGATTAACTTATCTAGAATGAAGGAACTTACCGGTAAAGAAACAATGTCTTCACGTCAATTATTCAAAGGACAAGAAAATTTTAAACCAAACTGTAATCATATGGTTACCACAAATCATAAATTTTCAATTGATTCAACAGATCATGCGGTATGGAGACGTATTTTAACATATACATTTAAAATTGTATTTATGCCAAAATTAAAAGGGCAAAGTAAATATGAACGTTTAGGCGATACTAAACTTACTGATAAATGTTTAACTGATAAACGATACCAAGAAGCATTTCTATCTATCTTAGTGCATTATAGATGTATGTTATACGAGAAATATGATGGTAAATTACATAATGTACCAAAGCCAACAATTGATAAAGAAACTACAATTTATAGAAATAGAGAAGATATCTTTAATAGATTCCTTGATCAAAAATGCTATTATAGTAAGCATAATATCCAATCAATGGATGAAATGTTAGCATTATTCAGAGCTTATTATAAATTACAAAACAATGAGCCATTTAAGAAGAATAATGATGAATTGAAGTCAATATTCATGAATAGTAAAATTACTAAATACTTTGTTACTGAAAATGGTATTACTAGATTACATAATTTAAAAATTGTTGAAGAAGGATTTGAACCAATGGATGGTGAAATCTTATTAACGGAGTGGAAAGAACCACAGTAGATAAAAAAATAAGAATGTTTATAATTCTATTTTAATTTTTCTAAATTTTTTTTGCTCTTTATTAGATTCGTCATTTAAATATAAATTAACATCATCCATAGTAATTATGTCAGCATTAACACCATTAGATATGGCCATATCTAATTCAGAATCTGTCCATTTAAATTTATGAAGATTATTATCTTCACCATAAACACGAACAAATTTACAATCAACTAATAATTGATTAATTGATTGACTATCATTTTCGTTGATATATAGATCAGCTAATAATCTACCATATTTATCAAATGAATAACATTTAATAAAAATTACTTCATTTAATATTTTGCTTGAAATATACTCAGTACCAATTTTACATACAAGTGATTCTTTTTTTATTTTACTATGAAGTTCAGGGGCATCAATTCCATTTAATCTAATATTATATTTATAATATTCATTACCAATTTTTAATGCAACCGTGAATGTATCTGGGTCATGAATACGTAAAACTTTACAATATGTATTAAGACCATTTAATGAGAATGTTTCTACATTTTTTAATGTTAATTTTTTTAACTCCTCTATTAATAATTCATTTTCATCCATTGTAATATACTTATAAATATAAAATTATTCTCTATTTAAATGACGAAATGAGCATGATTGATCTTTACATTTATTACCTTTACGACATTTTTTAATAATAATTTTATCGCAAATGGAATCATTACAATAATTATCACTAATAGAATGATTACATATATCTTCCTTTTTTACATGAAATTTTGAACATTCATCATCACTACAATTACTATAATTTGGGCAAATTTTAAACCCATCCAATAGTTTATTTCTAAATTCTCGACGGGTTTTTACCCAAGTAAGACCTGATTCCATATCAACATCAATATCAATATCATCATTTTCATTCACATTAGTATTGGGACCACCATCTGATGAAATCACATCAATTGTTACATTGGTAACATCTATCGTAATATTTGCATTACTTGCAACATCAACAGTAATATCATTATTATCAACATTAACATTAACATTTCCAGATTCAGTGTTATCTGAATGATGTTGATTATAATTCATTTGTGAGATTAATTGATTATAACTAATTTCTACATGCTTAGGAGATAGTTGATACCAAACCATAACATTACTAATTAAGCCAAGCATATTTAGTTTTACATCATCTAATTGTTCTTCAAACGCATCATAACTGGTATCATTCAAATCAGATACATCATCACAACTAACACTGGTTGCTAATTTTTCGCTCATTATTTAAAATAAGTATATTATTATATAAACATTTCTTTAAATACTGTAGAAGTTAATTATTAGCATTCTATTGTAAATTACGGTTAATTTAAATTATAATAATATATTATATATAAATTATTATACCCAATATATATTAATAGCAATTGCTTGATAAGTTAGTTAACTAAATTATTATTTAATAATGAGTCTCCCAAAACAATTAATTAAATCTTATATGTCAATTTCAAATTGCGACTTGGTTGTAAATGGCAAAGTTTCTGAAGAAAATATTAAAGAATTTGTAAATGAATTGAACAAGTCTATTCCAGTTAAGGATAATGTATTAGCATTTACTATCTATAAATTTAACCGAAACAAATATCTGGCTAATAAAAATAAATTTTTAGATGATATTATTGGTTCTCAGTATTATGAAAATATGATTCTTTGGACCGACTATGATGATATTTTAAAATATTTTAAACTAGAAAATAAGATTTTCCTAGGATGGGACCGCTATACAAACCGATACAAAGCCTATACTCCTCGTACACAATCTTCTAATAAAAAAAATGAGTCGATTGCAGACGAGACATCTGAATATGTTGATGAAACTCGCGAAATGCATGAAAAAATTGATGAACAGATGGATGATCTTGATCGTCTATCAAGTTATATGGATGAAAAGCGTAAAACATTAGCTAGTGTTCTAACACAATAATTTTGGTGATGATTTCATATTAAACATTTTATTAAATTTATTCGTATTAGCAGAAACAATATTTTCATTTTTTAACCCTTCACATAATTTCCAATAAAGCTCAGATCCAAATTTTCTTTTTTTTGGAGATGCTAACATAAATTGAATTTTATGCTCCGTATCAACCAATGTTCCAAATAAAACAAGTTTCTTATAATTTGGTTTATCTTTATTAGATGATTGGGCAAAGATTACAGATGCAATCTTTTCAATTTTACGTACCTCTTGACTTGTACATCCTGATGATTTCTTATTAAAATAAGTATTTACAATTTTTTCAGTAGTAAAAATTGAAATATGGGCATTTTGACGCAATGGTGGAGGAATAATAGCCTCATTTTGCATAGTTAATAATACGGTTACTTTATAATGGCGACCTTGGAAAAACAATTTTTTTGTCTCAGTTAAATCTTTCCATTCTTTAATTGTGGCGGCGCAGTCGTCAATTAATAATAATAAGTTAGGATTTATACTAAAATTTGATAACATAGATTTTTGAATATCACTTAAATCCATATCCAATAATGTACGAATATTATTTTTAATTGCATTACGCATTGTTCTTAATACTTTTCGAGAATGTTTTGAAGTCAAATCAGAAATTAATTCATCATGGTCATCGGGATCACGACTACTTTTAATATATCGAACGCCATCATGTAAGATTCTATTTAAATGCTCAACTCGTTCTAATTCTTGGGCAGATGCGATTAATCTAAATAAAGGTCTTAGATTGTCCAAATTTCTGACCATTGTGTGCATTGCAATCATATTAGTTTGACGTTCAAATATATTCAATAGTAAATCCTTCTTCAAATCATCATGAATTGCCTGTTCTGGAAAAATACTACTATAATCACCATTCATTGCATTAGTAGGATTACAAATAATTGCGGTAGGAATATAATCCCGTAATGTATTAATAATATGACTAATTAACGACGATTTACCAGTACCACTAGTTCCATATAAAATAGTTAATTTATTTAAAAAGTACAATTCATCATCATCGACTTTAGGAACAATGATTCCATCGCAATAAATAGCATTCGGTATTGTCTCAGGCATAATAATATATTATAGTTGTAAAAATAAATCTAATTTATATAGATGTAATGTAATTAAATTATACCGATGTAAATTTACTCTTAAATATAGAGGTGACTCCTTGAAATACAATATTACTACAAATAAGAGATAATATAGTATAAAATACTTTTAATGGTATATAATGATTATCTATATCCCATTCGCCTAGCCAAATGTAATAAGTCACTATTTCAAATAGTACAAATATAATAAATAACACAAATACTTTTCCATTATCCATCATGTATAATATACGCATCAAAAAAATAATTTAAGCGATTACTTATCACACATAATAAAATTTAAACCATTTATAAATGTAGATTTATTTACTTTTTTTTAGCAGCAGGTTTCTTAGCAGCAGGTTTCTTAGCAGCCGGTTTCTTAGCAGCAGGTTTCTTAGCAGCCGGTTTCTTAGCAGCCGGTTTCTTGGCGGCAACCTTACGTTTAGGTTTACCTCCAGCAACAGTAGTAGCAGTTCCAGGCATTATTATTATATATGTTGTGTTGGTTTTATTGAGAAAAACTAATCTTTATATTAGTGTTAAATAAACAATTATTAAAAAAAATAATAAATAATTATTAGTGATTTTATTAAATACAATGGATTTTTATTACCGTTAAATAAAATTGGTTAAACAATTTTTAATATTTTTTACATTATCTTGATGTTCGGTTATAAAATAACGACCATTTAGATCAATCACATCACCCATTTTATTACAAATTACTAATTGTGGGATTGTTTTAAACTTAAACAAATTAACTAATGTTTGCTTTATTTCTCTGAATCTATATGGTAACGCATACCAAGGATGCGTTTCATAATTTTCATTGAAAACTTCAAGTGATTTATCAGATGAAATAAAAACTACATCAAATTTAAAATTATCGCCAAATTCTTCATTTAATTGAAAATATACTTTTTTTAAAATTGGTGTAAATTCAGTGCAGTACTTGCAATACTTACCACTAAAATATAATGCAATAATATCACTCTTACCTAATAATAGGTCAGTATCATTTTCACTATCATAATATGTAATTGTTGATCCAATTAAATCAGAAATCATTGTATTTCTATATATATGTATTATAATATGTTTAATTAGATATTTATATTATAAAAAATTGATATTTGGTAATTGTAATTATATACAGTATACGAAATTATAATGTCTTGCGGTGTAATTAATGCTTCTAACAATAAATCTTGTAGTTCTCCTGCAAAATTTATGATTATTAGTATTAATAAGTTATGCTGTGGTAGACATATAATGATGGAATATAATAGTATCAATAACACTAAACATAAGATATCAAATATATTATATATTCCAGATATTTGTGAATATAAAAATACAAATTCTTTTAATAATAATAATAATATAATTGATAATATACAAGATATAGTTGATAATATGCCATCAACCAGTATTAATATGGAGGAAATCAATAGAATTAATAATATCATTTCAGAGTTTATTCAAAATAAATATAATGTAGAATGTGATATTCTAGATAAAATTAACAAAGATAAAAAAATAAGAATATTTAAATGTACTATTGATAATAAACCATTTCTTATAAAAATTGGATCTGATCCAGAATCTATTGAACAAATATACATTGAATTTTGTATATATAGAAATTTTGAATCACAAGATGATATCATAGAATTACTACAAATTAATGGAAAACAAGCATACCATAGAATATTTAATCAATGGGCTTTTATAATTTATAATCCACATGGAATTGCACTACCCGCATATATTAATGAACATAGAGCTATTGATAATGGTATTATTGAAAATATGTTTGATGTGATTGAATTCATACATTCTAATAAAGTAGTATGTTCTCTAATGAGCCCCGATAAATTTATTATTAATGAAACTACAAAAAAAATTAAGTTTTACGATTTATCAAATGCATTATTATGGTCCGATATGTTTGATGATGCAATTCCACAAAAAGAATTACATGAACTGCCAAGTAAATTAAAATCACTTTATTATTGTTCTAGAAATGCTAATAATAAAAAAACTACATCACGTATTGATGATTTTGAATCATTGGTTTATATTATATTAACATTAATTAATTATAAATTACCATGGAGCAGATCTACAACAAATGTATCAGTTGCAAAACAAAAAGAAGAATTTATATTAATGCCGCCGGTAGATATACCGGAAGCAATTTATCCAATCATTGAAATTATTAAAACTACCAATTTTCAAGAAAAACCAAATTATGTAGAACTTAAAAAATTATTTTTAGAAATATTAGAATAATAATAATAAAAAACATATATCCTATTTATTGCTTATTTTTTTGATTCATCGCATTTAAATGTTTTTCATACATTAAATGCCCCACCATAAAACTTAAGCGATTTACCTTTGATGATAAATTTATTATAACCAATATTAATATAAAGAATATAATAATCATTATAGTACTATCTAAATTAGACGATGCGTGCGTACATGCTGAATTAAATTTATTTTTAAGACCTTCGAATCCATTTTTAGAATATAATACATTATATTTAGGTTGTGTGCCGATTGGCATACCATCTATTAATTGATTTGGGGATACTTCAAACTGTTGTTTTTGAGCTGGTAACACATTAGTTAATGATTTAGGTAATATATTTGCGATAGTATTTGATGCAGATGTGTCTATTTTTGCGGTTGGTGTTGGCGCTACATTAACCGGAGGCGATGTATTTATTTTTGACTCACTTGGAAATAATGTATATACTTCATCGTAATATTGGTCAATGTCCCCATACGTTTCGTCGTAATCAGCAAACATAATTCTACAATATCTATATAAACGCAGAAAAAAAAATACTAAATTAATTTAATCAATTTTAGCATCAATATCTTCTACATCATCACCTTCGCCAATTAAATCACTATCAATATCCAAACCATAATTTCCAAATAATTGATCTTCATCATCAAGAAGTATATTAGCATCTACCATATCCTCGTCAATATCAATTGTATCGTAAACATATGCTCCTTGTGTTTTTAAAATACGATAATCATACTTACTTTTTATAATGTCTTGATATATAATCTTTTGAATTAGCAGTTCGGCAAAATTAACTAACTCGGAAGACTTGTGTTTTAAAATAAACTCAATGTTGTGTAATAACATATATAATAATATATTATCGGAAAATCCAATAGTTACATCTCTTGTGTTGAACGGCAATGGCTCAAATAAAATATTAATTTTTTTATTATTAATAAATAATTTAGTTTTAACAAAACTATTTAATTCATAATCATAATGCTTTGACTGTATTTCAGCATTTTTTATATAATAATAATAATCATTTATTAATTTGATATATGAATATAAAGTCTCGCGTCGAATTAATGCATTTATATTTTCCAATTTATTAGATTTGCTATCCTTAATTAATTCATCATAATCATATCCTTCAGATATGCCAAGTAATAATATTGAATCGGGATTTAATTTAAAATTTTTAGATAATAAGGAAACAATGCGATCAATTTCAGCATCTATATTAGCAAATTTAAAATTAGTGGCAGTATCATTATTATCCGTATATTTATTATTAGATTCAATTAAATTAACTTGATTTAATAATAATTGAATCTTTTTTTTACGAGTAAATTTATATGTTGATAAATACTTTTTATAATAAGTATCTGAATGTGATAAAATCTCAGATTTTGATACACCGCATTGAGTACAAGTATTATTTTCAAATATATGATTATTTTTAATTGGACAACTAAGTGTGTATAATTCAAAAAATGCAGCTTTATTATTATTATCTATAATATTATTATTAATATCAGCATTAAATTTTATATCAGCTTCAGAATATTTAATATGACATAAATTACATTCGTAATCTACTAATTTTAATTTATTATTCTTATATGGGTCATTAGAAATTAAATTTTTAATTTCAGATTTATTATAAATAACACGAGTCTTATCAATATTAAATACACAATCCCATATATGACGATCACCGCTTACACAATAAATCGTATTTAAATTTTGTAAATTATAACTAGCTTCACGAGTATTTTCAATTGGTAAAAAGAAATATGGATTAAATTTATATAAATTTAATAAAATTGTTTGATTTGTCGAATATTCTTCTAAAGTTTGATTTAGCTTTGAAATATTTGTAGATGAATATTCACTTGTGACTATATATTGGCGAAAGTCATTGTAAGATTTATAAATATATTGTAATTGCTTACTAGCATTGGGTGGTAAGCTAACATCAGGGATTTTATCATAAATATTAATAACATTATCTTTACCTTTTTTATTAGATGTTGTCTGCTCAATTAATAATTCAGGAGATTTCCCAATAATATCGGTAAATGTCGGAGACTTATTCTTAGTAAATAATTTTAATATAAATTTTACATAACTGTAAATAGGAGATTGTTCAATTTCATTAACAACAGAATACGTAGATACATATTCAGTAGTATCTATATTATTTGATACTTTGTTTATATTTCGATAATATTCAATTAATAATGATTTTAATTTAAAGTCATTAATCCCAGATAATTTATATAAAACATCTGATTTTAATATTGTATATATTGTTTTAAATTCAGTCTTTAAAATTCCACTAGAATTGCTGCTTTCATCACCACCTTTTAATATAGCATATTTATTATTTGCGATATTAATATTGATATAAATAATACTAACTAACACATATATAAGTATATGAAATTTGAATACATCATCTTTATTTGTTAAAGTTTTATTTTTTTGAATATTGCTTGCGATATCAGATATATACCCGTAGATCAAATCTAATACCATTTTATTTATTACTTTTTGTGATAATTTTAAATTTATTATATTTGTATATTTTTGTAACACAATAGATATTGTATTAAGTATGTCTTGCTTATGAACTTGTGTATCTGAAAATGAATACTTACCTAAATTTGCACCAATATCAACTTGAATAATATCATCGGATTTGCCCAATTCTTTATAACAATGTTTACAATAATAGGTAAATATATTTTCTTGGTTTTCCATAGATAGATCAAACTGTTTTATAATTTTATATTTATTTAATATGCTCTGGTTGATTTTATAATAATGATCTAAATCAGTCACGTCTTTTATTGCTGATAATAATTCAAATTCATGCTCACATAAAATATTAAATTGACAATTTTTACATTTATAAAAATTGTCAGATATCGACGACTCATTAATATATGATGTTAATTTCATAAAAATTAAAGGCTTATCAATATCATTGGCATAGTGCAATTCTTTTAAGATTTCTAAATGCGGACATTTATTATTAATAATAGAATTCTGATATTCTATATCTTTTTTTAACTTAATTAATACTTCATCGCGATATTCTTTTTTTAATTTACTTAATGCGAATTTATTAAATCTAATAAAAACACCACGTTTATCAGTAACGCTAAACAAATATGGATATAAATCCTTTGTAATCTTTTCAGCCTTCGATTCTAATAATTGTGTGTTTTGTATTTTAAATTGATTTTCACGAGCCTTTTTTCGTTCTGATTTTAAATATTTTAATTTCACTAATTCATTAGAAACTATATTAGAATTGTATCCATATAAAAATATTAATTCATATAAATATTCATTATAAGTTTGAATCATAACATTGTAGTAAGAACCATAATAATTATTATTAAATTTTTTATCAAGCAAATCATTTAGATTATTAGCGATATCTAATTTATTTAGAACTGGAGGGGTTAAAATGGTATTAATCATTACATGGAATTTATTTAAATCAGATAATGATTTAATTTTAATTGATTCGTAATAATTTGATAATTGAATGGTTGCGGTAGTCTTATACAATTTAATACTATAGTAAACTAGTTCCAATATTTTATTGTATAATTGAGAATTTTCATAAAATTTTGGATCTACAAAATAAATAGTTTTTGATGATTCTAATGTTTCAATTCCAGTAATATGATCCAATGATAATGGATTAAAGCATTTGTAAAATAAACGAGTATGGAATTTGTATGGATATGTATCTAATGGCAAATTATTAATAAGCTCATCAGGAAAGTAAAACCCTAAAAATTTATATTTATCATTTGCGGCTAATTTAGCTGAATATAATTTACTGATACTAGAATCATAAACTAACGCATCCGTAATAAATGCGGCAGTTAAACTTAATCCTTTTTTAGAATTTGGTGGCGCTATCACAGGTATCGCATATAATAATATCTTTTTTAAAGATAGTAGATATAACTTAGTTGGTAATCTAATTTGTTCATGCTCTGAATCAATATCATCGTTAATTACTAAATCTAAAATATCATGTTTAGAATATCCCTCATCTAGTAATAATTGATTATAAATATTAAGTCGTTCGATAAACCCTAAATTACTATTAACACTATCACTTACTTTAATTTCGGTCATCTTTAAAATCGGCGTATATATTGATATTTTATAAAAGATTATTCAAATGAAAATAACCAAATCATATATATATCAATATCCACAATATAATTGAATTTACTAAACATATAAAAAATTATCGCATATTATATTTTTTTATAATATAAAAATACAGGAAATTTAAATTAAATAAATAATAACTATATATTTAAACATGGCGGAATCCAAGGTTGACAAACAAGTTTTATCTTTATTAGATATTATTGGATCGGCAATTGTTGATAATTTTTATAATCATTTATACGATAAAGCTATCGCATTAAAAGAAAAAACAAATAAAAGTATTACAGAATGTTATAGAGTAGTTGTAATTTCTTACATTAAAGATCACCAATCGCCACAATTTTTTAAAAAATTAATTGAATCAATACAATTTTATACAAAAATTACACTCATGTATGATAATATCAGTTATGTGGAATGCATATCAATGTATTCAAAATTATTTATACCAGATCAGTATTTTCAATCAATGACTGAGAATCAAAAAAATAATATTATATTTATGGTATTAAAATCTAGCATTGATATTTTTACGCAAAATATTTTAAGTTCATATATTAACTTAATTATAGATGAACATAATAGTGATAACGCCGTATTCTTACAAAATCTATTCTTAGAAATTCTACTTGAACAGCGAAGCCAAAGTTATGATAAATTTATCAAAACAGAACAAGCCATTAGTAAACATAAAAGCATAAAAGTTAATACTAAAAAAAATAAATTTAAGGATCAAGTCATGGTAAAAATTACAAACAAATATAAAAAATGCATTGATGAATATAATGAAATGAAATTAAAATATACGGATATTAAGAGTAAATACAATTCATTACATCAACAGAGTAAGGAATTGCAAGAAATGCTACTAGTGCAATTAAAACAAGCAAAACTTGCAAATCAAGAAATTCATCAATTAAAACATATTATTAGTAATATGAAAAAACATTCTAATCCACACAAATCAGTTTCGTTTGAACTTGAAGAAACAAAAGAATCGGAATTAGGATTTATACAAAATTCGGAAAACAATCACGATCACTATCAAAATGATTTTACGTTTGACGAATTATCAGGACCTACATATATCGAAGATGATGAATAAAAACTAATATATACTGTTAGAATATGATAATTCTTTTTTTACGGAAATGCAAACAGCACTAGCGCATGATATAAATATAAATAATAACATTGGAGATACTATTTTAAACCATTTAGGGTATGAATTATATGATGTTATCATGGAAATTATTAATATTACAATTAGTACAGTAAAGACAATAGCGCCATTATAAGTAATTTTTTTACCACGACCTCGTTTAAAAATCTTATCAAAAATACTAACTTTTTTAGGTGGTGGTTGTTTAACCGGACTTTCAAATTTAATTTGTTTTAATAACTCTTGCTTACGACGCAAAATCATTTTAAATATTAATGATAGAATTTCTAATTTCCAAGTGGATAATGTTCGAATTTCTGATATTTTATTATGATCAATATATGCAGGAGGTTTAATAAATTCATAATTTTTATTAAACTCAATAATACGATTAAATATACTAACAATATCGGTATATTCTAATAAATCATTCTTAAGCAATTTATATGTATTCTCTAGTGATTTACGAACCGGCAATGCGTATGTGCGTAAATCAGATTCTGATAATTTATAATTGTTAACTAGATATTTATAATAAGTATTATTACTCTTAAATCTAGAATCATTTACTAATCTTATAATTTGGCGTGCTAACTGTCTAACATACTGCTCCTGATCCGTGTTCGTATAATAACTAATCTCTAAAATTTGATATAGAGTTCTATTATCGTGAGCAACCGAATCTGATGTAATTTGATTAATTACAATATTATCTTGATTATTAACATTTTCTAAATTTGTATTACTACTCATAATGCGAACTTTATATTAAAAAATTTAAAAAAAAATATTATTTAAATTAAATTTGATTGGTCATTATTATCACCAACAATTATTGTATTTTTTAATTCTTCCTTTTCTTGTCTATATTTATGTTTTATTAGCATATTATTTAATACTAGTAAACCACTAATTGCTACAAATATTGAAAATGTATGCTGTACTAAAAATATACTAGTCGTATCTTCAAAATACTTTCCATCAATTGTATCAATTATTAAAATAAGCATAATAATCAACACTGCTAATAGAAATGGATTAAAGAAAAATGGTTTAAGGCATGGGCTATCCCATATATACTCGGCTAATGCTTTTGAGCATTTTTTAGTTGAAATTGCGGACTTAACTTCTTGTGGTTTATCCATTATTCTAATTTATATTAATACATATAAATATAGCTACAATATTTAAATTTTTTTACATTCTCTAATAAATTAGTATCGTTCATTTGAAAATTTAAACTAACCATATTATATTTCTTATTCCAATAAACACGAGGGTTAATATTATATGAAAATGCGGTAATAATTCCATAATGCGGGTATACGCGACTTAAGCGAGTACTAATCTCAATAGCCATCTTATTATCTAAATTTAATAAATCAGAATTATCAACAATTTCTTCCAGTCCATGATTAGATGTTGAATTTAATACAATAATCTTATTTAATAAATGTTTTATTGGGATATTATCTAATTTTATTTTTGAATACATTATTTTATTATCAAGAGATAACAATTTATCTTTAAATTTTATTTTAAGCAAATCTCCAATTAAAATACGATTAATTGGATTATATACAATAACTTCTAACATTATAATAATTGGATCAGATGTTAATAATGAATAATTATAGATTACATCTAAACATTTATCTAAATCTAAATAAGTAGATACTAAGAAATTCGAATATCCATGAGATACAACTAGTTTGTTACCTTTTTCATGAATGTCAAGTTCAATACAACGAGCTCCAGATTTTAAACAATAATCGATGTTATCATAACTAGTTTCACTAAATAATTGAAATCCTTTTAAATAACTATTATGCGATGAATTTATATAAAAATCTTTTAATGGCTTATCTAATACATCGCTATAATAAGCAATATCTTTACGACTATTTGTATATAAAATATTATTTATTTGAATATTGGTATCCTTCATAATTATGAATATTGATGTAAGATAAGTTATAAATATATAATTAATATAATAATATTATAATAAAAATTGATTTATTTAATAATTAATATATAACATAAAAGTTTGAAAGTATCTTATACAATGGAACAGGTTATTGCCGCAGCTAATAAGAACAACAATCTTTTTAGAATTAAATTTACGGATACAGTACTTTCTAAAATTGAACTGGTTGATCTTATCACAGAGCTAAAATCTAAATGCGAGCTTATTAATAACAAGGAGTTTATTAAAATTAAATACACAAATAATAAATTTAAAATTAATGAATTTAAGCATGGAGTTAACACTAAAAAATCAACAATCTTCCAAAAAATGATGATTAAATCAATGGATAGTAAATTTAAATTACATCAATTTAACTATTCATTTCAAGTAATGAAATTTACTGAAATCAAAGACTTGGATGTTACGGATAAAATTGATAATATCAAAATCATCTTTCAATTTCAATTTATTTTAAATACTAATTCAGATTGGTTAATTCATGTAAATATTTCAAAAAATATGAACGACCCAAGTCAATTCAATACAATGCTTAGTTATAATAAAGCGCAGTTATTAAAAAAATATGATAACTTTGATTCTGAAATTTCAGAATCCGCATACGATACAGTGCAATTACAAATTATATATACTGGAGATAAAGAACTTACAAAAGATAATCTTTTAAATTACGTTAAAACATTTAGTACTCTAGTTAAAAATGATGAACAAGTCAAAAAAGAGGAATACCAAAAATATATATTTAACATTGCTAAATATATTTACAACGACCCTATTATTGCTAATAGATATAAATTCAAATCTGGATTTAAAAGATTGGTCAATAATGTTATTGAAATGAGTAGACCAATTTATTTTAAAACTATATTGCCAGACATTGAAAATTATTATATCACAGATAAAATTGATGGGCAGCGAGCAATGGTTATAATTGTTGAACATTATGATAAAAAAACATTACTTGGTGTGAACATAAAAGCAATTTCAGATGCGGTATATGACATGCCAAAATATTCATATAACCCGGATATGCGAACTAAACAAGTTACTCATATATTTGATGCGGAAATGATTAAAAAAGATAACTTCTTTGAGTTCTTTGTATTTGATGTGGTTTGCATTAATAACAAAACGATTGCAAATCAACCATTTCATAAAAGATATCAACAATTTAAAGCATGTGAATTAATATTATCTCAATATAATTTAGGTAAATGTAAAACATTTATTAAGTTAACTAAAAATTATAAACATGAATTAAAGGAGTATTATGATAATGCAAACAAAAATAAATATACAATTGATGGACTCATTTTTACACCAAGTGGAGTTGATAAATATTCATTACCATATCATCAGCGATTTAAGGCAAACAATACGGAATACTATAACACAATTTCTTTTAAATGGAAACCAGTTGAAAAACAAACAATAGACTTCTATATGTTAGAGATCCCTAAAAAATACCAAGCTAATTGGGATATTGTAACTGAAAAAGATGAATCATTATATGTACTATGTTCTGGAGTAGATATTAACTCTTTTAATAAGCTACAATTAAATTTCTTTAATGGTTATAAAGAAATCATGGAAGACAAATATATTGATTCACAGTATTTCCCAATTCAATTCTCACCAGATGATTCTCCATTAGCATACTTATTTAAATCCAAACAAGTAAACTTACATGGAAAAGTTGGAGAATTTAGATATCATAATAATAAATTTCAATTAGAAAGAATTAGAAATGATAGAGATATTGAAATTCAAAGAGGAGAATATTTTGGTAATGCGTTAAAATATTCAGAACTTATTTGGCATTGTATACATAACCCACTCACATTTGAATTATTATTATCAGATACAAATGATTCATATTTTGCGTCAGATGATAATAATGATTACTTTTCACAAAGAGCATTTAATTCATTTGTTAAAAATGAATTGATGTGCAAATACTTGAAAAAGGATACAATTATTGATATGATGTGTGGAAAAGGACAAGATTTAGCAAGAACTGTAAATAATGGATTTAAAACAGTATATATGATTGATCAAGATATTGACGCAATTTATGAATTATTAGAACGTAAATATAACTTGCGGCTAAAAAATGCAAAAACGTCAGCAAATATTCATATTAGAAAAATAGATGTTAGTGCTGATTCAACATCTAATATTAATGAATTGAATACATTAAAATATCTAAAAAAACAATCAGTTGATTCAGTCATGATAAATTTTGCAGTTCATTATATTATGGACGACATTAATAAAATCACTAATGCTATTAAGTTAGTTAATAACTACATTAAAACGGGTGGAAGAGTTATGATTACATGCTTTGATGGTAAAAAGATATTTGAATTGTTAGGTGATCAAACTCAATGGATGGGAAATGAACATAATAAATTAAAATATTCTATTAAGAAAAAGTATAACTCAGATTCATTAATGAATATTAACCAAGCAATTGATGTATTATTACCATTTAGTGGTAATAATTATTATGAAGAATATTTAGTAAATATGAATTATTTAATTTCATTATTTGAAGCTAATGGATTTAAATTAGTTAAATACGACTCATTCAATACCATGCTTGCAGAATTTGCAAATGTCAATAAAAAAATATATAATTCCTTATCTACGTTAGATAAAGAATATGTATCTTTATACAGCTTTCTAATTTTAGAAAAATTGTAAATAATCTATAAAATATATTATTTGTATATATAAATATTTTTTTTTAATATAAGTTAATAAATAGTATTAATAAAATCATGAGTCAGTTACGAACTGTAACGAGTAATACAGAATTCTCCGACATAAATAACTTACCATGGCAAACGGCATCAACTAGAGGAAATCTTACAACCTTTAGAAAAAATGCACAAGTTGGTTTTATCAGTAACTTAGCGACTATCAAATCATTAGTAAAGGAAAAATCAGATAAGCTATCTAATTATAAAAATATAATATTTATGGTATTTATAGTATTTACACTATACTTAATAATATTTATTCATTACCCAGGATGGTTTTTTACAGATGCTAATGGAGTCAGCATTCATAAACAAGATATGCCGTATTGGGATAAAGTAACAAATGCGACATATTTTACAACAACATGCATGTCGACTATTGGATATGGAGATATTACAGCAAAAACAAATGCAGCCAAAGTAGTAGTTAGTATTACAAATATGGTAGCATTATTCATATCGATTGGTGTAATATCATTAATTGGTGATAATATTATGAAAACAGTTCAAATACCAAATCTAGGCGATAAGTATAAAAAATAAATATTGCAATAATATAGAAATATAAGAATATTGTTAATGTTAAGCGTAGTAGCTCTTCAATAAAAATATTAATTTAATGTAAAAATTGATTTTTTTTAATATAATATATATAGCTGCTTGCCTTAACAATTAATACGAATATAGTTTAACTATTTTGACAATTATGGCTAACTCAAAGCAGAATGTTAAGAATCAAGAAGAGCTTATCCCAATTGTTGATGCGGTTCTAACAAAAGGAGGACTTATTAATAGTCATCTTGATTCATTTAATAATTTTATTAACACTGGTTTATTGCAAATTATGACACAAGTATTTGAAATGAAATATGAAATGGATGCCATTGGCTCTATTGAGCATGATACATCTATACAAAAATACACAATTGATATTACCATTGATAATGTAAACATTGAACACCCAACTACTTATAATTATGATAAACAAGAAGCACAAGTAGTTATGCCAAATGAAGCATTATTAAAAGATCTTACTTATTGTAGTCCGGTATATATTAATGCAACAATTTTAGCAAATGCCTTTCATGAAGATGGACGAGTTTCACATAAAAAAGAAGTTATTAAAAATTATCTTATGGCAAAAATGCCTATTATGGTTGGAAGCAAATTATGTAATACATATAATAAATCAAAAGAAACACTTATTAGATTACATGAAGATCCTTCAGATCAAGGTGGGTATTTTATCATCAAAGGAAATCAATATATTATTAATAACTTAGAAAGTATGAAATACAATGAACCAAGAGAATTTCTCAATGTTGGATATAAAAATGAAATGGGGCGATCAGAACTTATTAGTAAACCTGGTGATGCATTTGAAAACTCATTTTCATTAATCATTAAACTATTGAACAATAATTCTATTGTTATCAATATTTCTAAAGCGGGATTTAAAGAAGTTGATATTCCATTTTACATGATATTTAGAGCATTTGGATTACTTACTAATAAAAAAATTATTGAATATATTGCATACTCACATAATGATTCAGATCCTATTACAAAACAGATTCTTAATATTATTGAAGATGCGTTAACTAATAAATATACAGACTTTGATAGAACAAGTTTAGATAATTCTAATATTGTTGTCAATCAAACAGAAGTATTGGAAATTTTATCTAAACATATTCCACAATATGATACGTACAAAGTAAAAGATATTAAAAAGAAGGCAGATGGAACATACAAAAAAGAAGATCTGAACACTAAAAAGTTTGTTATTAATAAACTTCAACAAATCTTGGATACACGATTCTTACCACACATTGGATTAACACCTGATTCTAGAATTAAAAAAGCAGCATACTTAGGTCATATGATCTATAGATTATTGCTTGTACATTTAGGAGTATTAGAAGAAACTGATAGAGATTCTTATAAAAATAAGAGAATCTATAACTCAGGAGTATCATACTCAAGAAGTTTTAAAACGCAATTCAATTTCATGTTTGTACAAAAATTAAAAAAACAAATTATGAACAAGGACTTTAAAAACAATAGCTTTAATGATGTTAATCTACAAAGTCTATTTAAAAATGCCATTAAACCAGAAGAATTTGAAAAGGCGCTTATGAATGCAATTACCTCTGGAGATAAAACAATTACGGTTAATAAATTAACATTTACTAATCACTTATCTTCACAACAATTACATCATAAAAATAAACTTAATGTATTAACATCTTTAAAAAGTATTGATACACCAAACAAAAATAATAGCTCAAAATCTTCTGAACGAGCAATTCTTATTAGACAAGTTCACCCAACGGGAACTGGATATATCTGTGGTATTACATCTGCTGATACTGGTGTTAAAGTTGGCATGAGTAAACAAATTGCAGTTGCTGCTGATATTACAGGAGCTTCTTCTTCAGAAGTATTAAAACATATTGTATATGATGATGAACAACTAATTAAACTAGATGATTGTCTATCTAAATTAAGAATTAAAAAAGAAAATTTACACAAAGTATTTATCAATGGTGATTGGCTTGGATGTGTACAAGACTTTAAATTATTCTTAGATAAATACAGAAATATGAGACGAGAGGGGAAATTACATTATCTTACAACAATCTCACATCATATTAAATGTAATGAAATTCATATTTGGTGTGATTCTGGTAGATTAGTAAGACCTTTAATTATTGTAAAAAATAATGTAAATGATAAGGATTACACTCATGATAAATTTAAACAATGGGTATCAATCACACAACCTATCATTGAACAACTCAAAAAAGGGGAAATTGGTATTGATGACTTAGTTAAAATGCAAATCATTGAATTTATTACACCAGAAGAACATGCAAATGTATACTGTGCATTTGAATTAGATCATTTCTTAAAATATGAAAATAACCCATTAGAACGATTTACACATGTTGATATCCCACAAGGAATTATTGGATTAGTTGCACTAACTAGTGTATTTGCTAATCATAATCCAGCAGCACGAGTTTGTTTCCAGTCTAACCAAGTTAAACAAACAAATTCATGGGTACTTAAAAATTGGGCATTTAGCGCACATAAAGATTTATACTTCTTATGCTACAATGAAAACCCAATTGTATCTACATTTGCTTATAAACATATACCACCTATGGGAGTAAATGCTATGGTAGCTATTGCAATCTATGGAGGATATAATCAAGAAGATTCACTTATTATTAATAAATCTTCTGTAGATAGAGGTATGTTTGACTCTGTACACATGACATTTCAAAAAACAGATTGTGAACAAAATGAAACTATTTGCAAACCAGACCCAGCGATTACATCAGATATTAAATCATATGTTAACTATGATAAATTAGTTAATGGTATTGTACCAGAAGGAATATATGTACAATCTGGAGATTGCTTAGTTGGTAAAATTGCAGGTCTATCAAAATCAGAAATTACATCTCCTAACATTATTTATACAGATAGATCAATGATCTATAAAGAAAATAACCCAGCAATGGTATGGAAGGTTATTCACTCTTACAATAATGAAGAAAAGGTATTTGTTAAAATTATATTTAAAACATTCAGAAAAACAGAATTGGGAAATAAATTCTCATCAAGAGCAGGACAAAAAGGAATTACAGGATTCTTATATGATGATGCTGATATGCCAACAACAGCGACAGGCATTAAACCAGATGTTATCTTTAACCCACTATCATTAATTACACGAATGACTACAGGAGTTATCTTTGAAGGAATGCTGGCAAAACTATCAGCACATCTTGGGGTCACGCCAGATGCAACGATGTTCAAAAAAATTGATACAGATAATATCTCTGAACTTCTTAAAAAATATGGATTCAACTCAAATGGAACAGAAAGACTATATAATGGAATGACAGGACAATACATGGATGTTGAGATATTCATGTGTCCCATCTATTACCAAACATTACAAAAATACACATGTGATACAGTATACGCAAACAATATCTCACCTACGGACGTCTTAACGCGGCAGCCTCTTCATGGTAAACGCGTGCACGGAGGCTCACGCCTTGGATCTATGGAGACGTCATGCTTATCTGTAGCCAGTATCAATTTCTTACATGAAAAAGTAACCAAACATTCAGACGGGATGGATATTTACGTGTGTACACAATGTAATCAACGTGCATTCATTAATGCGGAACAAAAAATTTATAAATGTAATACATGTTTAGATAACGCAATAATTGAAAAGGTTAAATCAACCCACACTAGTAATCTATTTATGAATGAATTACAATCAATGTCTGTTGGTATGAAATTACATACACAAAAACCAGTATATGAAATTAGTGAATAAATATATCTATATGAATTCTAAATTACATATAATTATTTTTTTATAAAAAATTGATTAATATTATATCAATTTATATAATTAACACAAATAATTATTAACCATGGTGAAATGTATTACTTGCAATGAAAAACGAGCTAATTTTAATTATAAAAATGAATCAAAGGCATTATACTGCTCACAATGTAAATTACAAGACATGTGTAACGTAACGGCGCCTCATTGCATTGTATGTAATTTAACAAGACCCAATTATAATTTAATCAATTCAAAAAAAGCGACTCATTGTAAAAAATGTGCATCACCAGATATGGTTAATGTAACGTCTAAAATGTGTCAAGATTGTAGAAAAAAACAACCAGTCTTTAATTATAATACAGAATCAAAAGGTATATTTTGCAATGACTGTAAATTAGAAAATATGATTGATGTCATATCTAAACGATGTATTAACTGCAATGATAAAATTCCAATATTTAATTATAAAAACGAATCAAAAGCATTATACTGCGCTGATTGTAAATTACCAGAAATGATTGATATTAGACATAAACAATGTATTACATGCAATGATAAACGAGCTAATTTTAATTATAAAAATGAAAAAGAGGCATTATACTGTGCTACTTGTAAATTAGAAAATATGATTGATATTAAATCTAAACGATGTATTACTTGTAATGATAAAATGCCAAGTTTTAACTATAAAGGTGAAATAACTCCATTATACTGTTCAATTTGCAAAACTCCTGATATGACTGATATCAAACATAAACGATGTATTAATTGCAATGATAAACAACCAACTTTTAATTATAAAAATGAAACAAATCCACTATACTGTAATGATTGTAAATTAGAAAATATGATTGATATTACGCATAAAAAATGCATTAATTGCAATGATAAACAACCAACTTTTAATTATAAAAATGAAAAAGAGGCATTATACTGTGCTGATTGTAAATTACCAAGTATGCTCAATATTATGCACAAACTTTGTAAATTATGTAATTTAACGCGACCATCATTTGATAGAAATCAATATTGCGCCGGGTGTTATTACTATTTAAATCCTAATAATATTAAAACTAGAAACCATAAATCAAAAGAAAATAAGATTATTTCAGATTTAAATAATGTATTAGAAAATATAATTATTCAAGATAAGATTATTTCAGGTGGATGTTCTAGACGTAGACCCGATGGTTTAATTCAATTAGTTGATTATAATATTATAATTGAGATTGATGAATATCAGCATAATGATTATTCATGTGAAAATAAACGTTTAATGGAAATATTTAAAGATTTGGGCAATAGTCCATTAACAGTTATTAGATTTAATCCTGATAAATATAAGCTTGGAACTAAGACAATTTCTAGTAGTTTTAAGTTAAGTAAAGAAACTGGTAATCTTAGTATAGTAAAGAATGAATATGAAAAGCGTTTTAATAAATTACTAGAAGTTGTTTGTAGTGAATTAGAAAAGGTTCCTGATAAGGAGATTAATATTATTAATTTATATTACGATAAATCAGAATTAGATAATGAATAAATTATATATGTCCGTTATTCATTTAAAAAAATATTTTTTTTTAGAATGTGATATTTAATATTTCTTTGATAATTGGTATAGCAAATTCATCAAATGTATCATGTTTATATATTAAATCCATAATAATATTATTAGCGATATTAAAATCGTTAAATGCTGTATTTATTATAAATTGTAACGTATATTGTTGTATCTGTATATTTAAATTTGGTTTATGTATGAGTATCATTAATTTAGTTAAAAAATACATTTTAAGATTGATTAATATTAATAATGCATATATATTCCATATTAGTCCAATGCAAGTGGTATAATATATAAATAATTCAATATAATATTGTAAGTTATTGGCATTGTTCATAATTTATGTATTCATATATTTATTTATATAAATTTGATTTTAATTCACCGCGTTGTTGATTTGTTAATAACTTAGCAGAATGACAACCTTCTACTAGATAATAGTGTAAATATAGTTGGAATGCTGATCCAATGAATAATGAAAATACACCATATCCAAGTAAAGACCATGCTCCTTTGATAAAGACAAATACAATTAATGCTAATACTATAAGAATTTGTAAAATTAAACCAATTCGTATAACTCCTCTCGTTCATTTACATTTATTATCTTACGTATTGTTTATTTTTTAAGTCTATTTGAGCCTCCGGGAATTCCCGGAGGCTCATTTACATCTATTATATTGTATATTGTTTATTTTTTTAACTGTAAATGAACCCCCGCCATATGGCGGGGGTTCATTTACATCGATTATCTTGCATATAGTTTTCACGAAATTGATGAATTTAAATATAATATACTAATTTACAAAGTAGTTTAATAAATTTGATCAATTAAGTTAACAATGGCTAACCAACAAGAACACTCATTTCAAAGTTTAGTTGATGGTATTGACCATGAGTTAATTGTTATTCAGCATGAACAAACCAAATATTATAATGTAACTAAAGCTAGAAATTTAATCATTGTGAAAATTAACAAACTGCGTGGTACCAATTATGGTGTCAAATATAAAGAAATTTCTAAATATTTTAAAAATGAATCTAGTCAAAGATTAATTACTCATTTAAAAACTACATATAAGCTTACAAATAATATTAAATTTGTACTAAATTCTAATATTCATAAACAATATGAAGGAACTTATGTTCATCCAATTATATTTAATCACATTTTAATGTGGATTGATGAAGAATATGCTGTACAAGTTAGTAAGTTAATTGAAGATCAAAGAAATTTTACTAATGCTCAATTATTAAAAGAAAAAGATAATACTATTAAAGAAAAAGAATCAAGAATTGAGACCCTTTTATTAGAAAATAAAAAGATACTGAATGCTACACATACTGAGATCATGGCAAATCAAAGTTTAATTAGAAATTTAAATGATAATGTTGATGATTTGCGAGATGTTGTTCAAGAAAGAACAGAAGATATTAATATTAATCCTGATAATACTAATCATATTCCTCATTATGCGGCTATTTATGATAAAGTGGATAAAAGTATTAAAATTATTGGTGGTAAAAAACAATATATCAATGGAAAAATTAAAAGTATCTATGGTGACCAAGAAGTATTAGTTAATAGTACATACAATCCAAACCCAATTGATTTTAAAGTTAGACTGACTGAACATATTAAATCAGTTTATAACAATGATTTAAACCAGGTTAAATCTACTAATTATGATAGTAATGAAGAAAAAACTAAAGCGGTTAATACATTTAAAAATGATCCTTCTATTAAAATGTGTTATAATACAATTAGATTTAATACAGAATGTTATTCTAAACAAGATGTATTGGATATAATTATTAGTATTGCAGATGCTAGATATAGTTTACCAATTCCATAAATATATATTAATTTATAATTGCGTTAATTAAGTTTAAAAATACAAAAAAAACAATTGTATATTTTATTTTTTTACTATGCTATAAACATATCATTTAAAATTTCGTTAAGTAAGGAATGACATATTCATCATACAAATCATGTTTATCATATAAATCAGCTAATATGATATTTTCCATTTTATAATTATCAAATACAATGTTAGTAATGTTGATATTGTCATATCTATCCATGGTAATGTTTAATTGATTTTGTATATTTATTAAAGTGAGTAGCTTATTTAATATTAGTCCAATGCAAGTGGTATAATATATAAATAATTCAATATAATATTGACTGGCTGCATGTTTATTGATTATATTTATTTATACATGTTCGTTTTCAATTGACTGCGTTGTTCATTTGTTAATAACTTAGCAGAATGACAACCTTCTACTAGATAATAGTGTAAATATAGTTGGAATGCTGATCCAATGAATAATGAAAATACACCATACCCAAGTAAAGGCCATGCTCCTTTGATAAAGGCAAAAACAATTAATGCAAGCGCTATAAGAATTTGTAAAATCAATCCAATTCTTACAATTCCTCCCGGAAAGCTATAATATCCACATCCATCATGCGGATTAGCAGCTACGCTAACTGTTTCTCTATATGAAGGTCCGTCCATGTTACTATATTACTGTTTATATTAATCAAGTGAAAAATTTAATTGGAATTCTAAAAATAATTTTTGATGTTTCTTGATCCAATTTATATAGTATATAATCTATTGTTTTATTATAATATGTGATAATAATGTCTTTTCTATCTAATAGCCCAGTTAATCTAATTTGTTTAAGTGGATCTTTATCATATCTAATTTTTTGTATTTCTTGATTAATTGGTTCTAATAATTTATGACATTGTTTCATTTCATGATCTATGATAGCTTGATATTTTGTTGCTATTATATGTATTTCCATGCGATATAATTATATTACTAAATTTATAATTGATCTCTTTTTTTAATCAAGTCTGATCTATTACTATGACTGATTTTATTATTTAATAACCCATCTACTTGATAATAGTCCGCTTCTTTAAAGTTAAATGGTTTATCAGTTTCACAATTTGGGTAATTTGTGTATATATTACTTGGTCTTAATTGTTTTTCATTAGGATGTAATATTCTATCTAATATAGTAAAATATGCATCTGGCATGGATCGTTCACCATATATATTAATACTTGGTAAAAATAGGCTATTATGTTTTAATGGCATTTGTTGCATTTCATGAATCATTAGAATGAGTGAATGATAATATTTAATAAATATATTATTATTAAATTTATTGTCATCGTATAAGAAATAATTGTATATAAAATATGCTAATAATCTATTATAATTTGCTATTAATATATTATAATTTGCTAATGATATATGATTACAATTTACTCTAACATTGTATGTATCAATAAATTCAAAGTCAAACAAATCATACTGTAATTCATAGCTAATATTTTTAAGATCTAATAATTTATTATATTTTCTTATATTAGTTTTTCCAAATGATTTTTTAAAAGAATCGCATAAATTATCAATGTCATCATTGCAATTTAAAAAGGCTAATGGTGCATTAGTCGGTATATCAAATATAAATTTATCTCCTTTAATTTTTTGATGTGGATTAATAATTTCTTTATTAACTACATTTACATTTTTTTTATATTCATGATACATTAATGCATATTGTGTAAATCCAGTACAACAAATATTATTATTTGCAATATACATAGAATCTTCTTTAAGATTTCTTAGATTATCTACTGGTTCATTTAAGTATTTAATATAAGTTTCATCGCATTCTATCAATTTAATAGGTATGCTGCATTCAGTGATATCAAATTTAATCGACGGATTTGGGAATTTAAAATAGTCATTAAGCAATTGATTTCTTTGATAATCCTTTTCAAGTCTATTAAAAATATTTAATGATACCCCAGTTTCTTCCATTAATCTACTCATTGATAGATGCTGATCAATCTTTTGATAGTTTGGATGTATAATTCTAAATTTGCGATTTATTTTTTTTGTATCAATAATATCCACATCCATAAATGGAATTTTAACAATTACGTTATTTGGTACAAATGTAGCATCTAATAAAGGGGTTCGTTTAAATCGCACACGAACTGTTGTTGTATGAAATGCATTAATAACATTAATATCTGGAAATCCATGTTCGCATAGTATTTTTGCTAATTCTTGTGCATGATCTAAACTATAATCTGATATAATATCATAATCTGGTAATTCATCGTCATCATATATATTAGTTCCCTTTGTTCTTAACGCAAGATCAATTGCGGTACCGCCAGTTAATATAAGTTTATGTTTAATAACATAATCACGAGTAATATCTAAAGCTTTCGATATAGTTGGTTTATAATAATCGTGATTATATAATATAATATCCGGATTATCAACAATCATAATTTATTATTAGTTTTTATATATATATGTAAAATATAAGTAGATTATAATTATTATTATATATAACTCTAATATAAAAATATGGGTTGGGATAAAAATAATCCGGAAAATACATTTTATAACTATGCATTTAGATATGGGAATAATCAATCAGCATTTCAAAATCTAGATGGTTATAATGATGAATTTAGTAGACGTTCTCCAATTAATTATCCGGCGATCACTGGGAATAATAATTTACCAATCATTGATATTATGGTTCTTGGTTATGATTGGGATAATAAAAATGGTGTTTTATTTTCAATAGATCCTAGTGTATTAATGAATAATGTTGGATCTAGATTAACTACGAATCGCGCAATTTCTGGCGATGGTGATAATAACCCCAATTGGAGACCAGATATGCAAGTAGCTGGTGATGATCCAATGAATGGTTTTGATATTAATCATGATAATGGTAAACCAAATATGGCAACCTTAAATCCTAGATTAGATGTTAATTATGGTGCTCGTGCTAATGCTAGTCAAGAATATGTATATCCATATTTTTCTGAATTAGAAGGAAGAGCTAGTGGTGCTAATATGCATGATGGTAGTTATAAAATATCGAGATTTTTTATTTTATATAATTCTATAACAATTGCTAATTATATATGTGCTAGAGGATATCGAATTCCGGATCCGACAAATCCTAACGCTCGTCGAAACTGGTTTTCAATAAATTTAAAAGGCACCTCGCAGAATGGGTTTTTAAAAGTATTCTATTTAACTTACGATGATTGGTTATTAAATTTTTCTCCCCGAAATGGGATATCATTTACATTAAATTCTGGTTATTATCCACGAAATGGTGATGCTATTGCAAAAAATGAAGTTAATGAGTATAATACATTATTCAATGGTCAGAGTATGTATTCTGGATCTGCTTTATATTCAAATGATTTACGATTTAAGATGTATTATGATTTCTATGGAAAGGGGCATTTATATACATTACCACTTAGTTCTAGCTTAGGGAATTCATATGTAAAAACACAATTATCACATAACGAAACCCAAGAACTAAATGCAATCGTTCCATTTGTGTTAGCAATGCAAACTGATGGTAATATTGTTGGTTATAAAATTAATCGAAATGGTAGTTTTGGTCGACCAACTTTAGCTAGTGGTACTAATAATAGTTGGACTGCAAATACCGCAAATTGTGTATTAGAAGCTGGTGGCGTTTTAGTCGGCTATTCTTTAGGAAATGGGGTAGATGGTAAAACTATTTTATCCGATCGTACCTCATATGCAACAAATGATAAATATAATAGAAATTGTAATTATTACTGGCATGAATCTCCAAATGGATCCCAAATTATTGATATTAGTAATGGCAAGTGTTATCGAAATCCACGTCATAAATATGATTGGAATGGTAAAGTAGTAAAAACAGATTCTAATCGTCAGTTTATATTTTGGTATTCTGATGATCCAACAAGTGTTGATATGAATTATCCATATACATATAGAGATAGTTGGATAATTAGATCATATTATAATTCAGCTAATGATTCGCGAATTTATGACGAGCAACGTAGAAATATTAATTATTGTATGAGTGGTGGAAATTGGCTACAAAATGATTGTTCTAACTATGCTAACCAATTCCCTACTAATAGTAATTTATATAATTTAATTAATCATGATATCACTAATCGAATTTGTGCAAACCCAAGTACTGATAACGAATATAAGATGTGTGCATTTATAAAACCAACACATCCAGATAGCACAATTAATAATTTATTAAGATCAATTATTAATAAAGCTCCCGACTTAAAATATTTAAATCCATATATTGTTAATAATTACACATTTAAACTACCCGGGAATAGAACTACTTCAGATTTGGGATCCACAGTAGCTAATGCCATTAGAAATAATACGACATTTACAGATTTAGAATTATATTTTATTAGACCTTATGTCCAATCTGTTGATAATGGGGCTACTTGGGCTGATACATATAGCAAATCTCTTAGATTATCAGATTTACCAACATACACACCATCTGATTTTAATATAAGTGGGGCCACACTAAGTAAATTTAATATATTTCCATTTATCGTTGTATTTAATTATAATAATACGATAACAGCATCTGGATTATATGTTGATTATTTTCAGCTAAAAAATAAAGATCCAAATATTAGAAATAATGTATATCCACAAACATCAGATGTTTGGAAATATTTTTGTAGATTTATGCCGACTAAAATGTTTAACCCATATTCATTAAAAAGATTTGATGTAACATTATCAGATACGGCAAATGTAATTAGATCGACTTTTGGTGAGTGGATGTATGGAATGCTAATGGGTAGCTATAAAGCATATAACATGGAAACATTGTATTGCGGAAATGATACAAATTCACCGCAAGTATATGTATTCACATTAATGGATTATAAATCATACTTTATCCAAAGTCACATAAATCAAAATAAAGTAATTAATCCACACGGTGCACCAATTACCGAATTTAATCCATTAGACGCGCAGACATGCATCGCTAACCCAGATTGGTGTTATAATGAATATTTGACCTACTTAAATGATCCGAATAATTTTAATACAGCAGGTTATGTTAAAATATGCGATGGGTTATCATTTACTGGAACAAATGCTACAAATATTAAGAATGCGTGTTCTAATAGTTTAGGTATTAATAAATGTAGCGCTGGTGAACTTAGATATAATTCAGTGCCAATTAATGCTACTGGTAGAACTAATGAAGAATATCAAAAATTATGGAACAGTGCTGGATGTACAACTAATGTCAGTGAGCAATATGCTGGCGCATTAACATCACCAAATAAAAAAGATTTGTGGGACTTATATGGATTAGCTGGTGTATCTAGAGATATGGCAGCATATTCCGCATCAACTGAATCAATAAAACGAAAAATGTGCTATGGTTCATCATTTACAAATAAAGAAAATTTTAGTGGTGGTACATGCATAGATATATGCGCGAGTTCAAACATTAGTGCCGATCTTAAAGAAAATTGTCAAAAAGGAACAATAAGTTTTTGCAAAACTGGTGAAAATATATTTACAACCCAATGTGATACATTACTAACAACAATACCAGAATTGAATACATTTAAAACAGATTTTTGTAAAAACAACCCAACTAATTCACGATGCCCACAGCCAACATCATCATCATCAACATCATCAACATCAACAACACCAACATCAACATCATCATCAACACAACCATCATCAACGTCAACAACACAACCATCATCAACGTCAACAACACCAACATCAACTGGATCATCATCAACGCCAACGAGTGGTGCCATTCAATCATCGGATGTTTATAATGATCCAGTTGAATCAAGTTCACAATCTACCGGAACTAGTTCATCACCATCAGCAATTAAAACTACAAATACAACAACTAATCAAGATACTGATTTTTCAGCAGCTCCGGAAGTCCCAGTCACATCAGCAAGTAATGGTTTATCGCAAACAACTATTATATTAATTGTAATTGGTTGTATATTATTTGTTATCTTAGTAGCCGTATTTGGATTTATTAAGATTCGAAAAATGAAATCCGAAAATATTAAATTAACTAAAATTGCTGAAAATAAAATCTCTGATAAAGATCCTGAAATGCCATCTAATAATGTAGATAATTCTACTGAAATGCCATCTAATAATGTAGATAATTCTACTGAAACACCATCTAATAATGTAGATAATTCTACTGAAACACCATCTAATAATGTAGATAATTCTACTGATGCTAATTAATCTAAAGTACTCGTATTAATTACTAATATTTAAAATTATGCATTAATATACTATAATTGATATTAATTACATTATAGTATATATGATTAAAATAATGGATATTATAATTACAAACCGAGGAATTTTAATTAATATTTCTGAATTTGTTAAGTTATTTACCAATGCTCGTTTATTAAAGTTAAAAAAATTCTATACTATTAAAAATAAAAATAAGATTACTAATACATATATTCAAACCCCAATTGCTAGTATTTCTAAATTAGATAATGTAAATTATTTAGAATTACCTAGATTTGTATTATTGGCGCTTTTTAAAAAAAATATGATAAATGTAATTCATAATAAACTTGAAGAAGGTTTAGATATACAATTAAAATATACCGGTAAGTCAACACATAATCAGTTAATTGTTGTTGAGTATTTGTTTAATACACTATTTCCAAGCCAGGCACAATTTGGATTTAATGGCGCAATATTAAATTTAATTGCTGGATCTGGTAAAACATTTTGCGCAATGGATATTATTGCCAGAGTTAATAAAAAAACATTAATAGTAGTTCCTAACACATATCTATTAGAGCAGTGGATGGAATTATTAACTCAATATTTTCCTAATAATAAGATTGGTTGTTTATATGGTAAAAAGAAACTAGATGGTGATATAATAGTTACAATTATTAATACTGCTGCATCAATTACAACATTTGAAAATAAAAAAGATTCTTATGATTTTGATTACGATATAATGCGTAAAGTTGGCTTAGTTATTTTTGATGAGATTCATTTATTTGTATCAAAAGAATATAAAAAAATTTATAAAAGATTATATTCAAAAATAACAATTGGCTTATCGGCCACCCCAACTAGAGAAGATAATTTACATAGAATTGCTGAATTGAACGTTGGTCCAATTATTAATGCTGAAGAATTAGATGGATATCAAAAAAATAATGTTAAATTTACATCAACTGTGAATTTAATAAAATATAGATGTAAGCCAGAAAATGCTATATATAGATTACGCGAAGATGGTATTTTAGATTATCAACATCTGTTAGAACAAATATTAAACGATCCAGATAGAAATGATCTTATTATTTCTAAGATATTTGAAATGATTCAAAATAAAGAATCACATGTATTCATTTTTTCTGAACGACGCGCACATTTAGAATTACTTTATGAATTGTTGCAGGATAAAGTGTCTGAATCGGAAATTAGTTTAAATATTGAATTACCAGAAATGAATAAATCCATTATATTATACGGTGGTGTAAAAAATGATACTATCGATAAGGCTAAACAAGTATCAAATGTAATTTTTACAAGTTATGCATTTAGCAGTGTTGGTGTAAGCATTACAAAAATGACTGGATTAATATTATGCACTCCAAGAAAAAAAATAGAATCATTTACTCAAATTGTGGGTCGAATATTTAGATTATCAGATGAAGCGCAAAATGCTAAACATAGATATATTTATGATATTATTGATTATAAATTGCCTATAAAAAATGGATATAGGGAACGCATGAAAGTTTATAAACTAAGAGATTCTGAAATTATTAGTGAAGATGCCTACGCATCTTGAACTTGACTATAATCTTCTTGTTGTACTGATGTTTCAAAACTATCATCACTAGATTGATTTGCTGACATTATTGCTGGGTATTGTTGATTAGCAAATGTAGTATTATCAGTTTGCTCATCGAATTGTTGCGTAATTTGCATTGGTGGCTGCGTTTGCATTGATTGTTGTGCTTGCATTAATTGTTGCGCTTGAAATAATTGTTGTGCTTGCTGTAACCCAGCTTGTTCCGATTGATATGTATTATAAACGGTGGGAGTATTTGCAACAACTACTGGTGCGTTATGTTCAGCTTGTTTTACTTTAGCAAAAATCTCATTATTATATTCAATCGCTGATTTGATTTCATCTAATATTTTTTTTCGCTCATGGTCTTTTCGACTACGTTCTTCACGATCTTTAATAATATCATCGCAATTAACTTTAAAAGGCTCCCCATTATCTTTATACATATAACAAATTTTGTTTACTTTATTATTTTGCATTGCATCATCAAATGACATATATGATTGTTCACCAGGTGTGGTTGGATTATTAATAGTCGGTATTGAATCGGAAGAAAGTGGAGTTTGAATTAATTCTCCTTTACTATTATATTTCTTTTCATATAACGTATCTTTATGAGCACGTCGAATTTCATTACGCTTTTTCAATCGATCACGTTTTTGCGATACATAATCCGTAATATTATCACCTAATACTACATCTAACCATAATATTTTTACAAACCACATTATTATTGTTGAAACTGCCGCTAGTGAGTATGAAATTATAGCACCCATACTTTTGTTATTTTTAATAACTAAAACATTTACTAAAATAACAATTACCCAAATGATAATTATGATCAATAATGTTACATATATTGACATATTGCCAGATGATGATATTTTTGCTAATTTACTAACGCCCGTACCAAGTGCTTTAGTACCACTTACCGCACCAGTACCAAGTGCTTTAGTACCACTTACTGCACCAGTACCAAGTGCTTTAGTACCTTTAAGCAAATTTTTTCCAAATTTTTTACCTTTACTAAAAAAGCCGGTACGTTTTTTAGTTGACGTATCAACATCAGTTTCCACATTTTTATTATCTTTAACAGTATTTGCAGTCTGTACATCATCAATATTTTCAACTGGTGCTACATTATTTGAATCATTCATATCAGTTTCTGGTAAATTTACAGAAGTTTTTCTAATAGAGTTGATCATATTATTAGTTGCTGTTAAATACCCATTTATTTGTTTAAATAAAAAGATCAAATCTTTATTAGTAGGTAATTGTGGATTTCCATTAATTACGGCTGTCAGTAATTTTGAGGATTCCGATAAACGAGTTGTTGCATCTTGCGATCTTGCGTAATTTGCATCTTTATTAATATTATCTAAAATATAATCTAAGCTTTTTAAAATAGTTGTTAAATGTGTAGTTGGTGTAGGATATTTAGATTGAATATAGCTTACTTTATAAGTAAAATTATAAATAGCCTTTCGAAGTTTTGTAATATTCTCATTTGGTTTACGTTTGAATCTATCCATCCAAGCACCTCCATGTAACATACTATCATTTACACTAGCCATAATTTCTTAATTTGAAATATATATTAAATGTACTATATTAATTAATATAAGATTAGTAAAATTGATTAAATAATTACAATATATTATATTAACGATGATTAGCATTGAATTAATTAATATGATTTCATATGATTTTGAAACTAATGATTTGTCAAATATTAAAATAATGTATATTGATGATCACGATAATATCAATTTAAGATCATTGATGGTACAAGATTCTATCTTACCAATTATGAATAATGATTGGCGATTAATAGTTGAATATATCAATGAATCTAAACAAAGTAGTATCATCCATATTCATAAAAATACCAATATCATTATGCTAATGAATATGTTAAGCAAAATTTATAAACAAGGATCTTTTGATGGTATTGAACATATAAATGATGATCTTTTTAAAGTTATTATAGAATAAATATATATTCATGAATTAGTGATAAAATGACATCTACATATTGTGCGGACCATTGCCAAAACAATATTGATATTTATATTCATAACAATATTCCATATATTAAGTATTGTTGTTACAAATATTATAATCATATCTATTATGAAATTAATAAAAATCATGTATATAAAAAAAATATTGAACTGAA
>JACCDQ010864773.1_pt1 | contig 54161 bp, 59 predicted proteins | sample 7446031 | NCBI WGS metagenome assembly JACCDQ01 (sample SAMN15323442, study PRJNA562643) | freshwater metagenome | isolation source: river surface water | place: USA:Blue River Watershed | collected 2017-08-17
ATAAGGTGCTTGGTAGCCTTGTCCGGGCCCGCCTTGTTGCACGACAGGATAAGGACTTTGTTGCACGACATAAGGTGCTTGGTAGCCTTGTCCGGGCCCGCCTTGGTAGCCTTGTCCGGGCCCGCCTTGCAAGTAAGGTCCGCCTTGGTAGCCTTGTCCGGGTCCGGGTCCGTAGCCTTGTCCGGGCCCACCTTGGTAGCCTTGTCCGGGCCCACCTTGGTAGCCTTGTTCGGTCCCGCCTTGGTAGCCTTGTCCGGACCCGCCTAGGTAGCCTTGTCCGGGTCCGCCTTGGTAGCCTTGTCCGGGTCCGCCTTGGTAGCCTTGTCCGGGCCCACTATTGTATTGTCCGGGTCCGCCTTGGTAGCCTTGTCTGCCTTGGCCAATGTCTTGCAGTTTTGCATTCATGTCATCTAATCCGCGTTTTAGATTATCAAATTCACCCTTGTTTTCGCGTTGCAAATCTTTCATATAGTCCAACCCTTTGCGAAACATATCGTCGGTCTCGCGTTTTAGATTATCTAATTCACCCTTGTTTTTGTGTTGCATATAGTTCAACCCTTTGCGAAACATATCATCGGTTTTGCGTTTCAGGGTTTCAAAATTTCGGGTCGAACCGAGTTTTACATCCTCGAGCTTTTGGCGGTCTTCGTTTCGGGCTTCCCTCTCCTCCTTGAGAATATCACTTATAGCATCTTTCAAACTACTCTGTAAAAGGGTTTCTTGGACATCTTTCAGCTTCTTTATCTCCTCCGTGAACTTTTTCTCCAACGGATCGATGATGGTGGTTTTCATCATGAGAACGTCTCCTGTGAGAGGGGCGGGAGAACTGCCTGCGGGCGGAGGTTCGTTAAACTTTGAATACAAAGCTATGACTTCCGGGCTAGAGTTTGTCATGTATTGATGTATGAGTTGAAACAGGGGTAGACATCCACATTTTTGCATAAGAACCTTGTGAGCCGGACACATCATGTTGTATCCAAAGCCGGTCGGACCGTAATAAGGCCACTCTGCGGCAGTCTCTGCTGCGGCAGGACTTTTCCCAGATATGACAAACCCTTGCGGTCGGGGGAGAGGAAAAACCATCTTCTTGTTCATCAGTTCCAGGAATTCCTCCAGTCCTCCTGGCGTGAGATGTCTTTCCTGGAATAATCTTACGATAGTTTGGAGTTGTCTCTTATTTTCTTCCTTGAGAGCCTTCAGACGCCGCTCGTACTCGTTTTTCACATCCTGAGAGTACATTAAAAACCTACTCTCAATGTCCTTTCTTTCCACGGATAGATCACGTTTCATGGAAAGATCTTGTAGATAATCTGCCATCTTCATAAACAGTTCCACTCTGTCGCGATTGTAGGCTTCGTCCATTGCGGAAATCTCCCGCTGGAGTTTTTCGCGCAATTCCGGCAGTGAGCCGGCAAATCTCCGTCGGAGCAAAGTCCCGATCAGGATATTCTTCTCTCGCTGATGGGCCTTTGTAATCAACTTTAACTGAGTAGTTAGCATCGTCTTGATGGATTCCACGATCCCGATACGCTTATTGTGTTCCATTACATCGTATAGTGTCTTGACGCGATCCCTGTAATACTCATTCAGGTCTTCCAGTCGCATGGAATGATTTGTTCTCAAGTTGTTTATTCTGCTCGTCATGTCCTGGCTCAACTTAAGCAAGATGCGATTGAAGCTGGGGTCGCTCGAATCCAAAGTCTTCAATTCGTACAGATATCTAATCTGACCGTCATGCTTTGAACTCTCCAATAGATCCAAACGATGTTGGTACTTGCGTTTTAGTTGATCCATTTCAAGGTTCTTGCGACGCTCCAACAATGCAATCTTTCTCTGGACGTCTCCCGCGGACCCGCCGCCTCCCGTCGTGGTCGTCGTGGTTGTCGTCTTCGGTACGTTGCGACGAACATAAGGATACAAGTCGTATGGTCTTTGCAACAGCGGCGTGTTTAGAATTGGTATACCCGGATACTGTCGAAACAAACGAGGACCGGTGTCTACTAGACCCATGCTTTCGTCCCCCTCGTCGTCGTCGCCGACTTTCCCAAATTGCTTTTTCAAAAAACTTTTCGCAGCCTCGAATCTAGACTTCTTTTTACCCCCGCCAATAAGCCCCGCCTGCGATCCTGTAGTGGACGGAAGAGCCTCGGACTGGACAACCGATGACGGCGGCGAAGGTGCTTTCTCGGACTGGACAACCTGCGGCGGCAAAGGTGCCTCCTCGGACTGGACGACCTGCGGCGGCAAAGGTGCCTCCTCGGACTGGACGACCTGCGGCGGCGAAGGTGCCTCCTCGGACTGGACGACTGATGGCGCGGCGGGCAGAGTCGTTATCGCTGGAAGGTCGACCGTCGCTTTAGAGGAAGTGGAGGGATAAAACTGGTCTTTCAACGATTCGGCAAAATCCCTCTTTAGCTTCTCTTGTTCTTCGGACGCGGCGGCAACATCTTGCTTACTGCCAATTACAATTCCTTCGTGAGGGACGTTGTCCCAATTGTCCGGAGGCTTCATTGTCGGCGGCTCTGTGTCTACGACAAAACGGGACTTTCCCACAGGTTCAATAAACGGGCTCTGCTTTACGTACTGAAACAGCCTCTTCTCGCGGGGTGGCTCTATGCGGACAAGTGGCGAACTTTGTACGAAATTTGGAAACATGCTTCCGAGCTCGTGAGGACTGACGTTCTCGGGCCACACATCGGGGTACTTGTACAGCATCCGCTGGAGATCTTTCTTGAGTACACTGTTGACATTCAAGAGTTTCATAACTTCTTCATTCTTTCTCAGCAATTCTTCCCTCAGTAGGTCGCAACTTTGGTCGACGTGACGGTAACTCGTCGGAATGCTAGAAGCAGCTTCTAAATACGGTTTCATGGCCTCTTGAAATTCCAGTCGCAGATCTGCAATCTCTTTAGCGTGACGTTCCCGCTCTATCTTGATCTGAATCTCTCGTTCCTTTCGTCTTGCAACGCTCTGTCTAAGAGCGTCTCTGCAATTCTGCTTTAAGAGATGTAATTTACGCAAGTTTTCGGATTCGGGGTCCTCGGTCTTTGGGTTGGCTATAAAGTCCGACATCTTACCCTTGAGCTCAGAAGCCAACTCGCGCAGCATCAAACGCTGCTGGCTGAGTTCTCTCTCTAAATAATCCAGTCTGATCACGATCGCAGAGTCTGCAGGAGCATCCCTTCTGCTCTTGAGGGTCTCCATCTCGGTCTCAAGATCAGAAATTCTCTCGGCCATAATTCGATGCATTTCCTCGAGGCGAAATATATACTGTGCCTCGGAATCGCCGGAGCCAACGATCTGCAACTTTTTCTTGCTTTCGCGAATTTCCATATTGATATTTCTCAATTCCTCGCTGCGCTTGGCAACGTCCTCGGTCAGTTTGGATAGTTCTTCCTGAAGAGCCGTCCGTCTCACCACGAAATCGCCCGATGTTTTTTCAATTCGATCGCCTACGGCATTCGCGTCGCGCCCGTATGTTTCCTTTAGCTGTTTTATCTCATCCCTCAGCGCAGACTCGGTTTCCATCGCCCTTTCGAATTCGCGCTCGCACTTGTGCTTGTCCGAAAAAGCCATTTCCAACTTGCGGTCTTGTTCTCGCATGTACTTGATCATTTCCTCTACCTCTTCTTTACTCATGGGCGGCTTCTTTTTCAGTTCTTCCAGCTCTTTTAGTATTTCGCGTTTATTCTTTTCCATTTCCTCGATTTTAGCATTCAACGTTTGAATCTTCTTCCTGTATTCTGAATCATTTTGACCTGTCTTTTTATACTTTTTGATCTTTTGCAACGCCCTCTCGATTTTGGACTTGTACCGTTTCGAGTTTTCGTCTATGGCTTCCAGTCCTCGCGCGAGCGGCAGGGATTCTGTGAGCGATCTCTGCTCTGAAATGGCATTCTTTAGTTTTAGTTGCTTCGATGCGATTTCGGGCATGACGCTCTTGAGGATTTTGCGCTCTTCGTCCAGCGTGGATGGGTCCACAATGTTTTTTTCCGCACCTCCTACCCTCTTTAAAACGTTGCGAGCCGCCTTTAGTTTCTTCCGCGCCAAAATCACGTCCCGGTCCAACGACGACACTGCATACTCGTCGTCGAAAACCACCGGAGGTTTCTTCAGGAGGAGCTTGGAAACCTGCGAGATTTGCTCGTCAAGAGTCTTGATGGCGGTAGTGACAATCAAACGTGTTCTGGGGAGAGAGTCTAGATATCGCGTGGTGTCTGCCAGTTTGTTTCGTTTGGATTTTAGTAGACCCGACATATTTTCGAGCTTTACAGCGTCGTACTCCTTCATCCTCTTTAATCTGTTTAGAAACGCGTGCTTCAACAAGACGACCACAATCTTGGCCTTGTCCCTAGAGACAAGATCCAGTAAAACACACAGACGATCTATGGGCAGAACCTTGTACTCGCGTTCGCACCACACTGTGAAAATGAATGGTTTTAATATCGTCAGAATTGTCTTTCTATGAATCAGGGGCATCGTCATAAAGTCTGACCGTCCCATTTCTTTCTCGCAGGGAAGTAAACCCCCCTGAGAGACCTCCAGATTTATTTTAACATGGTCAGCAGCAGACATTTTGCCGCACAGCTGAGATCGAGCATCCCAGCGTCGGACTTTGTCGAGTCTCCAAGCGGTGCTCTACTTTAAGCCGGATTGTGAGGTCGCCGCTCGCCTAGACCTCCTGAGGCACGCCCGCGCCCAGGGGTGTGTCCCTGGAGCACGCGGGCACCCGCGAACGCTGGAGTCCTAAAGTGGCTTCGCACCCAGGGGTGCCCCCTGCGTCCTGGGCCTCCGCACAGGCCGCTGGGAGATCACTTGCGCAAACGCCGCAAGAAATGGACACCTGGACGTCCTGCAGTGGGCTGTTCAGAGGGGTGCCGCGTTTTCTGGACACCTCCAAGTTTTGCGTCGCACGACAACGGGTGTCCCTGGGAGGTGGGGTACACTGCCGCCTTGGGAGGTCATCCAGACGTCCTAGAATGGGTTTGCTCTAAAAAAATGGCCGGGTCCGCGGCGGACACACGTAAATGTCTTGCAGTCATAAGACTGCAAGAAAGAGACTTTACTTCCATCTCCTCTTGACTTGAACGACCAAAGAGGATCTGGTGTTTATGTGCGGGACTTCTTTGATGCCTAGGATCGAACAGAGGTCCTCCTTTTGCGCAATGTTGACCTTGATGCAGTTTGGGAACATTTCCATCATCTTGGTCTCCCAACTGCGGTAAAAAGTTCTGCCCTTTCCTACGTCCAGGCTGGCGTCATCGAAAGACACGTCGGAAACAATTCTTGTCGTTTTTCTCACACGCTCCAGCATTTTAATCATCTTGGGTTTGTACTGGGGGTGATCGGTCAAAAAGGCCCTGCTGCACGCCATGTACTGTGCCCAACTCTGCTGCCACGAGTCGATATCTCGGCACGTCAGAATGTACTGGGCGTCGGGAAACGCTTCGCGCGTCAAATCCAAAAAAGCCAGACTCGGAAGATCGGATATCACATCGTACGTTTGAAAATAAGTCTTCCAAGAATCCAAGTCGGGCGAGTCGAGCTGGCTTGCAAAAAAGTCTACATCTTTATCATCGCATGTTTCCGCAAACGTGCACCCGTGGAACACTTTTTTTCCGGCGCTGGTGAGCGCGGAGCATATGGAAAGCGTCCCCGTACGGGGAAGACCGATAAAAACTATCATATTACATACATTCGACCCTTTTTAATTTTAAACACTTGATGGCGAGGGTATGGATAACCGGCATGAGATATGCCATGCATGGAGTTTCCGCGCTTTCAAAGATCAACTCCTCGACGATGGAACCCTCAATAGCAGGGAGGAAATTGTTCTTTGGATTAAAGTGAGCGATAATCAGTCTTTTGGGTTGACACTCTGACAAAAGGATGGTCTGGTGTTCGGGGGTGTACGCCTTGAGGTCGAGGTACAAGGTGTCTCTGGTGATTTGCATCAGAATCCATCTGCGCCTGCCAAACGACACATTGTCGTCTAGAGACGGGTAAGTCTCCTTGGATTGCTTTACGTACCCCGCTATCTCGCAACGTCTGTGATATCTGATGCTCGCCGTGCTAATAATTTCCAACAGCGCGATCTCACTGACCTGCGAGAGAATGACCTTGACTATTGATGTTTCATATTTGGTTGCCATGGGTTTTTTTTAAAATTACCCTCGTCGGTTGAGAACTTTAAAACTTTCTACGGAAATGGCAAATGGTGCTACGTTATTGGATCTCCCTGCGGAGATCATTGCGAAAATTCTAAATTACATAGATCCCGTGGAAGCCAAGGTATACAATCTCAATCGATATCTGGAAACCATAACACGTTCTCTAAAGACTTGTTGTGTGCGCGGTAAGCTCGATCCGATTTCGCTGTCCCGGGAATTGCCCAATCTGAAAGAGTTGCATCTCAACGACTGTAGGATGGAGATAAACAATCTTGACGACCTGCTGACTCTGCTTCCGAGTGTGCGCAAGATTGTAGGTCGGGCGTACATGACGTGCCCGAGGATGTACCAGATGGACTCTTTTGAAAATCTGGAGGCTATTTTCAAAAGCCGTCCGGATATCATCTTACGCTTCAGGTATCGATTGGGAAAAGACTGGTGGTTAATCCGAGATCCCTCGACCTTCTTGAGCACTATAATGGCAGCAAAACCCTGACGACACGCGGGAAATCTCTTTGTTTCACAGTCTTTTCTGGACTGTCAAAATAAATATGAGCGAAGACGACGACTGTCCGCAGCTCACCGAACCCACATTTAACCTAAAGTGTATCGTTCTCACAGCGATCCTGGCTTTGGGATATTGGTTCTTGCCAAAGAAGAGTTTGATTGTACTCGCCCTGATTGTCTACGGTTCTTACCTAGCCCTCGCTTGGTACGATTACATTTACGACTGCCGACGCCGACTGGGGCCGACATATTTGTCGACCTTTTATCTTCCGTTCAAACCGCCCCTGTCTTGTCAGGTGCGTCAGTACTATTCCTTCCCCGGATACGTGAAATCAAAGATCTTTTTCGTCGACATGATTGTGCTGCTCATTGTGGTCGCCGTTATAGCGGTCACCGTAACTTATAAGAAATATGGAAAATAATTCGAATAGAGCCCTCGGTCGGCATTTGATAACTCTGTCCGAGACTAAGGAGATTCCGGAAAAGTCGAGAGCGTACCTGGCGGCGGGAAGGGCCATTCGGAGGTCGGGGGATGTTGTCAGAACCGGAGAAAGTGCGAAGAAACTCTTTCCAGGACTCGTGGGACCTTCTCTTTCGACAGCGATAGACGCCTTCTTGACAGTTCGCAGACGGGACACGCCGGAACTGCTGAGTTTGATGCAACTGGTGGGCGTGGGTCCCGTCGAGGCGGAAAGACTTTACGACTCGGGGTACACCATGGCTAACATTGACCGGGCCCCGATGACCCGGGAGCAAGAGATTGGCCGACGCCATCGGGAGGATTTCAGACTCTCAATTCCGAGGCATGTGTCACTGGAGATATACAATTACATTGTGGGACGACTGGGTCTCACGAGGAACGAATGCGTGTTGGTCGGCGGGTTTCGCCGCGGAAATCAGACGGGAAATAATATTAACATTGCTGTCTTTTCGAGAAACGTTTCCACACAGGGGATCGTTGACCTCCTGCGTGGCGGCGGCCGGAGGCGTCTGAGGCTCCTGGACGTGATAACTCTCGGCCCGCAGTCGACGCGACTGGTCGTGTCCTGGGATGGCGACGGACCCGCGCGTCAAGTCGACATCCGCATTTATCCCAACCGTTTCTACGGACTTGCGCATGCCACGGGACCCAAAGAGTTAAACATACTACAGAGGGTTGAGGCGAGAGAAAATGGAATGAAAGTCAACGAGTATGGGCGAACGCAGCGTTGACAATCGTGAGTGTGCGCATTGAAGACACGGCACGTGAGGGTCCTCCAATCGTTTATATGGGTTAACGCAATAATGTTGTTCAAAATGGACAACGAGTTGAAGAAGAAAAAGACGACAAAGGCGGCGACGCCGTCAGTGGTCGACGGCGGTCCTCCTTCGGTCGTCGCCGCCGCCGTCGAAAAGAAGAGAAAGAAAAACCCGCCCGCTGAAAAGGCGGACATCTCCCCTCCTGCTGCTGCTGCGGCGGCGGCAGAGGCGGCGGATCCTCCCGCGGCGGCGGCCGAAGACGCTCAAATTATAAAAGCGTTAAGAATCAGATCAGTCCTTCGGGAGATTTACAAGAACCGTTCGTCCGAGGACGGCGAGGACGGATCTAATGTTCGCATAAACAAGGAGGTTCCCGTAGAGGTAAACCGCTTGCTTCAGGAGATCAGTCAGTCGTACATTGACAAACTCGAAAAGACCGATGTCGGCATCGTGATGAAAAAGCACGACGACACCGACACCGCGGAGCCTTCTGCGGCTGCTGCCGTCGCGGCCATACTACCGAGTTCAACGTTTAAAAAGTATCTCAAGGCAAGAATCAAGGACAGGTTCAAGATTAATCGAGTCAGCGGTGAACTCTTGTCCAAACTTCAGAGCAAGATTGAAGGCGAGCTCGTCAGGATTCTCACTTATAGTATCGCGTGCATGGAAAACGTCCCCAGAAAGACCCTGTTTGTCAAGGACATTCGTCTGGCAAAGGAAAAGCCTAACGTATAAAGAAAACTTTCTCTTTCGCAGTAAGAGGAGTTACTGCGAAATTTGTTTTAATATCTGGGCACCCTCGTCATCGAATTTTGGCGGCGGCGGCGTCTTTGACAGTTTGTTGACAAGGTAAAAAGATAGTCCCCAGATGCAGTAATTAAAAAAGAGCGATACGACGATCGCGATACCAAAGACCTCATAGTCCGGGTCTCTGGCGGGGGCGGCGTCGTTGAAAAACCCTACCGCCAATATGATCGAAACCACTGTAGAAATCACCACGTCGACAAATGTGATGATGCCCCAGGCGAGAAGATACTTGTTGTTTTTGTACGTTACCCCAAAGAGTAGGATGAATCCTGTACCGGCGCACATTGCCATGCGATATAGTGACGGCGGGAAACTCACAGCAAGCGGGATAAAGAGAATACCCACCACTATATTGTACCATGCGAGGACAAGGCACGCATTTTCCGTGGTACAACAACAGGGGGCCATTTTGCCGCTGTGCTAAATGCCTCCGCGAACCGTTGGACTTCTTTTTAATTTTTTTCTAAGGTAAACATTAGTGTGGTGCGAAGTAGGAAAGGTGCGGTGTTCAGACTATGCCGTCGACTACGCGTTCCGCGAGCAATGCGTATTGCCCACCCTGGGATTTGACGAGATCCTCGATCCTTGGAAACTATATCCGGGTCGGACCCTCGAGTTTGGTTGCGCAATCCTTACAACCCCGGTTCAATTGTGTACATGTCCATGAGCGGAAAGAAAAAATACACGCACGTACATAAAGATGCTAAAGAGAGAACTGCCGTCTGAGGGAACGTGTCTAAGCAGATCGCTGGTCGGAAGGACGGTGTTGTAACTCTTTCTTGCAGACAATATGTCTGCAAGACCCTTTTTATTGGAGCCTGCGCTGCAGGGCGTACTCGAGTGAGGTGATGGGCTGACGTTGCATCTCGGTATTGTATTGGGGTACATAGGACGTAGGCACTTCGGGTGGCTGTAAATAAGTTCCGTAGCCCGAGTTGAACCTGGTCCCCGAAGTGTAATAGAGATCTACTGGAATTTGGTCCCTGTGAGATCCGAGCATGAGATCAGAGGGTCCCCTGCTGCCGATCTGGTATGGCCCGAGGACGGGTCTGTGGACCTGCTCGTCCAGGATGAGCTTTTGTGCTGGGTACACAAAGGACGAACAAGCGCTATCGTTTAGGTTCAGTGTCTGTCTCGGATCGGATTGCGGTCGGGAATATTCGTCCACCGACCCGACGTCGCCAGCGTGTCTCGCCGTCAGTGGGCAGGCATCTGGATTGCCGAGCGAGAGGCTCTGACTCGCTAGACGTTGCGCGTCAGCTACACTCACTCTGAGCGGAAGCACCGATTTGAAACTAAGTTGTGATGCCATTTTTTATACTATGTACAAGAAAAATGAGCATTTTCTCGACCAGCTTCAATTTTATCAAAGAACATTATGTCGCTTTTGGGATTATTCTTATAGTGATAGTCGCGTATCTGGCTCTGGTCCTGTACAATGTGTACGGTACCAAGACGCAACCCCCCGCCGAACAGTATTCTGTCGCCGCGACACGCCAGCAGCCCTCGCCGCCTCCGGGTCAGCACGTCCCGAAGAAAACCGTCCCGCTGGCGTCGCAGCCGCAGCCGCAGCCGCAGCCGATGCCGATGCCGATGCCATCATATCACGACACGCAGATTATGGATGCTAAGCGAAGAGAACAGTTTAACGTTCCCGAGCTATTGTCCAAGGGCAAGGTTGTCAGCATTTTTCCCAAGATGCTCGCCGTGTCCGGTGATCCATCGGTGCTCACCGACGGCGGGGACCATAGCCAGGCGTTGAGGACTCTGGGAAATGAATCTGTAGCCGTGATGGTCGACCTCGGAGGATCCGCGAGAGTCAGCCACATGATTGTGTACACTGATCACGGTTTCAAGCACGGCTTTGACATCATATTGGACAGCAAGACGTTTACCCGGATAGCCGGGGACGCAAAACCCAAGATCATTGTCCCGATCAAGCAGACGGCCAGACACGTGGGCGTGTCTACCCTCGGACCGCTCGCAATACGGCAGATTGAAGTGTACGGCGTTATGGATCAGCTGTCGTAAAATCCCCTTTGTCTCAAGTGCCTGAGTAGTTCCAGGGTGGGAAAGTACCCCCCTCGCTGTATGTATTCCGGGTATCCTATAAACCAGGGGTGAAACCCCGCGCAGTCTGCGCGCATATGACATCTGTTATCCATTTATTTAATATGAAATGAAGCAAGTACTGCTCTTGAGTTCGGGCGGCTTCAGAGGATTCAGCATGCTGGGCTTACTAACCAGATATAAGTCAGAGTTAAAAGACATTCAAACCTATATCGGAAGTAGCGTAGGAGGCGTATTGTGTCTGCTTTTATCGATAGGGTTTTCTCCGGAAGAGATATTTGTCTCCTTTCTGACCGAGTTTAAGAGATTCTCTCTCGTGGACGACATTTATAACTTTGTAGAATCCTTGTTTGAGAGGGCCGGGTACGAACCAGATATAACGTTCGGTCAACTGTTTGAAAGGACGAAAAAGAGGTGTATCCTAACGGCGTACGATTTGTCTGAAAAGTGCCCAGTGTACTATGACCACATTACGTCGCCGGATAAGAAGGTTGCCATCGCGATGCGAGAAACCTCCAACTTGAACCCGTGGCTATCTGGTTATCATTTCGACGGAGCTCTATGCTCTCCTTTCCCGCTGCAATATTGCAAGAGGCAAAATTTGGGACCTGTATTTGGGATCTGCGCGTTCACTAAAAATACAAGGGCGTTCACAGAGATCTCCAAACTTGACCTGATCTCCAAATTGGACGTGATATTTTGTCGTATGGTGTCCATGCTGTACGAGTATGAAATTGATTACGGGCAGAAAGATGATACACTATTGCATATAGATCAGAACATTCCAATCGTTTTGGTCTCCATAGACAGAAACTTGATGATGGACTTGTTCTTTCAAGGCGCTGCCGGCGTGGACAGCACCAACATTTTGAAATAATAAAAATGACCGAACGACTGGCGATTGTTATCGCGACGTCATTACTCTTTGTGACCTTGGTCATACTGATTACGCTGGCTTGGGCCAAAGTCGTTTAAAAATATCTCTGGCAGTCACGACGCAGCGAGGAGCGAGCGACTGCAAGAAGCAGAAAAAGTTTCTCGTGCACAGTACACGCGCGTTCCAGACTTGAAAACGGGCTTTAAGGTGAGAGGGCATATGCTATGGCCAAAACCTCGTCAAATGAGTAGTTGGACGGGTCAAACGGATTGCTGCCGTAAATGTATTCGGCACATTCAAAGTTGTCAAATAACATTCCGTATCGAATGGCGGCCACTCGAGTCTCTTCGGTGCAATCCGCCCCGTGTTCCATCTTCTTTGGAAAATCATATGGAGCCCGGTTTGCCCCGGACTTGGACTACTCGTGGCAGCCGCCGACAGTGTTGTTTCTTTCGTCGTCAATTTGAGCCGCTTGAAACAAGTTGCACAACCAGACAACCCTTTGGTCGTTTATTGTTGCCGGAGTTTTGCACAATGGGCAGGGGAACGCCTCTGGACCCATTTCTGGATCAAAAATAACATTGGCCGTGCACTTTGAGCACAACATTCCGCTGCCTTGGCAGCATTCTTCTCGGACGACGACAAAACACTTGTCGTCGACCACATCGCAATTCAAGCATCTTCCGCAAGCTCTCGAAAGATTGTCTTCGAGAAGGATCTCGACAATGCGAGGTATACAATCAATCAAAACTGACGAACGGATATTTAACAATGAAAATTCAACAACGAGGTTCTCCATAAATCGCGCCAGTCTGGCCGGCGGGTCGGTTTCGTCCACGCCGTTTGCTAGGATCGAAAACCCGTCAGATCCAAACTCTGCACGGACGAGAATGTCAAACTGTTCTGCGGTCTCCGTGTCGACCGACAGCACTCTATTCATGTAATACCTCGCAATTTCCATAGCAAGAAGTGTGCAAGCGTCCATTGTTTGTTTTGCTTTAGCGCTTTGCTTGTGTCAAAATGTAAACTTTTTGCAGACAGTAAAGCCTGCAAGACATGTTTGAAGGTTTAGTAAGTATCCATTGTCCAATTTTCCACCTTGCGACCTCCAGCGAGTCTAGATAAGTGGCATCTCTGGTCAAACGTAGGTACCTGTTGCTTGTGTTTCATCAACGTGTCTATGAGATCGAGCTGATATACTGTCACGTACTCTGATAGCTCGCTTCCCGTCGGTTGAAGGAAAATGTCCCTGGGCAAGAAACAATATCCTCCGATGTCTTCTTCATCGTATTCGTCAAACGAATATGTATCAAACGGTCCCGACATGTCAAAATCAATCAGGCAGATGTCGAGTTGTTGTTGTTTCTTTCTTACAATCACATTCTCAGGCTTAATGTCCCCGTGACAAATGTTTTTTTTCTTCATCTCGCAGACCACTTCCGCGAGCTGATGCATAATTGCAATACGGTCAGCTCGAGTTATGGTCTTTGAATCAATCATGTGAGCAAGATTATATCCGTCCTCGTATTTGCTGATGACGTTCACCCCTCCAGTTACTTTGTCCTCCACGAGAGCAATAAATCTCTGCACGCCATGCAACCCCTGGACTTGAAGAAGACTCTTTACCTCCCCCTTGGCAGTGTCGACAGCGTCTTGTACAAAATACTTTACGATGACGTTTGTCGTTTCCGCCGTCCTTTTCACAGCCTTGTGGACGCTTTTGTACATTGAGCACCTAAGGGCGGGAACGACAAGGTCGTAACACTCCATCGTATTGTGGGGTGAACATGCCGCGGTCCATAATTAATTTTTTGCGGTGAAAATGGGCGGATCGTCCTCGAAGGATACGGTCAAGACAATAAACAAGATTGCCACAAATGTAGTGGCCGAGACTGTAAATACCGTCAAGACAGAAGGGTCCAATAGCGTAGCGATTACCGCGAAGGCAAATACGATCGTCATGAGAGGTCTGACCGTCGGCCAGGCGGTATCTGTAGATTTCAATCAAGCCATAGACGCCTTGAAGCAACAGAATACCTCGCAAGCCATTGCGGACGCGGTCAAGCAGTACGCCGAAACCAAGGGGCAGGCTCTGGTATCTGCTCTGGATCGCACTCGAAGCGACGTACTCACAGATTTGCAAAATGATCTGAATGTGGCCATCAAAGGTCTCACCTCACAGAGCATCGCTTCCTCGTTTAGCAACGAGGTAAAGATTTCCGGCGATGCCGATAACAGTTTTGAACTCACCGACGTAGACATTAATCAAAGTCAATTGATTGCCGCGCGAGCCATTGTGCAATCTAAAGATTTCCAGACGGCATTGAACAAGGCCGCGGACGGGATTGATCAGACGACAAAGACGGCAGACGAGAACCCGATCGCGGGAATATTCAAGGCAATTGGAGAAATGTTTACCGCCCCTCTCATCGCCGCCATATGTCTTGTCGTGGGCGTGATCGTCGTCTTTGTCTTGGTAAAAAAGTGGATATAATTTATTAAAAACCCCAAGACCGGGGTCTGCAGATCAGGTCTCGAAATGATTGAAAACAACGAATTGGTCACGTTTAATCCACAAAGCCCCCTTCTGGGGTATCTCCGCGGAAAGGGATTGGTAATTCCCGAAATCCTCCCCATGAAGCAAATACTCTTGTTTCTCAAAGACATCATTAGCTCGGAAAGATTATACGATCCCAAGAACGCGGCCATCATATTGTGCGATTCTGACCTCACAATCGCCTTGGGCATGCCGGCCTTGCACTTGACGGAGATACGAAGCGCAATCGAAAAACAGGTGACAGCGAGACATTACGCGCAGGAACTTTCGGCCCGGTGGCGCCGACAGCTTCGTGCTCTCCTATCAGTTCGTAGCGTCGTTCCGCAGATCGCAGTCGTCGCCCCAGGGAATACAGCCGTTTCCGCCGCAGCAGCCAAAGTTCCAGACGCCGCAGCAGCAGCCAAAGTTCCAGACGCCGCAGCAGCCGGGAGACGTCTGTGCTCTATAACAGACGGTTTGCGGGAAGTGTTTATGGATGTTGATGGATACGTTTTCAAAGACCGGTATACGTATTCGGAGATTACTGCTATGCTATCTCGATACATTGTGATGAATCGAGAAAGGTTTTTCGATGAAAGAAACATCAAAATATGTATGGTAAGAGATGACAAACTCGGAAGGCTGTTTGACGTGACAGCCTTTCATCGCAACCAAGTCGTAGGCTTGCTGCAAGCCCACATTTTCATTTCAGAATCAGAAGAATAAAAAACTCTTTCTTGCAGTCTTAACCGACTGCAAAAACAAAGACGCTTAAAATTTTTATGTTTTTATGTGACAAATGTGACAAACACTTGCCAAAGCGAGCCAAAATGGAGTGCATTATTTGTCTCGATAACCTCAAGGTCGAAGACATCTCCGAGACCCTACTGTTTTTATGTGGACACACCGCTTTCCATAAATTCTGTATCAACGAATGGTTAAAGCAATCCAATACCTGCCCATTATGCCGAAAAGACGAACGCGAACAAAACAACGTCCTGGGGGCCGTCAGACAAGACGGATACGCCCTGCAGTACACCGGTCCTGCCCGGAACTGGGCCGTTGTCCTAGAAGCCGTCAGAGAAGCCAGTCCTGCACTCCGGGCAAGGGCAGATGACAGGGACGTTGTCCTGCAAGCTGTCAGAGAAAACGGATATGCCCTGCAGCACGCGAGTCCTGCACTCCAGGCAGACAGGGACGTTGTCCTGGAAGCCGTCAGAGAAAACGCATGCGCCCTGGAGTACGCCAGTCCTGCACTCCGGGCAGACAAAGAAGTCGTCCTGGAAGCTGTCAGAAAAGACGCGTACGCCCTGGAGTACGCCAGTCCTGCACTCCGGGCAGACAAAGAAGTTGTCCTGGAAGCTGTCAGAAAAAGCGGATATACCCTGCAGTACGCCAGTCCTGTACTCCGGGCAGACAAAGAAGTTGTCCTGGAAGCTGTCAGAGAAACCGGATGTGCCCTGCAGTACGCCAGTCTTGAACTCCGAGCACACAAAGAAGTCGTCCTGGAAGCCGTCAGAAAAGACGGATGCGCCCTGCAGTACGCCAGTCTTGAACTCCGAGCAGACAAAGAAGTCGTCCTGGAAGCTGTCAGAGAAAACAGATCGGTTATTATGTCAGCCGATATGTCGCTCAGGAACGATGTAGATATCTTGAATATTTTTGCCTAAAATCTGAGTCGTCTTGCAGCAGCTTTCCTGCTGCAAGAGATATTACTACTCAACAAACGATTACTCAGTTTGCTTTAGAAACTATCCAGAGCGGGCACTAAAACTGTTTAAAGTACCGGGAAGCCCATCCCAGTCACGTCTGCAATACACGTATATCTCATAGACATTCATAAAATCTGTTGTAAACAACCCAAATGTGATTGGATCTAATTTCTTCTCAAGCATAGCTTTATTATTATCATAACGGTGCCAAATGTCCCGATCACATCTAACGTCTGCAACCGCATGTCCTACGTTGACACCGTCTTCGACCGTGGCCACAAAACCATATAGCCTAGAGGTCAAAACGTACTCGTTTTTGCGTATAAAAACTTTTTCTCGCATGCCAACGCGTCTCACAGTTTTCATTGTACTATCGTCGTTGTCATCGAACATGTGGGCGTCCACGTCATTAGACAATTCTACGGCAAATACAGGCGAGTCTGTTATAAAAGATCCGAGTTTGGGTAGTGTGTAAATAGCCTCGTCTTTCGAGTCATTTAACATAGATTTATAAAATACGAAATATGGCATGTTTCCAACAGTCAATTTCTTGCTAGCGGGAGAAACGATTGTGGTATAGGAGGTGGGAATGGCGCGCGCAAACAGCCTGCGAATAAAATCAGGTGGTGATCCTCTTCCGGATGCCGTCAATTTTACTTTAGGCCACAGATTTCCAATGGCCAATTTTCTCTCCTTATATCCATATCGAATAGACGGTTTTGTATACCCTTTACACCAACCGGTAAAGGCGAGCCTGTCCATCAAATAAGGCATAAAATACCTTCTCGTGCACTTTGGAAGCAAAAGTCCGAGAACAATACTATCAAACCAACATGTTTCACTCGTCTGGGAGAGAAACAAAAAATCAGCACAATCGCAAGACATGTATTCTTCCTCTTCATTCTTATTTTGTACACGCGTCCTCGCCATCATTGACGTCTTGCACGTCTTGTCTAGAAATTCCTTTTCATCCCGACTCAGCGCTTGCGTGGAATATAGGGGGTTTGTTCTCGTATTGGCGAGGAATAACTTACATATTCGCCCAGGTCTCTTGCAGGCCTCATACAACAGCGGTTTCTTGTTAAATTGTTTGCAATCCATTTTTAGGAAATGTGAAGGACTTTTGCTGGTTTTCTTTCACCATTATGGTGATAGACTTTATTTCTCTCAAACACATTTACACAGTTCTTATGTCCCGGAGCAAAATCAATCCCACCTTGGCGATTTCTTCTTCAATGTGGCAAAACCTTTTATCAATCCACTGGGCAAAGAGGTTCATCTCCGAGCGCGTAGGTCCGTCGTGTTCTCCTGTCGTCAGCGTCAACCTGGCCATCAAATTCGTCAGGTCTTCGATTTTTGAAGCAAGGTTGCCCTCGCGAGTCCTCTGGCTGGTAGTAATGGCCGCAGCGGCAGCCGCAGCCCCGGCGACAAATGCAGGGTGCGTCCTGAACTCAAAAGAAGGAGGAGCAGGGTAACCAGCTTGAGTTCCGTGTCCGAAACCCTGAGCGGGCGCCGCCGCCGTCGTGCCCAGTGGTCCGAAACCCTGAGTGGGCGCCGCCGCCGTCGTGCCCAGTGGTCCGAAACCCTGAGTGGGCGCCGCCGCCGTTGTCCCCAGTGGTCCGAAACCCTGAGTGGCCGTTGTCCCCAGTGGTCCGAAACCCTGAGCGGCCGTTGTCCCCAGTGGTCCGAAACCCTCAGTGGGCGCCGCCGCCGTTGTCCCCAGTGGTCCGAAACCCTGAGCCGCCGTTGTCCCCAGTGGTCCGAAACCCTGAGTGGCCGTTGTCCCCAGTGGTCCGAAACCCTGAGTGGGCGCCGCCGCCGTTGTCCCCAGTGGTCCGAAACCCTGAGTGGCCGTTGACAGTGGTCCGAAACCCTGAGTGGCCGTTGACAGTGGTCCGAAACCCTGAGCGGGCGCCGCGCCCAGTAGCCCGAAACCCTGAGTAGCCGTTGTGCTCAGAGATCCGAAACCTCCCGGCCCTCCCGGTGTTCCGCCCAATCCCTTAGACTTGGACCCAGACTGGGTCGTCGGCGTTGTCGGCGTTGGCTTGAACGAAAACCCGGCGAGCGCCGCGCTCGGCGCAGCCGGTGTTGTATTCCAGCATGACTCCTTTGTCATCGTTGTTTTTTTAGAAGATCGGGTAAGATAGAGTTTTCAAACTTAAAATTTCAATTTTTCAAGTCTTTGTCTAAAAATGGCAATCCATCCCATAACACTTACGGCCATCTCTTTGGCGATACTCGCTCTGATTGCATGCGGGGTGTCGGTGTACTATGCGACTCAGGCGCAAAAGAGAGTCGATGCGTGTCTAGTACCTCTATACGATATGGACGTCAGTCAGACGTTTACCGTGCCCAAAGATGTTTCCGTTTCAGTGTCATCGCAGCCACCTGCTGTGTCTAAGGTGTTGTATTCCTCGGCTGCAAACGCCGCTGCTGTCGTCGCAAAAGGTAGCACCGACACAAAGATAACGGGGCCTGCAGTATACATTTCCGGATCTACAGCTACGTGGGTTGCCAGCGGAGACGTCATGACACTCTCGGGATATGGCAACAACGTGAATTGAAAAAAAAACATTGCCTTAAAAATGAAGGCAAAATGGCTACCTAAAGCAGTTACCATTTCTGGGGGAGTGCTACTTGTTCTCGCCCTCGTTGCTGCAGGTCTGCTTGCGTATTATCTCTGGTCGTGCATGAACTCAAACAATGCAAAGTACCGAATCGGAAACATTGCCGGCACAGACGGAACACTCTGCAACGTGGCATATGACGGCGTGGCAACATTCAAACTGGCCGCATCTGCCGACAACAATGCCGCGTTATACGCGCTCGTCCAAGACACATCGACTGCGGCCCCGTCAAACAGCTGGGTAGTGACTCCGCAGGCTGCAGTCACAGCCGACCCCAATGCCAACCCTCCAGTTGCTGGGGTGACAGGCGTCAATCAAAACGTACCTTCCCAGTCATCGTCTTGGATCTACGTGCCGAATTATCAGTACGTGATGGCGTCCAATTCCACTGATAGGGGGAATTGGACGTTTACTCTTCGATACAACATTGCCAAGTCCCAGAGCGCCGTGGACTCAATGGCAAAAGCCGCCCCGGCAGCCTCCGCGACGCCTACAGGTCCCGGTGTCACATTAACCAACTTTGCTATCCCCGGTCCGTGCGTCCTAGTCAACGATCAGCGCCCTCAACAAGTCCTTTATGCAAAGGATCTCCAGACCATGTACCTCGCCAATGTTAAGGGGGTGACTTCGATGAGTGTATAAAAAATGACCGTCTTTCAGTTGCCGGCAGACTATGCCGAATGTGAACGTTTTGCGAGAACGTGTCCGGTGTCTCGAGGCGACGTGGCCGTTTTCGACATTGACGACACTGCGATTGTTTCCGACCGCCCCAACGGTCAGATTTTTAACATTTACAACATTATGCGTTCCAGAGGTATAAGGCCCCTGTTTGTGACGGCGAGAAGCGAGTCGTGGAGACTCCCCACCGTGTCCATGCTAAGGCAGTGCGGGTACAGTGTCGTCGGCGACGGGTACGACGAGGTGTTTATGATGCCAGACTGGCAGAGACACGCGTACGGTAGAGAAGAGTTGGTCTTTAGTCGGATCCCCAAATTCAAGGCCGAGTGCCGGGACACTATCCGCAGACGTAATGAAAACATAATCTTCATGGCCGACGACGTGCTCTTTAATCTCGAAGACGACAAGGTCCCCTACAAATGCTGGGTAACGTGGGGGCATTAAAAAAATGGAAGATGAAGTGTTCAACATTCGCGCTTTCGACATTAAAGCCATTAAACCTAGTTGCACGTGGATCATCTTGGGTCGTCCTGGCACCGGAAAATCTCTCTTTATAGAAGACCTCATTCGATTCAACCAGGAGAAATTTCCGACATGCCATGTGAGCAGCAACGTCCCCAAGACGTACCGTAGGTTTTGCAAGATCTTCCCGCCAGCCTTTGTCACGTCCAAATTCGACCTGCAGGCTGAGCGCGGGGTGATTGCGCGGCAAAAGGAACTCTCGCTAACGTCAGAGCCGGGGAGGCACGCAGTCTACGTCCTAGACGACATTCAGGATCGACATATGAAGGAAAACGTAGAGTTTTTCAAAGAGCTCTTCAAGCGAGGATCACGTCATTGGAACATGCTGACCATTGTCAACAATCAGGGTGCTATGCACTTTCCGCCCGAGATTCGAGGCGCTGCTACATATTATGCAATATTTGATTTTCCAAACAATACGGACCGATTAAAGCTGTATAACAACTACGGAGGGCAGAGAATATTCGGAACGCTAAACAAGTTTAATAAACTTATGGACGAACTCACGGGAGACTTTACGTGCATCGTCGTCGACGTTGACGCCGGAAAAGATGACAAAGAGGCCATATTTTACTACAAGGCAGACTATTGTCCTCCAGACAAGTCCCAGCTACCAGAGGGGGCGGACCCTAACGACTACCCCACGTGGACCTTTAACCCGAAATTTGAGGCTCTGTGGGACTATTCCAAACAACACGTCCGCAAAAAGCTAAAGTTCAAGTACGACCCGGACGACAACTATTAAACAAATCTCTGGACATTGGCGTAAAACAATTCAATGTCTGGCGGCGGGACCGCCGCTGCTGCGGGAAATCGTTCGGGTTCATTTGTCGGAGCGTACTTCCTGTAAATCAGATAAGTCAGCGCGATAACTGCGATAAACAAGACCGCGTGTACAAGTTTCATTTTTCTCTTTGTAAAAACTTACAAAGAGAGCGTAAGAGGGTTTTATATAGCAAACGATGACGATTTCATCGTCGGGACGTGTCTTGACGCCGCCGCGGCTGAAAACGGAACAGCGGCGGTCGCGGCGGCGGGGTTTGCGGCGGACGACGCGACAGAATTAAAGTGGAGAAGCGAGTGTACTTTAGGGACGAGTCTGCACACGAGTCCTTGGAACGGCAACTGGAGATTCTCAACGTCCTTGTATTTTTTTAGGTTTACTACAATCTTTTCTTTGTCGGGTACAATGGTCGGAGTCATCTCGTACCCGGCATTTGTCAGACGTTCATTGTGCGAAACCAGCAAATTGTATCCCTTGGGACACTTGAAGGAAATGTCCGTGGTAAACTTGTTGTAGTCTTGGAAAGAGTCTTCGCACCGCTTGGCCGGGAGGCGACCGGTGATTTGAATTTCAAAGCAATCTTGAAGGGGCTCCTGCAATCGTTGGGGGGGTCTCGCGTCCCCGCCGTGACAGGTAAATTTAGTCGTCAGTGCTAGGTTGTTGCCATTCATATTTTTTAAATTGGACATTTCTTAAGCCTTGGCAATGTCCAGTGCGCAATCCAGGTCTCTGCCCATCAGCGTCTGTCTGCCTTCCCTGGCATACACAATCTTTGCCTTGCGAAGGATGTAGATGCAGTACTGTTCTATAATGTAGATCATGATGCCAGTGGCCAGGGGGGACCACGTCAGTCCATTTTTTCTCTGCTGGAGGTAGTTTTCCCAAGTGTGCGTCGGGCTAAAGACGTGACCGTGCGAAAACTTTGAATAGTAGTCCACCTCGCGCTGGAGCTGCGTCAGATTTCCGGACGTTAGTTTTCCGGCCGGCAGACTCTGGAGAAACTCGATGGCTTCTTGCACAGTCTTGTTCTCCAGGTCCTTACTCCTCACCTCCTTACTCTTGAGGAGTTTTAGGAGAAGGCGATGTTCGGCCGACTTTTCAGTATCCTTTCCAACTACTTTCTTGTACAGCTCTTGGATGTCGTCGTTTTCATAAATCTGAACTGCCGGAATGCAACACTTTGTCTTTCTCTTTTTCTCCAGAGACTGACGATCCTGCTCGTACCGAGATACAACCTCTCTGATAAACTGTTTGTTTTCCTCCTTGAACCACGTGGCGTTTTCCAGCACACACTCCTGGATTACCTTTTCGCTCACCTTTTTGGGCTTTTTGCCGGCGGCCGTCTCTCCGACGTGCTTGTTGATCCCGGCAATCGTGTTCTCGATAAACCGCGACATCTCCTCGTTTGTCCTGACCTTGGCATCGTCCTGCACTCGCAAATGACCGGCTGCGCGACACATGCGCAAAATCACGGGCAGCGTAAACAAACGTTGGGTTTTTCCATCCATGACTTCCTTTGTCGTATCCATTTTCTCGCCATGGTCGTCTTAAATAGTTATTTGGCTTGAAATGGGTTAAACAGCATAATCAGGGGCCATTTCTACTGTTTTATATCGGTACAAAATGTGAGGACCGTACCGTCGTGCAACTTGTAACTTTCTGCGTTAAACGACGACGCTGTTGTTTCGACGTTGACAATGACGACAAGGTGGTTTCCATGCGAGACCGCAATAAAAGTCGAACCCGCCGGCGGCCCTTCGATATCCACATGTCTCGGGTGTTTGAGGAACCGATTTTGGACACTCACTCGCTTCACAGAGTGAAGCGAGTACAGTTCCCATGGTATATTGTCGTCTTGCGGTCTCATCTTTTTCATTTTCTCCAGACGGACGGGCACTTAAATTTTTCACACGGGCGTATACGCCGTCCTGATGGGGAAATACCTCTCGTTGTCTGCAGCAAAAAACGGCGAGGGCCTGCTGTCGTAATCGTACGTGGGAACGCCGACGCTGCTCATGGCGGGGTTTGAGGGATGAAATTTCTCAGAGTTTAGTTTGCCGGCCTTGTATTGCTCGTGGATGGGATTGTGATAAATTTTGGGCGACTCTTCCACGTACATAGGGTTTCCAAATTTTTCTGGAGCGAGTTTTGCATACTTTGGTCGATAGCCCTCTGCGGTAGCGGGTACGGGGCGGTACAGTTTGTACCCCTCTCTCGGAACGACGGGAGCGTAGTTGTATCCTGAGGGGGGGTTTGGATTGCCTCCCGGGACGACGGTCTGATACCCCTGTTCCGGATATAACCGAGAAGGATCCGCCGAGTAGTGTTCGGCCTGTCTGTTGTAGTGCTCGGCGCGCTTGACGGCGGCCGCGTAGTGCTCGGCGCGCTTGACGGCGGCCGCGTAGTGCTCGGCCTGTCTGTTGGCATTGGCATAGTGCTCGGCGACGAGAAAATCCGAAACCTTTTTCATGACAACTTCTTTCGGAATCATTCTGCCGTTGGACATGATGACATTGCTGCTGGGATCGACGCCCACTGGATATGACATGGCGTCAGTATTGCCGACGTCCATCTTTCGCAACTCGTTTGTATTGACACTTCTCCCGTCACTAAGATAAAGTGTTCTATTGTGCACAGTCTTGGGTACAATCATTTTTCATTGTCGTAGACTTTTTTAAAGGAAGGCGAGATTGAAAATGGGGGGCACTCTGGTCAACGACATGGATCTCTGTTTTACAACTTTCAAACGAGCTGTCTACGAGTTGGTCGAAAAGTACAGGACCGCAATTGATACGGTCGACACCGACAACGAACTCATGACCACATGGTGCAAGCTGACTCGTTCCCACGAGATGGGAGGAGGAGGCGATTCTGCCGGCAGAACCATGATGACCGAAAGTATGTACGTCATCTTCAAACGCCGACTCAGAGAACGACTTTTGAACGGTGCCGAGCACTGGATCGCAATGGTGGACGCCGCCGATAAGTTTGTCGAACAGTTGCTGTCATTGGAAGAAATCAAACTCGACACTAAACAGATGAAGATTCTGTACAAGATCTGGTCCTCTGGAAAGAGGGTCGAAGAGTCCATGAAAAATATTGAAACGTACGTGAACGAGGAAATCTTACCGTTGATTAACGGGTTTGACGAACTAGTCTTTCAGCAACTCTCTAGGGAGACTACGGTAGACGACAAGACAAAGTCTACGAGAAAAACGTATCCAGTGTCCAGTCCCCCTCCTCCCGAAATCGAGGACTCGTCGTCGTCGTCGTCGTCGTCGTCGTCGACGGACGGTGAACCTGACGACTGACCTTTTTTTCGTTGTCTCTCGCAGCACTCTCTCGCGCTGCGACAAGTTTTATTATTCCACGCGCCTCATGTAAAGCTGTGCTCCGGGCCTCTCGAACATTATGATATCTCCGACGTCGCATCCGAGATAAATCGAGACAGGATCGGTCAGACGGATTGAAGGGCCGTAACGTCGGATGTGAAGCAATTCATCTCGGTTGGCAACCGCCTTGTCGTCGTACACGGCAACGACGTTGGGTCTGCAGTCGTCGTCGTCGTTTTCCTTGAATATATAGTGCTGTAATTCCAAAATGGTCAAAAACGTAATTTTGATGGCACCGTGCTCATACTTGTTACACTTGGACGTTTCCGTTTCATTAATAATGATCAATTCCCCGCAGCACGGATCGACATCAGAGGCGAGTATATACTTTAACATCCCGATTCCAGTCTTTTTGGTAATGTAAATCAGCTTATTCTCGTAAGACAGCCGCGTCGAGCAAATGGACGCTGGAAACTTTTTCAGCAGGCTCGGACTGACACGTCCAATCTCAAACCCGTTAAACTTGTTTGGAAAATTGTAAACTTTGGCTCTGAGTTCAAAATAGCGAGATAGTGTAGTGACTGCGGCTCCGACAGCTTTCACATTGTCAAATAAATCTGACATGACTGTCATAAACAAGTGCGCGTCGGGCGTGTGCAAAGCGGAACAAAAATACTGCCACACATTAGACGGAAAGTGCTACTCCAAGACTAAAAATAATATTCCTTGGGGTTACGAAACCAAGTTTAAGAAGTTGTACAAGGACAAACGCTTGGGATTGTTAGCATATGATGAAAAGAATCTATTATTCGGAGCCTCTGATTCAATTAAACTAAATCAAAACTTTAAAAGTGTTAACACTGACAAACTGTCGACAGTAGTATATTTTACATCTATAGCTAAACAAGAAATAGAACAGGAACTGGATCGTATTTGGAAGAGGAAGATTAAAGAAAGTGGTGGTACAAGAAAACGGTCGCGTTAACACCAGATAACTGAATGTCGCACCTCAGGTCGCTTTGGGTGGGATGTGTCTTCGCCTTGGACGAGCTGTCGAGGAAAACACAGTCGGTTTGGTTGACGGAAAAGAGGTAAATCAGCCTTCCGTACCGAAGCGCGTATACAACCAGATCTTCAGATTCATCGCCGTCGTTGTTGTTGGGATCACGTCGCCGCGCGCACATGGTGTACTCCTTGTGGCGCGGAGACTCGGAAAAAAGGCCTGAAACAACCGCAATCCTGGGAAACATGTTGGATCTGCTATGTCACGAGGTTATCGCCAAACCAACTTTTTTTGGTTTTTCCAATTGCTCTGTCGACAGCTCGTGTGAGAAAGTCTACTGCCATCCGCTCGCGACTCGCTTGTTTAGATTGTATTTTACCCATTTATCGTATTTGACAATACTCAGATCGTTTCTGTCCAGTTCACTCAGTTGCCGTATGTTGGCTGTTTTGATCCGAAGTTTTGGAAACGGTTTCGGGTCGTACAGAGATTGACGCGTCGCGATATCGTGATGATCGCAATCGATAAGGCATTGCGAAAAGTGAAACGACAATTGCCTAGGGTTGGCGTTGATGACCTTGGCCAGGATGTTTACCAAGATTGCAAAGTAAGTCAACAGGTTTGGAAACGCCTCGACAATTTCCATCCTCGCGCAAACCACTTGCGCGTCGATAACCGACCTGTTGGAGGGCACGGTCAGAACGACGTAGGTCGGCATGTCCAATTTGAAATCGTCCCGGTTCAAGTATAAGACAGAAGAAATGACGCCGCCCTTGCTTTCGCTGCGGACCAGATCTATAAACCGTTCGATTCCGTCGATACCGTCCTCTGGCTCGCTGTATTCTCGCACCTTTTCGAACGCGGTCGTCGTGCGCAGCCTAAAGCCCACGGAATCCTCGCTAAACGTCTTGTTGCGGAGATCTTCAACAATGTCTCTCTGAATCTTGTCAATGTCAATCTCCCTGGTCGTGATGACCGGTAGGTGGGGACCGCCCAGGTCAAACGACAGCGTCTTGTTTGTTCCGCACATGTAGTTCTTGCCGGCAATGTGAACCTTGTTTTCGTCCAAGACGCTCTTTAAAAGATCCGTGTATTGGATTTCTTGGTGGACCACGTGTGGGGTGTAACAGGAGATGGTCCACAGCGCGGTCTTGGTTTCGTCTATTCTCTTGGCCGTCTTTAGGATGTCCATCGGGAAAAATTGATCGCAGGCAAACGCCTCGCTGACTAACCTGCAAATGTACACCCTGTTGCAATACGGGAGGTAGTCTGAGAGCGCCTCTTTGAACAGCATCTCTCCCCCGAGTATCCAGGTCTCGGTCTGCTGCTGGCCCGATGATAGATTGCCGATGCCCGCCAGGCACCTGCCGAGGTCCTTGTAGATTGTAATATCTGCACACTCTGCCTGATTGAGCTTGGAAGAAATGACGTAATTCATCCTGCCGGGCAGGCTCGTGGCGCCGTCCATTCGCTGGCAAAAGTACTCATATGTCTTCCGGCCCATAATTACCGAATTCATCGTGCGGTGATCTCCTCCTCCCTTCCCCATCGTCATTTCCTTGACGCGCTTCAACCACTCGTAGACATCCTGCGGCATCCCACCTTCGCGGGCCATTCCATTTTGCATGTCTATGAGACACGCGATATTGAATCTGGCAATTCTCATTTTACCTCGGCTCGGGTTGTTAATTGACAAAGGCGTCGATACTGGAAAAACGTCACATCCCTTATGACATCTCTGTCATTGATGAAAATCAGGCCGCGACGATCGTCCCCTTTCGCCGTGGAAATCCGCTCCATGAGCGCAAAAACGATGGGATTGTCACACTGGATAAAGTATACGGGGATCGAGGTGTACAAACTCATCATCAAAATCGTGACAAAGTCCAGGACGGTCCAACAGCAAAACATGAGACCGACACCGCCGCCGCCGCCGTCGCCCCTGAGCACAAAGAGGTTGCAGGCCAACCTTTGTACAAACGGCGGATCTATTTTACCCACAGTCCGTCCTATGGCAACAACCGGAAGCGTCATGGACGACATGTTGGTCACGATACGTTTTCGCTCTTTCATGTGCTTTTTATACATGGGATGGTGGTGTACCTCCGGGTCGTGATCCATTTTTGAATTTGTCCAAGTTATCCAAAAATGAACTATAGCACATATATACGACAACAATCCTTTCAAGCGCACAATAAGTTTGTCTACTACGACTATAGACAGAGTAAATTTGTGGACCTTTACAGATCGATGGACACTCCCGATCCTAACCCGGTGCTGCTGTCTGGGATAAAGTGTTTTCTGGGAGTAACTACCAACGTTGAGCGGAAAGCGTTCCGGTGGGAGGACGCCCAGAGGACTGCCGGCGGCGGCGGTGGAATCGCGCACGTCGATCGACAGTACGACCGTATAGCCGCGCGGGCCGGAGACGCCCGCGTCGTCGAGAAGAGTTCCACGATGTTTGTGCTCACTCTGTACGAATCCGCGTCCAGGCTCTTTTTTAGCCAGTGGGCCATTGGCGGCGTCTCCCTCGTGTATCGCGCCCTGGGTCAGTTTGTCAAGGAGAACACGCTGTCGACTTTGGCGGCGACGACGACAAACTGGGACATCCCGCAGCATCTTGCTGACAACGAGTTGTTTGTCGTCGCCAAGTACGTTCACAGTTATGTGACCGTTTCAATCAACGGAAATTGCGCCATTTTACACTTTGTCGACGAATTCCCGCCGGCCGTGCAAAAAGAATTTATCGACATGTTTGATCTGAACGTGATCCTCGGCGTTCGCAAGACCAAGATTGTAATAGAGTGTACCACCGACGAGCAGATGGACTCTGACAATCTTTACGTGTTTGCCGACGTCCTCTTCAATGGCCGGCTCAGGGACAAGATTGTCGTGCCCGAAGCGATAAAGCCGACCGATAGACACTTTGTCGTCAAGTTTGGCATCCCTATGACGTATTATGCGAGCAAGTCAAACAAACTCGTCATCGTTTCAAAGCCTATAGACCAGCCACTGGACGTGACATACTGCAGGGGCATATTGGCATTGTTGATTAATGAACTCGGAGAAACGAGAGAGGAAATTGAGCGAGACTACTCGATGCACGTCTCGGCGACTACCGCCGCCGCCGTCGTCGCGTCGTCCGAAAAGATATCCACAAAGAAGAGACTCCTGCCTTTGGTGGAAGCCGAGCCTCTTATTTACGGCAATCAGGACTTTTTGTTTTCGCAGAGGTGCCAGCGCAAACGCCAACCCAGGGTTTGGAAAAACGGAGAACCCGAATTTGTGGCGGCGCTCACACACTCCTTGTCGGAGGGGAAGGCGTCAAAGAAGGACATGGCAGATCGATCGAACAAATACATTACCGAATTTCTCAAAGGCATGAAAGCGTCGAGAAGAAACCCCGATTATGGCAAGCTCGAGACGTACATGCTGAACTTCCCCAGCGCAAAGGCTCTCGGAGACTACCCTAAAGGCGTGACCACCAAAGTGTACACCTGCATACCAAACATTGAGACGGGAACTCCCGACACGGACCTCATCGTACCCAGGCTCGTCCAGACCGCCGGACAGCTGCCAGTGCCGTGCTGTTTTAAAAACAAGCGGGCCACCGCGGCGCCGGCAGACAAAGAAGAAAGCTCGGCCCCGCTCGCCGCAGTGGCCGTTCACGTTCTGGGCGCAGACAAGGTCGTCCCCAAGGACAGAACGGGAAAGCTAAACTACTTCCAAAACTCGGTACTGCCTTTGTCTATCACGCGAGCTGGCATAGGGAGTTGGACGGACCTGATGTTGAGGTTGATTGCGTCCAAGCGTCAGATTCTAGCTAGCAGACACGCCAATAAGTCCGGCAACGATATGACAGTCGTGTTTGACTTGGCAGACTTTCTCAACGCTACCCTCGAACCTCCAGTCAAAGGAAAACCCAGTAATTACTACTATCCCAAGAGCGGAACGATAAGGGTCAGGAACGCGTCGAATTTAACTCTGTTTAAAAAGATCGAAAGGGACGACCTCTATCAGAAGCTGACAATTGAACCCAATTCAGTGTGGTCTCGGAGACTACAGACGATTCTCCAGTTTGCCAGAGGAGCGGAGCGCGTGGACATTTTCGATTGTTTGGTGGCACTATACGGCACGAGCCTAAATATTTGGTCGGACCTTCTGGGGATCAATATTTGCCAGTGGAAGCGGGACCACCTGTGGTACGGAGACGTGGTCTACTTTGACTGCGAGAGCATTTCTTCTTCAAGACTGCCGCACAAGTATTCGGCGTATGTCGGCCAGCAGCGAGGGCATTACGAGGGACTGAGGAGATCTCAGATTGTGTACAGAATGAGTGACAAGGAAGTAATGGCCGGATATTTGCGCTTCCAGCATGCGGCGGGTTATAAACAAACGCAAACTATAAAATGAAGGTTTTAGTTCCAAACGTGAGGTGGTCAGAAGTTCTCCCGACGGGGGGAAGAGTATACTATATCGCCGGGGACATGCTGGCAAAGGACGCGCTGCGTAGAAAGAATCGAGTTGAAAACAAAGACGACATTATCGTCGTCTCAGATCCAGACCAAAACACGGGTCGCAGGTATCGCAAAGAGATTCTAAAGTTTGCAAGATGTTATCCTAAGCGAATTATCGTGGTGGACAGATCCCTGTGCGTTTACGGCGCCGAAGACATTGCATACGACGACGCTGACGACGCTGACGCCGACGACGACGACGATGCCGACGCCGACGACGAAAACATTGTGTTCTCCCTAGTCACCGAGGAAGGTTACACGGCCTGCATTATATCGCTATCCAGACTCGGACCTGAGCACAGAGCGCGAGGGGTGCACAGTCTGAGTGAGGTAGTTCCCAAGTCGTTTCTCTCCAGGTGCGACAAGATTTGGAGACAGTGCGCAGAGTCTCCGGGCGCGCTTTCGAAATTTCTAGGCCCGGACGTCACTCTGAACTATTTTGGGGGAAACATTCTCATACTAAATTACCAACGCGTTCCTGCCTCGGGATTTACCGCGCTGAGAGCCTTTGGCAACGTTGTCGTCCACGAGGACCGCAAAGAGGTCAGGATCAAGCTCACCTGTCCGAAAAAGGACGCCATTAGACTCAGACAAGCCATCATCGAGGACAATCTCGATTGGATTGTGAGCAACGTCTCTGAAATTGTGGTCGAAGACGTTTCTTCTTCTGTCCAGAAGAAGAACCACCTGCTCGTCAGTTTCGATCCGACTGTCACACCCGTCGAACTGAGCATCAGGTTTGGTGTGAGTCCCGACAACGTGTGCGTGGGAGTGCAAAATGCCATCAAGTTTCTGGTGGCGCAGTCAAAGCGAGTCTACATACCTTTGACAGAAGAAAACAAGTACTTAGTAGACTATTTCGAGCCTCAACGAGGCGAAGACGTTTTGCTCATAACAAACGTGCCTCCCGGCAGCACTTTAAAGTCCGTCATCGATGACAACCTTTGCTTCGTTAGAGAGCGCACGTTTGTGTACACACTGGGACACTATGTGCTGCCGTCGTCTGACGACGACGGCGGTGATGACGAAGTCAAAGATCTCCTCAACATCTCTGGAGTATTTCGAAGCTCTGACCCTCGAATCGAAAGGGCCGAGCTGGCCATCGGTCGTAGTCGGCAATTTACAGAATTGTTTGGCAGACGCGTTCCGTTTATATCGGTGTAAAAATGGACTATTTAACATACAAGATCATCATGTACACCTTTCTAGCCCTGGCGGTCGCGGTTTTGTTAGTACTGAGCTTGGGAACGTGGGTGCACAGGGACGCGATCGCAAATGTTTTCTCCCGAGTTACAGCAAGACGGAGGGTGACTTGGGATGTTCCCGTGGTGAAAAAGAGATGGCGTCCGACAACGACGACAAAAGTGAGCATCAAATACGACAAGCTATATCCTTAGGGAGCCTTTGATAGCATGGCGTCAATCAGCATCAGTTTTACGTCTTGGGGATCTATGGAAATGTACCACTGCACGACAATGGTGAGGAATGCAATTTCCACGGCTGCGACGAACGCGCTGATGACAAGCATACTCTTTAGCATGGAAAGGTATCCCCTGGTGCCGAGCAACGACATGGCCGATATGTTTCCAATCACGAGCAGACTAACGCAAATCCCGATGGCGTACTTGAGCAGAGTTGAATTCCGATTTTGCACGGCGTCGTCCAGGGCCTGGTCCTCTGGCGACGACTGGGGTTGTTGGCTGAGGACGTTTTGTATGGCAGACAGCCCGCTGGGAAAGAGCGTGGCTGCGCCCTCGAGAAAGTCAGAGGTAATGTCGTCGATTCTCTTCTTGAGAACCTTGTGTTCAATGTACATCCCGTACGTGAAAAACACCAGCGCAATTACGCACGAGAGAAACGAAATGTGCATTATTATATTTGCCGCGAGATGCCCAAACGCTGCCATTTTAAAAATAATAATGGCAGCGGAATTTTTGGTGGACCTCTACATTCATGTCATGTTGCTGTTTGCTCTCCTGACACTCCTCTTTGTCTTTTACGGATCTGGCGTGGAAACTACCGAGACAAAGAACAAGTTTTCGGACGCGATACAAAGTGCCGTGAACTCTGTCGACCCAGCCACTATGGCGGTAGTGCTGTCCCCAGCAAACGTCAACGTCCTCCGCCAGATGCGCTTGCTGTACGCCAAGTCCGACGAGGCCGTGGTCGAGCATAACCTCTGGGTAAACGCCCTACCCTTTATCATTCTGGCTGTCCTCGCCATGCTCCTCGGGACGGCTTATTTTGCCACCGCGCCGGCTCGGCGCATTGAACTAAGTCCTATATTTAAAGAAAATTTAGTCATACTCGCCTTTGTCGCCGTTTTTGAATTTGCCTTTTTCAAACTTATTGTCTTGCAGTACAGTCCGTCGTTGCCGTCGGCCCTAAAGAGCGAATTTAGACAAAGTATACTCGATTACAAGCCCTAACTTTAAAATGGACGTATGTCGCACGGGACGGGAACAGATTCGCAAACGGCAAATGCTATGGGTTTCGTTAGCCCTGATTTTTTCCATGGGAGGTCTCGCGCTCGGTGTTCATTTCCACTATTTTCAAAAGTCGGAGCCCGTCGAGCTCCTCGTTAGAAATTCGACCGTGTACGACAGACCCTTTTATGACGAAACGGTTCCCAATTGGCTTCTCTACACGAGTGTCGTATCGATAACGATCTTGATTAGCGCCATCATCGGTGTGTGCAGTCGATCGTGCTGGAAATGTTTGTTTGCGTTTCTCACGCTAGTGCTGGCGATCGTATCGAGTCAGACTGCCACTACTATAGTCAAATCTATGGCTTTGTCGCCCAGGCCCTACGCCGACAGGGTGTGCAGCAGGATTTACAACGTGTACAACGGGAGCGGGGGTTCGTACGACATGATGGTCTGCGACAAAAACCGGGACGCGCTATGCTCTTTCTTTTCGGGGCACGCAAGCATTTCAGCGGCCGTGGCCGTGGCAGCCGTGATAATCCTGTACCGGGAGGACCGCAAGCTCTCTTTGTTGCACTTTTTCCTCGCGCTCTTTGCGGCGTACGTCGGTCTGAGCAGGATCGCAGACAACAAGCACTTTGGGATTGACGTTGCTGTCGGTCTCGGAGTGGGAGCTGCCTGCGGCGCGTGGTCTGCCGACGTCGTCGCTGTCTAAATCAGACTTCAGTGTCTGGTAGCCCGCGGCGGGCTACCAGAAAGAGACTTTTCACAGGAGATGTCGAGAGCACGTCCCCGGCAACGTGCCTCGGTGTCTGCGGCGATTTTCGCCGTGACGACGACATTGCCTGTGACAACACGTTCCGTAGTATCCTGTCCCGTCGCACAGGCAGTCAAATCTTTTTCTGGTGGAGAAAAACCTGAGTATCCCTCCGTTTTTGCACGCAGACACTCGGGCGGCAGTCTTGTTTAGCGCTCCAATCAGCTCGAGCGCCATATTCCTGTCGCTCAAGCATTCGCCGTCCTTGGCGTAAACCTTTCCGCGCGGCGTAAAGATCCCCTTGCCGAAAAAGTGAAGAACGTCTTGCTGCTGTCCGTCGTCGTCATAGTAGTAGTCTTCGTCATCTTGGATCTCATTAGAGAGAATAGCGCCGGCGAGCAGGGCCGTCACCGCTAGTAGTCTGGGAAACATTTTGTTTTGTAGTCGACGCAAGTGTGTTTAAATTTTTCCGACAACACAAAATGTCGACGATTGTTACGTCGTCAATCGACGATCTATCCAAAGTGATTGCGGCGGTAGAGAACGAGTGTTACGAGATCTCTCACGATCTTTCCAAGACGTTTCCGGAAAGGATCGGCAGGAAGTACACAGCCCTGCAGTTCAAAAACGATACTAGCGACAACCTCTTGGTGGAACTGTGTGCAGCGTCCAAGGCTCGTCGCCAAGTCTGGCCAATGTACTTGACGACTTTCATAAAGACCTATCACAGTCCCGCAGTGACTCCGCAAGAAGTTTTCAAGCGCGCCATAGCGCTCGAACAAACCTTTTTTTAAAAAATTGCCCGTCGACACACACACAAAAATGGATCAAGAGCGCGAGCGAAAAGAACACGAGAGGGACTGGGAGGCGTGGCTGAGAACACTCAGTCCCGAAGAGGCCGAGCGGGCTCGGAGAGACAGGGTTGCTCGGCAGCAGCGGCGAAAGTAGTTTTCTTCTTTTCACAGCCTCTTTCGAGGCTGTCAAAAACAAACTCTATAAAATGGAACAACTGATGGAGGGCAACAAACGATTTGTGGAAGATTCTCCCGCCGCCTGGTCCCGTACCGACGCTCGTCAGCAGACGCTCGGAGGGCAGAAGCCCATCGCAGCTGTGATTATTTGTTCCGACAGTCGAGTGAGTCCCGAAATTATCTTTGATCAACCTATCGGATCCCTGTTTGTCATTCGAAACGCCGGAGCCATATTAAACAACAACACCAAACAAAGCATACTGTTTGCGGTACACCAACTCAAAATAAACGTCATCGTCGTCGTCGGTCACGAAAAGTGCGGCGTCGTGTCAATGGTGGCGAAAAAGTACATGCCAGTGGTCACCGTCACGCAGGGGCAGGTGTTTAAGGCCCTGCGGGAATTGGAGGGCGACGAAGAAAATGATAGCGAGGAAATCGAAGACAAGCTACATTTCGTCGATCGCACCGTAAAATGTCATGCTCAGCGTAGCGCAGCTCTGATTGCGCTGCTGTTCCACCCGGACCGGCGACCCAAAATTGTTCCATTATACTACTCTTTGTCCTCTGGTCGCGTGACAGAACTTAAACCGTTCAAGGGCAATCCAAGCCAACAGCAGCAGGCAAAGAGACGCTGGTGGCCGTTTTAGTAACAACTTCCAGCAATTCCTTTTCCTCGGGTTGCAATACTGTCGTAGACTCTTGGTCGTTCAGCATAACCCCGCTGCAGTCCATCTTTGTCGGGTCAAAGATCAGTCTCGTTCCTTTTAGTGTGACAAATTTTCCCTTACGCTCCAACTCGGGACAGGCTTGCTGCTGGTGCTGCTGTTGACCGGCGGATTTTTTCTTTTTCAAATCATAGTGAACCCTGCAGTATACCTCGCCGTCGATAATGTTAATTGTCTTGGGCTCGGTTCCGCACGTCTGGCCCGCCCTCTGGCGGTTCTCCGGAAAAACGTACACACACTTGGCCCGCTGACTTTCGACAACCGGCTTCTGCTGCTGCTGCTGCACCCCACCAACAGCCGCCGCGGGTTGTTGTTTCCTTCTGCCGCCGCCGGCGGAGGTCGACTTCTTTGCCACCGTCGACAGCAACAGCTCGTCGACAGCTTCGTCAAAGGCCAGGTTAAACACTTCGTTTTTCATGAGAATCCCATGGTGGTTCAGTCTCTCGTAAAGACGTTTTGCGAAGGAAGCGGCAGCCATCGTAGGAGAGTTTTGAAGTTTTCAAGGAACCTTCTAAAGTAAAAAAAAGTTGAAATAATAGTCTCGTTGTTGACTCTGTCAAAGTTGGCGAACCTCTCCGGCGGCGGCATGGGAATCACGTCCGCGTCAAAATTGCTGGCAATCGGCCCCGTAAAGCGCGTAAAACTCGCGTCGCTGACTGGCAGCACGATCGCAATTGACATGCAGACGTACTGCCACTCGGCGTTTCAGAGAAGACAGATCCGAGCCTGGTATGCCAGGATAAGTTTGTTTGTTCAGACAATTGTCAATTACAACATCAAGGTCGTTTGCGTGTTTGACGGCAAGCGACCGCTGGAAAAATATTGTAGCCCCGAGCGAAAGTATTATATTGAATCGCTGGTCAACAAGGGTGCCGCGGACGTCCTCTGGGACATTTGTTACAACAGTCCAAAGTCGTCTACGCGCCCGTTTTCGGATACCGCCGTCAACCTCGTCGAATTGTACGAGTATGTCGTCAAATACAAACTGCCGAAAAACCCTCGGGATCTGGGCAGCATGAAGACGTGCGACGAATTTATTCGTCAGTATAGCGAGTACAAAAGACTGAAACCAAAGATTAAGATTTACCCCAACCGCCAAGAACGCTCTGCCATGATTCAATTTCTCTCCAAGACAAATATCCCGAATTGTGATATAGTAATCGCGCGCGGAGACGCCGAATCTCTTTGTTGTGCTCTGCAAAAGGTGGGATGCGCGGATTACGTCTTGTCTGAGGACTCTGACGTGTTTGCTTACGGAGCCACGCGCGTTCTCAGAAAGTTGGACTTTAAGCAAATGACGGTAGACTATATTGAACAAGAAACCGTCTTAAAGGTGTACGGAAATCCGACGTTTGAGGACTTTCAGACGGTATGTTTTCTACTGGGGACCGACTACAACCGAAAGGGTCTCGGCGTCTCCGCCAACGCCCTCCTAAAGGCGCTCGGCGACGCCGACAAGACGTTGCTTAAAAATTTCGAAAAAATGTATTCGGAAACAAAGAAACCGTCGCTCAACAAACTGAGGAGCCTGTTTATCCCCGACCTCTCTGTCGCCGCCGCGACCTCGTTAAAAAATGACAACCACACCGTCATCTCGAGAGTGCGACTGCGACATGATCAGAGGTTGGAGACAAACTTGCAGCACCTGCTGGTTCGATACTGCAATGATGGTCTTTACCCTGGTCGCCAAACTGCGTAAACCCTTTGCCAGAATGATGTGGGATTATTATGGTCTCGCCGTTCCGGACGTGTGCGCCGATGCGGACTTTGCCACGCCGGAACGCAAATACTGGATAGAGACAATGTTTTATCCAAAAGTGTTTGGGAGTCGACAGACTGTGTACTCTGCGATCGAAAAGATTGCGCGCAGTCTTGGTGTTTACATGGGCGCGGCGGACAACGCCGGTCGATCCAGAGCGCTGCGCCGCCGCGGCGGCTTGGTCCTCTTGGTCAACTCTCGTACTCTGACGCTCCCGCCGCCGGACTTGCGCTGGACTTCTGGTCTGCCGCCCTTTTTCGTCGTCGCCGTCCCCGCGGCGGCAGTAGACCCTCCTTACAATATAACCGTGCTGCCCGTGTTTCGAGGCTTTCAACTGGTCGCGACTATAAACATTGTCGAACCGGGACACGCCATAGCCCATGTGAAATGCAAGCAGGATTCCCCGGCGTGGTTCACCTTTGACAACGAGGCGTCCAGGCGAGGCCACAACATGATTAGGCAAAAGGGTCCAAAGTTGACCATTTCGTCCCGCGTTGAAATATATCTCATTTATGTTGTAAACTGAAGACTCCCACCGTCAATCTCTGTAATTGTTTCTCCCGCGTGAGACGTGAACCGTATGTTGGGAAGATATGCCTTTACGAATCCCGCGTCCGTCAGACACTTGAGACACTCTTCGCTCGAGTCCATGAGCTTTTCAGAGTCAAAGCGTTCGTTGGTCTCGCGGTTGAAAAAGGTCGTACCATACTTGCCGTCTTCGGTTTTTTTGACCACACACAGGACGTGGTTTTCTTCTAAATGCATGAGGAGGTATACCTCCTGATCTGACTGAAACATTTTTTTAGACTAGAGCGTTAAATTCCAACACAGAAGAAACCCCTGTGTTGAAACCCCCAGAAAAATGGCGTACAATACGAACGAATTGATGGATAGATTTTGGAACCACTTGTTTCTAAAGAACGGGCCGAGCCTGCGTGTCAAGTACAACAGAAAAAAAGGAACGCGGCAAGTCGTCAAGGTCGCCGCGGACAGCGTCACACCTTCCGTATTTCGGAGGGGGATTGCTTCGGTCGCCGGTCCGAGAGTAGTTGCTTTTTTCGAAGAACTCATCTCTACGGCGAGATTGCAAGAGGCCGACGTGTACAACTACATTGTCACCAACTTTGACAGATTCCGAAGACAGGTGGAAAGCGACGACGTTGACGTCTACCTTAAATCCCTCCTGACGACGTACCTCGACACGAAAAAGATTAATCGCAAGCTATTTCCCGAGTTTGCCGGGATAAAAAACAGAACTCGTCTCATTAATGTTCTCGTACAACAATTTGACGCCGGCAACGACAGCGGCGGCGCGGGAAGCGCTACCGTGCGCGAGTTTCTACAACCCATCATCGTGCAGGGGACCATGAAGAAGATAACCGAAGCCATGAGCGCGGGAGGGAAGCTGGAGGACATTCTAGACAACAATCTGGTTCCAGAGTCTTTCAGATCCATCCGGGGATCTTCTTCCGAGAACCTCTTTGAGATCTTGAATATTTCCGATCTCGTCGACTGCATCCGGGTGTACGGATTTCTCGAAAACGGAAACAGGGGAGCGACGGGCGGCAGTTCGACCAAACCCGGCCTGCTTGTGGACGTGGTAAACAACCTCATTTTCACACTTGAGAGCACCTCGGGTCCCGAGGAATATGATAGGGATTTTTCGGCTCTGAGCATCGCAGAACTCGTGGAACTGTGCATAGACAGAGGTCTGCCTATTTCCACCAGGGAGGCAGAACAATTGTCGGCGGAAGATCGCCGACAATTTGAAGCCCTCAAGCGCGGAACCCTCGTGCCGTACAACACAATAGAAATAACAAAGCAGATCTTGGACATTGGTCTGACCAATCTGGACGCCGGGTTTGTTCTCGACGAAGAAACAACGGCACTGCTTCGATCGTACGAGGCGGATAAAAAGAATACGTCGGTGGCGAAGAAGATTGTGCAAGCGTACGTCAAGTCCCTTCCCGACAAGATTGGAGAGTTCGCCGAGAGCATCACGTTTCAAGACAGCCTCGAGTACCTTTTGTCTCGCGCCGTCGGCATCGACTCTTATGACTTTGACAGACTGTTTGAAGCAAAAAAGACCGTTGAACAGCCCAGTCTCGGGGTCCTGCGGGGAATCGTCGCCAGGGTCGCCAGGCGCGCCCGAGGAGGACACGGAATGTCGGCGGTTGACGTGTTGAAGAATCCCGACATGCGCGACATGTTTGACGAGGAGCTCGGACGCTTGGAAGTAACGCGCAGACGGGCTCTCGTCAAGAGGGTCATGATGGACACCAAACTTGACGACGCCAAGACGCTGGACGTGCTTTCAAACATTAGGTTTATCTTTTCCCCGGAAACCAGGCTTGAAGACGACGCGACGACGTCCGCCCGCAAGCCTCCTCCGCCGGCGGTCCGCCGTTTTGCGCGCACTCACACCGCAAAGAGTTTGTTCGCGAGGTCCGACATTGAGCTGAGCGCATACCGCGAGATTCGCTCCAACGGTCGAGAAATTTTCCGCGGCCTTTTTTCCAATCCAGACAAGACGGTGGAGCTCGATCGGACAAAAGTCGTCGTGTCCGCGGACAACCTCGCAAAGAGATTGTTGGATATCGTCCCTCTGCAACAGAGACTTAAAAACAAGACGCAACTCATGGACATTCCCGAGGACACGACAGATTCGTCGATTGTCCGCAAGGCAGACGAAATCATGGCGCAATTGTCTCTGGAGATCTTTGATAGAATTTTCGATCTGAAGACTGAGGTCGAAGCGCTGGCCGATGACATCAGGGTGACCCGCGTCGGAACGATCGCTGAAAAGTTTGAAAGGTTTGTGTTCAACCGCACAGACGGAACTGTAAACGACTATGCTATGAAGGCGAGACCATTTGTGTACGTTTCCATGGCAGGACCTGAAGCGTTTCCTTGGTTCTTTTCTCAGTCAGACGACATCAAGTACAATCTGTTGACCGATTTTAGCTGGGCTGCGATTGCGCCCGAATATTTCTCGTGTCTCTCCGAGTTGGAGAGACTAATTAACACAAACCAGTTGAAACACTATGCCCAGCAACTTCTCACGGCAGGACCTCTGGGTCTCGCCGTGAAAACTCGTCCCGAGCTTCCAAAATCAAAGGATTTGGTGAAAATCGTCCTGACAGACGTCAGGGATGTTCCCCTGACTCCAAAACAGCTTACCAACACGACGTTCAAACTGACTCCGGATGGACGGAGGACCGTCGCTACCGCCGCTGCGGCGGTGACAAAGAAGGATCCAGAGGCTGCTGCTGAGTTTATGCTGACTCCGACAGGTGAGCTCATCCTGGGCACGCGTACTGTTCAGTCGAACGTGGCCAAGTTTTCGGCGATCGGTGGGGGGACTGACGCCATTGTCTTGTATAAAGACGGCACTCTGAGTCTGCTCTCTGTTACCGCCGACGATGTAAAAACAGACAGAGTCGGTCCCGCCGGTCTCACTTTTTCCCTAGCGTACATGTCCTCTGTGGACGCGCTGCTCTTGGTCAAAACGTACAACAATTGCGAGCAGTGCGCCAAGACAACATCGTTCGAGTGCTGTCCGGGATTCAATTATTGTCCCAAGTGTATTCCGAAGAGCTGCGACAAGTGTTCGTCTTCGGGAACCACCACAATGCCATCTAAAAAGAGAAAAACCTTGTACACCTATATCCTGTACGAAAACATGAAGGCGCTCTCGTTTCCGTCCGGCATGAAGGAGGTGACAATCGTGAGACGTGACGACGAAAACGTCGATCGGCTGGCGCTGGTGCTGGGTGACGACGTAACGTTTGTCCCCAGTCTCGAGTCGGAACTGTTGGACATTGTGGAAAAACTAAAGCGTCATCGCTGGCCCGTCAACTTTGACAATCTCAATCTGAGAATCAGACCCAATGCTGTCATACTATACTTTAACATTCCGACGCTAGTCAAGGGGTTTTTGAATGTAATCAACTGGAGAGATAAGGTTGTTGAATTTTTCCGCAAGAATCATCTCGACATGTCAGACGACGACCGCAAGCGCGCGTCGTACGACAAAATACTCGAGGACATTCGCGACAATAATATGAAGTTTCTGTGGTCCGGCAAGACGACAGCTAGCGGAGGCGTGATCGATTTGAGGAAATTGACGGTCATTGACGAACATGGTACACAGGCGATACCACAGAGTCTCGTCCGCCATCCTCTTTATGCTTACCTCAAGTCGCTCGTCGTGATAAACGACGCAGAGTACAAAAACTTGTCGAAAGATATCTTTGAGAGCTTGAGAGTGAGACGTCCCGGCGGCGGCGGGAGAACGGCCGCCGACCCAAAACACGCCGGAAGACTTGCTCGAGTGGAAACACTTCGAAATGTATTTGCTAGGCTGTACAAGAGAACGTACGATGATTTTTGCGTCTTTTTTGAACGGTACCTGTATTCGTCCGCGCGTCCCGATTACGACACCACGATGGACTCGCTCGTCGACACTGTAGAGTCTGCCATCGCCTGCAAGGAAATCGAGTCTGCCAAGGCGCTGGAAAAGATTAAAGTCGGACCGAAAGAAGTCGAGGAAATCAACGCGCTCATCAAGTCCATCAACTCTAAGCTGTTGTCCGACCAGGTGTCTGCCGGAATCTTGTACGAATATTACGCTGACGACGCTCCTGCTTACAAGAAGGAGCTCGTCTACTTTAAACTTCAACTCGAACTGTTTGATTCGCTGTTAGATTCGAGCCGCTCAAGCCTGGTCTCCTCTGGCCAAGACATGCCGACCCTGATATTTCACTACATTTCCGCAAACCTTCCCGAGGCTGCTTCCAACGACAAGCTGGTGCTCTTGAATCACAGGCTGTACACGGCGCTGAAGAGTGTGGACCCCGGACCGTCTCCCGAAGACAGCCAGATCTTGTTTCTGAGATACAAGGAGGCGGCCCAGAACGAGCTCGAGACAATCGCCGACAAACTCGTGGCGTTACCCTTTGCGGAGGCCGTCAGGAGTGAGATAGCACTGGCCCCGGAGGAAGATCGCGATACGATCGAAACAATGTCCAACATTGTCGCCAACATGCCGGCCTTTGTCACGACAAAGGAACTCGAACACATCACAAACCATTATTCTATATTTAACGAAATTGTGGAACAACTCGCTCCTACAGACAGGGAGGAATACATTGACGTCACGAGACTCAGAATGACGTCGGCGACCGGAACGACGTTTAACCGCGTCGTGTTCAAGATATTGAAATACAACGACTGCTTCAACGACAGCGGTGACGACAAGAAGCTAAAGAAACAGCGACAAAAGATTCAAGAGGCTCTGGAAACGATTCGGACTTTGACAGAAAATGATATTACGTGGTACTGGGTTGCGGAAACGTCAGACAGGTACGTTCGCCAGAGACACAAGGATTGGGTGAGTGTGAACCACCTGCGAAATAAAAAGTGGGACTGGTTCAAGTCTGCGAGCGGACCGTGCCCTCCAAACTATTTGGCTTTTTTGAACCAGGTCATTAAAATTCTGAAAAAACATTCCGAAAAGGTCCACAAGCACCAGACTGTGGACTCTGTCGGCCATCATGTGGACGACATAATTTACAAAACTATACAGCGACTCAATGAGTACAAGGACCGCCAAAAGACGACTACCGGCCGGTCTGCAGAGTGCAAAATTGGAGAGAAAGAACTCGTCAAGGTGATTGAGTCGTTTTACAAGCTCGAGTATCAGTGGGCGGGTCAGCTAGAGTACATCTCCCGACTGCGCTCAAAGTTGGAGGGTATGCCCGAAGATGTCATCGGACTCATCCTGTCCGGAGGAATACCCGCCGGCACGGACAAAAGGTGCGCAGAACTCATGTCATTGCCAAACGCGGCGTTTGACATGGAAACGTTTGTCCGGCTCGAGGGGTTGTTGTCGACAAAGGAGCGTCCGGCCAACCCCGTCGCCTTGGTAAAACAGTTGAACCTGCTGGCTACGCAGATTAACCAAAGAAATGTCAAGCTCGGACAAATGAGTCGAGCCGCGCGACTGTTGACCTCCAGTCCGGTAGTTTAAATTTGTCGCAGCGGAAAATGCCGCTGCGACAGAATCAAGCCTTGAGTTCCCAGCCAGTAAACTTGCAAATCTGGACCCACTTTTCTTCGTGCTCTTTATATTTTTGATCTGTCTTTAGCGTGCAAAAGTCAGAAAGACTGCAAGGAACGTCCAGCAGACGCAAGAGCTTGTACAATTTAAAGTTGACGTTGAGGCTGTTGACCCTCGACCCGCATTTCACAAACTTGTAAACGTATTCGAGTTCGCCGTGGAGTTGCAGTATCCTGGGCACGTACTGTTGGATGTTTGGACAGGGTTTTCCAGTAAGAAGGTACATGAGAATATTGTTGCAGTCGTAATACTGAGTCATCCTCAGATCCTTTACGACGCGCTGCACGTGTTCGCGTTTGGTCAGATTCAATTGATCTCTGCGCTCCAGTTCTGAGCGTATAATCTCGAGGTCCTTATCGGACACACACACACCCTTTCCCTCGTATCGCTCTATGGCCTTTAAAAGGTTTTGCTTTAGGCTATAGTAGGTTCTGCCGCCGCTAACACTAATGTCGTCCCGAATATTTTCCAAGCGGTTGTCGTTTACGTACCCGCAATTCTCGCAAGTGCACTCTCCCTCAAATAAGACAAAGTCCATTCTCTCCTTGCAGTATCCGCACGCGGCTTGCTGGCACTGGACAAGGTCAATGTCGAGATATTCCTGAGCTATGCCAATGTAGCCAATAATGTCCTCCGTCTTGAGTTCTTCGGCGGCGGCGACCGCCGCGTCGGGCGATAAGAGTTCAGTCAGTGTCGTCTTTCGATCGATAGATTGAATAACATTAATAGTACGGACAATGTAATGGCCGAAATGAATTTGATGGCGCGATTGCAATATGGTTTGAATTTGTCGGTGTATATCCAGTATGACGTTTGGATCCATTTTGCCAGATTTGTCAATGATGGCGGAAATCATTTTTCTTTTTCAATTCATATATAGCAAGGTTCTTCGGATCCACGTTTGATTGTAGACAGAGGGGCTTTAGAGCTTTGCGGCAGCGTGTCTCAGTGTCCACTCGACGAGTCGGCGGCGTCGGAGTGTTGGGATGTCGGCGTCCGTCAGCCAGATGGCTTTGATCGCGCGGTCAACGTCGCCGTCACATCGATCCAGCAGCACCTCTGAATTTTCAATGTCTGTGCGCGACTCGTGGTACCAAAACTTTCGAGCCATTTCTTTTCAAGACGTCATCCAACAGCGCCATGGATTCCGAGGAGGAAGTTAAAACTCGGGGCGCCCTGAGGCGTGCGGGCGGCAGTCTGACGGAACACCACGCGCTCGTGTTCCACGCCAGTGCCTGGCTGTCGTCGTCGCCGTCCGTTTCTGTCGTCATCGCGTTCAGGACTTTAGACACGCGCTCGCATTCCTCCCAGATGTCCCGTTCACTATCAAAATGTATTCTAGAAAGGTAATCGTACAAACCATGCACGCAAACCGGGCGTAGTGGCGACGACGACAACGACAGCAGCTCGTTTACAATAAACCTAAGGCCGACATAGTCTTGCGGGGAAATTTTCCCCAGATTGATTGCCGCGGACTTATTCGCAGAGTAATCAGCGCGTACAAAAAACAACTCTGATTCGTAAAAGCATACTTCGTTTTCAAAACGCGCAAAACTAGTACTCTCCAGACTCACGGCAGAGATTGTCGGAAGGACTGCAGAATTAAAGAGTCGCGTGTAAATGATGTCGTATATCCAGTCCGACTTTGCCTTGCGGGCGACTAGATCCAGAACGACGTCGAGTTTAGCGCCGTCGTTTTCAGCGCCAATCGTTTTGGCCTCCAGAGGAAACGACCATGACGTAATCTTGTTTATTACAGCCACAATATCAGAAGCACGCATATCAGCGCTATGAACCCGAGACTAGTTTCAGAGACTTTGGAAAAGGCCGTCTTGAGGTATTTTGTATAAACGATTGCAAAAACACTCAGGAAAAGAAAACTTTTAACGAGGTTCATCACTTTGGAAGTCAGAGACGACGACTTTGTCTTGCACGTGCACACCGCGGCGACATCCTGCTGCTGCTGCTGCGTCGTCGGCGCAGACGCGGCGTCTGCTGTGTCTGCCGCCGCCGAAGATGACGACGACGACGCGAGAAAAAGGTTCGACTCGAACGCTTCCGGCAGTCTCCTTGTCGGCAACGGCGGTGACGGTAAACCGGTCGGCATCATTGGCATGCCATTTACGTAATATACAACTGACATTTTTTAGTTGTTTTTTTTGCAGCCCCCTTTAGGAACTGCAAAAAAAGGTTAACGACACTCCACCAACATTACCGTCACATTGTCGTGACTATCCTTGAGCGCTCGGTTGACAAGCTTGCAAGCGGCGCGCTCGAGACCATGGTGGTCTCGAAGTTCGTTCAGAACAAAGGGAACAATCTCCTTGACGTCCATGTAATCCCAGAGTCCGTCCGACGCGAGGAGGAAAAAGTCGGGCCTCTGGCGCACGCGCGTAACGTCCGGTATGGCGGGGACGTATTTTTTCAAGGAAAAGTCTCCAAACGCGCGACTCACTGCAAGTGTGCCATTGATGTATCCGTCTCGAGTTATTGTGCCGCCGAGTTCTTCTATGCGGTCGCGCTCCGCCGAGTTGCGGTAAGCATTGTGGTCTTGCGTCGAGTCTAACAAGATTCCTTCCCTTGTGAAGGAAATGGCGCGACTGTCGCCAGTATTTGCGAGTATGATTTGACTCCCGCACGTCATCATTACGATTGCTGTTGTTCCAGAGTCTACGCTCAGTCTCGGTTTTACCAACTTTAGGTTCCGGTCGCACATTAAAAACGAATCGACAACGTCTCTCTTGCTAGGACACCCTCCGTCGACGCCGACCTTGTCCACTAGCAAATGAGGCAACGTCAGACTCACAAACTGCGCGACAGTATCTCCGTCCTGACCGTGCCCGTCAAACACGCCGCACACCTTTACGTTTCCCTGATTGACTACCGCGATCTTGTCCTGCATACTAGCTCGTTTTCCGCGCTCTGCGCAGAATCCAAAGTGGAGTTCCATTTTTCTCTATATATATCGATCGCGAGGCTGTGTAAAATTTTTTCAATCCACAGAATTTATCGCCGCGTACGTGAGCCACCCAAATGTGAGTAGAGCTTTGCTGCCATAGTTTTGGGCTATAGACTCTTGCCGTTCTACAAACCAGCTGCCCACGAGCGATGCCCCGCCCAGAAATACCGCGATCGTGTAAGGCATCATTTTCGTGTTGGCTCCTCCGGAGGAACTCTTGAGAGACTTGTCAAATAACAGGGCCGTGCCAATGCCGAGATACCCGAGCACAATAAGGGCTCCAATAATGTACCCGCTGGCAGTAGATGACGTGAGGGCGGTATTAAATGCGTTGGTACTGTCCAGAACGTACCCTATCCACGGGATGGACACGGCACACCCTAGGGCGCCGATGCTCACGAGCATGATAATGGCCGGAATCACTCTGCGCTTGTACGGAAATGATATCCCAATTCCAATGAAGGCAAAAATGACGAGCGCGATGGCAACGTACGCAGTTGTTTTATATCTCGGAATCAAGTCGGTCTGCGCTTTGGCGGCGGCGGCATCTGCGGGATCGACCGCCGATGCCGCGGACAACAGCTCAATGTTTTCAAGACAAATTCTGTATATGATTGACGCAATGACAATGGAAATCGCGGGGACGATACTGTACACAAATCTTTGACTGTGAACATGGAGCATTTTTATTATATGTTTTCTCTTTGGCAGTCCGCGCCGGACTGCGAAAGTAAGAGTAGAGAGTTTTTTTTGGTTTTTTGTTTTTTATTCCAACATGTACTTGGGGCACTCGAGAGGTATCTCGTAACCCTGCCAAAAGAACTTTGCCTCAGCAAGGCTCGCGCCGTCATACCCAAACTTTTTTCTCAGGAGAAACGCCGTCCAAAAGTGAATGTCCTTAGACTCTGTCTCTCCGTGAAACGTCTCAAACCTAATGTGAGGAACGATGGGATCGGCGCCAATGTCCGCCATGTCCTGCCTGAGCCTGCTCAACAGGTAATCTGCTCTCGCCTGCTTGACTCCAATGTCGAGGCCGGACGCTTCCATGGCGTCCATCCCGGTGATGAACTCTTGAAAACACTGCAGGTGCCACTTCCAATTTACTACGTCAATCTTTGGATCATACTCTCGCGACAGACGTTCGAGCGTGTTGTACCCGGCGAGAAAGGACTTGAATTGCTCCTTGATGGAAAATGCAATTGCCTTGGGCATGTTTTGCGACTGGCGTTTGAAAGAGTTGGTGATTATCGCCTGAATGTTGGCCGTCCTCTTTGCCAACGAACATTCGTGTTTCTTTGCACACGGGTACACCTTTCCCACCTGCGTTCCGTTCAAGAGGCAATTCCTGTATATCTCTGCGTGGCGAACCGAGTTATCCTCTAGAATCTGCAGCGCATTGTACATAATTCGGGTGCACACAAACCACTTTGTGAAAAAAAGATTCCCATCCACGTCCGTAGACACGAGACCGCAAATGAAATCGCCATCTCTCTTGGTGAGTTCAATGTCGTCGGCGTGGTCCAGGACGACCTGGAGCTTGCTGAGATCCAGCTTGCGCTGCCCGGCCTTGGAGCGGACCTTGTACCTCCACTCGTAAACCGGGTTCTCAATGCTCGCCTTTTCGCACCTCTTTGTCTCGAGGTTCACCAAGAGGTCAATGATCTTCTTTTTGCGTTCGCCGTCTTCGAGCGATAAAATCTTGTCCAGGTCCAGGCATGTTGTGTTGTTCTTGTCGTCGTCGGGCTTGTCCACGAGTTTCCTGATGGCCTTGCGGAGGTCCTTCATCTCCTCGTTGAGTTCATGTATCCTTCGAACCAGCTTGGCCTGCTTGGCGACCCGAAGTTTCAACTCGCATTCCTCCACCTCGGCAGAAGAAGACAACTTGCGCGCAATGCTGAGCTCGTTCTGAGCTGCGACAATTGCACTTTCTTCAGCCTTGGTCGCAACTGTGTTGTAATCGTAAAAGTTGTGTTCTTTCTTCAGCCGTTGTTTCTTGGCAAGTTCTATCGTGAGCCTCGGAACCAACTTTGGGCTGGAGTCGTAAGATTCCCACGAACTGGCAGAGTCGTTGTCGTACACTGCCTTCAGGTTCAACTTGGCGCACGTCGCGCTCGAAAAGTAAACCTTTCTCTTTGGGTGTCTGAGGGTCTCACCCTCGCCGACAAAGTGTCCAAACCTGTCGTAGAGACGCTCCCTGGTGTCGGGCTCGTCGCGCTGGTAGTCTTCGTCTCGGCACTCGCCCACCAGGCACCCGTTCTCGTCGTACTTGTAGACCTTAGTGACATCCAGGCGACAAAAGGCCGTCGGCTTCACAAAGACCAACTCGCTCAAGACGGGGTCGACGTTATAGTAGGTGCTCATTTTGATTTTGGGGGTAGCTTTAAGCTTAATTGTACGAAAATGGTATGAAAAAAATTAAATTTTCCAAACTACGGCCCAGACTCTAAAATGGCTTGCGCGCACCCTTCCGTGAGCGCTGTGGGTTATTTTGACGTTTGCAATGATTGCGGCCTCGAAACGCCGTCTGCGGGAGAGGATGACTTTTTCGGAGCTAGTCTCGTATCTGGCGGAGGAAGTGCCAAAAAGTCTTCCAAGATGACCAAGGACTTTAACGGGTTGTCGTCGGCTTGCTTTTCCGACCTCATTATGGACCTCGATCAAGACAAACGCGGGGAGATTATAAGTATGTACGAGGCCATACTGACATCGTCGTGTCCAAAGCTTCTTCGAGGGGACAAACGGAGGGCGCTGTTTGCAGCGCTTTATTTTTGGACCAGGCAACGGGACGGCCCGGCGTGTCTCCCCGGACACGTCATTGCGAGGTTCAGCATAAACAGCAAATTGTTCAACGTCGTTAGCGACGTTATTCACGAAGCTTACCCGTTCACCCGGGCAATAGTCAACAAACCTGTCGATTTTCTCCATTTGTCATCGCAGTGCCGCACCGACGTCCAGAGAACCTTCGTTGCGCTGAGGTTGGCATATGTCTCAAAGGACAGAAGGTTTAACAACTACCACCCGCAACACATATGTGCCAGTGCTATTTTCCACACCGACCCCACTGCCGGCAAAAGTCTCGCCAAGGATTATTTCATATCCGACATTAGTCTGAAAAACATGTACAAAATTGTCATGCCCACCCTTGTCGAGTGCGATGGTCTCCTCTGTCTGGCGGTGAAAACCGCCAAAGGATGGACTCGGCGGCATTGTCGCAGTTGTAAGTAGTGCTCAATATGGAGGTCTTGAAGTGGGCTCGTGCTCAGGGGTGTCCCTGGGACGAGTGGACCTGTCTGCTGCCGAAAATGGTTTGGAGGTCTTGAAGTAGGCTCGTTCAGAGGGGTGTCCCTTGACTTGTGCAGAGGCTGCAGGGAACAGACACCTCAAAGTCTTAAAGCTCCAAAAAGTGCCCTGGGATTTCGCACCCAGTCACTAGCGAGACCTTCTGGCTCGGCGCGTTGTCGTTTCTTGTAGTCCCGGAGGACTACAAGACACAAAAAAAGGTTTAAACTGGAGGTATGTTGGCGATGGCTTCCTGGTCTCCAGATTCGGTGACGATCTTGATAACCCTCGGGTCGCGCTGAACCTTGTACGGGAGAGAGGATATTATGTGCGGATTGTTCCGGACCGCCGCGAGGTAATGGTCCATGCCCAAAACGTTCGAGGGGACATAGCAGAGCGCGTCGGCACTCTGCGACACGGCTTCCAGACACAATTCTACCGACTTGTGCTCTTCGGGAACATATTTCAAAGAGTTCCCTTGTTGGCGGACTGCGTCCAGACACTTGTCGAAACCTCGATCCTTGCAATATCTGAGGGCGTATCCGGTTTGTCGTACTGCGAGAGTCTCGAGAGCATCTGTCCTGAGGTCGTCGTCGACATACTGGATCGAGTCCCCGTCCTGGCTTATCGCCGCGACGACTAGGTCTGGCGTCTTGTATTTGCGAGGAACATGTCGGAGGTTCCCCCCGCACTGTTTTACGGCGGCGAGACACAACGCATTCTCATGAGTGGCGGTGTGATTTCCCCAGTTATAAATGCAGATTATCTTATTCAGATTCCTGGCATGCACAATGTCTTCCTCCAGAAGCAGGATGTCCCTGAGCCCCTCGGGTACATACTGTAGCGCCCTACCGTCCTTGAACACAGCAATCGCGCACACCGCGTAATCCTTTTCCGCGTCCGGAACGTGCCTGAGCGCGAGAGGGTTCTGGCGCACGGCCTCGCGACATATCAGGACGTCACGCTTAAACTGGTCTGGGATATCCTCTAGCATATCCCCATTCTTTCGCACAGCGGCCAGACATTGTTCTCTGGTCTTGGTTGGGACTGCCGGAACTTTGGCTACTGCAGCAACCTCGGCGGCGGCGAGGTACATCTCCTTGGTAGGGACAATCTTGCACGAGCTCATGGCGTCCGGGTTGATGCCCACGGCAGTCACACACAACTCGTGCGTGTGAAAGTCCTGGGGGACGTACGCAATGGCAAAAGGATTGGATCTCACCGCCGCCATGTAAACGTCAAAATCCAAATTTGGATTTCCAACTTTGACGAGATCGTCGACAAAAAAACCGTCGGCAGATACGAGTTCGACAATGACACGCTTGCTCAGGGTGGCCATCTTGGACTTGGATATCAAAAGAGAGAGCTCCTCAGTACGCTTTTTCCTAGCCATGGCTATACACACCCGGTCGTCAAAGAGATCGTCAAACTGTTTGTTGTCGTCGTCGCAATCGTCCCATGGGCACGGCTTGCCGTCGTAAATGAGTTCAACTAGGTCTGCCATGTCGACACTTTTTCTTACTTCTTTGGCTTTGAGAAAAATAAAAAATTCGTAAATGAGTTAACTAGGTCTGCCATGTCGACACTTTTTCTTACTTCTTGAGAAAAATAAAAAATGGATCAATCGCCTCTTACTATGATTACAACGTGTTTGAAAGATGACGACCTGAGATTCGGAGCGTTCCTGTCCATGGTGCGAGCGCGTCGACCGATAGTTGTATACTTTTTCGCATGCGATCCCCAGGGGGAAATGTTTGTCAAGAGACTCGTCCAACTAAATCGGTACAGTATGACTATGTCAGCAGAACCCGGAGTAGATCCCGTCACAGACACCGGATTAAAAGTAGTGTCAACATCTGACGGACCAAAATTGCACGTGCACTTTTGCAAGAGCGAGTACAAAAATGACGCTGTGAGTGTTCCGCTCGAACATAACATTATATTCTTCACACCAATGTGCGCCGTCGAGACGTATTCAAAACTAATTGACCTGTATTATTATTCCCACATTACAAGAATGAAGGCCGTATTCTTCGCCAGGGACCTCGAACTCATGCAGTGCCATGCAGAAGCGTCAAAACTCTTGGGTGACGAGTCCAAGCAACGATTCAGGGACATGTCAAAGTACGTAATCAACAAGCGGTCAAATTGTGCGATTTTTGATAGCGCGTGGCAGTCGAGAGATCCAGCGATCGTCTTTAGAGGCCCTATGTCGACTGGCGTCATAAATGCGCAGAGTGTTGTCAACTCGGCAGATCGAGAAGTTATCGTCACGCCTGAAAACAAATTAGATTTATCCGAGGACACTGACTCTGATAAAGAGGAGTACGATTTATTGTTTATGTAAACATGTCGTCGCCGCTCACTCCGCAGCAATTTATTGATTCAATTATAGACAACATATTTAGTCGTCCCATGTCCGCCGCCGGTCCTCCGACGGCGGCGGGACCGCTGCCTTCGTCAAATCTGTTGTCAATGTTGCGCGACAAGGTGGAATTTGAAAACTTAGGTCAAAAAACATTCCTGTGCAGAAGAAATAATGTCCTTCCAATACAAACTCTTATCACAAAGTGCCAAATTTGATTCAGTCTTTGATCCTCTCAGTGCTGGATATCGGGTGTTTTCCGATGAAAACATCGACATTGCCGCCGGAGGTATCGCCGCTGTAAAGACCAACATCTCGTTTTCTATGCCAGAGGGCGTGTACGGTATGATTGTGGCCCTGGGCGGAGGCGGGTCTTCCTTTGTATGTCCGGCCGTGTGCGACGGAAAGTCCCAGCCCGACCAGGGCGTGGTCGTTCTCGTGCACAACGCGACATCCGGTCCCGTTTCCATCAAGGTCGGAGACCCTATCGGCCAACTTGTTTTGAATCAAAGCTACAATGTCCAATTTGAACAACATTAATATCCCGTTTTGCAGTTTCTTACGAAACTGCAAAAAGTTTTACTTTAAGTTTGAAACTTTTTTGTAAGAAAACTCACAATGGCACTCCTCATTTCGTTTCGCGGAGACGACATCATTATCAACGATGGCAAGGAGGAGACTGTGGCTCCAAAGGATGCCCCGATCCCCAAGCTGAAACTTTCCGACAGGATCGTACGGGTTTCGTACGGAAATGGAAACATCAGAAACATTGTCACGGATGACGAGCGCGAACTGTTGATCCAGATATGCCTGCCCCCCGTCAAGGGTTATCCGTTTCCAAAGCCCAACATGGACAAGAGCGGAAAAAGAGAAATGCAGCTCATGTTTTCGGCGATGCTGCCCACCAAGATCGCCGACAACAACAAGTCTCGCGAGTACAACAACTTTATTCGAACGATGCTATTTCTCGAGAGTCAAGGGACCGAACTCATTCAGGACTGCGTAAAGAAAACCCTGAGCAAAAGCTGTCTGGTTTATCCAAAGAATAAGCAGAGCGGGTTCGAAGACACCTCGAGAATGTTCTTTAACGCAAAAATCATGGAACAAACGGAAAAGCAAAAACCGACCATTGTATCCTACGTCTCTTGCGAAGGAGCGCAACCGGAGGAAAAACAACCGCAGGAAGTCATTGGCGAGTATGGCGAATACTGCGCGGTTATCAACGTGAGTGGCATTTTCTGTAACGACTCTTATAGTTCGCTCAGATTAATGACCAAGCAAGTCCTTTTTGAAAAAAAGGAAAAACCTACCTCGTTTGCCGAGGTCGCCAACTTTGACCACAAGGACAACCTGGCTGCAATGATGATGGCGAGATCAAAAAAAGACTATGACGACGAAGACGAAAACAACAAGAAGGGAATGAAGAGCGACGACGACTCTGACTAGAAGGTCTCCTGTGGGTTATCTTGTAGCGCTGTACGCGCTACAAGAAAAACGATTTGATTTAATACCAACCGTCGTCATCGTAGGCGCCGTCAAAATAGCCATCGTAATAGTCGTCAAATTCGTCACCTTCAGATTCAGAATAGTCAAAGAGCCCGCCTGCCCTTTTGAACGGACGGGCCTTTTTCGCGGTGGGCCTCTTTCCCTTCTTGGTGGACTTTTTCTTCCTGGATGACGTCTTTTTTCCCTTCTTGGTGGACTTTTTCTTCCTGGATGCCTTCTTTTTCCCCTTCTTGGAAGAAGCCCTTTTAACGGAAACTGTGACACCGCCAGCCCGTCTGTACATTGCGACAATAGTGTTCTTTTTCAGAGCCAAAAGTGCAGACTTTGTTCTCCCTCCGCCGGTGCCTCTCGACAGGATGAGGGGAATCATCTGTACCTTCGTCAATGACTTTTTTGGAGGTGGCATTTTATTAAAGGAATGAGAAAAAGCAAATGTTGTCCAATGTGTGTGACACGTCCAGCTTCAATTGTATAGCCGACGAAGAGTGTTTTTTCATTTTCAAGACATCTTTGCCATTTTGCACCACCGCGTCCAAGGTGGAATCTTTCCTGTCGACGGCGACGAGTCACGCCAAGTGCATTTCGGACGCGCAAAAACACGAGTTGATTTTCACCTTCATTTCGCACCGTAGATTTTCATTGGCACTAAAGTATGCCAAGATTGTATTTGACGAGTTGCAAGGTTTCCAGAAACGCGATGTCGTACTCACGCTGGGATACCACCTCACTTCTGACGCAGACATTGACGCGCTATGCGATCTCGCGTCCCAATACGTCTCGCGCGCAAACCCGGACGAGGTGCGCCAGTTTGCGCTAATCAATAGCAACAATTACAAGCCGATCTTATTTTCCGGACTCAGAAGGATATCTGCGATATCCCCGAAATTAATGACGACCATTACAGATCTGGCGCTTGGGCGTCTGGTATCTCGCAAAGACAAGCTGACGTGCATCGAGAGATTGGTTCATAGGCGTCTTCTTCAGAAGTCAGAGTTGGACTTTTTGATTGAATGCCTGACGAGCGACGACGACGATGATGAACTCCTCTCAGGCAGAGCCATCGACTGTCTCCTAAAGTGCGACTACGCTCCCGAGTGCGTTCGACTCGCCCACAGGGCGATACGCACGACGGACAACCGAGAGGAGTGGTACCGCTCGGAAAACGCCATCCATTACGTCAAGCTGAGCGACGCGTTCGTGGAAGAACTAAAGTCAGATACGGTGAGTCAAGACTTGTTTATCGGCGTTGTCGAGGAGATTGTCAATCTCGCCAATACCGTTTCTATATCTGATCAAGAGAGAGACAATGTCTACCATGTCGCCGGCCAGTTGATTTTGTCCGGGTACACCTATGAGGACATCACGGTAGAAAAGATCATGGGGCACGTTTGGACCCTGTATTGCAAAGAATATGAACTAAAGAGGATCGTCGTGGACGAGTTTAGTCGCCTGGGTAAAGAGACGTGCGTCTACGGCATACTGACAAACATGCTTATGGCACTGGGTCCTCTGGCGGATCGTCAGTTTACTCAGTTGTCAGATCTGGCGACGCGAGACCAGGAGGCCATGGAGAAGCTAAAAGCCGCGCACTCTAGAAGCGATGAAGATTTTTGGTCGGACCCGACCAAGATCGAGTCGGAGCTGCTCAGCATCCTCGAAACTATCTCATGAACAGCCACACGATGAACGCAATGATAATCGCGATTCCCGCCACAATGACAATCCACATTATGTTGCTATTGCTGCTGACGGGCGGCGCGGGAGCTGTCGGCGGTGGAGTTGTCGTCACGGGCGCGGGAGCCGTCGGCGGAGTCACGGGAGCGGGAGCCGTCGGCGGAGAAGTCGTCGTCACGGGAGCGGGAGCCGTCGGCGGAGAAGTCGTCGTCACGGGAGCGGGAGCCGTCGGCGGAGG
>JACCDQ010311714.1_pt1 | contig 54153 bp, 41 predicted proteins | sample 7446031 | NCBI WGS metagenome assembly JACCDQ01 (sample SAMN15323442, study PRJNA562643) | freshwater metagenome | isolation source: river surface water | place: USA:Blue River Watershed | collected 2017-08-17
GAGTAAAACCCCCGGTTAAAATCAGCCAAATCCATTCGTTCGACGCGATGTACCACCAATGATTACCCATTTTGGGCCAATGCCACGTCCCCCATCCAACAAAAGGAAAAATAAGAGAAATTGGAACTGTAACCAACGGGAAATAAAGTACCACCACATTGGGATTTTCAATGCCTTTCAACCGTCTGATGGTGTTGTAGGCAAATGCGGAAAACACAGCTCCGCCGATTCCCATTAATAGTCCCAACAGTGTTACACCTTGAAACCAATGAATTTGACTCAGGTTAAAGGTATTTCCATCCATGTGACTATTCACCACAGCCACTCCTAAAAAGCAAATGAAAAAGAATAACCATTGAATGGGTCGCACGCGTTCATCGCCCATGAGCATGGCCAATACGGTGGTTAAGATGGGTGAAATATAATGTATAACCAGAGCGTTGCTCAAAGGCATGAGTTGCAATGAATAAAAATAGCAAAGCAACCCCAAGGAACCAAAAAGTCCCCGCATGAACAGCATTTTGGGATTTTTACCGATGGGACTTTCTTTCTGGCGATACAGAATAATGGCAGCAATGAGAATTTGCACCAAGGCCCTAAAAAAAACGATTTCCGAGACATGCATCCCGGAAATCATTTTAACGGAGACATTCATAAAACCAAATGCCAAACTGGCAATCAGCATCATGGAGACGCCTCGAGATAATTTTAGTTTAGAATTCAGCGACAATTTATTAAAGCGCAGCATTCATATTGCGAACCGCAGCAGCTGATTTTTCGAATTCAGCTTTCTCGTCGCTATTCAAATCCAATTCAACGATTTTCTCCCAACCATTCTTGCCCAAGATCACTGGAACTCCGATGCAAATATCGTTTTGACCGTATTCACCTTCCAAAGAAACGCAGCAAGGCATCATTTTCTTTTGATCACAAACGATGGATTGAACCAAAGTAGACACTGCAGCACCTGGAGCATACCAAGCTGAAGTACCTAACATTCCGGTTAATGTAGCACCACCTACCATGGTATCGGCTTTAATTTTGCCCAATTGTTCCTCAGAAAGGAATTGAGAAACGGGAACACCTTTGTAAGATGCCAAACGAGTTAAAGGAATCATGGTGGTATCACCGTGTCCGCCAATAACCATACCATCAACGTCAGAAGCTGGGCAACCCAATGCAGTTGACAAATAATATTTAAAACGAGCGCTATCTAAAGCACCACCCATACCGATGATTCTATTTTTTGGCAAACCAGAAGTGGTTTTAGCCAAGTAAGTCATAGTATCCATAGGGTTAGAAACAATTACAATTACAGCGTTTGGAGAGTGCGCAGAGCAGTTTTCCATAACATTTTTAACGATACCTGCGTTGATTCCGATCAACTCTTCACGTGTCATACTGCGTTTACGAGGCACACCACTTGTGATTACCACTACATCACTACCAGCAGTTTTGGAGTAATCGTTCGTACTACCAGAAATACGGGTATCGAATCCGTTTAACGCAGCTGTTTGCATCAAATCCAACGCTTTTCCTTCTGCGAAGTTTTCTTTGATGTCTAACAATACTACTTCCGCTGCAAAGTTTTTCATAGCAATGTATTCGGCGCAACTTGCACCCACATTACCTGCTCCAATAACGCTAATTTTACTCATATAGATGTGTTGGTTTTTTCGTAGTGCGAAATTAACTCAATTCAATCAATTATGAGCGGAAATGTTGAAGTTTTTGGGGGATATTGAACGAAACGCAAATATTTTTTACTGAATATGCATTTTTCGCAAACAAATTCAAATCTAATTGAGTTACTTTTGTATAAATTTAACAATCCAACTCACTTACATTAATGAAAAACAAGTATAAAGATTTAATCCAACAGACTTTTGATTTCCCTATTCATGAGTTTGACTTAGACGACGACGGCAATCTTTACTTTCATAACATTCCCTTAATGGAAATGATTAAACAGTATGGAACGCCTCTTAAATTCACATACTTACCTAAAATAAGTGAGAATATCAAGAAAGCTCGATCTCTATTCAATGTAGCAATCGCTAAGGCTGATTATCACGGCAAATACTACTATTGCTACTGCACCAAGAGCAATCATTTTCAACACACTTTAGACGAAGTACTTAAGAACGATGTACATATTGAAACCTCTTCAGCCTTCGATATCAACATCATTGAAACCTTAGAAGAACAAGGCAAACTCAACAAAGAACGCTATGTTGTATGTAATGGATTTAAAAAAGAAAACTACATCGAGAACATTGCAGGATTGATAAATAACGGATGGAAGAACGTTATTCCCGTGTTTGACAACCAACGCGAGATACATCAATTGACTCAATTTACCCAAGAACCTATCACTTGTGGTATTCGAATTGCAGCAGAAGAAGAACCCAAGTTCGAGTTTTATACCAGTCGTTTAGGTATTGGATATAAAGACATACTACCCTTTTATCGTTCTTCAATTAAGAACAATAAGCAGGTGAAATTGAAAATGCTTCACTTCTTTATCAATACAGGTATCTACGATACTGCCTATTATTGGAATGAATTGCATAAATGTTTACGCGTATATTGTGAATTGAAAAAAGAGTGTCCTGACTTAGACACTTTGAACATTGGTGGAGGTTTCCCCATCAAAAACTCATTGAGTTTCAGCTATGACTATGAATACATGGCCAATGAAATAGTGAGTCAAATTAAGCAAGTATGTGAAGAACATGGAGTTCCTGATCCTGACATCTTTACTGAATTCGGTTCATTTACTGTAGGCGAAGCAGGTGGAGCTATCTTCTCTGTTTTAGACCAAAAAGCGCAGAACGATCGCGAAAAATGGAACATGATCGATTCCTCTTTCATGACCCAATTACCCGACGCATGGGCTATCAATAAGAAATTCATTATGCTACCGGTGAATCGTTGGCACGAAGAATATGAGCGCGTTTTATTGGGAGGTATTACCTGCGATAGCGACGATTACTACAATTCCGAGCAACACGTTAACGCTATTTACTTACCTGAATACAAAATTGATGAACCTTTATATATAGGTTTCTTTCATACAGGAGCGTATCAGGAAAGCATTGGTGGATATGGAGGAATTCAACATTGTTTAACTCCTGCGCCTAAACATGTAATTATTGACTTGGATGAAAACGGAGATTACTATTTCAAATTATTCTCAAAGGAGCAGTCATACAAGAGCATGTTAAAAACCTTGGGTTATTTCTAACAACCCAATAAAGCAGGGAATAACTAATAAAGCAGGGAATAACTAAACAAGGGGAAATAACTTAATAAAGAAGCTAATTACCCAATAAATTCAAACAAAAAAGGCTAATTCAGGAGAATTAGCCTTTTTTGTTTATCAAAACACTAAACGAGTTCAGCAATCTATTGAATCACCTTTTAGGTGATAGTTTCGCCCACAGATAATAGCCAATAAACGAACCCAATCCATTCAAAAGCAGCAATTCATACCCAAACTGATACTTCCACTTTAACGATTCTATCCCTAAAATACCTGATACAAATTCATTTTTACCGAAATACCAACACACAGCGGGAATCACTATACTCACCACAATGATTGCCATGTTACTCGGCTTAACCTGAGTGAACATCCCCAAAGCAAATAAGCCAAGTAATGGACCATAGGTATAATTTGCCAATCCTAAAACTACATTAATTACCGCACCATCAGAGAATTTATAAAAACCCAATATGGATAAATAGAGTAAAACGGAGTAAGTTAGATGGAGTACAATTCGATACTTGTGTTTGAGTTGGTTGCTCCATTTTCTTTTGGGTATAGAGAAAATGTCGACATAAGTACTTGTGGTTAATGTTGTCAAAACACTATCGGCACTGGAAAAAGTGGCAGCTGATAAACCCAAAACAAAAGCCAAGCCTGCGAACAAACCCAAACGTTGCAAGGCGATGGTAGGAAAAAACAAATCGGTACTCGCCTTTCCTGTGACCGGATCCATTAATATTCCGCCAGAATTCTTTAAAAATTCGATCATAAATAATCCCAGCGACAAGAACAACACATTCACAAAAAACACCACTCCCGCAGTCACCAACATGTTCTTTTGGGCATCTTTTAGCGATTTACAGCTGAGATTTTTCTGCATCATATTTTGATCCAAACCCGTCATGGCAATGGTAATGAACATACCGCCTAAAAAGTACTTCCAGAAATACTGCTTACTGTAAAAATCCCAATTGAAAATCTGTGTAAAATCCGATTTCATGGTCAAAATTTCCAAAGGTTTGATATGCGACAATTGAGGAGAATTTACCATTGAAACGATGCAGATCACCAATCCCCCGATCAAGAAAACACTTTGCAAAGCATCGGTAAATACCAAGGTACGAATACCCCCTTTTACGGTGTAAGTCAATATCAATAAAATAATTATCGCTACTGTAACTTGAAACGGCATTCCCAACGGTTGGAAAAGAAATTGCTGAAAAACCAATGCTGTAAGGAACAACCTTCCACCGGCACCTAGCAAACGAGAAATCACAAAGAAAAAAGCACCGGTCTTTTGCGAAACATCCCCAAAACGTTGCTCTAAATACTCATAAATACTGGTTACGTTAGACTTATAGTACAATGGCAGCAAAAAATAAGCGATTACCAAATAACCAAGAACATAACCCATTACTACTTGTAAATAGGCAAACTGATCCGTGTAAACCGCACCTGGTACACTAATAAAACTCACTCCACTCATGGAATCAGACAGCATACCCAATGCCACCATCCACCATATACTTTGTTTGTTTCCTAAGAAATAGGAGTCTTCATTGGCTTTTCTGCCCGTTATAAATCCGATGAGTAGAAGCACAAGAAAATAGGAAATCAGTCCTATCAATATTACGGTTGGATTCATGGAGTTGCTTTTTGCTTTTTGGGCTTCATACCTAATTGATCGGATAAAATTGCAGAGTTGTACACCCTATCCGGAAGAGGTAGAAGTGAGATATATGAAATGGAATTATCTACTAAATTCAACTTTCTAAATGCGTCGCCAGTTAAATAATACACTTGCCCTTGTTGCGTTTTAACCAAAATAGTTGAAACCAATTTAGGATTAATATTCAATTTATAACGGGGTGCATCGGTGGAAGATGAGGCGTTTTTATTGGGATTTTCTAATCTCAATGAAGATTGAGGTTGATCCAATACCACCAAAACATCGGTACATTTTAGCGGAATTTTTCCGGCATCGCAAAAAACCAATTCCAAATAATGCGTCGCATTCAATGCAACGGGTTTGGCCATTACAAACTCGCCCATACTTCGAACTTTGATGGATCCTCGTTTGAACCCTGCAAGCGGTTTTGAGGTGCCTAATACAGTTTCAGCCGTTTTTTGCATGCTCAAATTTTCCTGATTGTTTCTCCAATTGAGCCAGTATTGGTTCTTTAAATTTCGACGATTTTGATACTGCACGAACTTTTGATCCCATTTTTTCTGCATGGCTATCTGTTCAGCACTAGCTACGCCAAATGTAGATAAGTTTTTATAGCCCATGCAAGAAAGTTCCAAAATCCACTGATCGGTTTTGAATTCTATTTGTGGATGATCGCCGTATTTTTTCACTCGTACATCGACAATTCTTTGGGATTTGAAAAAATCTACTACGTATTTTCGAGATGCTTTGGTTTGAATGTAGAATACGTGTCCCTCAAAAGCAGCCAACTCCGGAAACAATTTCCCCATGGAAACATCCGAAATCTCAATCCCAACGACGTCCGTCATTTTCAAAGCTCCTAGAACTCGAACTCGCACATTTGAACGTCCCCGAAACAAGGGAAAACTCGCTCCGCTTGATGGAGGCGTTGCACTTTTTTGAATATAATTTCCTTTTACCGGAATCAATTGAGATTTCAATTCTGTTGGCGATAATAAATAATGATATCCAGCCGATTCAAAGATCTCATCCAGGTTTAAAACGTCGTTTTCCGAATGTTTTTTCGAGCTGTTTGCACCTTGATTAAATTGGTAAAAATCAATTTTAGCTACGAATTCATCGTCGAAATCGTAATCGTAGTCATAGTAATTTACCCATTTTTTTCGGGGGATATTAAAGGCGTAGAATCGACTTGAGTCGCGCACAGATGCTTGGTAATTGATTTGTAAAAAATAACCGGGACGAACTTCTAGGTCGATATCTCCATCCAAGGATGTTGCTGATATTTCAAACCAAACTCCAGCGTCCAGCAAATAGATTTTACCCGATGAATCATACTGAAAGCTTCTTCCCAATGCTGCATTTCGTTCAGCGGATTGGCTGGCTTTCACGATAAGTCGATACTCTTGCTTCCATGCCGCCATTTCAAACATTGCCCGTTTGGAAGATGTATTTTCTTTACCAGTTTTCTTTTCAATATTCTTTAATGATAATTTAGGAATCAGTGCATTTTTAGGAACCAAAACAGCCCATTTACCTTCACCATAAAATGTTTCATCGTTTTCGGCATTTCCTTCGTATTCGTAGATTCCATCGTTATAATCATTAACAAAGGCTTGTTTCTGAATTCCGTATTTGGCCGATAATTTTTCCCTTTTTAATTCGGTGAATTCAACAAAATCAATGGTAGTATTCTCTTCTGTAATCCAACTAAAATTGGGATCCTTTGGCGAATTCGGAAATAATTCATATATATATTTCAAATCCGAAGACAATAATTTAGGATCTACCGCAACAAAATGGAATGGAACAAAAATGGGAATATGAATTTCTTCAACTACTTGATCTCCGGTTCGAGTATCACCCCGAGAAACGGCCACATTTTTACCACGAATTTCAACTGGAATGGTTTCCCTACCTAAATCCGAATACACCAATCCCAAAAGCACATCCGAATTATTCATTTTAGTGCCTTGAGCATCAGGATTTTTAATTTCTACATCTGCAGCATTGATAATGGTAATCTCTTTGAGGGAATTTAAATTTTTAATGGAAGTTGGAATGTGCTTTATCGAAGCTAATGATAATCCCAATCGTTTTATATTGGGTATCGATACTACTATTTGTTTTAGTAAATTTTCGGCATCGGATTTTGTCATCGTTGCCAAAACGGTCAATGACTGACAATTTTTCCAACCTTTCATAAAGTCCCATTGTTCAGGAACCTCTTGGAATTGCAGTGTAATATTGGAAATACTCTTCCATTGATCATTCAGTAAAAGCGCATCTTCACGATCTTTGGGAACATATAAATAAATAGAGGGAACCCATTCCAAGTTTTTCAAGTCGGAATCAGAAATAATTCCTTGAAATTGAATCAATTGCAATTCATCTACCCAGGGCATTTTTGAAACCAACTGAGAAACTGTATTTACATCCACATCACCATCGATTCGTAAACGCTCAATGTGAATAAAGCGGTTTAATTCGGCAGAAACCATTTTTAATTCGCGGTAATTGCGAATGATCATACTGGTTTTATATCGATCGTGTATGTTTTGGGGACTCCAAAATTGTGAAATTCCGCTATTCCATCCCCCGAAAAGGAAAAGAATAATGGTTAAATAGAGGTAATATGACTGTTTTAACTGCTTCAAATTGGTTCTATGGAAAAAGATTAACGAAAAAATCGTCCGAAAATTCCGCCCATTTTGCCTAAAATGCCTAAATCCAAGCCTAAGAATTTCATTACGCCGGCTTGATCCATGGAATATCCGCCCTCAATGAATTTGTACTTCAATCCATCGAGAATAAAGTTGAGAATTTTTTCTGCTAGTTGTATTTTTTTAAAATTATCCCAGTCCAAACCGTAATAACTTTGAGCGCAAGTGTTCAATAAATCGATGTAAAACGAACTATTTTTCAACGCATCTGCACCACCTGTAGCCAGACTTTGAACTTCTTTTAGCTTGCCCGACATGGCTAATTTTTGGAGGTATTGAGTGCATGCATTTAATGTCAAATCCATATGAGCTTCGGATTGAGAAGCGTCAAATTGAAAGCGTTCACCATAAAGTCGGTGAAAATCGGGTTTCATTTCATTGATGTATTCTTGCAGTTTCATAATTTAGACAATAAACGTGATATTAAGAGTTGAAAATCAACCTTCGAATTTCGACTAATTCGTGCGTTAGTTCTTGTGTATTTGAGTGAGTGATGCCTATATTAGACAGTTGATCCACACGTACTTGGTTGGAAGCATGAAGTATTTGTCCTCCGATTAAAACAACACCCACGTGGGTAATTTTACCCGATTTATTCTGGAAAAAGGCCAAATCTCCCTCCTGCTTTTCGGAAAAATCGACTGACTCACCGGATTCAATTTGTTGATACGCGTCTCTGGGGATGGAAATTCCCTGTGCCGCGGCAAACAACTGGGTTAAACCACTGCAATCGATGCCAAAAATACTTCTACCACCCCATAAATAAGGAGTATTGATGAATTGTTTCAGGAATTTTCGAGGATCAAACAGGGAAGAATTCGAATGGAAATAGTATTCATTGCCTTGAATTTCAAGAACTCCGGAACTTGAGACCCAACTGCCTGGACTCAAAATAAGAGGACCGTTAAAACTTTCTGTTTCCTCTTCCGATGCTACTGGACGCGCTATTACGGGTCCGTAATTCAATAATCGTACGTGATTTTCGGGTAAGATAAACGATTCATCGGAGAGATATTTTTCGGGAATATATCCAGGATATTGATCGTGATCGCAAACAACATTGAGCCATTCACCTTCCTGAGACACAACGGTACAGGTTTCCCCAAAAAGCAAGGATGAAACCATTTCAGAAGAGCTACTGGGCTCTTTCCGTAAAGCCACCCAACTGACAAGACATATCTTTCTCACCGACATGGTTCAAAGATAGGAAAGCGCGTGGAAATTAGCGTGGAAATTAGCGCGGAAATTAAGGTGGAATTTAGTTTTGATTATAAAGGAAATCCACCATCTAAACTGATGATGTCTCTAATGATTAAAAACCCAAAGGCTCGATTTGGAATTATACGTGCAAACGCTCTTTTCGATCCATTAATACCGCTTCTGATTCGCGATGTGCAGGATCTGGAACGCAGCAATCTACTGGACAAACGGCAGCGCACTGGGGTTCTTCATGAAAGCCCATGCATTCGGTGCACTTATCAGGAACAATAAAATACACTTCATCGCTAATGGCTCTGAATTTTTCGTTTACACTTACGGTTTTGCCGTTGGCCAAAAGATATTCGCCCTCAACCTCCGTTCCATCGGAAATAGCCCATTCAACCCCGGCTTCGTAAATAGCGTTATTTGGACATTCGGGCTCGCAAGCTCCACAATTGATGCACTCTTCGGTTATAATTATGGCCATGTTTGTAAATTCTTGCTGCAAATTTACAACCCTTTTGTAATTTCGTTGCATAATTTTCGACTAATACATCTTAAACATTTATGGAATTTGCAATAATTAGTGACATTCATGATCGACTGGACCGATTGAATCAGTGTTTGACTATTTTGAAAGATCGTGGAATTAACACGCTAATTTTTTGTGGGGATTTTTGTTCTCCGTTTGTAATCAAAACTTTGGGAGAATCAGGAATAACCGTTCATGCTGTTTTTGGCAACAATGATGGTGATCGATTCAACATTACACTACAAGCAAAAAAATTTCACAACCTACATTTATATGGCGAATACATTGGGGATACCGAAAATATTTTAACCTTAGATGGCTTAAAAATCGGGGTTACCCATTACCCGTTTTATGCTCAAACCATGGTAAAAACGGGCTGGTATGACGCCGTATTTTTTGGTCACACACATAAGCAGCATAAGCAAAAATATGGTAAAGCATTACTCATGAATCCAGGCGAAATCGCGGGCGTTTTCGGTGCACCGAGTTTTGCAATTTACGATACTCAATATCAAACTTCGGAGTTCGTTGAATTGAATTAAGTGGCCAGTTGTTTATTGTACTGATTTTAAGTTTATCGAGCTGATTTTAAGTTTGTTGAGTAGATTTCACTCAAATCTACGACAATAGTGCCTCGATTACTGTAGGATGCGCTTTTTCCATTATGGCTTTGAAGATAATTTCGATATTATGATCGGCAGCTCCTTCATTCCAAACCACCAAATCGCAACGATCTTTGTGGGGCAAAATAAATTGATTGTAGGCAGGCATTACGTGGTGTTTCCATTGATGCACGCTTCGGGCTTCTGGGATATTTCGCTCTGCGATGTCTCGTTTTAATCGTCGATTGTAACATAAATCGGTATCACAGTCAATAAATACCCTGTAATTCAATAAGGAATCAACCGGTTTGAATTCCATAACAAACAAACCTTCAACCAATAAAATAGGTGCAGGACTAAGTGTTTCCACTACTTCTGGAGCATCGTAATGCTCGAATTGGTACTTTTTAATCATTATTGGATGATATTCCAACAATTGCATTAAATCTTCATGAAACTGATCGGAAAACAACGCCGTAGGCAAGTCATAATTGGCCTCTCCGAATTCGTCAACATGTTGTAAATCAAGTGGCTTGTAATAATCATCAAACCCTACAACCGTAATATTATTTCCAAATCGCGCTTTCAGTGCATCCACATAATACGTTTTGCCGGCTCCCGACAAACCGGTCATTCCCACTACAAATGGCTCAATTTTCATATATCTTTCCTCCGATTTGCTCTCCGTTATCATCAAAATTCTGTTCTAGCAGCAATTCGCCTCTGTAATCATAATACAACCAGGTTCCCACTTTAACGCCTTTTTTATATGAACCTTTACGTTCTTGATAATGCGTTACTTGACCGTAAATCCAATATCCCTCGGCTAAACCATCCACATACACGCCTTCCATGTCTGCAACAATATTTGGACGTAACTCACCTTCTTTTTTCTCTTGTTCGATATACGTTGCAAAAACACCATGTCGAACTCCGTTCTTGTAAGATTCAATCTTCAACGTATCGCCAAACATATTGAATTCGGCAAAAATTCCATCTTTCTCCCCCAATTTATAGTTTCCAGTTCGAATAAGCTGGCAACTTAATGCATCCCAAGCACGCTGAACAGAATCCAATTTGCCATTTTTGTAATACTCTTCCAACGCTTCACAACCGGTTCTGTGGAACACATAATTGGGGCCATTTAATTGTCCATCTGCATTAAAAGACTTCATGTAACGCACTGATCCATCAGGAAAATAGCCATAATGAACTCCAACTGGAACTCCTTTTTTGTATTCTGCTTCGTTTTCCAATTGTCCATTTTCAAAATATGAAACGCACTTACCGTCTCTTAAACCCTCATTATAAATATTGATGTAATATTTCGCTCCAGACGCATAAAATCCTTCAACCTGTCCATGAAGAATTTCCATTTTCATGACACCTTTTACTTCTAAAGCGCCCGTTTCGTAGTAATAATAAAACAACCCGTCTTTCTTACCATTGCTGTAATATTCTCTGGAAATGAATTGTCCTTTGGGATTGTAAACCTTATACTCACCGTGAAGTTTTCCGTTTAAAAACTCTCCTTCTTTAGCAATTTTAGGTGCTTCTGTTGCGTTGGGATCTTTCGAAGGGAACAACGCATATGCACCTCCTGTGTAAAGTTGATCTTTGTAATAGGCATCGCCATTGTCCATAAATTGAATCGATTCCCAACGAATACGGCGTTTTTTGGGTTCACGCGACTCATTTACTTGGGTAATTGCGGTTCTATCTTCCCTTTCAACTACTTTGTTTTTTGAATTAATCGGGTTCGGCTTTGTTGATTGAGCCATCAATTGACTGGTAAGCAGAGCATTCATCCCTAGAAAAAGAGAAAAAACACATAAACTCTTTACATACAACATTTTAACATGTAAAAAAACACTGTATTGGGGGGTTTCGGGGGATGTTTGTGCTGGGCACAATTCGGAATCTTGACTGTTCATAAAGGGCAATTCGAGCATTAAACAATAGTATAAACGATTGAGTTGGTCGATTAATTTTACAAATTTACACGGATTGGTTAGTTTTGTAAAATTATCGCCGATGAATTTTGATTGGGTCAACGAATATTGTTTAAGCAAACCTGCCACAGAGGCAACGTTTCCATTTGATGAAACGACTTGTGTTTGGAAAGTAGCGGGCAAAATGTTTTGCTTGGCCGATATTCATGAATTCAATACCATAGCGGTAAAATGCGATCCTGAATTAGCTATTGAACTTCGAGAGCAGTATGAGCAAATTCAAGGGGCATACCACATGAACAAGAAATTATGGAATCAAATTGAACTCAATGGGCTTCCAGAATCGTTTGTTGCTCAACAAATTGACAACAGCTATGAACTTGTGGTACAGAAATTGCCTAAGAAAACACAACAACAAATAAGAACAGATATCCATGATAACTAAAATGAAAAATTGGGTACTTCTCTCAACCGCAGTGTTGACTAGTACTCTTTTAACAGCAAACATTATGACAAATCAGTATAACGATCCCGAAGTTTCTGGCGGTGGCAATGGTCTACCTGATGGACTTTATGCAAAAATGACAACCAACAAAGGTGAAATCTTATTGCAATTGCATTACGACAAAACTCCTTTAACTGTGTGCAACTTTGTTGGATTAGCCGAAGGAAAAATTGACAACAACGCGAAACCAAAAGGTACACCTTTTTATAACGGTTTAGCTTTTCACCGTGTAATTGCAGACTTCATGATTCAAGGTGGAGATCCAGCTGGTAATGGAACCGGTGGACCTGGTTACCGTTTTGACGATGAAATCGTTCCTGAATTGAAACATACCGGTCCTGGAATATTATCTATGGCGAATGCGGGTCCTGGAACCAATGGTTCTCAGTTCTTCATTACGCATGTTGCTACTCCTTGGTTGGATGGTATGCATACCGTTTTTGGTAAAGTGGTTACAGGTCAAGAAGTAGTAAACGCTATTCAACAAGGCGATAAAATCGAAACTTTAGAAATCATCCGCGTTGGAAAAGATGCTAAAAACTTCAAAGCGGATCAAGCTGCAATGGCACAATATCAAGCAGACATGGTACAAAAGAAAGCAAAAGCTGAAGAAGCTGAAAAAATGAAATTCGAAAACTGGGTAAAAACGACTTATCCTACTGCAAAACCTACAGGAACTGGTTTATGGTATGTAGTTGAACAAGAAGGTACAGGTGAAATGGCAGCAAAAGGGAAAACCGTTGCTGTTCATTACGCAGGCAAATTGGCTAACGGTACCGAATTTGATAATTCCTACAAACGCGGACAACCCATTGATTTCAAATTGGGTATTGGACAAGTAATTCCAGGTTGGGATGAAGGTATTGCATTGATGAAAGTAGGTGCGAAATACAAATTGATTATCCCTTCAGAATTAGGATACGGAAAACGCGGTGCGGGTGGAGTAATTCCTCCAAATGCAACATTGATTTTCGACACTGAATTGGTGAGCGTTAAATAAACGTCCCATATACTTTATAAAGGGCTTGTTTATCGAGCCGAAAAATAAATGAATTTAAGTAAATTGCGGTATTGAAATGGTTCCAGTTCATACCGCAATTTTTTTTTGATGCTCAAATTTGGAATGCGAAATCTCCAAATTTAAGGCAATGTAATATCTGCGGATTCAAACCGAACTATTGGTTTTCACGAGGACACCATTTACCCATCATAGATAAATATAAAATCATTGGTGCAGGAAAGCGTCATGTGGATTGTCCTAATTGTGCATCTTCCGACCGTGATCGCTTGGTATTTCAATTTCTCATTGAGCAGCACATCCATCCCCAGAAAATCCTTCACATTGCCCCCGAAAAACCATTATTTGATGCAATTAAATCCAAATTCAATTGTGAAATTATTGGATTAGACAATCGATCGAAGGGATATAAATTTGCTTACAGCCGCGAAGTGATATACGGTGATCTTCGAAAACTACAATTTAAAGAAGAAACCTTTGATTGGGTGATATGCAATCATGTTTTGGAGCATGTGGTTGAAGAGGAGCTGGCTTTAAATGAAATTAAACGAGTACTTAAAGTCAGTGGAAAAGCAATTGTACAAATCCCATTTTCGCCGATTTTAAACAACACCATAGAGGCAGATCCGGATTGGAATAGCCGTTTAAGAGAAACGGAATTAGGTCAATGGGATCACGTGAGACTTTATGGAATTGATTTTGTAACTCGATGGAAAAATTGGGGAATTCATGTTGAATTAAAAGACACAATAAAGTCAAATACTAAAGAAATTTATCATTTAAACGGATCCGAACCCATCGTATTGATACAAAAGAATTGAAAATTGTTTATATTTACGCGCTGTATAATTTCAATATCTTTAAAAAATTATCGATAAAAGAATGGTAAAAAACTACAAACTTCAAATTTTCATTGCACTTTTATTCATAGCATCGCAACTAAAATCTCAAAATGTGGGGATAAACGAAACGGGATCAAACCCAGATGGTTCAGCCATGTTAGATGTTACATCCACGAATAAAGGTCTTTTAATTCCCCGTTTAACCAGAGCCCAAAAATTCTTGATCAACACGCCTGCGAATGGCCTTTTGATCTACCAAACCGATGATACTACCGGATTTTGGTACTATGAAACAAATAAATGGGTTCCATTAATGCGCTCAATGACCTTTGGTAAAGGGTTAACAGGTGGATTCATACAAGGTAAAGGTACAGTGGATCTATCCAAACCAGGCGTAACTGCGGGAACATACGGAAATGATAATGAATATCCAATTTTAAGTGTGAACGACTACGGTCAAGTCATAGTGGCGGGTACTAAAAAAATCGTTGATAATGATACGAACAACGAAATTCAAAAAATTCGGTTATCAAAAGACACGGTCTACCTTTCTAAAAATGGTGGTTTTGTTCATTTAAACGGTTTTTGGGGAACTTCCGGAAACAGTGGTCTGAATTCCACTCATTTTTTGGGAACCTTATCTTCTGTTCCTTTGAAATTCCGAGTAAATAACTCTTGGTTTGGGGAATTAAATAATTCCAATAACAACATTTCGTTTGGTTATTTGGCCAATCAATCTTCAACCGGTAACTCCAACATTGCTATTGGTAGAGAAGCTTTAAGTAGTAACTCTGGTGGATTTTATAACACCGCATTGGGTTGGCAAGCCATGTACGACAACAACACCGGAAATTACAATACAGCACTGGGTGCTGCCGCATTATATGCCAATACTAATGGTGCATATAATGTTGGAATTGGCTATGAGCCTTTGCGTTCTAATACATCTGGAAGCTATAATATTGGTATTGGATTTAGAAGTTTATATACCAATACTTCAGGTACTTATAACGTAGGTGTGGGAATGTATACTCTTCTATATAATGTATCTGGTGTAATGAATGCCGCTGTAGGTTATTACGCATTAGGTGCAAATGTGTATGGTCATTACAATGCCGGTTTTGGAAACTATGCTCTAACCTCAAATAATTTGGGCTTAGGAAATGCTTTTGTAGGATATGCAGCTGGCTATTACAACAATTCCGGTTATTACAACCAAGGTATTGGATATTACGCGGGTTATCAAAATGCTTCTGGTTATTACAATAGTTCTTTAGGATATTACAACGGTCCTAATCAAAGCAATTTAGACAATACCACAGCACTAGGATCTTCAACCAGAACAACTGCGAGCAATCAAGTTCGTGTAGGAAATACTTCAGTTACTTCTATCGGGGGAAGTGTTGCGTGGACGAACTTAAGTGATGCACGATTCAAAAGAAACATTCAAAAAACCGTAAAAGGTTTGGACTTCATCATGAAGCTTGAACCGGTTACATATAACTTAGATGTTCGTTCCATTAATGCATTCTTAGGCATGGATTCTGACACCATTAAATTCAAAGGAAAATACGATCAAGATAAAATTCGCTACAGTGGATTCATAGCTCAAGATGTGGAGAAAGTTGCGAATGAAATTGGTTACGATTTCAGCGGTGTAGATAAACCAAAAAATGAAAAAGACTATTACGGTTTGCGTTACAGCGAATTTGTTGTGCCTTTGGTTAAAGCCGTTCAAGAGCAGCAAGTGTTAATCCAAAGTCAAGCCACTCAAATTGAGCAGCAACAAAAACAATTAGAGGAACTTATCAAGCAAAATCAACAAATCATCCAGTTAAATCAACAATTGTTGAAGCAAATTAATCAAAACTAATTCCTGTTTTTGATCCTATGAAATTCATTCGTAAAATCGGATTTCCGTATTTTTTGGGGACGATAATTCTACTTTCCCAACAATACCTATTGGCACAGGGAATCGTGCAAAACGGAGGATTTGTAGTTCAAACTCCGGGCTCAAACATCATTGTTTCTGGGGCAAATGGCAATTATAAATCGGTGGGTAAATCGACTGTAAAAATGTCGCCCAATTCCTATTTGATAATTACCAACAATTGGATTAACAATGGTAATTCTCCTATATTTAGCAATAACGATGGTCGAGTTGAATTGAGAGGCGCGAATATTCAAATTGATGGAAACACAACTACCCATTTCCCTGATTTAAACTTAAGCGGAAACGGGAAAGTGGGATTATTTGTTAATACACTTGTAGGTGGTGGATTTAACGGCGGTGGTCTGGGTGTATTGAGATTGAATAGTAGCAAATTAGAATTGAATTCTCGTCGGCTAATCATTAATAATAAAACATCTGGTGCAATCACTTACTCCGGTACAGGTGGTATCATTTCGGAGTCAGGATCATCTTCTGGATATGGAAAAGTACAATGGAATGTCCGCAAAGGCGATGCGGGGCCCGTTTTTTCAATCCCATTCTTAAATTTAAGTTCGCAACGCGTTACCTTCCAATTTACAGTGAATAACATCGGTCAAAACCTTACCGATTCAGGACATGTAGTAATTTCTACCTACCCTACTTTGGATGTTCCTAAACCGAATAATCGTCCGTTACCCACCGGGGTTTTCAATACCGACAATGAATGTGATGGCGAAAACTCGGAACGTTTGCTCAATCGTTTTTGGATTTTGGAAGATGGTGGTTATGCTATTAAACCCGATTTGACGCTTGATTTTCAATATGCCGATGTGGACTTTCAAGGTGCGAACGACGCAATTACCGAAAACAATTTAGGGAGTATAAAATGGAATAATGTGCTTGGAAAATGGATTTATCCGGTTTTGGGAACATTAAATGCTTCCAAGAATCAACTCACCTATCGTCCTAAACAAAATTTCGCAGGCGTTTGGACCTTATCTGATACCACGCCTTATCCTCGCGCTAATTTTGTTTTTACGGGAAATTGTGAAAAAGACTCGGTTGCTTTTACCGATAAATCGGGAGTAACCGCAGATAAAATCATGCAATGGCAATGGAGTTTTGGAGACGGTAGATTTAGCGGTCAACAAAACCCAGTGCATTTCTATAGTCCTTCTGGAAATTTCCTAGTGCGATTGGTGATTCGTTCACAATCGGGTTGTCAGGATACCGCTTATAAAAATGCTTTAATATTGGCAGCACCAACTGCTAAATTTGAATTAACCGATACCTGTGAGAACAGTGTGGTTGGATTTGAATCCTTCAGTTGGCCAGGTTCCGGTTTTATTGCTGCTGAATATTGGGATTTTGGCGATGGATCGCCACAAGATGAAGGCAAAAAAGTGCAACACTATTATGGATCCGTGGGTTTACCCGACGTTCGTTTAATAGTTTACAACAGCAAAGGATGTAAAGATACTTTCCTCAGGCAGGCATACATAGCACCAAAGCCCTATGCTTCCGTGCAATTTAAGAATGATTGTCAGTACACCCCCATTACGTTTACCAATGGCTCTACTCCAGGTGCAGGAACTATTACCAATTATTTATGGGATTTCAACAACGGCAGAAGGTCCAACTCTTCTTCCGAAGTGGTAGCGTTTAAAGATTTTGGTAATTACAATATTTTTTTCCGAGTTGAAAACTCTTATGGATGTGCCGATACCCTAATTTCCGCTTTAGAAGTATACCCAAGAGCAATTGCAGATTTTAGTTTTAATCCAGAGGAACCCAAAATGCTGGATTTTACTTATTTTACCGATAACTCAAAACTAGAAGACCGTTGGGAATGGGATTTTGGGGATGGATACTTCTCTACGATGGAGAATCCTGCTCATGCATTTGAAACCCATAACACTTATAATGTAACGTTGATCGCTAGCACTCAATATGGATGTGCCGATACCACTTCCAAAAAAGTAACAGTGAGATCCGTTCCGTTGTATTGGTTCCCGAATGCTTTTACACCAGCAAATTCAGAAGATCGAAATGATGAATTTGGACTGGTTACTCCGTTGAGAATTACGGAATACGAATTTACGATTTATAATCGCTGGGGACAGTTAGTCTTCACCACTACAGACCCGAATGAGAAATGGGATGGTCGATACAACAACGTGATGTGTCAGCCTGGTCAATATGTTTATATTGCCTCCTTCAAAAATCCAGAAAAGGAAATAAAAGTATATAAGGGAACGGTGAATTTATTGAAGTAATATCTAACTAGATTTTTAAAGCATTTCGATATGGTTGCGATGAAGTTTTACCATACCGCGTTGTTCCATCTTTTTGAGTAATCGAGAAACGACTTCTCGGGAGGTATTTAAATCATTTGCAATGGCTTGGTGAGACATTTCAATATCATTACCTTTCTTAAGGAATGATTGTTGTTTTTTCAAATAAAACTCCAACCGCTCATCCATCCCCCGAAAAGCGACATGATCCAAAACGGAAAGTACTTCTTCGAATCGGTTTCTGTAAGTATTGATTACAAACTCCTGCCAAGATTGATATTCCCTAACCCATTCGTTGACTTTAATCATAGGAATCATTAACACCTCGGTATCTTCAACTGCAATGGCCATAACTTGACTGGTTTCTTGGTGACGCAAACACGCCAACGACATGGCACAAGCTTGGCTGTTTTTTAGATAATACAGGAAATACTCTCCTCCATCTTCACCTTCGCGATATATTTTTAATGTACCGCTTAAAACGATAATAACCGATGTTAGATGTTGTCCAGTGCGAATTAATACTTCACCTTGCTCTACTTCTTTTACTTCACCAAATGATGATATTTGTTGAAGTAACTCCATTTCAACTTCCGGAAATTTTAATTTTAAATGTTCTGGACTAATTTTCATTTCAAATACGATGTAAATGTTTGATTATTTACCAAAAATAATGGTTTTTTAATCAAAAATTGGTAGCTATTAACGAAAATTAATAGTTAAGTTTGTGCAAGGTTTGATATACTTTTCTGTTATCTTGAGTATAATAATTATACAATTTTGAATTTTTCTAATACTTCACGGGAAAAAATAGAGAATCAGAAAGCAAACATTATGAATGCAACAACCCCAAAAAATCGAATGAAAAAAACGTTACTTTATCTATTCTCTGCTATTTCCGTTTTGGGAAATTGGCAGTGTAAAAAGAACACAGTGGATTTTGACAAGTACAACAATCCAAAAATCAACCCAGAAGTACTCACCCCACTTGCAAATGCAAAGGTTAGAATCACGGATATTTTGAAACAAGATAGTTTCATCAAATACGACCCAGATGGTCTGATTCGCTTATCTGTTAAACAAGATAACGTACTTTCCATCAATGCAGATACGGTATTAAATGAATTGAAATTAGGAACTAACTTCACAAAATTGAGTATTGGAACATTGTCTGTGAGTAATTTTAACGAATCGGCATTTGTAACTCTTAATGATGTCATCGTTGGTTTAAATGACACTGTAAAACAATACATCCAGAGCAGAGATGGTTCGAAAGACACCTTTCCAAAAATAAGTAGTAATTTGGCTAGCCTTACCAATATTGCGGCGAGCACGGAATATGAGTATTTGAAAATTTCAAGTGGTTATTTGATATTCAAATTGACCAACAGACTTCCAACCAATATTTCAAATATTCAGGTTAGTTTGTATGACAATAAGCCAAGTCAAGTCTTGGTGGGAACAGCTAATATTTTAAACATTGCACCCATGGCTACAGTTACCGACAGTATTGATATTTCCAATAAGCTACTGAGCAATGATTTAGGATTTGTAGTACCTGTTATTGAAATTGATAAATCAAGTGATTCTGTATTAATTAATTTAAATGATCAAATCGACGTAGACATTGAATATTCTAATATTAAATGCATTGGAGGTAAAGCAAAAATACCCGCCCAAACCCTTCCTATTACTACACTTAGCGTTGATTTAACAAATCCATCATTAAATTCTAAATTTAGAAATGTTGAATTAGCTTATGCTAAATTACCATTATTAACCAAATCAACCATCAATACATCGCTGAATTTAGAAGTATTATTACCCGATGCCACAAAGAATGGCAACCCACTTCCTAAAATCGACATTGCAGCACCTTTTGGAGTAAATAACACTGAGATTGATTTATCAGATACCAAACTATTTTTAGGTGCAGATCCAAGCAAGGATCATAATATTTTAAGACTTAATTTAGTTACTAAAATTCAACCAAGTATTGGCATGGTTGAATTTGATTCTTCAAACTATGTTCAATTAGATTTTGATGCGAGACCGGCAAAATTTAATTATTTAGATGGATTTTTAGGTACTCGTTCGTATAATTTCAATATTAACGGGCTCGATGTATCACAACTTGCTGAACTCGGAAACGGATTGAAACTAGAAAATCCAAACATGGTAATTAAAGTCAAAAATTCTGCTGGAATTCCAGTTACGGTGAAGTTTGATATTATCGCAAAAGACAAACAAGGCAATACATTGGACTTAAACGCTCCAGAATTAATTTTCCCATACCCTTCAATAGCAGAGAGAGGTACAACAAAATCACTAGACTTTCTAATTGACAAATCAAATTCCAATATTGTAAATTGTTTGGCTATGCCTGCTGTTAGTTTTGATTTGATCGGTACGGCAACTATGAATCCTGATGGATTTACAGGATCCTTCGATAACCACATCACCAATCAAAGTTCTTTTGATGTAGGCTTTGAAGCCAATATCCCAATGACCCTAACAGCCAAGAACTTTACTTATAAAGATACTTCAGATGTTGGAAGCAGCTTGAGAGGTTTAACGGATTTTGATTTTGTAGAATTAAAAATTAAAACCGTTAATGGTTTCCCTATGGGTGGATCATTGGATTTGATTTTTACCGATTCACTATACAACCCTATCGATTCGTTAAAAGACGTTACATTGATTGTGAGTGGAATTGCCAATGCAAATGGCAAGGTGGTAACGGCTTCTGAAAACATGTCGACCTTCTTGTTGCAGAAGCAAACATTGCAAAAATTAGACGCTGATAAATGCAAGTTCATCGTTTTCAAAACAAAATTTGACACCTATAACAGTGGAAACACACCCGTTTCCATCTACACCGACTGCACCCTTGACGTCTCAATCGCTTTACGCGCTAAGTACAACAAACAATTCTAAATCACATTATGAGACATTTTTCAAATTACACCACTATATATCGTCGCTTTTTTGTTTTCGGGGGATGTTTATTCGCTACAATTACATCTATTCAACAAGTAAAGGCACAGAATTTCTTTGAATACAACAACCGACATTTACCTCAATCGCATACCATCAATCCTGCATTCATTCCTCAATATAAATTCTCCTTGGGAATGGGATATTTTTCAGCAGGAATGGATCTTGCCGGTGGAAATTTAAACTCTATTTTCAACTCAAATGAAACACAGGTTCAAACCATTTCACGATTAATCAATGAAGATGAAAAACAGATTGGATTGGATAATCAGATATCTACGAATTTATTCTTTGCTGGATTAAGATTGAAAAAATCGTATATGTCGATTAGCTCTTCCATGAATTTCCAAGGTTCAATTCGTGTACCCAAAGATCTTTTTGGATTGATATTTTTAGGAAACGGCGCCTACATAGGTCGCGATGCTAATTTGGATTTTTCAGGAACTGAATTCATGGCTTACAATCAAAATCAGTTTTCATACGGTCGTTTTATTAATAATAAACTGTCTATTGGAGCCAACGTTGGAGTGCTCAACGGAATTGCGCACATGGGCTTAAATCAGGCGCGTATGGGAATTTCTACCGATACGGGAACTTCGAGTATTTATTCCATTGGAGTAAATGGACAAATGCAAGGAAATGCTTCTTTATTTGGAGTTGACTTTGGAAAATTATCTAGCGACAGTTCATACCGCGAAAATTTGGATCAAATCATAGAAAACAATTTAAATAATTTTGATTTGGGTTCAAATCGCGGTTACAATTTTGGTTTTGGTTTCACCTACAGACCCATGGAGAAATTGCGCATTTCAGGAAGTGTTCAAAACTTGGGATATATTAAATGGAAAAACGGTGCACAATCGTTCAACATGCCAAGTTTTTCATGGACATTTAATGGTTTAGATACCAACCAGATTGATCAAATTGGCGGAAACGGAAACAACAATGTTACTCAAGGAATTACCGATTCAATTTTAAATAAATTATCCATCAATTCGAGTTCGGTTGAATCGTACACCACTCAATTAAAACCGCGTTATGTATTAAGCGCAGAATATTTTTTAACACCTAGAACTCAAGTGCAGTGGATTGGAGGTTTTGGATTTGGAGTGAAAGGCGATAAAGTTATGAATACCCTATCCGTTAACCAAGAATTGGGAGAATGGGTCGATATTAGAGGTAGTTTTACTTTGGTAGATGATAAAGCTTCTCGTTTAGGACTGGGAATGAGTTTTAATTTAGGGCCTATTCAAGCATTCTTTAATATCAATGATATTTTGGCGGCAACCAATTATGGTTCAACCAAAAATATATCAGGAATGGCAGGATTTAATTTGAATATCGGCAGATTGAAAGATAAAGACCATGACATGGTTCCAGATAGACGTGATAGTTGTCGCGGTGTATATGGTGCCATTTCAAACAACGGTTGTGAATTGGGCTTTTTAGGAACATCCATGAATTATCCGGAAATTGATGATACAGAAGAAATCAAACCGGTTAATGAAATTACAGAAGCAGAACAAAACGCCCCCCGTCCCGAATTAGAACCCACTCAAATAAAGGGCGCTTCTGTTATTTCTGGAACAGAAGATTTTGAACCCGTTGAACCGGTAGATACTGCTTTATTCGATGAAAAATTAAATGATTTACCTTTAGATACCACATATTTGGATCAGGTTTTGGCTCTAGAACAAGCTCGAAAAGATTCAATAGCTAAAGTAATGTCAGCCGAGAAACTAAAATCGGCCGCAAAATCAGTTGAGCCAATAAAAACAGCTGCACCGGCAAAAGAGGTTGCACCGGCAGTTACAGCTAAACCAGCAAGTTCTGCTTCAACAACTGCTCCAGTTGCACCGGCTAAAATGGCTGGACCTGCACCTGCAGCTACTGATCAATCAACAGCTTCAACTACTTCAGTGGCACCGGCTGCACCAGCACCGGCTACACCAGCGAAGAAAGCAACCTCAACTGAATCTTCTGCTAAGAAAAAGAAATCCGTAAACGATGAAATGACGGATTTGATGAAGAATTAATCCTAATTGGATTGAATCAAATTTTCCCCGAGGGAAGGAATCACAATCCGTGAATCTCCTTCCCTCTTTTTTATATCTTCTAATACCTGAACAGGATATCCAATGGGTTCATCACTCAGATCAAACGTGCCATAATGCATAGGAATCAAATGTTTTGCATTTAGGTCCAAAAATGCTTGATAGGATTTTGCGGGAGAAGAGTGATTGGATTCCATAAACCACTCGGGCTCATACGCTCCAATACCCAAAATAGCATAATCGATTTGAGGAAACAACGATGCTATTTCTTTGTAGTGACTTCCATAACCGGAATCCCCACCGAAATAAATCGTCTTTCCTTCAATCTCTAATATGAAAGAACCCCATAATCGCTTATTCGTATCAAACAATCCGCGTTTCGACCAGTGTCGGGTAGGTAGAAAATACAATTTGAATCCCATTCCTTGAGTATTGTACTGCTGAAACCAACCGGCGGTTTGCCCAGGTGCCTTTCTCAAAAACTTACGCAAGATTTTATCCATATTCAATCCAGAAAAATATTGAATATGCGGATTCAACTTTTTTAACTTTCTCAAACTATTTTTATCGCAATGGTCTCTGTGATCGTGACTCATGAGCAATACATCTGTATGGGGTAAATCTTTGATTTTCACAGGCAATTGGGAATGTCTTTTCACCACTGCAGCGTTTTTAAAAACAGGATCTGTTATGAACTGCTTTCCCCCGAAACGAATCAAAAATGTTGCATGTCCCAACCAAAATATTCCATCTTCTGACTTATTAAAAATGGCAGAATCCAACTTTATAGGCATTTGGAAAGTATCCAATTTCTTCATCTCTTCGTATGGATTTTTCATGCGCTTCCATTTCAGAACATCTTTGAACCCATTCATTTGTGGAAATTCGTGATTTACGTATTTCCCTTTAAAGGTAGGATTGCCTTTCCAGTCTTCTCTATGATGAATAAAACGGAGTTCCGGATTATATAACGGAACGTGTTTTTGAGCTTGAGCCATTTTTAAATTGCCAAAAAATAATAGAATGGTAAAAAGTTTAATGTGTGTAGTATGTGGCATTGTTTGAAAAGAAAATGTATTCATTAATCAGGCTATAAATAGAAATCGTGCAATTGATATTCCCTATTTTCTGATTCAACAAATTATACTAATTCTATTTCTGTATCAGTAAATAAGGATGTTTGCCAATCCTATAAATAAATAATCAATTCAAAGCAACGCTATTTTGACTACTTGGCAAAATTATAGCTTTCCATTGGTTCAATTCATATAAAGCCTGAAACACATCGGTGATTCCCTTAATTTCTACGATGAACGCCTTATCGGTTTGCTTTGCCATGTATTTTTGAGAATTTTGAGCTAACATTCCAATTAATAAACTGAATGCCTCGCTTTGATATACCGATGCATTGGAATCCCCCGGAAAGAAACATTTCAACTTCGTTGGTAGCAAGGATATTTTCTCCAAACCCAATTCTTTTGCTGCCCATTTTAAACGAACAGAATCCACTAATGCCAAAACGGCATCCGGTGGTCTTCCAAAGCGATCCTTTAATTCAGAAACAAAATTCTGCAAGCCCAACTCCGTATTGATATTTGATAATTCACTGTATAAACTAATTCTTTCAGAAGTTTGTACCACATAATCCGATGGGATTAGAATTTCGTAATACGTATCAACCTGGCAATCACGACTTTCAATTTTGACTTCTACCGATTCGGTGTATAAGTCGGAAAACTCCTCTTGCTTCAATTCCTGAACCGCTTCATCCAATATTTTATGGTACATATCAAAGCCCATATCAGCAATGAATCCGCTTTGTTCAGCACCCAATAAATTCCCCGCACCGCGAATATCTAAATCCCTCATGGCAACTTGGAATCCTGAACCTAAATCACTGTATTCCTCCAATGTGCGTAAACGCTTTCTGGAATCTTCGGGTAAATTGGATAATGGTGGCGATAATAAATAGCAGTACGCTTTTATATTCGAACGCCCAACACGACCGCGCATTTGATGCAGATCTGATAAGCCAAAAAGGTGGGCGTTATTTACTATAATCGTGTTGGCATTGGGAATATCAAGACCACTTTCAATAATACTCGTTGCTACCAGAACATCGTATTCGCCTTCGATAAATCGCACCATTACATCTTCCAACTGGTGGCCTTCCATTTGTCCGTGTGCTACACACACTTTGGCTTCCGGCACTTCGGATGTAATGATTGCGGCCAATTCAAAAATATCTTTGATTCGGGTATGAACCACAAAAACCTGACCTCCGCGATTGATTTCATCAAAAACGGCTTTCCCTAAAATATCCCGACTGAATGTGGCTAATTCAGTATGGACAGGCTGTCGATTCGGTGGCGGAGTGTTGATAACACTCAGATCACGAGCTCCCATCAAACTAAAATGAAGTGTTCTAGGAATAGGGGTTGCTGTTAATGTCAGCGTATCCACATTCACTCGAATATTCTTCAGTTTTTCTTTGGCTCCTACTCCGAACTTTTGCTCTTCATCAATAATCAACAGTCCTAAATCTTTGAATTTTATATCAGAACTAATCAAACGATGCGTTCCTATTACAATGTCTATCTGGCCTTTAGCCAATTTCTCGATTACGTCTTTTTGCTCTTTTGGGGATTTAAAACGGTTCAAATAATCCACCTTTACAGGGAAACCGGCAAATCGTTTTGAAAAAGTTCGATAATGTTGTTGAGCTAAAATCGTTGTAGGCACTAAAACCGCAACTTGTTTGCTATCGCATACGGCCTTAAAAGCAGCGCGAATTGCGACTTCTGTCTTTCCAAAACCTACGTCACCACATACCAAACGATCCATGGGTTGCTCATTTTCCATGTCTTTTTTGACTTGTTCAATGGCTTTTCCTTGGTCTGGTGTATCCTCATAAAAGAAACTTGCTTCCAATTCCGTCTGCAAATACGAATCCTGTGAAAAAGCAAATCCTTTCTCTTGTTTTCGTTTGGCATACAATTGAATCAGTTCACGAGCAATATCTTTAACCTTACGTTTGGTATTCTTTTTTTGTTTGTCCCAGGCTGGACTGCCCAACTTATGCATGGTTGGAGCCGTTCCATCTTTACCGGTGTACTTGGATATTTTATGTAAACTATTAACAGAAACGTACAACAAGTCATTGTCGCGATACACAATTCGCAACACTTCTTGCATTACGCTGTTCATTTCCATTTTCTCTAAACCCGCAAAGCGCCCAATGCCATGATCGATATGCGTTACATAATCTCCTGGCTTAAGATTGCGCAATTCTCTAAGCGTCAGAGATGCACTTCCTGAATATACCTGACGTCCTTTAGGCTTGTAATACTTGTCAAATAATTGGTGCTCGGTTACAAATGCAATTCTAACGTCTTTATCAACAAAACCCGATGAAAGTCCCACATAAACCGGTGAAAATGCCTCGTCCAGATTTTCATCCTTCATCAGAACCATCAAACGCTCAATTTGTCGGCTATTATCACTAAAAACTAAGGTATTGTAACCCAATTTTACATTGTCCCTCAACCATTGTTTCAACATATCCATGTTGCGCTTGAATAAAGGCTGAGGCTCTTGCTGGAAACCTACGGTTTTATGCTTATCTAAAGGTCTTTCACCCCCTAAAAATACTTGTTTGTAACGAGATATTTCGTTCATCCATTGTTTAGGACTCATCCAAATATCTTTGGGGTGTTTGGGGATGTGTTCGCTTCGGTTATCGGTGGCGGTTTGAAAGTCTTGAAGCGACTTTTCCCACGCTTTCGCCAGTTTTTCCAACTGCATGTTTAAATCCACCGAAAACAAAATGGTGTCTTCAGGAAAATAACTAAACACCGTTGATTTTTCTTCTAATTCCTTTTGTCCAGCCAATTTAGGCACCAATGTAAAGTGGGCCATTTCTTTGATAGACAATTGATTATTCACATCAAATGCACGAATACTTTCTATAGTATCTCCATCCAATTCTACTCGAAAAGGGTATTCATGGGCGAATGAAAACAAGTCTATAATTCCCCCGCGAACCGAAAACTGACCGGGTTCAAACACAAAATCTTCGCGTTCAAATCCATTTTCATAGAGAAATTCGGTAAGAAAATCCACGTCCAAATTTTGTCCAGTAGCAATATCAAAAGAATTGCTCTCCAACGCCGTTTTCTCAACAACCAACTCCGTAATGGCTTCTAAATAGGTAACAACGATGCGTCGTGAATTCTTTCTGAGAATGTTCAGTGTTTCAATTCGTTCTTGAACGCCCATTGCGTTCTCACGATTGGATTGAAATGATTTTATGAAACTATCAGGTAAGAAGAAAATACTTTGACCCGTAAGTAAATTTTCTAAATCGCTTTTAAAGTACTGTGCTTCTTCTTTAGTAGGAAGAACAATTAATTGTGGACGTAAATTATTAGCGAAAGTAACAGCAGAAATCAATGCGCCACCTGAACCACATATCCCTTGAACATAAACGGGTTGGTTGGATTTTAGAAAATCCAATAACTCAACCACCGGTTCTGATTTTTCTACCCGGGATAGTATTTCCTTCGTATTCATTCCTCAATAAACACATAAACGCAGCGGTTGTTTCTGAACCGCTACGTTTGTTTTTTTCATTTTATTTTATCAATTGAATGCACATAGGGCACCCATTTAAGACCATAGACAACCCTTTAACGGGATAATCTAAAATTGAAATCAACCGTTTTTGCGCGCAATTGCTTTCAATGCCGCTTCAACGATATTGGCTGTGTCTAACCCGTATTTAACCAACAATTCTTCGGGCTTACCACTTTCACCAAATGAGTCGTTCACTGCAACCATTTCCATAGGAGTCGGTTGTTTTCTTGCTAATAACTGAGCAATTGAATCGCCCAATCCACCATTCATTTGATGCTCTTCTGCAGTTACAACACAACGTGTTTTCAACGCTGAAGCTAAAACAGCCTCGTCATCCAAAGGTTTAATTGTATGGATATTAATCACTTCAGCTGAAATTCCTTTTTCTGCTAACACGTGACCAGCTTCAATCGCTTTCCATACCATGTGGCCGGTTGCAAAAATGCTCACATCCGTTCCTTCGCTCAACATCAATGCTTTACCAATGATGAATGGGGTATCTTCAGAAATAAATACTGGCCATTTTGGACGACCAAAACGCAAGTAAACTGGACCATGATGATTGGCGATAGCCATAGTTGCCGCCTTGGTTTGATTATAATCGCAAGGATTAATCACCACCATATTGGGTAACATTTTCATCAAACCTAAATCTTCTAAAATTTGGTGTGTAGCACCGTCTTCTCCCAAAGTTAATCCAGCGTGTGAAGCACAAATTTTCACATTAGCATCAGAATAAGCAATACTCTGACGAATTTGATCGTAAACACGACCCGTTGAAAAGTTGGCGAATGTACCTGTAAATGGGATTTTACCGCCCAAAGCTAATCCTGCAGCAACACTCGTCATGTTTGCTTCTGCAATTCCAGCCTGAAAAAAACGTTCAGGAAATGTATCCTGAAAATCATTCATCATCAACGATCCGGTCAAATCTGCACACAAAGCCACCACATTGGGATTGTTTTTACCTGCTTCGAGTAAACCCGCGCCAAATCCGCTGCGAGTATCTTTGTTGCCTAATATTTCAAAAGATTTCATAAATATTTTCTAATTCGTTTTTACCCGTAAACATTCCATAATTGCCTTGATAATCGTATATTATTGGCTGGCTAATGCTCTGTTATATTTTCGTTTTTGTATCTCAAATACTAACTAAACACAAGTCAGTTCTGTTATTACAAGGTAAGCATGGTGTTTGTTCCCGTGGTTATTTTAAATTCTTTATTTTTGGTATATAATGTTCTTGTTTCGCTTTTGGGACGATAAATTACCTGATAAACGCCTGGTTGCATAACCAAATTATGTTTTCCCGCGCCCAATGGTAAATCCATGACCCATTCCAGTTTTTGATTTTCCCGTTTCACAAATACAGCTCCTGCAATATCCCTCGATAAAGACAATTGTAGCATTCCTGGGGAAGGTATTTCCAATGTCGTTGTCTTGTTTTGTCGGATTGTTACCCCATTAAATCGAATTCTTGGAACCGATAAAATTTCGACATCGTAACTACCAGTTATATATTTCTTTGACGAATTAAACAACTGATGGTTAATAATGGAAGATTCTACGACTTCTCCGTTGGGTCCTTTAAAGCCTTGTGAAGGCAGAACAACAGCACCCAAAGAACGATATGAAGTAATACCTCCAATTTTCAATTGCAAATCACCACGGGGTGTAGAAAGTGCCACTGTATTGTGAATGCCAGGCACAATTTCAAAATTATTTTTCCAAAGTGGAGGCAGTGTGTGAACCACCATGTTGTATTTACGCAATGGATCGAGATACAAAGTATCGGGAATTCCTTTTCCGTTCATGGTATGCACAAAATGTTCAACCATTTGTCCGTTATCAGCATCAAATAATGTAATGGGAATATCACTTTCTCTGGGTATTCCAGCCTCATCCAATAAATTAAATTGTACGGAAGTATTATTGAGCGATTGATTCACAATAACACCCATAATCTTGTTGAATTCAGCCGCCGTTTCTGCGTTGTAGTATTTTCCAGCACACAGATATTGCTTTCTAAACGCCTCGCTGTCTGTACCCATACCTACAATAAAGGGTTTTAAAATGATTCCTTTTTTTTGTAAAAGAGCACTGACTTGACAGGGATCACCGTTACATTCTTCTACCCCATCTGTAATGATAATAATGATGTTCCTGGCTGTTTTATCTTGAGGGAAGTCGTTTTCAGTCGCCAACAACGATTGGGTAATGGAAGTGTATCCAAGCGGCTTGATTTGCTTGATTCGCTTTTGGAATTCTTTGTGATTAAAAGCCGCGAATGGTACTTCCAATTTGGTATCGTGACAATCGCGTTTATCGTTGGGCTGTGTATGTCCAAAAACGCGCAAACCTACTTCTACATCGGAAACATTTCTTAAGCTATCGACCATGTTGGAAATAAACGTAACTGCAACAGACCATCGATTGGATTGATCCATTTGAGCGAGCATACTTCCGCTGGCATCAAGTAAGAAAAGAATTCGTGTTTTACGTCCTTTAAATGCATTGACCATTTGAGCTTCTGAGGTGAAAAAATATCCCCCGAAAAGCACAAAAAGAAGAATAAACTTGATGGATTTTTTCATAGTCAATTTAAATAACGCAAAACAAGTCTAAATATTGGTATTTAACTACTTAGCTATGGAATGACAATTAAATCAATAATCGCTCAACGAGGTAGCAGTCAATTGATTCAACGCTTTTTCCAATTGTTCGTCGCTAGGAGCTTTTCCGTGCCAAGCATGCGTTCCCATCATGAAGTCAACACCTTGACCCATTTCGGTTTTCATGATTATCACGATTGGCTTACCTTGACCCAATTGCGCTTGCGCTTGAGGAATCACCTGGTGCATATTGTCCCAATTATTACCGTCCATTTCCAAAACTGTCCATCCAAATGCTTTGAATTTGCTAGAAAGTTCGGTGATACCCATTACTTCTTCAGTGGTACCATCAATTTGCTTTTGATTGAAGTCAACTGCAACGATCAGATTATCCACTTTGCGGTGAGCAGCAAACATAACGGCTTCCCAAATTTGACCTTCCTGCAATTCACCATCGCCGGTTAATGTCCAAACTGTAGAAGAATCGTTATCCAATTTCTTTTGAAGTGCAAATCCGACAGCTACGCTTAAACCTTGCCCCAAAGAACCAGTTGCAACGCGAACGCCTGGAAGACCTTCGTGTGTAGTTGGATGTCCTTGAAGACGGGTATTTAATTTACGAAATGTAGCCAATTCCGAAACGGGAAAATAACCACTACGAGCCAATGCAGAATAGTACACGGGGGAGATATGTCCGTTACTTAAAACGAAGATATCCTGTCCATTTCCTGAAATTTCAAATGCCTGCGGATTGTGTTTCATGTAATGAAAATACAATGCTGTTAAGTAATCAGCGCAGCCCAAAGAACCACCTGGGTGACCACTGTTTACGGCGTGTACCATTCGAAGAATATCACGACGAATCTGTGTTGCGATTTCTGGTAGATTGGATAGATTGCTCATAAAGGCACAAATTTACGTCGAAAATTATGAATAATTCACTAAATACGTCTCGATAATTACCTTATATTTCGTTATATTTGCGGGTTAATTGCATAAAATGCGGGCTAATCGAGTATTTGTTGTACTGTTTTTCTTTCTGGGGATGGTTTCCTGCGGGGAATATCACAAGGTATATAAGTCGAAAGACAGTGTGGCGAAGTACGCCATGGCCATGAAGAAGTATAAAGAGAAAGACTACTCTCGTGCAGTACAATTATTTGAGCAGTTGCGCGACATTTACCGCAGAACCGATAGCTTAGAAAATGTGTACTACCACATTGCCATGAGTTATTATCATCTAAAAGATTATTCTTACGCTTCTCTATTCTTCAAAGATTACACCGATAATTTCACTAATAACGACCGTGTTATCGAATGTTCATACATGGCCATTTACTGCGATTACATGCAAATTGGTGATCACGATTTGGATCAGTCTGATACCAGAAACGTAATGGAAGCCATGCAAACCTTCGTGAATTATTATCCCGATTCAGAATACACCGAAAAATGCAATGCATTAATTGATGATATGCGCGGTAAGTTGCAAAAGAAAGAATATGAAATTGCCGTTCAGTATTATAAAATGGGAGAATATAAATCCACCGTTACTGCATCAAAAACCGTGGTTAAACTCTATCCCGACATCCCCCAACGCGAAGAATTAGAATATTTAGCTGTTAAGGCGCAATATGAATATGCAATGAAGAGTATCGAATCCAAGAGAATTTCTCGATTGGAAGAAGTGCTTACCTTATTTGACGATTACCGCTACAACAACGATGCAAATAGCAAACATTACCAAGAGGCGGAACTATTAAAATTAAACAGCGAAAAAGAAATTAAAAAATTAAAAGAAATCCTATGAGTCATATTAAAAGCAAAACCAATGCAGAAACTCGCGATTTGCGTTTGATGGAACACGAAACACACAATGTGTATTTAACTACCACCATCATCTCTCGTCGTGCAGACCAAATTGCAGAAAAGCAAAAGGAAGAACTAAAAAACCGTTTGGAACCATTTGCTCATGATAGCGACAATCTTGAAGAGATTCAAGAAAACCGTGAACAAATCGAAATCTCTTTGATGTACGAGAGAATGCCAAAACCAACTATTTTGGCCACTCAAGAGTTCATCGAAAACAAAACTTATTGGAGATTGCCCGATACGGACAATGCTTCGAAATAAAAACATATTAATTGGAATCACAGGGGGTATTGCGGCTTACAAAATACCCCTTTTGGTTCGTTTGCTTAAACTTCAAAAAGCAAACGTAAAAGTTATTTGTACCCCAGCCGCACTTCAATTCGTTACCCAACAAACTTTATCCGTACTTTCCGAAGAACCGGCATTGGTGGATTTTTTTGATCCAGAATCTGGACAATGGAATCATCATGTACAATTGGGATTATGGGCTGATGCCCTGATTATTGCACCCTGCGGATCCAACACCATTGCTAAAATGGTAACGGGTCAATGCGACAATCTATTGCTCACCACCTATTTATCGGCACGTTGTCGTGTTTGGATAGCTCCTGCCATGGACTTGGATATGTTTCAACAGGAATCCGTTCAGCAGAATCTTGAAACATTAAAAGAACGCGGCGTTCAAATCATAGATGCCGAAGACGGTCTGCTGGCTTCTGGTTTGAGCGGAAAAGGTAGAATGGCAGAACCCGATACTATATATAAGGTATTGCACGATCATTTTACTCCTGGTAACTCTGGATTTGTAGGCAAAAAGGTGGTTGTAACAGCCGGCCCTACATATGAAGCCATCGATCCTGTTCGATTTATAGGAAATCATTCTACGGGTCAAATGGGAATTGAAATTGCCAAAGTATTATCACTTTGGGGCGCAGATGTGCATCTGATACTGGGTCCTTCGTCGGTGGAAGTGCCTACATACGTACAATTAACAAGGGTTGTTTCTGCCCAAGAAATGTTCACAGAAACTCAAAAGGCATTTTCAGATTCAGAAATTCTGATTATGTCTGCCGCTGTTGCTGATTATCGAATCGAACAACCATCCCTCGAAAAAATAAAAAAATCAAAAGACCAACTAACTTTAAATTTGGTTAAGAACATTGATATTTTAAAAACCCTTTCATTGAGTAAACTTCCACATCAAAAAACGGTGGGATTCGCCTTGGAAACTCAAAATGGGTTGGAAAATGCCCTGGAAAAACTCAATAAAAAGGGCTTGGATGCCGTAATCATGAATTTGGTATCGGAACACAGCGGATTCAAAACATCGACCAATAAAATCCACATGGTTCACCGCTCAGGAAAGCAGATTGAATCCGAAATTGCATCGAAATCTGAGATTGCGTCTCAAATTGTTGAGACATTGAATTCATGGATTTTTGATTAATTTTTTGTTACAAACAATCATTTCCTTATTTTCACGGAAGCTATTCATTTTTTATGTCGCTTCGATCCACAATTTTCATTTTAAGTAGTTTCATTTCGGCTGTTATTAGTCCGATTCAATTGCATGCTCAAGAAATTAAGGCACAAGTTCAAGTTGTTGCACCAAGGGTTCAATTAGCTAATAAGCAAATACTTACAACTTTAGAACAAAGCATTCAGCAATTTATTAATAATCGAAAATGGACAGAGGAAAAGGTGGAAACCCTTGAACGCCTTGAGATTTCTATTTTCATGGAAGTGAATTCTATTTCAGATAACAACGACATTGTGGGCACCGTTCAGCTCCAAGTAACACGTCCTGTGTATAATTCAACTTATAAAAGCACCATTTTACAATTCAATGATGAAGATGTGGCATTCAATTACCGTGAATTTGACAACCTGGATTACCAAGAAAATTTAAATTTAAACGACTTAACTACCTTGTTGGCTTATTATGTTTATGTTTCTTTGGGATGGGATTTCGATAGTTTTTCGGAATTAGGTGGAAATTTATATTTTGCCAAAGCTCAGACTATTGTCAATTTAATGACCAATAAGCCCGGCTGGAATCAAAGCGATGGAAAAGGAATGCGCAATCGTTTTTACTTAGCTGAAAACCTAAACAGTCCTAGATTCAAGGACTTTCGCGTATTAACCTATGAATATCACCGCAAAGGATTGGACATTTTTTATGAAAATCCCGAGAAAGGAAGAAAAATAATCACCGAATCTCTACAAAAACTTTCTGAAACAAACCAAAGCAATCGAAACAGTTTGCTTCAAAAATTGTTCTTTACTACAAAATGGCCAGAATTGGTTGAGATCTACAAAGGAGGAACGACAGCGGAAAAGACGATCATCACCCGATTACTGAATGATTTAGATCCAACAAACAGTAAACGCTACGAAAAAATTAAGGAATGATTGTATTTACCGACACCATCGACCAGAGATTAGGAGATTGGATCTCCTTGAATTCTCCCGACAAAATCGTGTTGGTAGTTTCGACTACCTCTCGCGCTCTATGTCTTCCAATTTTGGAGATTTATAAAAACATTGACAACATTATTTACGAAATTCCGGATGGAGATGAAGCAAAAACATTGGGATTTTGCGAAGATTTTTGGGAAGTAATGGTTCGTAATGATGTGAATCGCAATTCTGTCGTTATCGCTTTAGGCGGTGGCGCGGTTTTAGACTTTGGAGGTTTTGCAGCATCCGTCTATATGAGGGGAATTCCTTGTATTTATATTCCCACTACCCTTTTATCAATGGTAGATGGTTCGGAAGGTGGCAAAACGGGAATCAATTTCTATGGTACCAAAAACATCATTGGTACGTTTACTCAACCCACTAAGATTCTTAGAAATATTGATTTCATTAAAACCCTTACTTATCGTGAAATCCTTTCCGGTTGGGCAGAAATTCTAAAACACGGTATCATTCAAGGAGGAAATATTTGGGAAAAAACAGCCAATGGCATTCCCGATATTCAAGAAACCCACAATTGGATGGAAATTATCCGCGAAAATGTTTCATTTAAACAAGATGTTGTTTCCGACGACGTGCACGAAAAAGGCAAACGTAAGTTGCTGAATTTGGGACATACTATTGGGCATGGACTTGAGGCTATTTACTTCGAAGATCCAGAAATGACTCATGGAATTTCGGTAGCTAATGGACTTTATTGGGAAGCCGTAATGGGTGTTGAAATGGGATTTACATCCCCCGAAACCCTAAAAATCATCGAAAATCGAATCTTCCCATTATTCCCAAAAATTACTTGGAACGAAGAAGAGGCCGGTCAATTGGTTTGTTTGCTTATGCATGACAAGAAAAATGCTCATGGCAAACTCCAATTCACCTTGCCAAGGAATATTGGTGATTGCCATTTTAATGTAGAAGTTTCTGAAGAAGATATGCGTAATTTCGCAATGCGACACGCAGTTCTAAAAGAAGCTGAAGCAGAAAATGAAGCTTAACCAACATGTAAACATCCAGTTACCTGGCTCCAAAAGCATATCGCATCGTGCGCTGATTTTGGCATATTTGAATGGAATTCCATTTGAAAATATATACGGCATATCCGATTCAAGAGATACGCAATTGTTAACTACAGCATTGAATCGCCTTGAATCGGATGTTACATTGGAAATACCCCAATATGATTTTTTAGATGCAGGCACACCGTCAAGATTTTTTCTAGCGTTAGCCGTAGCTACTAAACACAACTGTATAATTACGGGTAATTCCAGTCTCAAAAATCGCAGCATTCAATCACTTGTTGACTCACTTTCTTTGTGGGGAGGATCCATCGAGTTTTTAGAAAAACCTGGATTCTTCCCGGTAAAAATTCAATTCATTGAGGAAGAAGAAGTTAATTCAAGATTGAGCCCCTTTGAAAACACGGATTCTCCTTTACCTACTATACCCGTTGACCGCAGTATTTCCAGCCAATTTGTTAGTGCTTTAATGTTAATTTCTACAACGTTATTGGGGAAATTTTCTCAAGTTGAATTAGAATTAACAGGACATGTACATTCCGATTCATACATCGAAATGACCGCTTCCGTGATGCGTGATTTTGGGTATAGCGTTGAGTTACAAAACAATAGTATAACGGTTTCAGGCTATTATAATGGTTGTGATAGTTATACCATTGAAGCCGACTGGAGTTCACTCAGTTATTTCTTGAATCAATTGATTGTTCAAAGTAATGCGCAAGCGTTGGCTAAAGCAGATTCAAATATTACTGCGAATGATTCAACTAATGCATTTCCATATTCAACTACCACTATCACGGTTCTAGATTCAACTACCACACAATCTGAAATGCCCATTGATTCATTCAAATTGTTTTTTGCCCGTTTAAAAAACCCTTCCAACCAAGGAGATTCCAACATGTTGAAATTCTATAGCCAACTGGGTTTGGACTTTGAGTTTGATTCTAACGGTTTATGGGCTTGGAATCGATCAAGTAATTCGAACTATGAATTAATTCATAAAGATTCAACTGAACAAATGATTGATTGGGACTTAAGCGATATTCCAGACACGGTACCGTCTTTGGTGGTGGCATTAACCGTCTTAAAAAAAACAGCCTATTTGAGAAACATTCACAATTTGATTTTTAAAGAATCCAATCGCATTGATGTGTTGAATGAAAATATCCATCGTTTGGGATTTGAATTGGTTCAAGATATTCAAGCTCCGAATAACTACACATTGCAACCCATGGAATCTTTAAAGAATCAACACGTGAATAGTAATCAAAAATCACAAATTCCCCATAGCACCCATTCTGACCATCGAATGGCTATGGCATTTGCATCGATTTTGAATGGCCCTCAACCCGAATCGGTCGATGATTCAAGCTGTGTTGAAAAATCCTTCCCGAATTTTTGGCAGGAATTGCAAAAAATGGTGGGCTAAAAAAGTAACTTTGAATTCAAATGAGTCGCAACAGTATAGGTAAAAACGTAATCATCACCTCCTTTGGTGAAAGTCACGGCCCATTCGTGGGTGTTGTCATTGATGGTTTTCCTTCCAATATTGCGATCAATTCCAAGGCACTGCAAGCGCAATTAAACCGACGCAAACCAGGCCAAAACGAATTCACATCCCCCAGAAAGGAAAAAGATGAATTTCAAATCATTTCAGGGGTATTCGAAAACAAAACCACTGGTGCGCCCATCACCATTTTAATACCCAATGAAGATGCTCGTCCCAATGATTACGATCATTTAAAAGATGTTTTTCGTCCGGGACATGCAGATCTGTTGTATCAAGTCAAATACGGTCATCGCGATCATCGAGGTGGCGGACGTTCCAGCGCTCGTATCACGGCAGGCTGGGTAGCCGCTGGCGCATTGGCTCAACAATGGTTGAGTTCCGGTTCAGCAAAACAGCATCCCGCACTAAAAGGCAGTGAAATTCAGACACGCGCTTGGGTGAAACAAATTCACTCCATCGTCGGAAAGTCTGATTCGTCTATGGAATCTGCGATAAACACATATTCCCACTTCCCCACCCGAGAAAACATTGAAGCCTCTCCCATTCGATGTCCCTTTCCTCAACAAACCGAAATGATGGAAGCCATCAATCAAGCACGTGAATCTGGCAACAGCCTCGGAGGCATTGTTGCTTGTGTGGTGGAAAACGTACCTATGGGAATTGGAGAACCCGTATTCGGGAAATTACAAGCTGTTTTGGGACATTATTTATTGAATATCAATGCGGTAAAAGGTGTTTCTTTTGGGGATGGTTTTACTGCTATTTTGAATAATGGTGCTGAAAATAACGACGAATGGTGCATACAATCCGACGGATCCATTGGTACTCGAACCAACCATTCCGGTGGAATCATAGGCGGAATTTCTACCGGCAGTTACTTGTATTTCGAAGTGGCATTCAAACCCACTTCTACCATTAAAAAAGAACAAAATACCTTAAATTCATTGTTTGAAGAAATCTCGTTTACCGCAGAAGGTCGCCACGATCCTTGCGTTCTACCGCGAGCAGTTCCAATAGTTGAAGCCATGACCAATTTGGCCCTCATGGATTTGATGTTGGAATTTTAACCTTTAATTCAACTGCAAAACCTCACCCATGAATAGAAACGAAATATTGGAGCAATTTTCGCAATTGCTCGACGTGATGAACGACTTGAGAGCCAAATGTCCCTGGGATAAAGAACAAACTTGGGAAAGCATCCGCACCCTAAGCATTGAAGAAGTGCATGAATTATCCGATGCGATTATGGCAGGGGATGTGGATGAGGTCAAAAAAGAATTGGGCGATTTATTATTGCATATTGTGTTTTACTCAAAAATAGCGAGTGAAAAGGATTATTTCGACGTAGGGGAAGTGTGTAAAACATTGATTGAAAAACTGATACGTCGTCATCCACATATTTATGGTGATGTGAAAGCCGACGACACGGAAACCGTGCTTCAAAACTGGGAGCAAATCAAACTTCAAGAAAAAGGTAAAAAGAAAAATGGCGTGCTTGATGGTGTTCCGAAAGGACTTAACAGCATGGTGAAAGCCTACAGAATGCAGGAAAAGGCCAGCCAAGTGGGTTTTGATTGGGACGATGCAGAATTAGCTTACGAAAAAGTGGAGGAAGAATGGCAGGAATTCAAAGAAGCACAAACACCCGAACACCAAGAGGAAGAATTTGGCGATTATTTGTTTTCATTAATTAATTATGCTCGCTTGCGCGGAATCAATCCCGACACGGCATTAGAGCGTTGTAATATTAAGTTCAAGAGTCGATTCCAATCGATGGAAGCCCAAGCTGAAGACATGGGTAAATCGCTTAAAGACATGACCTTGGCTGAAATGGAAGAGCTTTATGCGGTTTCCAAGCAGCAAGAGCGAGGCGAATAATAGTCAAATTATTTAAGAATGATCAATGCAAAACTGACATGATTAAACGATTCGTTAATATTTGAAATGGTTAATCCAACGTTTTGATTGAATTGCCAATTACTCATTTTTTTATCCTTAATATAATATGCCGAGATGGGAACACTAAAAAATTGTATTTGAATCTTACCTTGCGACATAGTCATGAGCTCGTTGGAAATATTATACGTTTGGCTCGTGAAATTTTTAGAGGAACCCTTTTTAAGGTGCGGCATGATTCTTTCAAAATGATCTTTCAATTTAAAAACCACTTTTTCACCACGGTAATTCACAATTAAATCGGTGTTGCTCGCATTTTGATAGCTTAACTTGAGGTTATTATCAACTATTTGATTATTAAATAGTGCATTATAATTCATTAGATAAGTTGCCTCAATTTGAGCATTAGGTGGATACTCAATTTTATTAACTCTATTCGACTTCAATACAAATTGAACTTCCGAATCCGCTACTTGAACAGCCGTGTCTGCCAACACCGCATCTTCAGTGACTTCCTCATATTTATTACCTCTTAAATAGTGGTATTCAATGCCATACTGCTTCAATTGGTAATCCAATATTTGTTTTGATTCCCATTCCGATAAATACTTCTTTTCATAATCAGTCTTCAATGAATCGCTTTTAAAATCTTGGTAATCTGAAACACCCAATTCATTCAAAATTTGTTCGTTTTGCTTATTTCGTTCAGACTCCATTTTAATAACAGGTTCCAATCCCGTTTTAAAATGAAAATTGGTTAAATACTGAACAATGTTGTATATATTTCCAGAGACGGAATCGGTTAATACGTGATTTGGATTCAGTATTTTCCCATCTTTATACATCCCTTGTGAAGCCAACATGGCGTGCAAACGTTTGGTTTGAGAACGTTCAGCTACTGAATAAGCATTTAAATAAGGTACGTACAACACCAAAATTGCCATGGCTCCTAAACTGGCTGGGATGATCCACAGTCGCTTATTTTGACTGATGGTCATATACAATGAAATGAACAATAACCAAAGTCCGAGGGCTGCCAAGAAATATCGAACCACGGTAACTCCATAAGCATCGATACGCACATATATCCCCACAAAAAGCAAAACCAACAAAGGCAGTAATACCATGTAAAAAGATCGGGTGTAGCGACGAATCCAAGAATTTCCTTCACCAGTACCGAATGGATGTAAAAGTAGCAGTGCTAGCATCCCCACAACAGAAAAGGCCATGATCAAATTTCCTACCCATCCAATGGGCAATTCCCAAGTAAACAAAATTTTACCCGCGTACAAATACAGGATGACTAAATATATGACTAAAATGGGCAGTAAAATGTACCCAGCAAATAGTTTTAATCCCTTGGGATGATCATTCTCTTCTTCTAAATCTGTAATATTTTTACGAATACCTGCACCGAAAATAAGCACACTGCCTGCACCTGCAATCCAAAACCACAGATGAGCGTAAATTTTATAATCAACTTCTACTTTAAATAATAAATCTACCGCCAAAATAGCACCTGCCAGTCCTAAAAATAGTACTCCAGAATAAAGTCCTGTGGTTAATATTCGAATAAACAGTTCTTTATTGTATTGCCAAAACGCATTGGAATGGCTTCTGTTTTTTACGGGAAGAAAAGCAGCCAACATGTGACTAAATACGCCAAATACAAACACTTTCAGAACGGTTTCTTCTTCCATTTCGCGGCGAAATGAATTATCTTTAATGGTAAAATACAACAATGCCAACAATCCAAAAGCTGCTACAAAAGCACCCCATTTTTGAATTTTATTTTTTGCATTTTCCGCAAATAAATGTGCCGAGAAAAACAATGAAATTCCCACTACGCATACCGTAGTAAATTCAAAAATGGATTTCTGCAAATGACTTCTTGACGTATCGGGTAATTCCAAAACGATAGAAAAACAGGCGGAAATAAGTACCCCCATTAAAACCATAAAGGGGAAACGTATCGCTGCGCGATTCATTCCCCCTGTTATACGGAATAAAAAATTAAATATCATTTTCTTAGATAACCCAAAGGTATCTAAAAAAAGAGAATTACCAAATTTTTACGCGGATATCGTCGTTGCGATACATTTTGTTGCCTGGCTTCACCCCAAATGCTTTGTAGAAGCCTTCATGATTCTGCAAAGGACCGATGGCACGGAAGTATCCAGGTGAGTGAGGATCAGTAACTAAACGCATTGCTAATTCCTCATCGCGAATTTTTCCTCTCCAGATGGTTGCCCAACTCATGAAGAAGCGCTGCTCTTGAGTGTATCCATCTAACTCCTGTTCAACAGGATGACGCTTTAAATGCAACAACAAACCATCATATGCAGAAGCTACTCCACCCAAGTCACCGATGTTCTCTCCCAGTGTAAATTCACCGTTTACAAATTTGCCCGGTAACGCCTCGTAAGCACTATATTGATCGGCTAATTTCTTACCACGCTCTTTGAATTGCTTCAAATCTTCTTCTGTCCACCAATTTACCAAGTTACCATTTTCGTCGAACTGCGCTCCTGCATCGTCGAAACCATGAGAAATTTCATGTCCAATTACCGCACCAATTCCACCGAAATTAACCGCAGGATCGTTTCTAAAATCAAAGAATGGCATTTGTAAAATAGCCGCAGGGAACACGATTTCATTATACAAAGGATTGTAATATGCGTTCACCGTTTGTGGCGACATACCCCATTTGGTTTTATCTACCGGTTTCTTAAACTCTTCGATGTTCTTTTTGGTTTCCCAAATGGTTGAATTCATCATATTTTGGAAATAGGATCCACCATTTTCGTAACTCTTGATATCCAAGGTAGAATAATCTTCCCACTTATCGGGATAACCGATTTTCACGGTCAATTTATCCAATTTTTTATTGGCTTTACGCTTGGTTTCCTCGCTCATCCAATCCAAGTTGTTGATACGAATGCGGTAAGCAGCAATTACGTCTTCAACCATTTCTTTGGCTACTTTTTTCGCTTCTTCAGGGAAGTAGCGTTTAACATACAATTTACCCAAGGCCTCTCCAATTGTACCGTTTACCACACCCAATGCACGCTCATTTAGCGACTTTTGCGCTGGTGTACCGCGAAGTGTTTTTCCATAGAAATCAAACGACATTTTTTCTAAATTCTCGCTCAACATTCCCATAGATCCACGCATGGTATTCCATAATAAGTAATATGTAATATCATCTACCGCATATTTCTTCATTACGTCGTTTACTGATTTCAACGATTTCAAATCCCCTACAATAATGGTATCCGCTTTGATTCCCATGTTTTTAAACATGGCGTCTACCGGAAATGCAGAAAGCATTTTTTTCAATTGCTTGTAGGTAACTGGATTGTATCGCTTGTTTGGATCTCTGCGCTCCACACGACTCATGCGATTCTCTGCCATGTCTTTTTCAATGGCATATACCGCTTTAACTGCCGCGTTTGCATTCTTTCCCCAACCGTATTCAACAAAAACCTTACCCATAAACTCGCGGTACTGTTCTTGTAATTTCACCGATTTTTCGTCGGTTTTTAAATAATAGTCACGATCAGGCAATCCCAAAGAACCACCGTAAACATTTAATACATTGCGATTGCTGTTTTTAGAATCGGGACCTACATAAAAACCCAATAAACTGCTTTCGCCAGCCAATTGGTATTTCAACAAATACTTATGTAGTTGCTTTTTATTGGAAATTGCATCAATTTCATTCAAATATGGCAATACAGGTGTAATTCCTTCTTCGTTACGGCTTTTTACGTCGATAACCGATTTAAATAATTCAACCGCTTTTCCTTCATCGGAAGTTGCAGCAAATTTCAAGTCGCTTGAAGTGCCATTCATAGCATCCAATAACACTTGCAATGCCATGCTATCGGCCTTTTTCCCTAATTCATCAAATGAACCCCATCTTCCACGATCTTCAGGGATATTGGCTGTTTCCATCCATTTTCCGTTAACGTAAGTGTAAAAATCGTCGTGAGGGGCTACAGTTGTATCACGAAATTTCAATTCCAAAGCTCTATAATCGCCACCTGCAACAAATGCAGTTAAAGCCAAAGCTGGAATGATTGCAAAACTTAATCTTTTCATATTCAGATAAGTTGCAAAAATACGGACTTTCAATCAATTATTTGATTTTCCAGATCATGCTTACACCCAATCCTCCAAAGAATTTACCGTTCACCTGATTTCTATCGTTAATAAACGATTGATACATAACTGACGGCTGAATTACTAATGTCATGTTACGTGTAACCGGTATCATTGGACCTACGAACAGTTTTCCGTCCATAGTTGTATGGCGTTTCTTTTCGATAGTATTGAAAGAAGTTTCGGTGAAATACGTTCCCTCCGATACCGTTGTGATTCCAGGAGCCAAGTTCATACCGATTTGAACAGGGACTTTGAACATTTGTACATGGAAACGATAGGAAATGGGCAACGCAATCTTATTAATCTTGTAAGAAATCAAACCCGTTCTTGAATTATTAACCGTTTGATAGCTGGTATCCACCACCGTGTAATAACGCTTAGGCAGACCGGGTAAAGTGATTGAACGTACTTGAGTATCCAACTTCATCACTTTTACGAATTCGTTCTCTCTCCATTGTCCGTTTCCAACCCATTCGCTGTACTGCAAGCCCAATCCCCACATAGTGGCGTTGTTGAACTCTTTTAAGAAAGTTGCAGAATATTGAGCTAAATATTGGGTTCCTAATACACTCAAAGGACGATCTTCGTCGAAATTAATCGTGTTGTTACTTGCCGCAATCGCAGAAACTTCGAAGAACCAAGGTAATTTTTGGAATTTATTGCGAATTCTTTGTTCAGGAATTTCGAATTCAATACCTTCAATATCCCAGTTATTTTTATTCCAATCTATAGGCGTGTAGCGCAAACGAGCGGAACTCAACATCCACGTCGCCCAGGCAAATCCATAGTTTTGCGAAGCGTCAGTCACACCACCAAAACGATCGATTTCTGTGTTTTCGGGGGATGATTGAGCCAATTCACCGAACACATGATTTTCTGCTTCCAATGTTTTGCTAGCCGATTCAGCATTTTGATCGGAGGTTCCAAGTTCAGATCGATTTTCCAGGGTATTTTGACTGGAGGTTTTTGAAGGCTCCATTCTTAAATCACCATTGTTCGAAGCAATAGCACTTGAATTCGACAATGAAACTCCCGAAGGATGCTCTGCTAACTCTTGGAATTGCTGCGCACGTTTAGATTCGGGACGAATCAACTGTTCGCGAATCGCCATGCTTTCAGCCAATATATTTCTTACTTGACGTTTTTTAGGTTGTACTCGTTTTTCAACAGAAGATTTGTTTGATCCCAATAGGTTTAATGACTTTTGGGCATTATTTGAAGCTGATTCGTTGTATTTATTAGCAGCAACACCCTTTTCATTTTCCAAGTTATAATTCGCACTGGATGAATTTGATTTAGCGCTGTTTGAATTTGTATTGGTTTTAGATGTATTTGAATTTGCGAGGTTGTAGTTGCTTTCAGCATTGGTTTGAGAATTCTTCGGTTGAACATAATATATAGCAAAACCAACCAATCCCAATCCGGCCAAAATAGCTACTGATCTTCTCCACCACACAAAAGCACGCTTCTTTTTCTTTCTGCGCTCCATCACCTCCTCAAAGCTCACACGCTCTGAGTAATCCATTTCCTGATCCTTTAAACGCTGAAACATTGAATCCATTTCCTCTAAATTCATAATTGACCTCCCTCTAATTTAAATAGCATTTGCTGCAATGCTTTTCTCGCTTTTGCTAATTGTGAGCGACTGGTACCTTCGTCAATTCCCAATGTTTCACTGATTTCCTTGTGAGTATATCCCTCAATGGCAAATAAACTAAAAACCATGCGGTATCCATCAGGCAAAGATTGTACCAATTTCATGAGTTGATTGACCCCCAAACGATCGAATGAAAAATCGTTGTATCCTATTTCATATTCAGATTCTGAGATATCTGTAAAAATCTGCTTGCGCGCTCGAAGTTTATTAATGGAAATATTTACGCATACCCTGCGCATCCAAGTTTCCAGTGAACTTTGGTACCGGAAATTGGGCAAGTGATCGTATATTTTAACAAACGCTTCCATCAACGCATCTTCAGCTTCTTCTTGATTTTGACAATAACGCATGCACAGTGCCATCAACTTTTTGGAAAAGCGCTCCCACAGCAATCGCTGGTAGTAGCGGTCTTCCCGAATACAGCCTTCCACGAGTTCTTTGTCTGTCATTTCGTATAGTCATAGCGCACGATGTTTTGGCTATCGCATTGTATTGACACAATAGCTAAATTTTTCGTTGCCCCAATTCGACAATTTTTTAAAAAATCAAATTTAACAAAAAATACGTTGCCCGCTCATTTTCTATTTCCGCTTTCCTGAACTTAATTTGTAGATTGAGTCATTTTCCATTTCATAGCATGAATCCCACACTGAAACGCCCTATACCCATTACTGTTTTTATCCTAATTTTCTTCTTTTTTTCGGGGGATGTTTTTTCGAGGGATGGATTAACTTTTAACAATTCTTCTGCCCCGAAGCCCACACCCAACCCGCAAGCGCTGCGCTGGGCCGATAGTATTTTGAAGAATATGTCCTTCAAAAAAATGGTGGCTCAAACCCTCATGATTCCCGCTTGGACCCGCGATGAATTCATGGATCCTTACGTACACAACGCAGTAGAAAATTTAGGAATCGGTGGTGTCATATTCTTTCAAGGAACTCCACAAACCAATATTGATGCCATAAATTTCCTTCAACAACAAGCTAAAATACCCTTATTAATAGGTATGGATGCCGAATGGGGACCTGCCATGCGCTTGGATCACATCGAAAAATTCCCTTACGCACTCACAATTGCCGCATCCAACAACCCCAAACTAGCCTATTTATCAGCAAAATATCAAGCAAAACAACTGAAGTTACTCGGAGTACATATCAATTTTGCACCTGTGGTTGACCTCAATACCAATCCCAATAATCCGGTTATTGGATTTCGAAGCTTTGGCGACAATCCCATGACGGTTAGTAAATTAGCCACAGCATTCAACGATGGTTTGGAATCCGAAGGTATTTGGGGATGCGCAAAGCATTTTCCTGGACACGGAAACACATTTGTCGATTCACACAAGGATCTTCCCGTTGTAAATCACACTCCTACCAGCTTACAAAAAGACCTGATTCCGTTTGAGGCATTAATTCAAAATGGGGTAAAATCGGTTATGGTAGCCCATTTGAAAATTCCTTTATTGGATACCACATCCAATATGCCGGCATCTTTGTCGCGTCCAATTGTTACAGAATTACTTCGCGAAGAACTGCAATTCAATGGCTTGATTTTTACCGATGCTATGAATATGAAGGGAATTAGCAAATTTTATAATCCAGTAGCAGCAGGAATTATGGCACTTAAAGCGGGCAATGACGTGCTTTGCTTTCCGGATCAAATCGATAAAATTATTGATTCTGCTGATCGCGCCATGCGATTCGGAATATTAGATAGCGTTCAAATTGCTCAATCGGTTCGCAGAATTTTATTGGCGAAATACGATTTGGGATTGACGCAATTTGCTCCCCTATCCCCCGAAAAAATAGAAGAAAAAATGAATGCCATTTATCAGGAATTCATTCAGTTGCAGGGGGTGGAACAAACGGGCTCTGAGCTCAATTTTGCACAACAAAGCATTAGTATTCGCAACAACAACGAGAATTTACTGCCTTTGATGCCGTTTCAGAATGATACGGTTTGGCTGGTGGCGTTTGGAAAAACCATTACCCAACCTTTGTTGGATCGTATTCGAAATTACGCCCCGGTTGGAATTGTTTGGGCACATCAATACACAGATGCGCAAGATTTATTGGACTATATTCAGTCAAAACCTGGGGTTAAAATCGTGTTCAACGGTGCACAAAAAATGTTCTCCAATCAACCCCGCGAACTTCCCAATAACTTATTGGAATTCTTGAGGTTAACCAACTATACTGACAATATCATTTTTGTACACGTGGGCAATGTGTATGCCCTTCAAAAACTCGATGCTCCAGTAACAACTGTTCTGGGATATGAAACCGGTTCTGCTTACCAAGAAGCGGCTATTGATGCTGTTTTCGGTGAATTTGGTGTCAAAGGAACCATGCCGGTTGCTATTAATTCACAATACCACAGAGGCAATAATTTCAGCACCAATGCTTGGAGTGAACCCTTGGAATGGCATCCTCTAGCCACCACAAAAGGACAAGAACTGCGCAAACGTTTGGAGCGGATCATGGACAGCATGATGCTGGAAAAAGTAACTCCAACGGCTGAACTTTTGGTTTTGAAGGATGGAAAAGTGATGGTGGATATTTCAAAAGGAACTTATACCACAAATGCCCTGAAAAATGCCCAAATTTCCGTTTCAAGAAACACGCCCTACGATATAGCTTCGGTGACAAAAACCATGGGTATGACCCTAGCAATCATGAAGTTATACGATCAAAAACGCATAAAACTTCACGAACCGATTGGCAAATACTGGAAAGAAGCGCGTAAAACGGCTTGGGGCGATATTCCCATTCACCAGTTTTTATTGCACAGAACCGGATTGCCTGCAACCTTGCCTTTGATTCGGGATTTAAAGAATTTTAAAAATTCCAATTATGCGGAATTGCTTGAAAAATACCCCAACTTAAGCATGGACTCAATGGGTAATATTTTATTGCCATCCTCCCCCAATAATGTGGACCTTGAAGGAACCGAATTGGTGAGCTCAAATAGTCGTCATCAGCACTTTGACGAAGAACCGCTCAACTATCCTTTGAGCGACAACTGGTTGGTTCAGAATCAATTAGCATTGGTAGTTTGGGATATGATTAAAATGACCGAACCCACGGTTGAATTCGACAAAAAGAATCCACCTGCCATGATTTACAGCGACTTAAATGCAGTGATTCTTGGAAAGTTCGTGGAGCATTTAACGCGAATGGGATTGGATGATTATTTGAAACAAGTGTATTATTTGCCCATGAAATTGTGGCGTACTCAGTACAACCCACATACAACGGCTTTGAAAAACATCATTCCCCCAACAGAAATAGACAACACATCGCCACGTGGATTGGTGCAGGGATATGTGCATGATCCAACGGCTGCTTTATTGGGTGGCGTTTCCGGAAATGCGGGATTGTTCAGTAGCGCTGAAGATTTAGCCAAACTGATGCAAATGCTGTTGAATGGCGGAGAATGGGACGGTAAACGTTATTTAAAAAATAGCACGGTAGAACTATTTACCGAAACGTTTGAGCAGGGTGATAATTACCGAGGATTGGGATTCGATAAACCCAATGGATATCCGAATTACACATTGAATTCAAGCATCAAAGGTTCGAATTTGTTTGACATGGCACCTTCTGGAATCTTTGGTCACACCGGATTCACTGGCATTTGGTGCTTTGCCGACAAAGGAACCGGAACGGTGTTCATATTTCTTTCCAACCGCACCTACCCCAACGATACCCAAAATTTACTGGCAAAAAAGGGGTATCGGGGTAAGTTGTATTCGGAAGTTTACGGATTCTTGAAGGGGTTGTGATTGGAACCCCATTAAACAAACACCTTGCCGCCGAAGTTGCCGCTCGACATTAGCAACAACACCGTGGGTTGATCGGTGCGGGCGTTATTTAAACGCAACTCCTGCACCCTCTCGTACAATTCATTGGCATTGTTGAATACTTCGCCGGTTGCTATTCGGGAACGAACTGTTTCTTTGCTGGGGACGTCCATCTTTTTGATTTCAAACACATGCGGATCGAATAACACCAAAGTTTCATCGGCGCCGTTGAAACATCCCGCGTATTGCGACATAAACTCCGGCATTAAACTCGAATAGGTATGCAATTCAAACACCGCAATAAATCGATGATTGGGATATTGTTCGCGAACCGCGGAAACGGTCGCTTTTACTTTTGAAGGAGCATGAGCAAAATCGCGAAATACGACTTCTTCGGGAGTGTCTTTGAGTTTTTCCAAACGCTTGGCCGTTCCTGGAAACTGCTCCAAGGCCGTCCAAGCATCGTGAGCAGAAATACCCAAACATTCCGCCATTTTTACTACTGCAGCGGCGTTTTCTACGTTGTGCTTCCCAAAAAACGGCAAATGGTATTTCTCCAACACCACCACACCCGATGTCCCGTTGGTATATTCTGGTGCAGAATAAGGCTCAGATGACATGGTATTTGACAACCTCGAATTCGCAGAGCTGTTTGAGTCGATGGGCAGCATCGAATCGGAATCCAACGCTTCAACATCCCCAACAAAACTTCGATTGCAAATCCGTTGCAACACTTCATCTTCAGCGAAGTAGAATACGTTCTTCTCCACGGTTTTTAGGAATTCCTCAAACTGAAATACGTAATTTTCAAAAGTGGGAAATACATTGATATGATCCCAAGCAACTCCAGTAATCATGGCGTAATGCGGTTTGTAATGCCAAAATTTGGGAGTACGATCCACCGGCGAGGTCAAATATTCATCCCCTTCAATCACCATAATGGGCGCGTCAGATAAACGCACCATTCGGTCGTAGCCATCGATTAACGATCCCACGAGATAATCAAAATCCCTTCCACATTGCTTCAAAATATGCATCAACATGGCGGTGGAAGTGGTTTTTCCGTGACTTCCTGCGACCACCAAACGGGTTTTATTTTGACTGTGGTGATAAATAAATTCGGGGAAACTGTAAATTTTCAGTCCTAATTCCTGGGCCTTAAGCAGTTCTGGATTATCAATCCGAGCGTGCATCCCCAAAATCACCGCATCGATAGATGCATCAATCCGCTCTGGAAACCATCCAAATGCTTCTGGGAGCAATCCGGCTTGTGCCAATCGCGTGCGCGCTGGATCGAATATTTCATCGTCGCTTCCCTGAACAGAATGTCCCAAAGCATGAAGTTCCAACGCCAAATTGTGCATTACAGCACCACCAATTGCTATGAAGTGATAACGGGTCATGTCGCGAAACTACAACCTTTTAGAAATCCACTGAACATTATGACAAAGAAAATTGTATTTTTGCAGTAAATTCTCTTGGAATGAAAGTACTAGTTTGCATGAGTGTCGTTCCTGACACCACCACCAAAATCACCTTCACCGATAATAACACGGCGTTCAACAAACAAGGAGTTCAATACATTATCAATCCTTACGACGAATTGGCCATTACTCGTGGCTTGGAATTGGCAGAAGCCAACAACGGAACCGTAACTGTGGTTCACGTGGGCTTGGCCGACACCGAAGCGAGTATCCGTAAAGCGCTTTCAATGGGCGTTAACGAAGCCATCCGTATCGATGCTGATCCGATTGATGCTCAATTTGTTGCTGAACAAATCGCTGCTATTGCCGGAGGTTACGATTTAATTTTGACTGGAAGAGAATCCATCGACTACAACGGCGGCGCTGTTTGTGGTTTGTTGGGAGCTATGCTGAACCTTCCAAGCGTAAACGTTGTAACGGAAATCAATTACAACGGCGGAACCTTCGAATTCGTTCGCGATATCGACGGAGGACGTGAAACGGTTACCTGCGCTGCACCAGTTGTAGCTTCAGCTCAGAAAGAATTGTGCGAACCCCGTATCCCCAACATGCGCGGAATCATGGCGGCTCGTACCAAACCCTTGCAAGTATTGCCAGCAACTGCTGCGAATGCTGCAACCGTATATGCATCCTACGAAACCCCAGCTCCCAAGAGCGGCGTGAAATTAATTGATGCTGAAAATGCATCTGAGTTGATCAACATTCTTAAAAACGAAGTAAAAGTTATTTAATATGAGCGTAGTTATTTTTGCCGAAATCGATAACCAACAGTACAAAAAATCATCTCTTGAAGCTATTTCCTACGGAAAAAAAGTGGCTTCTGATATGGGATTGAGCTGCATCGCGGTTACGTTCAATAATATTTCCGGTAGCGACCAATTGGGAACCTGCGGAGCAGATAAAGTAGTAAGTATTGCTTCTACTTCTGAATTTACTGCCGACAATATGAGCGCGGCTTTTGCCAAAGCATGTGCAGATTTGGGCGCGAAAATCGTGGTCATTTCTAACACCTACTCAGGCAAATCGTTGGCTCCTCGTGTAGCGGTTACGTTGAATGCTTCTTTGGCTACCAACGTTATTTCATATCCTGACACCAGCAACGGTTTCACCGTAAAACGCGGTGTGTTTTCAGGTAAGGCATTCGCTTACACCAACTTAACCAAAGACGTAAAAGTGTTGGCATTAACCCCCAACTCGTTTGAATTGAATAATAGCGGTTCTGCCGTAGCCGTTGAATCTCACAGCGTAGCTATGGATTCTAGCAAAATCAGCATCGTTAAAACCGAAAAAGCAAGTGGCAAAATTCCTTTGACCGAAGCGGAAATCGTGGTTTCTGGTGGACGTGGAATGAAAGGTCCAGAAAACTGGCACATGATCGAAGAGTTAGCTACCTTATTGGGAGCTGCTACCGCTTGTTCCAAGCCGGTGAGCGACATGGACTGGCGTCCACACTCTGAGCACGTAGGTCAAACAGGAATCACCATTAAGCCGAATTTATACATTGCGGTAGGTATTTCTGGAGCGATTCAGCATTTGGCTGGAGTGAGCAGCAGCAAAACGATTGTAGCTATCAATAAAGATCCTGAAGCGCCTTTCTTCAAGGCAGCAGATTACGGAATCGTTGGAGATGCATTCGAAGTGTTACCTCAATTGATCAACGCTTTAAAAAATTAATTTTAATATAATATGGTCCGTACGGTAACAACGTGCGGACTTTTTTTGTAAATTAGGGATACCATTATGAGCAAACGGGTTGAAGTTTTCATCAAAACCATACTTCCTGCACACAGTCACGGTGCATACACCCTTGTTTTGCACAGTCCCAGCACCAAAACCCAATTGCCCGTACTCATCGGAGCCGTGGAAGCTCAATCCATTGCCATGGAAATGGAAAACATCCAATCTTCCCGACCCCTCACCCACGATTTATTCCGCAATACGTTGCAGCATTTTTCGGTGGGCATACGCGAAGTGGCGATTGAACGATTGGAAGAAGGCATCTTCTATTCTACCATTTATTTTTCGAGGGATGGAGATTCTGTTGGAATCGATTCCCGCACTTCCGACGCCATCGCGTTGGCGATGAAGTTCAAATGTCCCATTTTCGTGAACCAAAACATCATGGATGATGCCGGATATTCGGATGAAGAAGAGGAAATGGAATTCGAAATGCCCGGTAGAATGCAGGAGGAGGAAATCATCCCCCAAAGCCGAACCGATCAGTCCAACCATTGGGATTTATACACGCTCGACGAACTCGAGGCCCTGTTGGATGAAGCCATCAGCATTGAAGATTATGGCAGAGCGGCCAAAATTCGCGATGAGATCAAACGTCGGGAGTAACAGCCATTTAACTCATTGAAAAATCTATATTTATATAACGGTCAGCCCGTATCCCCTCAGGATCCGATTTTCTCGGCATCTTCGCGCGTTCATCGCTACGGCGATGGTTTCTTTGAAACCATGCGTTTTTTCGGGGGACGTTTACAGCACAGCTACCATCACGAACAGCGCGTTCTAAAGTCACTTATGTTGCTCAAAATGCAAGAACCCGATGGTGGTTTTGAACAATTGGAGCAGCAAATTGAAGCATTGTGTGCAAATTCGGGCGTAAAAAGTGCTCGCGTCCGTGTTTCATTTTTGCGCGAAGCCGATGGATTTTACACGCCTAAAAATCAATACACCAGCACATTGGTAGAAATTTTGGAATTGGATTACGAAGGATATCCCTTGAATCACAGCGGTTTGATCTTGGGCAATTACAAGGAATTGAGTAAAAATTCGAATTTCCTGAGTTTCCTAAAGACCAGCAGTTCATTGATTTACGTGATGGCGGGCATCCACGCCAAAGAACAGCAGTGGGACGATTGCATAATTTACAACGAAATGGGAAGGGTTTGCGAAACGGTTTCAGCAAACATTTTCTGCGTTTCGGGGGATTTCATTGTCACTCCTCCCCTGTCGGAATACTGCGTTGACGGGATAATGCGCAAAACGGTGATGGATTTAGCACGTTCGTACGGTTACGAGGTGGTTGAGCGCGAGTTGACGGAATTGGATTTGAGCGGTTGTAGGGAAATTTTCCTCACCAGCGCCGCGATGGGCATTCAGTGGGTTGGCGATTACATGGGCAAGAGATTGGTTTGCGTAGCGGGCAAGGTATTGAGCGACAAGTTGAACAGTCGGGAGGTTTAGAATTTTGCGAATTTTTGGTGATTTTTTTTGAAGTAAATTTTTTTATAGTTATATTTGCACCCTCGTTAGGAGAGATGGCAGAGCGGTCGAATGCGGCGGTCTTGAAAACCGTTGACTGTAACAGGTCCGGGGGTTCGAATCCCTCTCTCTCCGCTAGGTATCATTACCAAAATGAACCAAAGCGTGTAAAACCTCGATTTTACACGCTTTTTTGTTTTTAGCTCTTTCCCATTTTGA
>JACCDQ011873189.1_pt1 | contig 53769 bp, 28 predicted proteins | sample 7446031 | NCBI WGS metagenome assembly JACCDQ01 (sample SAMN15323442, study PRJNA562643) | freshwater metagenome | isolation source: river surface water | place: USA:Blue River Watershed | collected 2017-08-17
AAACGATTGGGACAGATAGCGGCTAGTAAGATTCAATTAGTTCGTCGTTCTAATGGCTTAATTGTTTCTCACTAAACCATATAAAGCCGTCCTTTAGGACGGGGTTTCAGACCCATTTTTCTGATGAGGTCGTCCCACCATTGAAACTATCACCTTTTCTTGCCTGAGCAGTTTCTTGAGTTCTGCTTCACTTTCCACGATGTCTAACTTGTAAACTCCAGCCATGTTTTTCCTGTAACTCTACTATTATTATAGTTTGCACTATCTGTAGGGATTTTTTGAAGAATTAGTATTACACTTTATTACCCAACAACTCTAATATCATCACTATCCCCAAGAAAAGCCAGAAAAAATCCCCCAGCAGGATTCAACTACCAGGGAAATTAACCAATGAATCTGATATTTTGACCTAGGCGAAGGTAGCCACCGGAATTTTTAGTTGGGGATAAAGGGGAAAACGACTACACAACTGCGTGACTCGCTGTAAACAATCCCCTTTCATCGCTTCATCATTGGGGTTTAAGAGGCGATCGCTGATAATGTCAGCAATTTCTTGGAAGTCGGATTCCTGTAAACCGCGTGTCGTCATGGCGGGGGAACCTAACCGTAACCCACTGGTGACAAAGGGCGATTCGGGATCAAAAGGCACCGTATTTTTATTGGCGGTAATGTGAATTTGACCCAATAATTGATCGGCAATTTTGCCCGTCATCCCGATAGAGCGCAGATCCACCAACATTAAATGGTTATCCGTGCCACCGGAAACAATATCAAAACCCCGTTGCATTAATTGGGCCGCCATCGCCTGGGCATTGGCAATCACTTGGGCAGAATAGGTTTTAAATTCGGGTTTGAGAGCTTCCCCAAACGCGACAGCCTTGCCTGCAATCACGTGTTCTAGGGGGCCGCCCTGAGTTCCCGGAAAGACCGCCTTATCTAACTTTTTACCCAATTCCACATCGTTGGTCATAATTAAACCGCCCCTCGGCCCCCGCAGGGTTTTGTGGGTGGTGGTGGTCACGACGTGGCAATGGGGTAAGGGACTGGGATGATGACCCGTAGCGACTAAACCCGCAATATGGGCAATATCGGCTAATAAATAAGCTCCCACTTCATCGGCGATCGCCCGAAACTTGTCAAAATGAATCGTCCGAGGATAGGCCGAATAACCACAGATTAAGAGCTTGGGACGGACTTGTAGAGCCAACTCGCGGATCTGGTCGTAATCTAACTGTTGGGTTTCAGGACTCACGCCATAGTGATGAACTTTAAACCACTTACCCGACACATTGACCGGTGAACCATGGGTTAAATGCCCACCATGGGACAAATCCATGCCCATAATTGTGTCCCCCGGTTGCAACAGCGTTAAAAACACCGCAAAATTGGCCTGGGCTCCCGAATGGGGTTGGACATTGGCATGGGCCGCACCAAACAACTTTTTTACCCGATCAATGGCTAACTGCTCTGCTTCATCTACAAATTCACAGCCGCCATAGTAACGTTTACCCGGTAGGCCCTCGGCATATTTATTGGTTAAAACCGACCCCTGGGCCGCCATTACTGCCTCAGACGTAAAATTTTCACTGGCGATCAACTCAATATGAATCCGTTGCCGTTGTAATTCACGGTCAATGATAGTGGCGATCGCGGGATCCGATTCCCCCAGATAAGCTAAATTCGTGTCAATCACAATGCTAATAGTCCCTAACGAACGGCTCGATTGGTAAGATCCTGATTATACTTGATCCTTTGCCCAACCCAGAATTATGCTAAGATCAAGACTTAATTTCTCCCTAGGGTAAAACCCTTGCCGAACCATGACTTAGGTACGCTCACCCCAGGGATAATTGAAACCGCCCTAACCTCTTGATTCCCTAACTGTGGGGTGCGATGAATTCCGATCTTTTTCTGCCATTCTCGAACAAAAGTTTCAATGGTGAACTGGTAATTGAACAGGATACCCTCGATAATCTGAGTGAATACGTCAACGGGAATAACCCTAGTCTTGCGGCGATCGCGGCTCCGTCCTGTTCAACGGTGAGTTATCTGGTGAGCAAACTGCAACAACTCCTCGAAAGACACCGCAATGAGCGTCATATTTTAGTCATCCAGGACTTTCCCGATCCCGATGCCCTATCCAGTGCCTGGGCTTACCAAATTATTGCAGAACAATACGGTATTCAATCGGAGATTGTCTATGCGGGAACCCTCTCCCATCAAGAAAATATTGCCCTGGTCAAATTAACCGGCTTACCGGCCAAACGATGGGGGCCGCAAATGCTCCGCGAGTGTGATCTTTCGGTCTATCAAGGTTGTGTCCTGGTAGATAGCCAGGGAACCAATAGTCAATTAATGCCCTTAGTTAAACAAGCCCATGTGCCGATTTTAGTGGTCATTGACCATCACAGTAAGCAAGATGAATTGCAAGCTGAGTTTATGGATATTCGTCCCCAAATGCGGGCTACCGCGACAATTTTAACTCAATATTTACAAGCAGGATTAATTGAGTTTAATAACACCAATCAAACCCATGTCAAATGTGCAACGGCTTTAATGCACGGCATTCGTTCCGATACGATGGGGCTATTACAAGCTCAGGAAACCGATTATTTGTCGGCGGCCTATCTCAGTCGCATTTATGATCATCAATTATTAACGTCAGTTTTACAATCAGCGCGTTCCCGGCGGGTGATGGAAATTATTGAGCGATCGCTACAAAATCGCATGATTCAAAATAATTTTTCCATTGCGGGGGTGGGTTATTTGCGTTATGAAGACCGGGATGCCATTCCCCAAGCGGCGGATTTTTTAGTCACCGAAGAAAATGTCCACACGGCCTTAGTTTATGGCATTGTCCACGATACCGCGAACGATATTGAATTAGTCATTGGCTCTCTGCGTACCGGTAAGTTAACCCTCGATCCCGATGAATTTCTCAAGGAAACTCTGGGCAAAGATAATCAAGGTCGTTACTATGGGGGCGGTCGAAATATGGCAGGCGGTTTTGAAATTCCGGTCGGTTTTCTCAGTGGTTACAATAATCAAGCCGATTACACCAAATTAAAATGGGAAGTTTATGATTATCAGATTAAACAAAAGTTTTTAAGCTTTATTAATCCTGACCATAAAGTGATCCACTCTTAGGGGCTAAAGAATGCCCCGGTTAGCCAAGATTTAAGCTCTTAGAAACCATTCAAGGATCGCTCTACTTACAAAGATGAACTTTCCTGAGCTAATAATTCCCGAAAGCGAATTTCATCTCGATGGGGATCGGCCCGACTGACTTGAACCGCTAGGCGATCGCCGGGGGAAATGGGACGTTCAAAACGATGGGGTAATTCTAAGCCTAATTCCTCCAATAAAATTAACCCTAAATTTTCATCTTCCCGTAACCAACGCAACATTAACCCCTGCCATACTTGATCCGCATTGCGTCGGAGATATTCCAAACTCCAATAACGATTGGTTTGACGTTCTACAGAGGTTGCTTCCTGGGAAGAAAGGGTCACACTATACAGAATTTGTTGAATTTGATCCCCCGAAAAGGGTAAATTGTCTCCCCGTAAATGGGCCTTTAATTGAAAATGGGTGAGCAAATCCGTATAACGACGAATGGGGGATGTTACCTGGGTATAGGCATCTAAGGCCAAACTGGCATGACGATAGGGGGTAATACTAATTTCACTGCGGGGCATACAACGACGCAAGGCACAGGCTCGCACTGGGCCAGGGGGCAATAATAATAATTCTTCTTCGGGGGGTAATTCCGGTTGGGGTTGACCGCGAAACGGCACTGGAATTTGGTGTTCTTGACAATAACGCCCCGCCACTTCTCCCGCCAAAATCATCATTTCAGCCACTAATTGCCGCGAAAACGAACCCTCTAAGACTTGAATGCTAATCTCTTCTTCGGATTTAACTTTAATAATCGCTTCGGGCATTTGAATATTGATCGATCCCTGGGATTTGCGCCATTCGTGACGTAGTTTAGCGGCCTTGGCGAGAATTTCCAGTTCCGGTTCCGCTTGAATGCCCATCTGCAACATTTCATCCACATCTTCGTAGGTTAGCCGATAGGTGGGCTTAATCAAACTGGCATGAATGCGGTAATCCAAGACTTCGCCGGCGGCACTAAGGGTGATCCCAAAACTGAGGGCGGGACAAATTTGACCTTGTACTAAACTCATAGGGCCAGTGGCCAATTCCGTCGGAAACATGGAGATCATGCCCGTCGGTAAATACAGCGTCGTACTGCGTTTGCGGGCTTCTAAATCGAGGTCGTCGTTGGGGGACACTAAGTGACTCGGATCGGCAATATGAACCCATAGACGATAGTTGTCCTCTCCCAAAAATTCCACGCTTAAGCCATCGTCAATCTCGGAGGTACTCTCGTCGTCAATGGTATAAACCTTGAGGGACAGTAAATCCAGGCGTTGGCGATCAGGGTCAGGAATCGTAGCGTCCAGCAGTGAGTAGGCCAAGTCAAGTACCTTACGAGAAAACTGACGGGGATAGGAACTACGGCGCAAAAATAGGTTTTCGTGGCGACTCCACCAGCCTAATTCTATCAGGAGATTTAACGCGGCTTCAGGGGTTTGGGAGCGTTCTAAGGATTGTAAGAGTTCTAGGGCGGGACGATGGCTCAGTTCGGGTTGTAAAACCAGTTTTTCTAAACTTTCGATACGAGGGCGATCGCTGTCTGTCCAGGCAACGGTTTCCCCGGCGAGGGCCTGATGTAAACGGGTAATAAAACCTTCACGTTCCTGTTGACGTTGCAGTTCAACGGCCTGTTGGTGTTTAATTTCTTCTACCTGGGCCGGGGAACGGGGTTCGTAGGTTTCGCCTTTGTTTTTAAAGTAAATTTTGTCCTCAGACAAGAGGCAGTGGGCGGTATAACAATAGGCCGGCGCGATCGCAGAAAATAATAATTCGGCTAAGTCTTGAGGGGTAATATTTTTTCCTTCTTCCACAAAAAATTCCCAGGCCACCTCTAGGTGATCCGGGTCAAGGTAGCTATTCACCTCGGCCAAAAAGTCGGGAATATCCTGGGGTTGGTAGGGGCCGCCAGGAACTTCATACTCAATGCGTTGAGGACGGATTTTGTGGGATAGCCCGCCTTGATCAATGACGATCCAATCTTTTTTGCCATCAGGACGATCCACCACCGCTAACCGGCGATCGCCCTGGTGCCGAAATTCGATTAACTTACCTTTTTCCACCGTCACGACTCCCGCACAAGCTCCTCAATACTGCTAAATTGGCTGACTTTAAACCCCTAACCCGATTAATTCACTAGATTAACTAGCCAAAACGACCGCCCATCACCTGGACAGTCTTTCAGGAGTTCCGTTCCTTAACCCTTAACGGGCAAAATCGGCAAAATTAGGCTTCTTGGTTAACAAAGGGTAACAAAGCCATCAGACGAGCGCGTTTGACTGCCGTAGTCAGATCCCGTTGTTGTTTGGCCGTTAAGCCGGTGATACGACGGGGGAGGATTTTGCCGCGTTCGGTGATAAATTTCCGTAACAGGTCAGTATCTTTATAATCAATGACTTGTTTGGGGGAAAGCGGCGACAGGCGTTTGCGATAGTAGTTCATAGGAAAAATGACTTAAATTCAGGTTCAACTCAGAATAATTCAGAGTAATTTATTTAATTTCTTTATGGACGGTGTGCTTATTGCAGTGGGGACAGAACTTTTTCAGTTCTAAGCGGGCCGTAGTGTTGCGACGGTTTTTCTGCGTAGTGTAACGGTTTACCCCAGGAGAACGTTTAGCGGGGTTAGAGCGACATTCGGTGCATTCGAGGGTAATGACAAGACGCGCCCCCTTTCCTTTTTTACTGGCCATAGTGATTTAAGACGGATGTTATTTGACACGCGATCTACGATTGTCTCATAGAGGGGAGATTCTTGACAAGGGTAAAAAATGGGCTTTGGTACCAGCCTTCTTAACTTTCATTTTTCTTAGGGCATCCCCCAACCGGCAATCCCCCATCGCCAACCGGAAGGTTCCTGTCCAAGGGCCGCCTGGTCGGTTATGATTTAAGACGGTATTTTTTATGAACAAACCGTTATCAGACAATCATTATGGATATTTTAACGTTAGGTTGGGTCGGCGTTCTCGTTCTCTTTACCTGGTCAATTTCAATGGTGGTTTGGGGTCGTAACGGCTTCTAGGGTAGGTTTAACACGGTGGAATCAACAAGCCTTCTGAATCTTCTTTTTTTGGCGGCTCTACTACTTCTAGTGGCCGTAAGTGGCGGGATTCTTTATCTCACTTCCCTGGAATGGCGCGATCGCCGTCGTCAAGACCAGGACAAAAAACTGAGTCGTTAAAAACCCCTATCTCACCTTTTGCAAAGGAGCCATGGCTATTTTAAAGTTTTCTTTCCCCTGGCGATTTTTAACCCTGTTGTGCCTGAGTGGTTTAATCATCCTAGTGGGGAATTTGGCGATCGCTCCCAGTTTGGCCCAACGCTCGACTCCTCCGGTCATCATGGCGGCGGGAGATATTGCCTGTGCCCCGGATAGTGCCTTTTTTAATGGCGGTAAGGGCAAGGACGGCAAATGTCAAATGCAAGCCACAGCCCAACTGGTAATTCAAGCCAAACCCCAGGCGGTTTTAGCCCTAGGGGATAATCAATATGAAAAAGGGGAATTAGAAAATTTTAAAAAGTCCTATGATCCCACCTGGGGCAAGTTTAAAAACATGACGAAACCTGTTCCCGGTAATCACGAATACTATGGTGCGAAACAGGCCGCCGGTTATTACGATTACTTTGGTTCTCTCGCCGGCGATCGCCAAAAAGGCTACTACAGTTTTGACCTAGGGGACTGGCATCTCATTGCCCTAAACTCTAACTGTAAATTCGTGGGCGGTTGTGAAGCCGGCTCCCCCCAGGAAACCTGGCTCAAAGCCGATCTCAAAGCCAACAAAAAAGCTTGTACCCTTGCCTTTTGGCATCATCCCCGCTATTCCTCGGCTGTCCATGGTAACAACTCAGGAATGGAAGCCTTTTGGCAAGCTCTCTATGGTGCCGGAGCGGAATTAGTGCTGTCCGGCCATGACCACGATTACGAACGGTTTGCACCCCAGGGCCTGAATGGTAAATTAGATGCTAAACGGGGGATGCGGCAATTTGTTGTCGGTAATGGTGGCAAAAGTCTCTACGCCTTCAAAACCATTCGGGCCAACAGCGAAGTCCGCAATAATGACACCTACGGCGTTCTCAAGTTAACCTTGAAGCCCAAGGGCTATGATTGGGAAATGCAATCTATTCCTGGCTCAGACTTTACCGATAAAGGTTCGGCTCTTTGCCATTAAACAAGATTGACGGTCGGTTATTCTAGCGGGTGGATGGGTTGAATCATTTGTTGCGGTCTGCATCTCAAACAGGGAGTCTCTATGGCGTTTTGGCGGTATTGCTGGTTTTAACGGCCTGTGAACCGCCCGATCCTTCGATCAAACCCCAAAGTCAAAATACCCCTTCCCCCACAACCCAACTGACCCTCAACAACGCCACCCTAGAACAAACCAATGCCAAAGGACAAAACCTCTGGAAATTACAGGTTCAGGAAGCCCAGTATTCTCCTGATCGCAAAAATGCCAAACTCACTAAATTGAAAGGGGATCTGTACGAGAATGGCAAAGTGGTTTTAAAAGTCGCGGCCAACCAAGGGGAAATTAATGAAGATGGAGCCGTCATTGTTCTCCGTGATAATATTGTGGCCGTTGACCCGCGCAATAAAGCGGTTTTACGCAGTCAGGAAATTGAATGGCGACCCAAGGATTCTGTGTTAAAAACTCGGCAACCCATCAAGGGTAGTCATCGGGAATTAGAGGTTCTTGCCCAACAGGGTCATTACGATACGAAGCAACAACAATTAACCCTCGCCGGCAAAGTCGAAGCGGTTGCTCCCCAAAAAGCCATAACCCTCAAAACGGAAGAACTGCGGTGGGATATTCCCAAACATTTAATTAAGGGCGAAAAAACGATGACCTTGGCTCGCTACCAAAATAAAGAGATCACGGATCAAGTCATCAGTCAAAAAACCGAATTAAACCTCCAACAAAAAGCAGTGATCGTGCGCGATCCCATTGAGTTTAAATCCTTAAAACCGCCGTTACAGGTATCTGGTAAGGACTTAAAATGGGAATACGAAAAACGACTGGTCGAGTCCCAACAGCCGCTACAGATTTTAGATTATCAAAATCAAGTGACGGTAACCGGTAATCGTGGCAAAGTGGACTTCAATCAAAATAAGGCTTGGTTAACGGACGGTACCAAAAGCATGAGTCAAGCCCAGGATTCTCAATTATTTGCGAATCAATTAACCTGGGATATACAAGCACAAACCCTAGAAGCGTTGGGGAATGTGGTCTATGAGCAAAAGAAGGGAGTCAAGTTTAATTTAACGGGAGATAAAGCGATCGGTTCTTTAGTGAATAATCAGGTGAAGGTAACCAGCGATCGCCCGGAACGGGTTGTGACGGAAATTTATCCTTCTCCCAAGGGCAATTAATCATTAATTTATTAACCGGAGAGTGGGAAGTTCTTGCTCTGGGTAAGTAGGGCTTGCTGAATGAATGTAGAATTCTTGCTGGATAATGCTTTCCACAATTTTGGAAACGATAAAGTGGAAGAATATGACATTTGGAGGATTAAAATCCATACACTTCAGTTTAAAAAAGTGAGGTGAAATTGGAAACTGCTCTCCGAATGTTAACATTTTTCGCCTTCTGTGGCATCTAGGTTCGCTTTGTGGACTTATTCAGCAGACCCTAAGTTCGTTTTTCAAAACTCTCATTAGAGCTAGTCAACTCTGTTTCGTTTTGAGAAAGTATATTGCTCATTTCTTCCAAATCAATACCAGCTTGCTCAAGGTTTTGAGATACTTCGGGCGTTTTTTTGCACCAATTGATCAAACGTATCATCACGAGTTTCTCATCCCAGTTTGCAGCAGACCATATTTCATCAGCAGTTTCTTGTCCAAACTTCTTGACAAAGTCCTGATAAGATTTAGCTGCACGAATTTCTCCTTGCTTTTCTAATACGGCATCAGCGTAGCTTAAGTCTTTTTTCATTTCACTTATTAGCAGTTCCATTTCTTCTTCATTGAATTCATCAGTTGATAACATTTCTAGTGAATACAAAGATTTCTCGAAAAATGCCTGCAAACGTTCTTTAACAATATCGCTCTCTTCTATCTCTCTGATTTTATCCCAATCAATCACAGCAACCCAAATATTTTCTAATGGAGAATATTCAATAATACCATCTACTTCTAGATCTTCACTATACAATGTCAATTCTTGCCCTGACTCTAATTCAATCCCTTGTCGAGCAAAATCTTCAATTGTGCCAATGCAGTTTAAGCGAAGACGACCCTTGGCATCTGCGTTATGAAAATCAGCAAAAATTCTTGGCTTTTTGAGAGATAATTGCTGTGTCTCATCAGTAACTTGTTCGGGGACTTGGATCAAGGAGGTCATGAACAATCTCCGTAATTATTTTAATTTTGGAATTGTCGGTGTCAACAGAGAACTGATCTGCTTTGGTGTTAAACCGGTGAGAGTTGCATGATAAGGACTTCGGCCCAATGTTCTAATCACATTTCCTCCTAATCGGCGAACTTTACCGACGGTTGTACAGCCAATCTGCCCGTGAGGAATATTTTTTGCCAATACCGCTAAGGAAACCTCTAATGAACATTCTACTGAAATTCCTGTTACTCCACTAGGGTGAGTTCCTGTGCCACGCAGAATATCTTCAGACAGATTACGTCCACCTCGAACAACTAGGGCTTCATCGGGAATTTGGTCCATAGAATCTTAAAAACGTTGTTGGGGAGGCAAAAAATTATTATTTTTGCTAGGGGCTTTCGGGGCAGAATCCTGTTTCACCAGAAAACCACTGTAGGCGGTTAAACCATGTTCGCTAATATCTAGCCCTTTTAACTCGGTTTCTAGGGATACCCGGAGACCCACAATGACCTGAATCCCAAACCAGCTAACCCAACTCAGAAGAACAGTGATAAAGCTAACGGTCGTAATGCCCAGAAATTGAATGAGTAATTGTTTGAGGGCTAATAAACCGCCGCCAAGCAATAAGCCCTGCACTGGCCCCGCTTCATACAGCACCAAGCCATTGTTTAGGCTGATTTCTGGGCCAACGGCAAACAAGGCGATCGCCAAGGTTCCCCAAATGCCACAAACGAGGTGGACGGCAATGCTACCAACGGGATCATCTATGCGGAGACGGTCAAAGGTATCTACCGCAATGACCACTAATACCCCGGCGATCGCCCCAATCACCACTGACCATCCCAGATCCACAAACCGACAGGCCGCCGAAATGGCCACCAATCCCCCTAAAATCCCGTTCAGCATCACCGACAGATCCGGTTTGCCAAAATAGAGCCAAGCCATTAACAGGGCCGTAATTCCTCCCATGGCAGCGGCTAGGTTTGTGACTAATAATAAATGGGTAATCACTAAAGGATTGGCTGACATAGCGGCTCCCCCATTGAAACCAAACCACCCTAACCAGATCATTAAACAGCCCAGGGTTGCCAGGGGTAAATTGTGACCCGGTAAAGCAAAGGATTCTCCCCCTTGGTATTTTCCTAACCGCGGCCCCAATAACACGGCCCCGACAAAGGCGGCCCATCCCCCGACCGAATGAATCACCGTCGCTCCCGCAAAATCCCAAAATCCTAACTGGGCTAACCAACCGTCTCCCCAAATCCAATGCCCAGCGAGCGGATAAATAATCCCTACCAAAACCAGGTTGAACAATAAAAAGGCAAAAAACTGAATCCGTTCGGCAACGGCTCCCGCCACGATCGCCCCAGGAATCGCCGCTAATAAAACCTGAAAGAAAAACTTAGCCTGTAGGGGAATGGCCGCCCAACTCAGCGATCGAAAGACTCCCGCATAGTCTGCTCCGGCATTCGGGCTGTTATCGCCCCCCCGTAAAAAAAAGCCCTGAACCCCTAGCAAGGGATTACCATCGCCAAACATGAACGCAAAGCCCACCGCCCAGAAAACCACTACGGTCAGGGCTAGACCTAACAAATTTTGGGTTAGTAAATTCACCGCATTCTTCTGCCGACAAAACCCGGCGGCCAGTAGGGCAAGGCCAATGATCATCAGGAAAATTAGACAGCCGGCGATCACCACCCAAGCCGTATTTAACGTGACCTGAAGGGTTTGCTGAACTTGCACCACGTTAAACGAAGACAAGGATTGAGCTAAACTGGCTTGTGTTCCGACCAAAATTCCCAGGAAGCCCAAACCCAAACCGAGCGGCCAAGGAGAAAGCTGGCCCATACGGGAACGTTGTAAAGTGCGTTTTTGTCGTTTCATCAGTACCGAGCATTTCGAGATACCCTATTTAAAGATAAATTTAAGCCAACGATCTATCGCCGTTTAGAGATGAAATTATTATCACCACTGAAACCCCCTATCTTTAACCTCCTTAGTTTAGGAGAGCGAGGCGTTGGGAAGACAGTTTTTTTGGTGGGGAGTTATGCGGAGTTAAATAGTATCTCCGATCTCGACCCCGCCCTATCGAATAATGGGACTCCTTCCTTGTGGTTTGAGTGCCAATATAATCCGGAAAAGGAACTCTTAGAGAGCATTCTTAATTATGTCGGTCAAACGGGCCATTATCCGCCACCGACCTTAAAAATTACGGATTTCCATTTTGCCTTTAAACAGCGACAACGCTGGGGGATTAAAACCCTTTGTTATTTTCGTTGGTGGGATATTCCGGGGGAGTACTGCAATTTTGAAAATCCCTACTACCAGACCATGGTATTAAACTCCCACAGTTGTTGTGTGTTTATTAATGCTCAACGGTTGGTTCATGACCCAACCTATACCGAAAGCCTGGAAATCCTTACCAAACAGGTGATTTCCCTGGCACGTTTGGTGGATCAAAATTCCCTTTCCTATAGTTTTGGCTTGATTTTTACCCAGTGCGATCGCCTAGCCGCCGGTGCCATGGCTCAACTGCAAATCGAAGAAAAAGTCCAGGGCTTGATTCATGCCTTAGATGCCGTCTCAGCGAAATATCAACGGTTTTATTCGGGGATTCCCATCGTAGAACGGGAAGGGTTTTATAAACTGCAATCTAATGGGGTTTCCTCTGCTTTTCTGTGGTTGGTGGCAGAACTCTATCGGAAACATACCTTTGCGGGAGCCAAAACCCTGGAGGGTAGTCTCAAGGGAGAACCCAACGCGGAAAAAGTTCTCTCCACCTTTCCCCCCCGGTTATTGTTGATGTTTGGCGGGATTTTGACAGCCCTTTTGGCGATCGGAGCCGCAAGTTTCTTTCTGTTTAATCGTCCCAGCCCAGATACGGCAGTTGTGCCTCCTCGCGGTGGGAGCAGTACTGAAGACATTCAAAGGTATCAAGAATTAATCAAAAAAAATCCTGATGATGTGGATTCCCTCGTTGCCTTGGCCAATATCTATCTGGAAAAAGGGCAATTGGAACAGTCTATTCCTCTCCTCGAAAAAATTATTCAACTCCAGCCCAATAATGTCGAATGGCAATTCAATCTGGCCAAGCTCTACGAGTTATCGGATCAAACCGATAAAGCGGAAACGATTTATGATCAAATGTTGAAAAAAGACCCGAAACAATTTAAAGCCCTGGTGGGTAAAGCCATGTTACGTCAGGCGAAGGGGGATACCCAAACGGCGAATAGTTTGTTTAAGCTGGCGGAGGAGGTGGCCCCTTCTCCAGAGGTGAAGAAAAAAATTCAGGAGTTGTCCCAAAAAGCTCTGCCGGCGGGTCAATAGGGGAGCTTCGGTCATGGCGATCGCGGATCTCAATCCATAGATTCCCGGTTTTTTGGTAAATTATGGGGGACTTCTTCACTCGTTCATTATGATGGCTAAACTTTCCGTCGTTGATCAAATTCGCCTAGGGATAGCCGTAGGACTCGCTAAAACGGTGACGGCTTTGGTGCGATCGCTACGGTTAGGAGCGGCTAGTGTGTTACCGGGGGAAATTTCCCGGCGTTTACATCCCCGTTTGTTACCTCTGCTGTTTGAACAGGTCAAGCAGGGGGTAATTTTAGTGGTTGGGACGAATGGCAAAACGACAACTTCGTTATTTTTACGCACTATCCTAGAAGACCGGGGATTCAAAGTCACCCATAATGCGACGGGGGCCAACTTAATTAATGGGTTGGTGACGGCCCTCTTAGCGGATGCCAATTTGATTGGGCAGTTAAACAGCGATTACGCCATTTTGGAAGTGGATGAAAATATTCTGCCGTTGGTGTTAAAGGATTGTCAGCCCAGGGTCATTTTGGCGTTAAATTTATTTCGAGATCAATTAGACCGTTACGGGGAAGTGGATACCATTAGTCGGCGGTGGCAAACGGCGATCGCCCCGTTACCCCTAGAGACCACTATTGTCTTAAATGCCGATGATCCGACCCTTTCTCATCTAGGACAACAATTATCCCAACGGGTTTGTTATTTTGGCCTAGATGAACCGAATTTATACCTCGAAGCCATTCCCCACGCCGTAGATTCGATTTATTGTCCTAGTTGCGGCCATCCCTTGGATTATCGGGGGGTTTACCTTTCCCACTTAGGGGATTTCACCTGTCCGAAGTGTGGTTTTCATAAAAGTCAACCGGCTTTTCATAGTAGCGAATGGCCGCAAATTTTGATTGGCGTTTACAACAAATACAATACCCTGGCGGCAGGTTTGGTCGCCCAGGAATTAGGAATTGCTACTGAGCAGATTTTTAATCAGATTAAATCCTTTAAGGCGGCGTTTGGTCGAGCGGAAGAATTAACCGTTGAAGGGAAACATATCCGCATTTTACTCTCCAAAAATCCCGTTGGGATGAATGAAACCATTCGGGCGGTGAATGATATTAAAGCGGCGGGCCAATCTTCAGTCACGTTACTGGTTTTAAATGATCGTATTCCCGATGGCACCGATGTTTCCTGGATTTGGGATGTGGATACAGAAAAATTAGTGGACCTGGGCGGCATCTTTGTCGTGAGCGGCGATCGCGTTTTTGATATGGCCTTACGCTTGCAATATAGCCGAGATCAATTAGGGACAGATGACCATTTTCAATTAATCATTGAAGAGAATTTAGAACAGGCCCTCAAAATCGCCTTGGAGAAAACCCCTGCCGATGAAACTCTACATATTCTGCCCACCTATTCGGCCATGCTAGAAGTGCGAGGATTATTAACAGGGCGTAAAATCCTTTAAGAGACTTACCAGTGGACTGTTTGATACTTAATTTAAAAATAACTGACATACTGGATCAGCTTTGTATAAGGCTCTCACTTAGCTGATCTCGGACGCAAGTTTTTAAAAACGGTCTGACTCCAGCAATTCTCATTATGGGGTTTTGAGCTAATTTGAGCCAATATTATTGAGAATAGTCGCAATAACAATCTCTGGAAACCTTATTCCTTCGTTGAAAAGATGCCTCAACAATCAGGCTTAAAGTCAGAACTAGAATTGCTGGCGAGAAAAACCCAGCACCACATAGTGACAGGGACTAAGGTTGCCCAAGACAGCCGATTTTTGCTAGATTAGCGGATTGATTGTCAATAATGATAAACCCGATACGATTACACCCGAAAGGTTCGTTTTATACTGGAAATTAGCCTTAACCCCTTCCTGCATTCCGACCGTCTCTATGAAATTCGCCCTTCGTCCAGTGTTAATGGTCGCTTTTACGCTGAATGTCTTACTGGCGGTTGGGGCGATCGCCTTTCTAGCACGTTGGCAAGGGGAAAGGTCTCTTCAAACAGTGGTCAAGCAATGGCAAGCAGATAAAAAAAATCATCTCAGTAGTCGTTTAACCAGTTTCCTGAATCAAGCCGAACTTTTTAACCAGAATCAAGCCAGTTTACTGCAACAAAATTGGATTGGGAATAATGATTTCGATAAATTGCAACATTTTTTATATGCTCAATTAAAGGCTTATCCCGATCTTCCCTATGCCGCCTGGGCTACTCCCCAGGGCAACTATATCGGTGTTGCTCGTGATACTCAGGGGTCTTTTCAATTAGAAATTGCCGGCCAAAATACCCAATGGCGTTATGAAACCTATGAATTGACACCGAAGGTTATTCCCGGAAAATTATTGAAAACCTTTCCGTTTTATGATCCACGTCAACGCCCCTGGTATCAAACAGCTTTGCAAAAAAAACAAGCGACCTGGACTCCCGTTTATCTCTGGTTTGATCAGTCCCAATTAGCCCTAGATGCGGTGTTGCCCGTTTATAATGCCCAGGGACAATTACTGGGCGTGGCTGATACCTCCTTACCCCTAACCCGCATTAGTCAATTTTTGCAACAGGCCAGCCCCATAAAAGGCAGTAAAAGTTTTATTGTGGATCGTTCAGGCCATTTAATTGGCAGTTCCACCCCCGATCCCCTTCTGCGACGGGAGGGCCAAAGGGTTGAACGTCTTCAGATCAAGAACTACGGCGATCGCCACTTATCCTTAGCCAGTCGTTTTTTGTCTCCCCAGCAGTTAGCAAATTCCAAACCCCATCAACTCCAATCTTTCACCATTACCGAGAATAAGCAACGATTTTTTGTCTATATTTTTACGTTTCAGCATGGCAACATCATTGATTGGTTAGTTTATTTAATTGTGCCAGAAACTGCCTTTATTCAGCCCTTTCAAGAAATGAGTTACTGGATTATGATGGCGACACTCTTGATTATTGGTGTGGGCATTCTGTTAAGTTTATTATTAACCCGGTGGATCGCCAATCCCATCCTAGAAATTCATCAGGCTAGTTTGGCGATCGCCTCTGGTAATTGGCACAAACGAGTGAGGGTTTCATCCAGCCATGAACTCAATAATTTGGCCCAGGCTTTTAACCAAATGGCTGATCAATTAAAACAGGCTTTTGCCGGTTTAGAATATGAAATCTCCCATGATCATTTGACCCAACTCCCCAATCGCAATTATCTGAATCAATTCATGGCCCAAATGTTTCGGGAAATGCCGGAGTGGAAAAACCGGGAATGGGCCGTTATTTTTATGGATATTGATGATTTTAAAGTCATTAATGATAGTTTAGGACATTTAGAAGGAGATGAATTACTCAAACAAGCCAGTCATCGCCTACGCACTTGCCTCTCCCCCAATAATATCCTGGCCCGCTTTGGGGGGGATGAATTTGTGATCCTTTTAAAGGCAATTCAGGGTCATCAAGAAGTCATTCAAATCGTGGAACGAATCAGGAATCAATTTCGGTATCCCTTCCATTTGGAAAACCATCAAGTCAGTATTAATATTAGTTTTGGCATTACCTTTAGTTCTTTTGGCTATAAGCATCCTCAAGAGTTATTACGGGATGCCAGTATTGCCCTCTTTCAGGCAAAAAAGATGGGAAAAAATTGCTATCAAATTATGACTCCGGCCATGCAATATCCTGCCGTTCAGCGTCTGCAAATTAAAACCGAATTACAGGAAGCCCTCAAACATCAACAACTGTGTCTCTATTTTCAACCGTTAATTAATTTATACACCCAACAATTAGTGGGGTTTGAAACCTTGATTCGTTGGCTCCATCCAGAACGAGGGTTAGTTCCCCCGAATGAATTTATTCTGATCGCCGAAGAAACCGGTCTAATTGAAGCTCTCGATCTCTGGGTATTAAAGGCGGCCTGTCAACAAATGGAACTCTGGCAAGAAGTGTTAGAGATTACCGATCCTCTCTTTTTAACCTTTAATTTTTCGCCGTTAGCCTTAAAAGACCCCGACATTGCTACCAAAATCGCCAATATTCTCCAGGATTATCATTTGCCCCAATGGCGACTTAAACTGGAAATCACTGAGAGTAATTTTATTAATAATTTAGAGGATGAATTTACCCTCTATGATCTCCAGGCACTAGGTTTAGAATTTTGTTTAGATGATTTTGGCACGGGCTATTCTTCCCTCAGTCGTCTGCAACGTTTACCGATTCAAACCCTGAAAATTGATCGCTCTTTTATTCATCGCTTAGACCCCCAACAATCGGAGATGAAAAATGGATTAGCAGTGGTTAAAACCATTATCCATTTGGCCCACGATTTACGTATGACGGTGGTTGCTGAAGGTATTGAAAAAGCCTCCCAGGTCAAACAATTACAGGAACTCGGTTGTGACTATGGTCAGGGTTACTATTTTGATCATCCGCTGTCGGTACAGGATACCACGAAACTTTTATATCAATATTTTTCACCAAAACCCTTCGTGCAATCTCCTTTATTTTGTTCCTATCCCAAGGGTAAATAAAAACGAAATTCACTCCCTTGGCCTAATTCACTACTGACTTCAATTTTGCCGTCCTGGAGTTCCACTAATCGTCGAGTAATGGCTAACCCAATGCCAGTTCCTCCCGAATACCGCGATCGCGATTTATCGGCTCGCCAAAAGCGTTCAAAAATCCAGGGTAAATCCTCCGCACTAATACCCATGCCGGTATCTTTAACGGCAATCCAAACAGATTTTTTATCCCGCCAGGCTTTCAGCACGATGGAGCCTTTTTCGGTATAGCGAATGGCATTACCCAGTAAATTAATTAAAATCTGTTCTGTGCGGTCAATATCGGCAAATACTAAGGGTAAATCCTTGGGGCAATCGAGGGTTAATATTGGCCCTTCTTCGAGTAATTGATCCTGAAATTTTTCGACTAAATTTTTCATGAGAGGATAAAGCTCAAAGGCTTGACGATTAATAGATAAATAACCGGCTTCTGCCTTAGAAAGTTCCTGTAAATCAATGGTTAACCGCTCCAGCCGACGGGTTTCCTGTACTAATCGCTCAAATAACGCGGGGGAAGGCTCAATGTTTTGATCCGCTAATTCTTCTAAGTAGCCTCGCACAACGGTTAAGGGCGATCGCAGTTCGTGGGTCAGATCACTAATTAATTCCCGCCGTCGTTTTTCCACATTTTCTAAACTAGCCGCCATGCGATTAAAACTATAACTTAATTCCTGGAGTTCCGGAATCGAACTATCGGGCATTCTTTCCTGAAGATTTCCCTTGCCTAATTTGTGGGTGACTACCTTCATTTGATTGAGGGGTTTCATAATTCTTTCCGCCGCTAAATAACTTAATCCACCCGCCGCACTAGCCCCAAAAACAATCGCCCAAACTGCACTACTATTCCAAGCCGTTTCAAACCCATTGACGAGATAGGTTCGTGCTGATCGCACGGTTAAAAATCCCCGATTTTCTAACTCCTCCAGGCGTAAAATAAACATTCTCGGAGAGGATAATTTAGCTAACAAAACAAAACTACTTAACCCCACCAACATTACCAAAAAGTGGGATAAAAAAAGACGAGTTCCTAAACCGAGTTTGGGATATGGCATAATCAAAAAAATCCCCCTAAAATCTCCTTGCCCAACCATGTTAAATCATTTTATTCCCCCCCATCGGTTTTATCCTTACCTAACCTGGCCAGAAATTCAAGCCCTACCCGACCCATCGAATACGGTGATCATTCAACCGACCGGGGCGATCGAACAACATGGCCCCCATTTACCCTTAATTGTGGATGTGGCTCTCACCGTTGGCGTTTTAGGTCATGCTTTAACCCATTTACCTCTGGCAATTCCTGCCTATAGTTTACCCTGTTTATATTACGGTAAATCGAACGAACATGATGGATTTTCGGGGACAATTACCCTGTCAGCCCAGACACTTTTGACGGTATTAATGGAGATTGGGGAGAGTCTTTATCGGGCAGGATTTCGTAAATGGATGCTCCTGAATGGCCATGGTGGACAACCCCAGGTGTTAGAAATTGTGGCGCGGGATCTCCATCAAAAATATCCAGATTTTTGGGTTTTTCCCTTTTTTCTTTGGCGGGTTCCCTTTGATCAATCGTTATTTACGCCCCAGGAATTAGCCCAGGGGATTCATGCCGGCGACGAAGAAACCAGTTTAATGTTGGCTTTATTGCCCGATCGCGTCAAAATGGAGCAGGCGATCGCGGAATATCCCCCGGCCCTACCCTCGGATAGTTGGTTATCAATGGAAGGAGCTTTTCCCTACTCCTGGTTAACGCGAGAAATTAGTCAGAGTGGGGTGATTGGTGATCCGACAACGGCCACTCAAGAAAAAGGCGATCGCCTCCTACAATCCTTATCCCAGGGTTGGCAACGGGTCATTCAGGAGGTTTATGAATTTCAAGCTCCTCAAATTCAGAAAGCTTAAAAAATAGGAGTTCTTAAAATACTTAAAACTTAATTTTTGGCAGGTTTAACCCGTCCAATATTCCCTGACATTAATTATTATTAAACATTATCCAATATTATTACTTTTCTAAGGAGTAAAGCCCTTGGCTAGAATTCGTGTCCGTCAGCACGTTAATCCCCTGAGTCAAAAATATCAACAGGAGATGGAACTTCCTCCCCTGACAAAAATCTATGAAAAGCCGACTCAACCCCTCCATTTAGATATTGGTTGTGCGCGGGGTAAGTTTTTATTGCAGATGGCCCAAGCCCAGCCCGATTGGAATTTTTTGGGGATTGAAATTCGAGAGCCGTTAGTTCAAGAAGCCAATGAACAGGGGCAGTCTCTAGGTTTAAAAAACTTACAATTCTATTTTGGCAATATTAACATCAATCCGTTAAAAGTATTATTACCTCTAGCTCCTTACCTTAGCCGAGTTTCCATTCAATTTCCCGATCCCTGGTTCAAAGTCCGTCACCAGAAACGCCGAGTGGTTCAACCCGAATTAGTGCAAGCCTTAGCCCAGGTTTTAAAAATTCAGGATCAAGTTTTTTTACAATCCGATGTGGAATCCGTCGCACAAGAAATGGGCGATCGCTTCTTAGAAAACCCCCATTTTCAATCCCTGGGGGGGGAATCCTGGTTAACCACTAACCCGCTAGGGATCGCCACGGAACGAGAGATTGCTTGTGGTAAATTAAATCGCCCGGTGTATCGGCTATTATTGACTAAACAAAATTAAACCTTGTCTATTGTAAAATCTGGAGTTTTTCGCCACCTAACCATCCCAACTTTTGAGAATATAATAGAAGTCTTATCGAACAAGTCCCTCCACTTGTAAGATAGATAATGTTTTTGCCTCAAATTTTTACAATAAATTGATTTTTTGCTTTATTTTTTTATGTGTTAAATTCTCTATAAATCTTTTGAAATGGTTGTTTGGTGCTTTAAAACAAAAAAATATGATTGAAATTAGGGAATTGGTATCACATCGGAGCAATTTGGTATTTCATCCATGACTACAACGCCCAACTAGCAAATTAAGCTTTTGCCATTACCACTAAGCCATTACCCAATGATGTAATGTAGAGCAGTGGGGGAAAAAGAGTCAGCAATCATTGGCAAGTATCCGATTATTGTAATCCCCAAATTCCCAGATAATTCCCATCCGGATCTTGAATCCTTGCATAAAAGCCTGAACCATCGGGACGTTTCGTTTTTCCTAGCAGAATTTGTCCGCCCTGCTGAAGGGTGGCTTGCAATGAATTGTCCAAACTTTCGACTCGGAAATAAAGCTCAAGTCCATTTTTTCCCGCTCCTTCGGAGTTAACATACAGACCACCACAGGGTAGATCCGGGGTTGCATAGATGTGCCATAGCTGACGACGAGAGGCCTCTGGGGCATCAGCAAAAGGTTTCAGTTGCCAGAGAAAAACCTGGCGATAAAATTCTAGGGTTTTGTTCGGGTTGATAATGGGGATTTCAAACCATACACAGGGAGTCGGAGGAATATCATTCATGGGATGGCGATCAGTTTTAGTCTGAAAATTCTAGCATGGAATCCTGAAGGTTACTAGAGGGGAAAATAGGTTTGAATATAGGTCATGGCGGCGAGACGGTCGGCTTCTGGCTCTAGGTTATTCCCCAGTTTTCCATCTAAATTCGCTAACTGCAAATGGGCTAAAATTTGTTTGAATTGGGGGCCAGGTTTATAGCCCAGGGTTTTTAAGTCTTCTCCCGTTAATGGGGTTTTCATCTGGGAAAGTTGGGTTAAATAGTGCCAAATTAAACGACGGAAGGCTTTTGGACTGCGGGCGGCGATCGCCACTAACTGAGTCAAAGCATAGGGACGCAACGCCAGAAAAACTTGACTCGGTAAACTGGCTTTTTCTAACTGTTGTTGAATCTGGGCTTCATCTGCATGAAAATGACGTAATCTCTCGATCTGGGTTTGGGGTAACTGTAAATTTGCGGCAATATTGGCCCCGTCCTGCCCCGGTAAAGATGCTAAGAGAATGACTAAACGCCCTAACCAATGTTCTGTCCGATGATCTGGATCCAGCAACTTTAACCAACGGGAACCACAGCGTAATTGCCACCAGAGAGCCTCATCTAACTGACATTGCCCGTGCAAACACTTTAAGGCTCCCAAATCCGAGAGTAATTGGAGGGCGACCTGCCAATAGGAAGAAGCTAAAATGACCTTGAGTTCAGCCTTTAAACGGGTCGTCAACGCCGGCGCAACTTGTTTTTCCAGCCGTAACCGTTCATAAACCCCACTCTCGATCGCATAGCGAATATAGGATTCCGTTTGGGGTTCAATATCAAACTCTAGCCGTACCGCAAACCGTACAGCCCGATAAATGCGTGTCGGATCTTCAATAAAACTATTGGCATGGAGTACCCGTACTTGCCGCGATCGCAGGTCTAACATCCCGCCAAAAAAGTCGAGTAATTCCCCCTGACGAGGCGACGTTAACCGCAAAGCGAGGGCATTAATCGTAAAATCCCGACGATAGAGATCCTGACGAATGGAACTGGCCTCCACCACCGGATTAGCCGCCGGGTAGGGATAAAATTCCGTGCGAGCCGTGGCAATATCCACCCACAAAGACCCCAGAGCCGGATCTTTATGCCAGAGCAGGGCCGCCGTCTGAAAGGAACCATGCACTGATAACCGCGCCTGGGGATAAAAGGCCTGGAGTAATCGCGCCAATTGCACGCCTGCTTCCGCTTCTGCCGTTTGATGAAAACCATCTACCACCAGATCAATATCTTGCAGAAAAAGCCGGTCATCCCCTTCCCTTAACAACAAATCCCGCACGGCTCCCCCCACCAAATAGAGATGCCACCCCTGGGCTGTGGCGACTTGTCCGGCCTGTTCCAACAACTGCCACAGTTCCGGCTGTAACCGCTCCCGAAAATTGGGTAATAAACAGGAGAGCAGAGGGGCTTTACTGGTTTGAGGGTTAAGATTTTCCCGATCCTGATGGAGTTGGCGCAAAACATCCGTCCGGGTCACAATGCCGATTAATTTTCCTTGATCCACCACCGGTAAGCGGCCCACATCAAAGGTCACCATAATCGCTTCAATTTCTGGCAGTAAGGTATCCGGCCCAATCACCTTGACATTGCGGGCCATATAACCCTTAACCGGGGCGTGGGAAAACCCGTGATGCAGAGCTAAGTCCAGATCCCGCCGCGAAATCACCCCGACTAATTGTTCCTGGTCATTTACAACGGATAACCCCGAATGACCATAGCGAAACAAAATCCGTTGGGCCTGTTCAATGGTGGTTTGGGGGCGAATGGTACGGACAGGGGAGGACATCAAATCCCTGGCGGTTAGGGGATGGGGAATTTGGGCAATTAAGTCAGCTTTCAGTTGGGCCAGCAACCGTTCCGGGTCAACGCCTCGCACATTTAAGGAAGCGGCCTGGTGATGGCCACCGCCCCCTAAAGGATTCAATAGGCGATTTAAGCTAGTTCCTTCAATGCCGGTTCGACCGATGACCGTTAACCGCCCTTCTGGATAGGGTTCATGGTCGCGTCGTTGGTGGTAGTAATGGCCCAGCAGTAACGCATCCGTTTCGGTGATTTCCATTAATCGTTCGGTGAGGGTAGATAAGCCCGGCACAAAATTATGGGTACGCAGTAACACTGAGGCAATGCGAAAGCCTAAATGTTCGGTACTGTCTAGGGTTTCCAGGGCTTCCCCAAAGAGTTTTTGCAGAAGGGGCGAGAAACCGGGATCGGCATAGTCCGCGATGATTTTCACTTTGGCTCCCTGTTCCATTAACCAGGCAAGGGCTTTGGCATCCCTAGTCGTGGTTTGGGGAAAGGTCAGAGACCCCGTATCCACATGAATCCCCAGGGCCATCACCGAAGCCTCGATCGCCGTGAGGGATAGTTCCGTGCCGTAGAATTTTTCGGTAATTAGGGTCGTTGTTGCCCCCACTGCCTCCACTTGTTTGACCGTTGCCGTAATTTCTCCCCGACTGGCCAGATGGTGATCGTACAGTTCAATCTGGGTTAACTGGGGCAAATCTAACCATTGACCAGCCTTGCCCAGGCGATCGCGGTATTGGTTATCCACAATCATCAGAGAGCGGATTTTTTCGGGGTTCACACTCCGCATTTCGATGAGGGCCAATTCATCCCGATAGAGAGCCAAAAACTCTTTCACCCCAGGGTGAGTCCCCCCCGTCAACACAATGCGACTGCCTGGGCGTAATTTCGATAGACCGACCGCCGCGCCTAGGGCATCAAAGTCTGCGGTTTGGTGACAGAGAATAATATCCATCCGATGGATTTTGCCTTAAGTTTTTTCATCGGCTTCGGGTTAGACCAGATTTAGGCGGCCAAAACCGTCGTTTTTTCACGAATCTCTGTTGTTGCCGGAACTTGACGGGCGAGATACTCCTGTAATTGGGCTTCGATTTGATCCCGCACAATTTCGCGGTAATTGAAGAAATGTTCATTATGGGCGCACATAATGAGGTAATGCTCCCAAACGGCAGGATTATGGCGCAAAATCCCAAAAAGATGATGCCAGAATTGAAAACGGGTTTCTCGTTTAAAGCCCTGTCGCCAGACCACGATCGCCAAGGCCCGAATATCTTCCCAGGTGGGCAATTTAGCCGGCGGGTGACATTTTGGTTGCCCCAACTTCAGAAAACAGCGATAAACCCGGTCTAAATAGCGTTTCGGATCATATATCTCCCAAAAAGCCGACACATACTCACGGGCAATATCTTCCAACGGACGGGTCGGCACAAAGTTCATTAAACTGGTTTGGTTAATGTCCTGGTTGCCCCCATCCAGTAACCGCCCTTCTTTTTCTAAACGATGCCAGAGGGCTGTGTGGGGTAGAGCCTGCAACATCCCAAAGGTGGTCGTCGGAATCGCCGCACTCTCTACAAAACTGACAATGCGATCGCCCGCCCCTTTTTTCTCGCCATCAAAGCCAATAATAAAGCCCGCCATGGGTCGTAATCCCGCTGTCAGGATCCGCTCCACCGATTGGGTTAGGGAACTGCGAGTATTTTGGAACTTTTTGGTAAACTCTAAACTTTCTTCATCGGGGGTTTCAATCCCTAAAAAGACCGCATCAAAATTACACTCCAACATCAACTCCATTAACTCCGGATCATCGGCTAAATCCACCGACGCTTCGGTGTTAAACCGGAAGGGATATTGATGCTCCGCTTGCCAAATTTTTAACTCCTTAAGCAATAATTTAACATTGCGTTTATTGCCAATAAAATTATCATCTACCATGAACACACTCCGCCGCCAACCTAACTCGTAGAGAAGATCTAATTCTTTCAGCAGTTGGGCAGGGGCTTTGGTGCGAGGCTTGCGGCCATAAAGGACAATAATATCGCAAAATTCACACTGGAAAGGACAACCTCTGGAAAACTGCACCGACATGGAATCGTAGGCATTCAGTTCCAACAGGTCATAGCGAGGAGCCGGGGTCGTCGTCACATCCGGTTTTTCGGTCGCCCGGAAAACCCCCTGGGTTTCTCCCCGTTCCAGAGCTTCTACAAACATCGGCAGGGTTAATTCGCCTTCATCCAAAATCAGGAAATCGGCCCCGGCCCGTTGCACTTCCTCGGGGACTGAAGTGGCATAGGGGCCTCCCACCGCAACTAATTTGCCCCGTCGTTTTGCTTCTCGGACATGATCTAATAAATCTCCCCGTTGCACAATCATGCCGGAGAAAATGACCACATCCGCCCATTCCCATTCCGCATCGGTCACTGTGCGAATATTCCGATCTACCAGCTTAAATTCCCAGGTTTGGGGCAGAATGGCGGCCACCGTAATTAATCCCAGGGGCGGGAGCAAGACTTTGCGGTTGACCAACTCCAGAATCTTCTCATAAGACCAGAAGGTAGGTGGAAATAATGGGTAGATCAGTAAGGCTCGCATAGATGCTGAGATAATGAAGAATAAGGTTAATCTAACGCAAAATTGTCGAATACTTAGGCAACGGGAGGAAATCTCTCCCCTGGGGTAATGAATCGCTGTTAAGTTCTGGCGACTGTTGTTCAGGTTTTTTGTTCCGCTTTAATTTCGTCAAAACGGTAAGGGGACAGGATCATCCGGTTGGGGGAACGGGGGAATTTCTCGTCCGGCCAGATTGATTTAATGCTTCGGCCAGTTCTAAAATAGGAGTAGTAAGCTGTTACGAATTTAAATTGCATCGTGTATTTTGCGAAAAGTCTTGAACAAGGGGCTTAATCCCCTTGCCTATAGGCATTTTAGATAGTGAGCAGTTTATCCCGACAAGGTAGGTCTTACTTTCCCTGGGAAGTCAAGCGGAATCCTCTTAATATTTGCTTTGGTCACCCTTACGCTAATATGTCAACTCCCCCTAGATTCGGTCATTCCGCTTCTCTAGCCCTGCAACTGCTGTTATTTGTTGACGAGCGTCCTAATTCCCATGTCCATATTAGGGAAATTCAAGGATATTTACAAAGTTTGACGACGGATCTGTCCTTCGAGCTACAAGTTCTTGAAATTGCCAAGCATCCTCATCTGGTGGAGCATTTTCGGTTGGTGGCGACCCCGGCCCTGGTTAAAGTTGCGCCGGTTCCCCCTCAAACGTTTGCGGGGAGCAATATTGTCAATCAACTGAAGAAATGGTGGCCGCGCTGGGAAAAGGCGATCGCCGACCAAGGCCATTCCCCTTGGCAACGGGAGGAATTGGCTCCGGCTTGTTCCCTCGACTTGTCTTCGGTGGATTACTCCGGGGAAGTAATGAAAATGGCCGATGAGATTTTTCGGTTAAACAAGGAGCAGGAAGCCCTCTTAGAACAATTAAAATTTAAAGACCAGGTATTAGCCATGTTAGCCCACGATTTGCGGAGTCCCCTCACTGCCGCCGCGATCGCCGTAGATACCCTGGAGCTACTACAAAATAAGGAGGATAATGAGCGCAACCAACAATTAAAAGAACAACTTTTTCAACAATCCCGTAAACAATTTAAGGTGATGAATCGGCTAATTACGGACATTCTCCAAGCCTCAAAAAATATGAATGCCCAATTTGTTGTAAATTGTATCCCTCTTTGTTTACAGACCCTCTGCCATGAAGTATTAGAGCTTTATCAAGATCAATTTCAGGAAAAATCCCTGCAATTAATTGTGGATATTCCCCAGGACTTACCTCAAGTTTTTGCCGATGAAGAATTAATCCGTCAAGTGATTGTCAATCTATTAGATAATGCCATTAAATATACCCCGGAAGGCGGTCAAATCACGATCTCGATTTTGCATCGCACGACCCAAAAAGTGGAAGTGAGTATTGCGGATACAGGACCAGGAATTCCCGAAGCCAAGCAAGAAAATATATTTGAAGGTCATTTCCGTCTGCAACGGGATGAAGAAAAGGAAGGCTATGGTTTAGGGCTTTCCCTTTGTCGTAAAATTATTCGCGCCCACTATGGTCAAATTGGCGTGAATAGTGTCCCCGGTCAGGGGAGTTGTTTCCTGTTTACCCTTCCTGTTTACCGTTCCGCGTAGGCTGAATCCTAGCCTCTTGTTCAACCCTTGAGGGGATATAACCCTACCCCTTGCTTCGTTTCCCTTTCGTAAGGACAGCCGATTTGTGAGTACCCAACAACTGAAAGCCCCTAAACGCAATGGTCGCGTTACCATTATTGTCAATGCCAAGGTGAAGCAGGAAGGTCGTCTGATTGCGGCTTCGCCGGTCACGGAACGGATGATTACGGCATTAAAACAGGCGATTTTGCAAAACGCGCCCCAAACGGTGGTGGAGGTGGTAGCGGTAGCGGCTTTGTGGTCGGAGGCGGCTCAACGTCAAACGCCCATCGTGGGTCAGATTTTTTGTCCTTTAACGATTCAATTACCGCCTTGGTTGGTGTTTCCGGCCCAAAAGCTCTATCAATCTTGTCAGGATATTGCCGGTTATCGGCGTTGGGTCACGACTCAATGGGGTTGTCTGAGTCATCCCCAGGATCAAGGTCTGGGCGATCACTGGTTGCCGGTGATTTGGACAGCCCAGGGGCCGCTCTACGGAGAGGTCATTGGGGAAGGGATGATGCCTAATGCTTACCAACAACCAATAGAGGTAGAAGACGAGATCCGGCAACAGTTGCATACCCTCGCCTTGAATTGTTTGGAAGCGGCCCAGGCTCCCCCTTCGGTTTATCTGTTGCAATTTAGTTTATTCGATAAAACGATTCTCTTTGACCGGCTTTGGCCCTTTCCGGCGGCCCCGGCGATCGCCTCATTAGGGATTCAAGCGCCGGATTTATTTACCTGCCATTGGTACTGTTTAAACGACCAACCCGTCCACGATGTCAAAATGATTGCCCCCCATCGAGCTAAACCATAAACCTCGTCTATTGGGGTAAGTCCCCGTTAATTAAGGGGATTGAGGGGGATCAAATTAAGCATTCAACCAACAACTACGGGTTTTAATCGGGGAATTAACCCAAGGTGGTGGTAAACGAGTTCAGAGTAAAAGTTCCTGTATAACCCGTAACCTCAATGAGACTGCTAGCCGAAGCACTGTAACCCGCCGTTGCGTTATTCAAGGCAATGAAGGAACGACTGCCATAGATAAACAGGGCGGCTACATTCGCCGTAAAGTTACTGGTGGTTAACACACTGGCGATCGCTCCCGTACTGTTTAACGTTGTATAGGTCGTCGTATTGATATTACCCGCGTTGACAAACCCAGCTCGTGCCGTTGTCGTCACAATGAGATCCGTGCCTGCGACAAAATCAGTAATTTGATCATAACCAGGGGCAGTGGTAGAACCAAGTACAGAATGGTTCAAAGTCCGGTAATCAAAGCGGTCAATTTCTGCCCCCCCCGTCAAGAAATCGGCTCCCACTCCCCCCGCCAGCAAGTCATTGCCATTACCACCAATCAAGGTATCCAGACCCGAACTGCCATCTAGGGAATCATTTCCATCTCCACCTACAAGGCTGTTATTGCCAGTATTCCCCGTGATTAGGTTATTTAGGAGGTTTCCTGTGCCGTTAATCGCGGTAGTGCCCAAGAGAACTAAATTTTCGACATTATCCGCCAAGCTAAAGGACACATTCACCCGAACAGTATCTGTCCCCTCATTGACCCGTTCGCTAATGGCATTGGTTGTGACATCAACGACATAGACATCATCACCAATGCCTCCTACCAAAGAGTTAGTTCCAGTACCGCCCGAAAGGGTGTCATTGCCTGCTCCCCCCAGTAGGGTATCGTTACCATTCCCACCGCTCAGGCTATTATTGCCACCGTTCCCGGTGAGGATATTATCCAAGTCATTGCCCGTCCCATTCAGGTTGGTTGTGCCTTGAATCGTCAGATTTTCCACGTTGGCCGCCAGGGTGTAGGTGACACTTGCCAAGACAGTATCTGTCCCTGCATTAGCATTTTCCACAACGACATCCGAGGTGGAATCTACAAGGCAAAGATCATCGCCAGAACCTCCTAATAGGCTATCGTTACCTACCCCCCCTAGGAGAGTATCATTGCCATCACCCCCTAGGAGGGTATCGTTACCGGAGCCGCCATCGAGGCTGCTATTACCCGAATTACCTGTGATGATGTTGGCTAAGGTGTTACCCGTACCGTTAATGTTACTGGTTCCGAGTAAGGTCAGGTTTTCAACGTTGGTTAAACTCGCCAAGCTGTAGGTAAAACTGGCTTGCACCGTATCTGTTCCCCCACCCGCTAATTCAGTAATGACATCAGTGGCTGACGTTACCACATAAAGATCATCTCCTGGACCGCCAATCAGGGTATTATTCCCTGCACCACCGATCAGAGTATCATTGCCCGCTCCCCCATCTAAATAATCGTTGCCATCTCCTCCGTCTAGGTAGTCATTACCGTCTCCACCGAGCAGGGTATCATGGCCACCATAACCGAGTAGCGTATCATTGCCTGTCGTACCATTAATGCTGTCACTCATGCCCCGTGTTGCATCACTGGGGTCTGAACCCTTCAGAATACGACTAAAGGATTCCATGGTCGGCATACCGTTATAGCCAGTAATCTCGATAATGGCATCCAGAGCCTCTTGATAGCCTGCCGTACCATCATTCAGGGCGAGGAAGGTTTGGGTCGTGCCATTTAGGGTTAATACCGCCGCATAGTTGGTACCAAAGTTGTTTGTTGTCAAGACATTACCAATGTCTGTTGCAGTTAAGGAATTGACCGTCAAACTGTTGGATAACCCGACGATCGCTGTCGAAACGAGGATTTTATCCTGTTCGGTGAGGGTATTGCGGAAGTCGGTAATAGAGTCATAGTTAGCGACCAGGGAATTAGTCAACACCCGATAATCAAACACATCATTGCCTAAGCCCCCCGTTAATTGGTTTTTTGCACTATTGCCGGTCAGAGTATTGCTTAATTCATTCCCCGTCGCATTAATAGCAGGGGTTCCTGTTAAGACCAGACCCTCTACATTGCTGGGCAGGGTATAGGCAACCGAAGCCCATACGGTATCATTTCCCGAATTAGCCGGTTCAGAAACCCTGTCTCCAGAGGCATCCACGATATAGGTGTCATCGTCTTGATCACCTTGCATATAGTCATCACCCGTGCCACCGTCAAGGGTATCGTTACCAGTTCCCCCATAGAGTGAATCGTTACCACCAACCCCAAATAACAAGTCATTACCCGCATCGCCCTTGAGGGTATCGGTATTACGCAGTAGGTCATTAACACCACCGCCAATTAAGGTATCGTTGCCGTTGCTCCCTTCTAGGCGATCGTTGCCATCGTCTCCAAAAAGCATATCATCGCCTTCTTTGCCTAGCAAATAATCATCCGATCCCTGTCCATGCACAATGTCATTGAGATTATTAGGATTGCTATCACCATAGATTGTGTTAGCGATATCTGTGCCTCCAGGATAAATAGAATTTAAGCTACTGAAGCCAACATTAATATCTACAAGGGCAATGTTTGAGTTTAAAGCATTGCTGGTAGAAGGTGTCGCGGTACCATCTCCCCCATCATTAACGGCAAAGGCTAAGGTGACTACCCCTGATTCTGCACCAACATATTGGTAGGTAATATTTTGAATCAAGGTAGTTGCCAAAGCATTGGAAATATTACTATTGAAGGTGATTTTCAGATTTTGACCATTCGTGCCATTCTGTGTGCTGTCTAGCGTTCCAATGGTTGTGCCATTAACTAACACATTTTTGCCACTTAAAGTCACAGGGGAACCAGCTTTAAAGGCCAATGTGGTGTTACTAGCCGTTAAGCCGATAATCGAATCTAAAGTGACAGTTAGATAACCATCAACTTTTAAGCCCTCCACATCAGTGATATCCGCAATACCGTTCGCAATACTGTTAGGTCTGGGTTGATCAACTACCACGGCACCGGAGCTTGGAGAATAGGTTAAATAATCTCCATCAAGTTGATTGATCACAGGTGGGTCATTAACTGGCATTACGCTGGTGCTAACATCCACAGCCCTACTAACTGCGGCTGTTCCAGTAATCCCTGCCGTAAAGCGACTATTGAGATTAACCGTTGAGCCGTTGGTGAATGTCCCAAAGCTGGTTCCCGTTCCCGTGTTATTGTCAATGACTCGCACCGTTAAAGAGCCAGGCGTGCCGTTGTAATTGGCTGTAGGGAAAAAGCGCACTTTGGTGGCGGCGGTTAAAATCAGAGCCGCACTGTCATTTAACCCTGTTGTCGGAATATCTACCCAGGTAGTACCACTTTGATATTGCCACTTACCTTGGTCCGCAGTGGCGGCATTGCCGGCGATCGCCATCCCCACTAACGTATTAGCCGAACTTCCCCCGCTTACTTGATCGAGAGTGTCGCTAAATTTACCATTGGTTAACGCAAATAGGGTACTAACCGCCGCGCCAGGAGGTGAAATGATGTCTTCGGTAATCGCGGCTAAGGTGGCATTTTGGGCAGTGGGAGCATCATTAACAGGATCAACGAATAACTTAAAGGTATTTGGTGTTAGATCGAGGTTGCTACCACTACCATTATCTTGAACTTGGAAAGTAAAACTGGTGTAAGGAGTTGTCCCAACGCGGTTGGCATTGGCCGGGGGGATAAACTTCAAGTTCCCCGCATCAATATCAGCCCTGGTGATGGTGTTACCCGATGTTACCGCCACGTCATTTAGGGTAAGGGAACCCAATGTAGGCACAGTGGTAATTTTAACCCCAGCCAAGCGATTGCCATCTACATCAGAGAAACCAAAATCAGCCGCCGTAAAAGTATAGGAAGTGTCTTCAAAGATCGTCTTCGATGTGTCAGTTCCCGATGGCGGATTATTGGAAGGTGCGGTTACTGTTCCACTCAAGCTGAAGTTGTAGGGAACTTCATCACTATCATTGTTTGGAATTACAATTTGACCGGTGTAAGTTCCCGCCGCTGTTGCATCTAACTGCACTGTTATTGTCGTGCTTCCCCCAGGGGCTACCGTGGCACTCGGTGCTGTCACAATACTGTAACCACTTGGTAACGTAATGTTTGCTGTGTCTAGGGTTAACGTCTCTGTCCCGGTGTTTTGAATGGTGAAGGTACGGGTAATCGCTGTCCCCACAGGTGTTGAACCATAGTCTGTTCCATCTCCTGTGCTGGGCGTGCTATCTCCATCCGCAATGTTATCCGTTGTTCCCCCAAACCCTCCATCCGTGACATTGATTTCAGGCGCGGTTATAAGATCATTATCATTAATGGTACCGATGCCGTTGTCGTTACTTCCCCCTGTGTTAGAAGCGGTGAGCGTGAAAATCTCAGTAGGTTCGGAGGCTGTGTCATTAACGATCACCGTCCTGACCTGAAAATTAGTCTGAGTACCGGGAATTTGAATGAAAGTGTCGGCAGTATAGGTTAGCCAGGTTGTGCCATTAAACGAGTATTCAAAGGTTGCACTATAGTCTGAGGGGCTTGTAGCGGTTCCGTTGTTAAGAGCCAGTTTAACCCATTGGGAAGCATTGCCTGTAACGGTAAAGACAGCAAAAGCATCAGTCCCTTCAGTGACGGTAGGACTCGAAACCGTTAAGGGGCGATCGTCATCGAATAAATAAGCCGTCCCTGTTGTTGACGTAGATGATTCGGGAGAACCTGCAATGATATTTCCCGTAAATTTTGTGCCTGTACCGTCATCCTTAATGGTTCCTGTTCCACCCGTTGAAGGGGTATTCACCGCATTTGTTGCCGTTAACGTGAAGGTTTCTGTGCTGGTTCCACTTTCGTAAGGGGTATCATTGGTAATGGCATTACGGACATAGAGCCAACCACTGCTATTGTTTGTTGTACCACCATCATTGGAAGTAGGAATCGTAATTGTTGAACCGACGGTGTAATCTTGCCAGGAAGACCCATCCCAATATTGCAAGCTAGTGGAGAAGTCAGTTCCCGCCGTAGCCGACCCTCCGGCGATCGCCAGTTTAACCTGTTGTCCCGCCTCACCATCAACGGTAAAGACTGCGTAGGGTGAGCCTTCGTTAACGGTTAGTGTATCAATAGCAAGTGGACGATTATCTGTCAGGTTAACGGTGATTGAGCCTAAGTCCGTTAAAACACCGCCCGAACCTTGAGATCCCGTATTACCGTCATTGAGGGTGTAGTTAATCTTGACGCTACTGGGAGGGGTAGTGCTATCAGGGGTATAGCCGTAGGTGATGTTTTGAATTGCCTGTTGAACTAAGTCAGTCGTGGCATTGGCGTTAAAAGTTAACACCAAAGTCCCGTTACTATTAGTGGTGACAGTGGCAATCTGTGTCGCTCCAACACTGACAGTGCTTCCAAAGACAACTCCGTTATAGGTGAAAACATCATTAGAACGAGCACCACCGTCACGAGCGAGGGTAAGGGTTGCCCCATTCCAATTCCCGTTACCACTGTTGATCGCACTCAATTCAGGGTCTATTACCGTGACACTACCATCGAGAACAATGGGAGAAGAAGAACTACTAATGGTGTAGGTAGGAGTCTGGTTGAGACTGTTATTAAAACTTGGGGCATCGTTAACGGGGTTGACCGTAATATTCAGAGTCGAGGAAGCGGTGCCTCCATTACCATCACTAATGGTATAGGTCGCCTGGGGAACCGAGCCGTTAAAGTTAAGAGCTGGTAAGAAAGCATAACCACCGTCAGCAAGAATCGTTAGGCTACCAACGCCGTTAATAAATGCTGTTTGTCCAGCATTGTAGGTCGTACCACCGATAGTGAATTGGGTGACAGTCAGGCTGTTGTTTTCAGGCTCGGTATCGTTAAACAACAAACCCTTCGTGGGATCGTAATTAGGATTACTGGAATCGGTGACATTAACAATCAGGTTAGTGTCTTCGTTAACGCTTGCTGTGTCAGGGTTGGCTACTGGTGAGTCATTCGAGGGCTGAAGATTGACAGTGAAAGTAGCCGGAGCGGAAGTAGCCTCACTACTGTCTGTTACCGTATTGCTAAAGACACGACTACCACTGGGGGTATTGGATGTGTTGTTGTATTTAAGATCATCAACTAAGGCTTCGTAGGAGGCAAGAGAGGCTGGACTATTACTGCCATTACTCCCACTCAAACTGATAAAAGTAATGATACGATTACCCAAACCATCGTCACTGAGAGTGTAGCGGAATACTGTAGCACCAGCCGTAGTATTGTAAGTCACTTCGCCCGTAATGGGAGTCGTGTCAGGATCGGTGGTTAGGTTAATAATGACACCGCCAAAACGGAGTTGATCGCCTGCGGCAATTTGAGTTTCAGTAATACCAACCTTGAAGTTAGAGAGAGTCGGGCTATCTACATCATCTACGTTAGTGCCGGATTGATTACCGTTGGTTAGGTCAATTCCTTTGGCGAAGTTAACGGCATTGGCTCCTGTATCTGCCCCTACCATCTCAGTAAAGATGACGGTGTTATTGAGGGTAGAGCCTCCACCAGTTGTGGCATCAAGGTCTAGGACAGGAGGATCGTTGATGGGGTTTACTGTAACCCTAGAAGCTAGAGTAAAGTTTCCTATATCGTCTCCAGCATTCGCGACTCCACCGCTATCTTGCAGACTGGTGATAGTAATCGTACGATCGCCGCCGGTGGGATTTTCACTGCTGTGGCGATAGGCGAGGCTATTAATTAGACTTTGGGTGGCTGTGGTGTTGAGTCCAGGGATTGGAGTGAAAACAAGACTAGCTGTGCCATTGCTCACTGCGACCGTGACTGAGCCGTTAGTCGTCGAATAAGTGCCATCAACTAGGCTAATTTCCGCACCGTTGATAGTTAGTTTTTCGGCATTACCATCTGCTAACCCCGAAACCGTTAATGTCAGTTTAATTAAGGTTTGATTAGCTTCGATTGTGCCGACGGATGAGCTACTAAAAAGATTGACTGCGTTGCTATTTTCGTTATAGGTAGGATTAGTGGCAATTCCTGTAAGAGTTGGTTCATCGTTAACGGGGATAACGGTAGCTGTAAATCTTGCTTCATTACTGACGAAAGCATCATCTTTGACTGTAATAAAAAACTCTCGATCGCCGGCGGTAGGATCTTCGCCTACATTTTGATAACGAAAGGCTTCTAATAAGGTTTCTGCTTCGAGTTTGGTTAGATTACCGGTATCTTTGCTAAAAGTAAGAATAAGAGAGCCATCATCATTACCCGTGTCCGTATTTTCGTAATTAACCCTGTAGGTGACATTGTTGCTAAGGGTAAAAGATGTTGAAGGAATACCGTTAGCAAAGTTAAGGGGGATAGCGATCAACGTTGTTCCATTAACGATCAGCAATTGCTCATTGGTACCATTGAACAGATCCTGATTGAAAATGCTGACTTTCAAAAATTCGATGACATCTGGGCCAGCAGGGTCGGTAATGGAATCTACCGTCGGACTATTTTCTTTTGTAAACTCGACTGGATTACCATTTTCAATAAAATTCTTCGCATAATCTGCACTGCCATCGGTCAGATCGTTAGGATTTAAAGGAGTAGTGAGGTCTAAATCTAAACGAGGAGGCAAATTGCTTGTGGGGGCTTCGGTGATGGTAGTCGTTCCCTCGTAAGCGGTATTTCCCGTATTGGTGGCAATCAGTTTAAAAGTTTCACTTGATGCGTCCGTAGGAGATGTAGGAGAATTATTAAAAACATCTAGCCGAACGGGTAATACAGTCCCAGTTAAAGCCGTTCCACCATAGGGATTAACAGTGCCAGAGGGAGGAACTTGAACAAAGGAACCGGGAGTATAGTTAAGCCATGTCCATTGAGTTCCATCCCAACCCCAGTATTGGATTTGGGTACTATAGTCACTATTCGGGTTCCCAAGAAGCCCCCCTGTGGCGGTGATGTCGGCAACGGCTAATTTAACGTACTGTTGATCTTTGTTGCCATTGGTGGTGATATTGAAATTAGCATGGGTGTCAACGGCTTCTTGGAAATGGGTTTTACCCGATGGATAAACTGGGGTAACGGTTAGGGGGCGATCGTCGTCGAGGCGAGAACCACTACTGATCAGAGCATATTCCCCTGTATCATCAGTGATACTAGTATTGGTAGGATTATTAAAGTTGAAGTCAAAAAGATCGCCTTTACCATCATCCCGAATCGTAGCCGTGCCGGTGGTATTCGTTGCGGGAACAGTGGCGTTAGTAGCTTTAAGGCTAAAGGTTTCCCCCGTATCTAAGCCCGGTTCCTGTTCGGAAGAGATGTTAACCCTGACTTGTAGGGTATTACTCGCGGCAATGGGGACAGCAGACCCTGTGTAGTTAAGCCATTGTCCATTAATAGGATCAAAGTATTGAATCTGATTAGTTGTAAACTGATTGCTATTAGAAATACTGCTTGTGCCATTGACAATATCTAGGAAAATATTGGTGCCAGCAGTTCCCGATACGGTGAATAATGCCCAAGTAGAGCCTTCATTAACAGTGAGGCTACTAACTTCTAATTCGTCATCATTAATTGTGGCTGTACCTTTAAGGACGGAACCACCGGTATTTTGAACTTGTAAATCGAAAGTTTCAGGGGATTCAGCAACAGTATCGTTATTAACTAGAACTCTGACTTGAATGCTACTGACATTATTCGAGATGGTAATGTAACCACTATTGGTCGAAGAATTGTAGGTCTGCCATGTAGTCCCACCATCAGTGGAATACTGAAGACTATTGAGGGCATTGTTATAGTCATTCTGACCGATCGCCGCATTACCGCCAGCAATAGCCGTGCCATTAATCAGAGCATTCAGTTTGACTAATTGGAGACCACTATTGTTGGGATTTTGTCCTGTGCTGTTATCACGAGCGATGGTAAAGACAGAATAAGTTTGAGTCCCGATAGTGCCTGTATCCGTATCGCTTCCTTCAAGAACAGTGTTGCCTGTAACGGTTAAGGGGCGATCGTCATCTTTATTGGGCGTATAGCTAGTGCTATCTTCTGTATAACTATTACCACTAAAAACAAATAAAGTCCCTGTACCGTTATCGGCGATCGTCGCAGTAGCAGTAACAGAACCATTAGCACTATTCGTTGCTGTCAGGGTAAAGGTTTCCCCACCAGTAACACTTTCATAACCTGTGTCGTTGGTTAGAGCAACACGAACATAAAGAAGCCCAGTGGTATTTGATCCCGATGTTGAATTATTGGGGGTATTGTTAGGAATCGTGACAGCAACGCCCGTGTAATTAACCCAACCACTACCATTCCAGTATTGAAATGTTGGTGAATAATCCACATCCAAGGTTGCTGTCCCTGCGGTTAAAGCCAGAGTCACTCCCTGATTGACTAAACCATCTACCGTAAAGACAGCATACTGTGAGCCTTCGTTAACGGTGACAGGACTAACGGTAAGAGCAGGTGCAGTAACATTAATAGTACGGCTATCGGTATCGCTTAATCCCAAACCATCAGTAGAGGTAATAGTGAGGGTGTCGGTTCCATTAAAGAAGGGATTGGATTGATATTGAAGTTGGGCTAAAACCTGCTGAATGGCTAATTGATGATCGGCTGTAGTGCTACCCGTCGCTGTAATGGTTAAAACACCACTGCCATTACCCGTAATGCTGACGGTATTGGGAATTGTAAAACTGGGATTAATGCCCAGGATGCCATTGTTAACCGAAAGGGTAACGGTTTGTAATTCACTGGTATTGAGGCTGGTGGTATCTCGATCAACATCACTGGCAGAAAAGACATTATTAGTTCCCGTGAATGAGTAAACCTGTCCTTGCTGAACAGTGGGAGCGTTGGTAGAGATAACATTAACAGGAGCATCATTCGCCCCTTGAATCGTAATAACGAGGTTAGCTGTACCTGTTTTTCCGTTGATTGAGTTATTGTCGCTGACAGTATAGGTAAAATTCTTGACTAAACTTGAGTTTGAACCCGTCGCAGTCAGGCTATCAACAGTAGAGCTAGTATTGGTAACAACATAGATATAACTGCCGTCGGAGCCAACATATAATTTTCCATCTGCATCTGATGCTGAAGGTGCATTAGCAGTTAGAGCCAGTTGAGCAGTAGCATAATTAGGAATATTAGAGCCATTAACCTGAGTTACTGTTAGATTAGCTTTGGCGTTGTCAACATCGCTGTCATTGGTTAATAGATTACCCGTAGCGTTAAAGCCTAGCTCGGTTCCTCCCGTGCTTGCTTCCCGCGCTGTCCCCGTATCCGATGTAGCAAAGGGACGGTCATTGGTTCCGTTAATGGTAATAGTGAGGGTAGTAACATCAGTGCCAGTCGCATTGGAAACCCGATAGTTAAAAGTCTCGGTTAACTTATTGCCTTCATTAAGAGCATCAAGAATTTGTCGAGTAGTTGCATCAGTGTTTAATGTGTAGGTATAGGCTCCAGTTGTTGTATTAGTAATGCTTAAGGTTCCGTATTGACCAGTAATAGATGTATTTAAAGTGCCTGGCTCTGTCTGACCCAATAACCAGACTTTTGTCAGGCTATTTACACTAATATCGGCAGTGTTATCGCTGTTGGTACCATCAACCCCTGTAATCAGGGTGCCTCCTGTAATTTGGGGATTAGATGCTCCCCCTGCCCCAGGCGTGCTATCCGCTCCATTAGCATCATAGGTAGCGGCATTTTCAGTAATGGTTGCTGTATCCGCTTTTGCATCAGGAACTCCTGTTGCTGTTCCTTCTATTGTGATGGTTAGGGTAGAAATACTTTTTGCCCCAGCAGTATCCTGCATTTGATAGGTAAAAATATCTTGGGCAAAGTCTCCTTGTACGATGTTTACCGTTGGCGTATAGGTATAAGTTCCGTTGGCATTGAGAGTTAAACTACCATATTGCCCCTGAATGGCACTATTAACAGGAATAGAAAATGTTAAAGACTGATTAGTAATTGCCGTAGAAACTGGCTTACTGATAGTAATAGTATTGTTGTTGGTATTTACTCCCGTTACGATCGTGCCACTAGGGATATTGGAATTACCCGTTACTGTCATTCCCACATAAATGCCACTGGTGGAACTCAAGGCAATAATATTAGTTGACAGAACTAGCTCGGCAGCATTATTGGATGAATTGTTCGCGTTACCACTATTGCCATTCTGCGCACGAAAATATAGATCATTGGGGGCAGTGCCAGAAACATTTCCCAGAGTATAACTTGTCCCGGCTGGAACCTTACTGGGGTTGGCATAAAGAGTTACCGTAAAGGTGCCGCCAGCGTTGAGAACTACATTGGAAACCGTAATTTTTGTGTTAGTTCCATTAAAGCCTCCTAAAAATAATAAATCGCCAATCTGAATATCATTCGCATTAACATTGCTAACAATAATTGGGACTGTTTGCCCACTAGAAATAGTGATTCCAACAGGAATAACTGTTGAACCTGTAGCAGTAGCGGAGAGAGGAACTAACTGTTTGGTTTCTCCATTAACAACACTGTCAACATCGGTGTCATTATTCAGCACATTGCCAGTAACAGGATCACCACTGCTAGAACCGGGATCCGGAGATTTTGCAATATTCGTGTCGGCTACCGCAACAGGACTATCATTACTTCCCTGAATCGTCACCGTCAGCGTAGTGGTAGAACTTAACCCACTAGAGTCCTGAACCGTGTAGGTAAAAGTCTCCGTCAGGGTATTAGCAGAAGTCCGCAGACCATTAACCGTTGCATTGTTATTATCAACTTCGTAGATATAACTGCCATTCGACCCAATTTTTAAAGAACCATAGGTTCCGGCAACAACCGTTGGACTGGAAGTCGAAGTCGTATTGAGCGCAACGTTTTGGCTATTCCCATTAAAAGACACACTGCTAATAAAATTAGTGCGACCATCTGGGTTAGAATCATTGCCAAGAACATTCCCTGTGGGATTAGTACCAACATTGAGATTCCCACTGTTAGCCACAGGGGCGGAACCCGCCTCCACGGCCGTCGCATTATCACTAACCACTACTGGGGTATCGGCAACCGGATTGACCTTAATCGTAACTGTGGCAGGAGACGAAGTATTTAGCCCCCCGTTAACCGTCCCGCCATTGTCCCGCACTTGGAAAGTGAAGGTGGCATAACTATTGGCATCGAAAGCATTGGGGGCTGGAGTAAAAGTCAGAAAAGGAATTAAACTCGTCGGAATTTCTTGCCCAACCGTAACCGCCACGCCATTGAGTTTTAATGTTCCCGCCGTGGGAAGAGTCGTAATCATCACACTTTGGAAACTATTCGCCGTTGTGCCATTATTTGCAAGACCATCAACCCCATCAATTCCACCACCATTAACGTCCGTTAAACCATCACTAAAAGCAAAATCACTGAGAGCAAACGTATAGGAATTGTCCTCATTAATCGTGACCGTCTTATCAGTCGTAACGGGAGCATCATTAACAGGGGTAATCGCAATCGCCAGGTTAGCCGTAGCCGTTTTGGCCGTTGTATCAGTAACGGTATAAGTAACGAGGGGAACTGTCCCTGCATAATCTGGATTTGTGCGGGTGAAAGTATAGTTCCCATTACTGCTAATTGTTAAACTACCGTATTGAACGCTGTTATAGAAAAGGGAAACCGTTTGAGACCCCGCCGCCGTTAGGGTGTAAGTTGTCCCATTAACTGTAAATTGAGTAACGCGATCAAGATTGCCATCAGCATCACTATCATTCGTTAAAAGATTACCCGTGAGGGAATTTGTGTCATTTTCTAAAATCGTGCGAACATCATTGACCGCGACAGGAGGCTCGTCTTCGCCAAAAATATCCTTCCAAGGATCGTCATCTTTATAACTACCACCACCAATGTCGCCATTAATCGCATTAAGACTATTGGAAGCTGTTAAACCCGCCGCCTTAATTTTTGTTGTTCCAAAGTTCCATGTAGGAATAACTTTATAGGTATTAGATGCACCATTAACACCATTAATAAAGGTACGGAAAGCATCCATTTGAGCTTGTGTAAAACTCAAAACATATTCATTTTCTGGAGTGCCATCTCCATCAATATCAATATTATTACCACTGGTATTAACTAAACCATCAGCATTTAGCCGGCTAGTTGTATTCGTATAAACTTTGATATTGTCAACCCCATTGGTTGGATCATTTTTTGAAGGAGTAATGCCTGTAACTAAATTGCCTGATGAATTGGTCTTAAAGTTAAAATAAACGCCATCACTTAACTTCGGAATTACCGTATTATTGGGACGAGTATTCGATTCATCCGTGATACTACCTGTAAAAATGGGGATGAAATAAAGTTCATCAACTTGGTAGCCAGTACTGGAATTATTGTTAAGCGAAACACCGATGGTAAAATCAGGGCTTAAGTCTCCATCCAAGTCCACGAAAATACCGACCAGAGCTTTAAATTCCCCCGATTGGGGTTCAGCTCGGAACTTAAAAGCAACGGAAGGATTACTCGGATTTGTAACGGTATCGTATTGAACCTGTAAATAAGGATTGCTGGTATTACCCACTAAATCGGCGGCGGCTGCTGTCCAGACCCCATCACTACTATCATTATTCAGAAACTTGTCAGGATCGCCCGCTCTTTTGAGATAAACGGCTTGCCAACTGGAATTACTGGGGATTGGTATAAAAGCGGCTTGCTCGATCGCCACACTTTGCCCATCGAGAGTGATCACCTTACTGTCATTCTCTGTTTGAATCGCATACAACTGGTCAGACGAGAGGGAAACGCCCCGCACCCAATCCGCAAAGAACTCTCCTTCATCCCCCTGGCTATCCGCCCCATTATTCAAAATAGTGTCGAAAGAGTGCCCCAACTCCTCCAATAAGACCGCTTGAATCGCCTCGGAACTAGCTGTCGTTAACCAATCTCCATTCAAATAAATGGTCGGCGTTCCCGTTGTGCCAGTAGCACTATAGGCTCCGAATGCTCCCCCTAATTCGGAACCACTGCGTATCTCCAGGCGAATCCCGTAAGTGCCATTCAGGACACTCTGCTGGAGGTTCTGAGCGTTAACATTCCAGACATCACTTCCCGCCGTTGCACTGAAGGGAATGGCTAACTGGGTGAGGTAGTCACCCTGGTTAAACCAGGCGGTTAGTTGTTGTTGCACCAATAACGTTAGCGGATCGAGGACGACCGAATAGCTATTGGCCGAGTTGGCAAGTTGGAAGAGGGAGGAAGTCATAGCTTAATTAGGAAAATGGGGATTCAACTCATTGAGAGATGTAGCAAGCCGACGTAGATGAAGTGACTTCCACGGCTTCGAGGTAACATTTAGGGCTATCTATGTAACTCTTAAGTATTTTTCATTATAAGTACTCCTTAAGGGTGCTTAAGTGACGTGGCACACGGCTTAGATGTGATCTGTGTCACAGGGTGGGAGGTCAAGGTCAATCTGGCAAGCCTTTATCGCCAGCCACCGCCCGAATTACCGAAGTTTGACCTTCTAGGGTGGTTTGCTGAGTGAGACCGTAGGCCGCCGCCGCATCAAAATTCCAGACCTTAGTGGCTCCACTGACTAACCCAGGGTCAATATTCAGAAAAGAGGAGGTTAATAAATTGGGATTACTACCGCCATTGCCCAGATAGATATTGATCAAATTGGGATTCACCGCCAAACAGCCGCCGGTTAAACACCCAGTCACCGTACTGCCGGTATAGGCTAACCCGGCTGGCAAACTGACTTCACCGGTTGTTGTTTGCACAGCCCCATTCGGTAAAGTCAGGGCCACACTCCCCGCCGCTCGTGTTGTTGGTTGATTGGGGGAAACTAGCCCGCCGGCCCCTGCTCCGGCTCGTATTCTGGCGACAATGTCTTCTAGGGGGTTGCCATTATCAATGGCTCGATAAAGCTCAAACGCCGCCGCCGCATTAAAGTTATAGGGCAATAAGCCAGTAGGGTTGAGGGGATCGCCGGGTTGTACGTCTCCAGGGTCAACCAGGAGTTGATTAATAAAAGCTGTATCGGCAAAATCCGTCGCCCCCGCATTGGCCAGTTGAATATCGGCGGTCACGGCTAAACAACCACTCGGTCCGGCAGAATTTTTACAGTCAGCATCTAACGCGGGTCTTTCAAAATATAAGCCAGGCGATAAACTCAGTTCTCCACTTGCTGATTGGGTAGTGCCATTGGGGGAGGCGATCGTTACACTACCCGATGCCCTGGCTTGTAAAGCGTTCTCGTAGGGGCCACTAGCACTCGTTCCGGCCCGCAATATAGAGACAAAAGATTGTAAGTCAGGAGCATTAAGTAAGAGTGAAGCCGCTTGGGCATTGAAGTTAAACAAATTTGCAACACTTTGGCTGGCTGTGCCTGGATCAACAATGAGTTGATTTAACTGGGGGACTCCTGGGGCTAAAAGATTGTTGGCGACGGAAGCGATGAATAAACATCCCGATCCCGGTTGACAATTATTAGGATTACCCACAGGCAGTCGGCTTTCTACTGGCGGGCCAAAATAAAAGAGATTATTGGGTAAGGCAACTTCTCCACTGGCGGATTGGGTAAAACCAAAGGCGGAACTAGCAGGATCAATGACCACAATACTGGTGCTTCCTGTGGCACGGGATTGGTTAGGACTCCCCTCCGCAAAGAGCGATTGGCCGGCTCGAACAATGGAAACTTGTTGTTCTAAGGTATTGGCGTTGTTTAATTGGGCGGCGGCGGCGGCATTGATGGTGGCAGGCGTGGCGTTAAATATGGGGGCACCGGGGCTAATCACTAAGGAGCTAATAATGCCGTTGCTGAGGGGATAGGCGGCGGAGTTTGGGTCACCCGCATTGCCAAAGCTCGGTTCAATGTAGAGAGGGCCTGGATAATAGCCAAATTGTAGGGCAATTTCTCCACTGATGGTCTGAAGTAAACTGCCATTGCTATAGGTGACGGCTCCCGATACCGAAGCTTGTTGGGCGTTATCCGCAATAGAGCCACTGGCGCGAATAATGGAAACAATTTCGGCTAGATCATTGGGCAAAACCAAATTATTGAGAATATTGGCAATTTGTTGGTTTTGGGTTGTTAGGGGAGACGCAATGACCGCCCCCGGATTAATGGTTAAAGAGTTGGGAACAGCGATATTCGCTAAGTTAGGGTCAGGATTGGTAATGCCAAACGGACGACTATCACTCGCCCCTGGAGTAATCGTCAATGGGCCTTGGAACTGTAAACCTGTCGGGGTGGTGATTTGACCGCCAATACTGTAGAGAATTTCAGGCGTTCCCAAACCCGGATCGGCGGGTTGATAAAAGGTGAGACTACCTGTAGCAGTGGCCTGGGCGAGGACTGCACTAAAAGAGCCACTGACAACAGAAGCGACAAGACTGACAAAAGTAAGCGCGAGGGATTTTAACTGAGGCATGGTTCTGTCAAGGATTAATCCCGACGGAAAAATAGAAGACCCCTCGGCGATCGCCATTCAGCTAAACCAAGGGGTAATGAGCGTTACTAAGAAGGAGAGGTCTAGTCTAAACCGTCAACCCCAGCACCCGCACGGATGATCGAAACAGTTTGTTCGAGATTAAAGTTAGCGCCATCATTAGCCTGGTCAGATGCAAAATTAAGGGCGGCGGCGGCGGCTTGAGTAAAGCTACTGGGAGCGTAGCCCGTCAAACCCGCAACGGATGCAACCAGACCAGCATTAACGTTTAAGCTATCGAAGATAGCATCGTTTGTAGCAAGGCTAGTAGTAGCAGCTAAAGCAGGGGTAACAGTTACATCACCAGTATTAGCAGTAGCCCCAAGAAAGTAGGTTCCAGTAGGAGCGGCTAATTCAGCACCGACGGATTGGCTGGCACCGTTCATCAGCACGATCGCCGAGCTACCACTGATATAGGCTTGGCCAGCATTCTGAGCCGAGGCGGGGGCCGAAGCAATGGCCGAACCTAAACCGAAAACACCAGCGACGAGAATTGCTTTTTTGATCAGATTCATAGGATTTAGTGCCTCACAGGACTAAATGAGGTGGACAACAGAAAGAAAGAGAGTAAACAATTTGAACGTTGAGGTGAGGTCGCTGACCTAGAGCCAGAAGCGAGTTACTCAAAACGCCTTTGGACGAGTTCGTAGAACCCAAAGATAAAGAAAATTTACGTAATTCTTTACTTAAGTGCTTTAAACTGCCACTAGGCAATATACCCTAACAAGAGGCAAACAATCAAGGCCTTACTACAAAAACTTTATGAAAATTTCACAACAATTACCAAGGCAATGACTTCCTTTATAGACAAAATTCTGTAGGGTTAACTAACCCAATTTGTGACCTAGGTCATGTTTTTTGATAGGCGACTTGCTGGCGATTACCGCGAAAAACTGATTTTTCTCAAAACCAACAACCAATGAAGCTTCCTATAATAAAATGAGGGGCTAGTCGGTTTCTGACATTAAAGCTTAGTTAGATACTTAAGTAAAATGAAGAGCCTTTGGACTCGGTGCGATCGCTCTAAAAACCAACAAAGGAAGGACTACTCAGCCAGATTCATGGAGAAGAACAAACATTGACAACCTATATTACGGTTTTAGCTAAATCCCTGGGGGGCATTCTCGTTGGCACTGGCCAAGATGAGTTGTTTCAGGGGAGTCGCTACCCTGATCGCATTTGGGGCAATGGCGGCAATGATCTGCTCAACGGCAACTTAGGAAATGATTGGCTGTATGGTGGCGATGGTGACGATGAACTCTATGGCGGCAGTCAGACCTCTGCTTTCAGTAATGACGGCAATGATTATTTAGACGGAGGCAATGGCAATGATGGGTTATTGGGGGGAACGGGCTTAGATACTCTCCTGGGCGGTACGGGGAATGACACGCTGTTTGGTGGTGCGGGCAATGATCGCCTGTTTGGTGGCACCGGGAATGATTATTTAGATGGGGGAAACGATCATGATTATCTCTTGGGGGAAGATGGACGGGATACGCTATTGGGCGGTTCTGGGTCAGATATTTTGGTGGGGGGATTGCAGAATGATGTATTAACGGGGGGCGTAGATACTCAAAAAGATTGGTTTGCTTTCACTGCGTTGAATCAGGGAGCCGATCAGGTCACAGATTTTACCCTGGGGAGCGATCAAGTGCTGTTAAATGCTTCGGCCTTTGGCTTAAATAAACTGTTGGCTAATCAGGTGGCGGCGGGTCATCCTTTGAGCAGTGTTTTCCTCGCTTCCCAAGGGTTAGCCAGTTCTACCCTTTTCTATAAAGTAGATTCTACTCAATTTGGTATTTTCCAAACTTTAGCTGATGCGAAATTATCAGGGAAATCCCTGGCGATCGTGAGTGCGGCCTATGGTGCCGGTTCCCAGACCACACCCCCTGCCGCTTTATACCAAATTACAGGAGGAACAGAAACGCTGATTGCTGAATTTACCAATGGTGTAATCCCCGGATTGACAGGTCTCAATGATTTTTTACTCTATTAACTTTCCTACTCCCTTACTGATTTTTGATGAGTTCTTCTTCCGGCAGATCTGGTGGGTTATCCCAGCAGAAGTTAAATCGCCTGTTTATTTTTATTATTATTTCGGGGTTTGCCGTTAGTTTAACCCCCTTTCTTTTGATACTTTATGATGCCCGCGAGTCCTTGTGGGTTAAGTGGCAGGGGATAGAAGCTGAACTATTGGAATGGTTTTATCTCTCCTTGGGTTCTGCCCAAAATCAAGCTCTCAGTTTCTATTCGGGTCAAACCTTACTCAAGCGCCCCTCGGAACAAAAAACCGTTTCTTTGGCTAGACCGTCCGAACAAAATACCAATAGCCAGCGATCCTCTCTGCCGGGGGCTGGAGCATTGGCGAAATCTGGAACTCAGTCTCGTTGGATTACCATCCAAGTTGCTGAAATACCGAAAACGGTTTCTCCGGCTTCAACTGGGTCTCTGAATTTGTCTTTGCAGTCGTTAACGAAGGAGCAGTCAGATCTGCGCGAATCCATGGTTCAAGGGAAATACCATCGTCGCCCGGCAACAGATCCGGGTAGGACTGTCACGGTCACGATCCCCTCACCCTCATCGAAATCTGCCGGGAATCTCTCCCCTCAATCCGGCCAGCGTTCTCATCAATCGGTATTGGTCACCCAAGTTCTCCCTCCAGTCAATTCCCCTGGAAAAGCGTCCGATTTGATACCGGTAACGATTGAAACATCGGCCCAGTCACCGTCTCCGCCGATTACCCAAGTCCCCTCTCCCACCTTGACGCTGGCTGATGCCCGATTGGTACCCTTTGCCGTCTCATCTGTTCCAGAAACTAGCCGTTCTTTCAATACACCGAATGATTCTCAACCGCAGAATCCAACAGAAATTGCTCAAATTCAGCGTCAGAAAAATGTTTTCTTAGCCGATACTCGCCTGGCTCCCTTTGCTGTTTCCGTTGCCCCGGAAAATCTGACGGATTTTGAACTGCCGGCGAATCCATCTAAATCAACAACTAAGGAAGTTGCCCAGGTAAATCAACCGGTTTTACTGTTAGCAGATACCCGTCTAGCTCCGTTTACCGTTTCCGCTGTCCCTGAAGAAATTAGCAATTTTGAAACACCTAATACGTCTCAAAATCCGAAGCAGACAGAAATCGCGCAAGTTAGAAATTCAAGTAGTTTTATTTTGGCAGATACCCGTCTAGCTCCGTTTACCGTTTCCGCCGTCCCTGAAGAAATTAGCAATTTTGAAACACCTAATACGCCTCAAAATCCGAAGCAGACAGAAATCGCGCAAGTTAGAAATTCGAGTAGTTTTATTTTGGCAGATACCCGTTTAGCTCCGTTTACCATTTTCGTTGCCCCAGAAGATACAACACGCTACCTAGACCTGTTGAATAATGTTTCTGCTCCCGTCAATAATACCGGCCCACCGCCCCCTGCGACTCCTACGCCAGGGAGCCAATCCCCTGACACCGATTTAAGTGCGGTTGCTGTCCCCGTTGAACTCTTGAATAATCAGTTTCCAAGTACTATACAACCCCTGACGACTCCCCCGGCTCCCACAACGCCAACGGTTCCCATGGCGATCGCCCAGGGGCCAAACGTTCCCTTGATTAGCCAGGGGGGTTCTACGGAAAGAAACCTAACGCCAACGGCTCCTACTCCGAACCTGGAACAAGAAAAAGCTCCTGATCCCGTCGAGCAACTACCCGGTAATTTACCCATTTTTCAAGAACCAACAGAGGCAACCACTCCCAAACAAGACCTTTTTGCGCCCTACACTCCCCAAAATTTTGATGACCTGCAAACTTTTACCAATAGTCAATTAGTCAATATTTTTCAGGATCTCAACCTGAATAACTACTACGATACGACTATTGGCCCTGTGATGGATGCGGTGCAAGCCCTTCCAGAAGCTCAACCCCTAGGAACAATCGCCCAACAGCAAGACCAAATTATGGAAAAGGCTTTAAGCAATACTTCCTTAAGGTATCCCTGGGTCACCAACTCCTCCGATAACTTGAGTTTCGCGCCTTTATTATTTCGTCCCAAGGATAATCAGTTTTACTTTAACCTTGACTTGCGATTCTCTGAACCCAACCCAGTGGTTAACCAAGTCACCTTTGGCGGTTTTCCGTACCATGATCAGTTCTACTGGCTCTTAGACCAAAATCGAGTCGTGATTGAAACTTTTGGGGCCCAGGGCGGCATTATCTACCAAGGGAAGGAACAATCCATCAAGATCGAACAAACCTTAATCCAATCCCAGAGTTTAACGGCTTATCAAGCAGTTTGGGTGATTCCTTACGATCTGCAAAGATTATTCAAACCCGAAGAACTAACCAAATTTAAAATTATTAGTATTGGTGGCCAACTCATCAATCCCGATGGCACAACCGCTGGTTCCGTCAACATTGATAGTTCGTCTATAACCAAGGGAGCGACCAAGGTTGTTAATCTATCTGACCGTAATGTTAATATACCTGAACCTTCCCAAAACGTGGATCGTATTGGCATTGCTTCAACCTTTAACCCTCACGGTGGGGGATCATTATTTGCAAATTTACGGTTGGAAAACGCGCCGTTAATGCTACAAGCTTTTCCAACAACGGATTTAAGACCCTTGGCGGGGATCGAGCTTAAACGGGGAACGGTGATTCCCAAGGATAAATTGGATGCGGCGGGGATTTTTTTTGCGGATTTTAATAAAGGTACCCCAGCTAAATTTACGGCTCCTGTAACCTCCGTTCCCGGTATTAAAACGGCTCAAATTGGCCAATTTGATAATCCTGATTTGCTCAAAATTTTAGTGAGTCCCTACCTATCCAACTGGGAAAGAGATTACAGTTATTTAAACTCTTTTCAATGGCTGTCTTCGGGATCACTGCCGCCTCAAGTGTTTACGAGAACCTTAGAAAGAACCTATCAGGATTGGTATCGTGTATTTTTTAGTATTCCCCACAATCGGGTGATGTTGCAATACTCGACTGAAGCCAGCGAAGCGACTTTTATGGGTTTATATTCTAGCCCTGGTGTATCGTTTACCTTTCCCTATGATGGTGGCAATTTAGATGGTACTCAGACTCTGAATTCCAGTTTGGGGATGGTGATGGGATGGATTTTTGACGCACTCAATTTAGAAGATATGAATGAAAGTCTTGATCGAGCCAAAGAAGAGCGGGAGCAGGAGAAGTTTTTTGCCCCTTTAAAAACCCAAATGTCACCCCAAGAACGGAAACAAATTAATCAACGCTTAAATACCAATTTAGCCTATGCAAGCCTAGGCAGTAGCTTAAACCAAGTATCGGGATTTGTGACTTTCCCTGCAGTGATTCGCCCTACCGAATCGAGTATTTTTCAAATTAAGACGGGTAATATTCAACGGGCTGTGCAGTTTGTGGGTAGCGACATTGGCCCCTGGGAAGAGGGAGAGACCACCATTGCCAATATTCGCTTGTCGGGTCGGCAGTTTGGCCCTCTGACGTTTTTGGGGAGTACCTTACCGGTTTCACCGACTTTTGTGGAGAATGGTTCTACTGATGGTGTGCAACAGGCGGTAACGGGGGGGCAGGTCGCGGGGGCCGAAAGTGGTTATATTCTGTCGGATGAGGACCAGAAAGCGGCGCGTCAAAATGAGACCAAGGCTCAGTCTCTTGCTTCTCGTTCGATTTTAATTGCCCCGGATGGCACGCAATATATTAAGGATTTTAATCCCTACGATATTACGGAAATTCCGACCACCATTCGGAGTTATGCGATCGCCTTTGATCGAATGCTTTTAGAAAGACGCGATCGCCGGATTATTGATACTCATTACTTCAATGGTTATCTCTATTTACCCACGATTGAATTGGTTTATGCCGGCACCTCGGATGACTTTAACTATACGGTGAACACAGGGGTTTGGTTTAATACCAATAACTGGTCAGCCCCTGGGGTTACTTATAACAGCTTAGGACTTTATGAACCCTGGGCTGGGGTTTATACCAATGCCGTTTTAAGTGCAACTTTAACGGATTTTGAATTTGACGAAAATAACCAGGTTGAAGCCATTTCTAGTCATGTTCCCCTCCTGCGTTTTAACTGGAACAGTGCCAATAATGGCAATAATCCTTGGCAAATTTCCTTATCCTATACCTATTCCCGTCAGACCCGTAGTTATGGGGCCTCCCTAACAGCAGGGATGGGTTATATTCCTCAGTATGGCAATGGCCCAGTCATTGGCTTATTCTATGGAAAACTGGGATTTCCGATGGGGCTTGCCGGTACGTTTAACGTGGAACTGGGTGATCAGATTTATTATAACATCAATCTCTTACAAAAAATCTGGGAAAATTTCTCACTTGGCCCCTATGTTAGTAATTATATTGAAATTAATCAGGGTTTTAATAGTCGAGAATTATTATTTAATTATGGTGGTATTGTGCAACATCAATTTCCGGATAGTCCTGTGACCATGACGGTTCAAATCGGTACGGGGGATATGGGAACGGTCGCCGCGATTAAGGGAGGGATTCGGTTCTAGGATCTTATTTTGGGTCAAAGACCGACTAAGAGAAGTGCATAAAAAATGGTTGGGTCTATACCATCGCTTTTCTGTTGCTCAACACCTTGATTGGTCAGTGGCACTGTTGTTAAATTTCGATACTTCTGGGCGCAAGCCTTACGCCCCTACGATCCCCTAAAACCCTTCTAGAGGGGCAAATTGCGTTCGCCCTTGAACAACAGAAGATTAACCTATCACCCCAATTTCCGGAGAGCCTTTCGAGTCTGCTTGTCATCCCGCTATTCCAGCACAAACAGTCTTTCTATATCGGTTACTTGAGCCAGACAAAGTGTTCATGTTAAGAACCCGTTACCTGATATTCAATCCAGTTAAGCGGCAATCATTGCGAGCCTTTAAGCATCGAATTTTGGGATACTTTGCTAAATCCCGACAGCGAGAACTCTTAAGCCTAATATTAAATTCTATTAACGTTTTTTCTTTGATTGCAAAGAGTGGTTAGCATGGGTCTAATCCCTTGGGAAAATGTTGACGTTACTCCCTTTCCTCTAAAACAAGATTAACCATGGCTTTACTGACCACCAATCCCCTCATCCAAGTTGAAGATGATCGCACCGGGCTGAGTGTGGAAACTCTCCGCCGAGCTATTGCCGATAATTTGTTCTATCTTCAGGGCAAATATCCGGGTATTTCTACCCTCCATGATTGTTATATGGCCTTGGCCTATACTATCCGCGATCGCCTCCTGCAACGCTGGTTAAATACGACCCAAACCTATCTACGACAAGATACCAAAGTCGTGTGTTACCTATCGGCAGAATTTTTGGTGGGGCCACACCTCGGCAATAATCTCGTCAATTTGGGGCTAACGGAACCCGTAAAACAAGCCGTCGAAGATTCTGGTTTAAATCTATCGGAATTAATGGCGATCGAAGAAGAACCCGGATTAGGTAATGGCGGTCTCGGTCGTTTAGCCGCTTGTTATATGGACTCCCTCGCCAGTTTAGAAATTCCGGCGATCGGTTACGGAATTCGCTACGAATTTGGCATTTTTGATCAGGAAATTAAAGACGGTTGGCAAGTCGAAATTACCGATAAATGGCTACAATTTGGCAACCCCTGGGAATTAGCCCGGCCTGAATCCGCCGTCAAAGTTAAATTGGGAGGCTATACGGAATCCTATCAAGATGACCAGGGTCATTATCGGGTGCGTTGGGTTCCCCGTCAGGTCTTGCGTGGCATTCCCTACGATACGCCGATTTTAGGCTATAAGGTGACTACCGCTAACACCCTCCGCCTCTGGAAAGCCGAAGCCGCCGAATCCTTTGATTTTCAACGGTTTAATGTGGGAGATTACTACGGAGCCGTTAACGAAAAAGTCGCTTCCGAAAATTTAACGAAAGTTCTCTATCCCAACGATGAACAAATCCAGGGGAAAGAATTACGATTAGCCCAACAATATTTCTTTGTTTCCTGTTCCCTACAGGATATGATTCGGATTCATCGTTTTGAGCAGGAGAGTTTAGAGAATTTCCATCAACATTTTGCGGTGCAACTAAATGATACTCACCCAGCTATTAGCATTGCTGAATTAATGCGTTTATTGGTGGATAAACATCATTTAGAATGGGATACTGCCTGGCAGATTACCACCCAAACCCATGCCTATACCAATCATACCCTCTTGCCCGAAGCCTTAGAAAAGTGGCCCCTAGATTTATTTGGCTCGTTGTTACCTCGTCATCTGGAAATTATCTACGAAATTAATCGGCGATTTTTAGATGAAGTTCGTTTACGGTATCCCCATGATCTGGATAAGTTGGCTCGCTTATCGTTGATTGAAGAGGGAGATAAACAATATGTGCGGATGGCCCATCTGGCCTGTGTGGGTTCCCATGCCATTAATGGGGTTGCGGCTTTGCATTCTGAATTATTAAAAGAAACCATTCTCAAGGATTTCTATGAACTTTGGCCAGAAAAGTTTAGTAATAAAACTAATGGGGTAACGCCCCGGCGTTGGATGGTGTTAAGTAATCCCCGCTTAAGTGCATTAATTACCCATTACATTGGTGAAGGTTGGATTAAAGACCTCTATCAGTTAAAACAAATTGATTATCTGGTGGATTCCAGTGTTTTTCGGGATGAATGGAAAACCATTAAACGGTCAATTAAAGCTGATTTAGCAGACTATATTCAACAGAAAAATAATCTGGTGGTCAATCCTGATTCGCTTTTTGATGTGCAGGTCAAACGCATTCACGAATATAAACGTCAACATCTCAGTGTGTTGCATATTATTCATCTCTATCTCCAGTTAAAAAATCATCCAACAGAAGACATTCCGCCCCGGACGTTTATTTTTGGTGGTAAAGCGGCCCCCGGTTATTACATGGCCAAGTTAATCATTAAGTTGATTAATTCTGTTGCCGAAGTGGTTAACCGAGATCCCGCCATTGGCGATCGCCTAAAAGTGGTCTTTTTGAATGATTACAATGTCAAATTAGGACAACGGGTGTATCCGGCCGCCGATCTCTCGGAACAAATTTCGACAGCCGGCAAGGAAGCTTCAGGAACTGGGAATATGAAATTCTCAATGAATGGAGCCTTAACCATCGGTACCCTGGACGGAGCCAATATTGAAATTCGTGAGGAAGTCGGAGCCAAAAACTTTTTCCTATTTGGTTTAACAGCGGCTGAGGTCATGAACCTCCAACAATCGGGTTATCATCCCTGGGAATATTATCAAAATAACGAAGACTTAAAAGCGGTGATTGACTTGATTAATTCCGGCTTTTTTGCCCATGGCGATTCCAGTTTATTTCGTCCTTTAACAGATAATTTATTATCTTCCGATCCCTTCCTAGTTTTAGCCGATTTTGCCGCCTATGTAGCTTGTCAAAAGCAGGTGAGTCAAGCCTATCTTGATGCTGACCAATGGACAAAAATGTCTATTTTAAATGTGGCCCGTATGGGGAAATTCTCCAGCGATCGCTCCATTCGGGAATACTGTCAAGACATTTGGAATATTCAACCTGTAAACATTGAGTTACAGGATCTCTGTCCCGATGGTCAATGTTTATTAATTCGCTAAAATCTGTCATTTGTCCTTGGCACGTTAATAACCTTGCCGGCTCGAATTCTCATCTCGATTTTGAGACAACGGCGATCCGGCTATCTCCAGGTAATTAAATTGATCGTTTTATCCCTCATTCCCAATCGGTTTTTCAC